>Ga0105248_10010969_pt1 | contig 9999 bp, 4 predicted proteins | sample KBSS34metaG_FD_81524 | JGI IMG/M metagenome (GOLD analysis project Ga0105248, IMG submission 81524) | Switchgrass rhizosphere microbial communities from Kellogg Biological Station, Michigan, USA - KBS S3-4 metaG | ecosystem: Host-associated > Plants > Roots > Rhizosphere > Soil | place: Michigan... | reverse complement strand
TGGCGGCGACCGCGCATGGCAACGTGCGCGTGCGCCTGTACCGGCCGCACGCGGCAACCACGCTCCAGCCAGCGCTGATCTATGTGCATGGTGGCGGCTGGACCATGTTCAGTCTTGACACGCACGATCGCGTGATGCGCGAACTGGCCGCGCGCGCCGGCGTCGTCGTCGTCGGTGTCGACTATGCGCTGTCGCCGGAAGTCAGGTTTCCGTTCGCATTGCATCAGGTCGAAGGCGTCGCGCGCTGGCTGCACGAGAGCGGCCGGGCATTCGGCATCGATGCCTCGCGCATCGCGATCGGCGGAGACTCCGCCGGCGCGAACCTGTCGGTCGCTGCGTGTCTGTTGTTGCGCGACCGCGGGCTGCCGAACGCGCTGGCGGGCATGTTGCTGCACTACGGCTGCTACACCACCGAATTGTCCGAACAGGCGATCAACGGCTACGGCGCCGAGGGCAACCTGCTCACGAGCAACGAGATGACGGCTTTCTGGAAGAACTACCTGGCTACGCCCGCGGACGCGCTCGACCCGTTGGCGGCGCCGTTGCGCGCCCGCCTGGAAGGACTGCCGCCGGCCTGCCTGCTCAGTGCGCAGTGCGATGTGCTGGCCGAGCAGAGCGTCGCGTTCGCCGCGCGCCTGCGCAGCGCCGGAGTAGACGTGGTTGCGAAGGAATATGCCGGGGCAACCCACAGTTTTCTCGAAGCGGTATCGATCGCCGCGGTCGCCGACCAGGCCTTGAGCGATGGCGCCAATTGGCTGCGCGCGCGCCTTGGCGTCGCGCCGGCCGGAGCAGCCTGAGTGACGGCCCGTCGTCCGCGTATGAATCGTTGCCGTCGCGATGGCCTGAACGCGACGATTAAAGACCCCGTTGCGCATGCGTCACTGTGGGGATCGGAACAGATTAAATCGACACAAGCAGGGCACGGATTTCCGCCGGAGGCGGCTGAACCGAAACACTGAACACCGGCACGACCTGACGGGCGCCGGTTCCGCACACATCACATGTAACTCACATGTATTGGGGTGACCTATGAATATTAGTGAAGTCCACAGCGCGGACAAGTTCGGCAAGAGAACACTGCTGCACCTCGGCCTGACCTTGGCCCTGATGAGCCATGCCGGTCTCGGCTTGGCCGAAGGCGACGCCGCCGCCGCGCCCGCGGACGAGCAGAACCCACAGTCGCTCGAGGGCATTGTCGTTTCTGCGCCGGATTACGTGCCGCGCGAAAGCAATGCCGCCGCGAAGATGAACGTTCCGCTGATAGAAACGCCGCAATCGATCACGGTGATTCCGCGCGACCAGATCGACCTGCTCGACTGGCAGAACCTGAGCCAGGTCGTGCGCTACACCTCCGGCGTGATCGGCGAAAACTACGGTCCGGATCCGCGTTACGACTGGCTGACATTGCGTGGCTTCTATCCGCCGGAGTACATCGACGGATTGCAGGCGCCGATTGGATCAGTCGCCAATGTTGGCGTCGACCTGTATGGATTCCAGACTGTCGAAGTGCTCAAGGGCCCATCCTCGACGCTGTACGGCCTGTCGCCCCCGGGCGGTATCGTCAACCTGACCAGCCGCCGGCCGGAAGCGCAGTTCAGCGGTGAAGGCCAGTTCCAGTTCGGCAGTTACAGCGATGTGCAGGTGGCCGGCGACGTTACTGGCCCGCTCAACGACGAAGGCAACGTGCTCGGGCGCGTGACCGCGCTGTACTTCGACAAGGGCACGCAGGTCGATGGCGTCGACACGAACCGCGCCTACATCGCGCCGTCTCTGACCTGGATCTTCACGCCGGAAACGAACGTGACCTTCCTGAGCTATTTCCAGCACGACGACGTCTATGGCGACGGCGGCGGCTTCCTGCCGGCGTTCGGCGTGATCAAGCCGAATCCTCTCGGCAAGGTGCCGACCGACACGAACCTCGGCGATACCGAATACAACCATTTCGAACGAGACCAATACGGCGTCGGCTGGGACTTCAACCACAAGTTCAACGACCAGTGGCGCTTCGAGCAGAACCTCAAGTACTTTTCTTCAGACGTGAAGATCCTGCAGGTCTACGGCGCGGGCCTCGTCGATGCGAACAGCGACGGCGTGCCGGACGACTACCGCACGGTCAACCGCTACAACTTCCCGTTCAACGAGAACACGAAATCGTTCAACGCCGACAACCGGGTCGAGGGCAAGATCGACGGCGACACGGTCAAGCAGCGCCTGCTGTTCGGCCTGGACTATCGCCGCTACACCGAAGACTCCGAATTCGGATTTGCGCTCGCGCCGACGATCGACCTGTTCCATCCGGTCTACGGCGTGCCGATCACGACGCCGACGTCGCTGTTCCCGTACGTCCAGGAAGTGCAGAAGCAAACCGGCCTGTACGCCGAGGACTCGATGAAGATCGATCACTGGGTCCTCACGCTCGGCGGGCGCTACGACCACGTCGACCAGACCAATTCCGGCAAGGACGAGACCGACGACAAGTTCACGTATCACGCCGGCCTGAACTACGTCTTCGACAGCGGTGTTGCGCCGTATGTTTCGTATTCGACGTCGTTCCTGCCGACTCCCGGCGCCGATTTCAACGGCAACGCGTTCAAGCCGAGTGAAGGCAGCCAGGTCGAAGGCGGCGTGAAGTGGCAGCCGAGCGATTTGCCACCTGGCGTGCGCGCGCTGTTCACGGCCGCGATTTACGACCTGACCCAGAAGAACGTGCTGACGCCCGATCCGAATCCGGCCCATGCATTCTTCAGCGTCCAGACCGGCGAAGTCGAGGTCAAGGGACTCGAACTCGAAGCCGTCGCGCGCATCAACGAGCGCTGGAGTTTCAACGCCGCCTACACGCACGTCGATTCCGAGGTGACCAAGAGCAACGGCGCCGACCTGGGCAAGCAACTGACCGTCGTGCCGGAGGACCAGTTCTCGGCGCTGGTCGACTACACGCAGCAGGACGGCACGTTCGCCGGTCTCGGCGGCAGCCTCGGCGGCCGCTACGTCGGCTCGGTGTACGGTGATATTGCGAACCAGTTCCAGACGCCGGGCGTGACCCTGTGGGATGCGACCCTGCACTACAATATCGACCGATGGGTCATGCAGCTCAACTTCTCCAACATGTTCGACCGGGAATACGTGTCGCGCTGCTCGAGCGACACGCAGTGCTTCTACGGCCTGCGTCGCGTCATAACGGCGACGGTCACGCGCAAGTTCTGAAGGCACGCAACGTGAAACTCGCGGCAGCCCTGCTGACAATCCTCTGGGCTGCCGCGCCGTTTTCGAACACGCTCGCCAAGGACAAGGACGACGATCACAAGCACCACGAGCATGGCCCGAAAGCGCCGTTGCCGTGGAAAGGCGATCCGTTCCCGAGCACGTACGCGCCGCTGCCGCGCGCGGACACGCTGATTGTCGATGCGACCGTGCTCGACGGCGCCGGGCATCGCTTCGAGCACGCCAGCGTGCTGCTGCGCGACGGCAGGGTCGCGGCGATCGGCGCGCAACTTCCGGCGCCGAGTGGCGCGAAAACGATCGACGCGCACGGCCGCTGGGTCACGCCCGGCATCATCGACGTGCATTCGCACGACGGCGACTTCGCGCTTCCGTTCACCTCGCTCGACCTGGCTGCCGGCGACACGAACGAGTCGACCGATCCGAACACCGCGAACGTCTGGGCCGAACATTCGATCACCGTGCAGGATCCATCGTTCGCGCGCGCTCTCGCCGGCGGCGTGACAACGCTGCAGATCCTGCCTGGCTCGAGCAATCTCATCGGCGGCCGCAGCGTCGTGCTCAAGAACGTGCCGGCGACGACGGTGCAGGCCATGAAGTTTCCGGGAGCCGCATACGGCATGAAGATGGCGTGCGGCGAGAATCCGAAGAACACCTACGGCTCGAAGGGACGCTTCCCGTCGACGCGCATGGGCAACGTCGCCGGTGTGCGCGCGGCATTCGCCGATGCGGCGGCCTACCGCCAGAAGTGGCTCGACTACGAGTCCGGCAAGGAAGACAAGCGGCCCGACGACGATCTGAAGAAAGACACGCTGGCCGGCGCGATCGATGGCGACGTCCGCGTGCAGTGGCATTGCTACCGCGCCGACGACATGGCGACGTTGTTCGATGTAGCGAAAGAGGCCGGCATTCACGTTGCCGCGTTCCATCACGCGGTCGAGGCCTACAAGATTCCGCAACTGTTCGTCCGCAACCATACCTGTGCGGTCGTCTGGTCGGACTGGTGGGGCTACAAGATGGAAGCGCTCGACGGCATCCGCGAGAACGCGGCGTTCGCCGACGCGGGCGGGGCCTGCGTGACCCTGCATTCGGACTCGCCGTGGCTGGGTCAGCGTCTGACGCTCGAAGCCGGCAAAGCGTTTGCCGCCGGCCGGCGAGCCGGACTCGATATTGCCGAGGAACACGCGATCGCATGGGTTACTTCAAATCCAGCGAAAGTGCTCGGACTCGATGCAAAGGTCGGCTCGCTCGAACCCGGCAAGAATGCCGACGCCGTGATCTGGTCCGGCGATCCGTTCAGCGTCTACACGCACGCCGACCAGGTGTTCATCGACGGCGCGCTCGTCTACGACCGCACCGATCCGGCGCGGCGCCCACGTGCGGATTTTGAACTCGGCCAGCCGGCGATGCCGACTCCGGCAAAGCCGGGCGGGCGTGATGGGTGAGGTTGGAAATGAAGAGCGTTTTTGGACGCGGATGAACGCGGATGAACGCGGATAAGAGCGGATGAGAGCGGATAAGAGAATGAGAGCGGATAAGAGAATGAGAGCGGATAAATCGGAAGATGAAGGTCTATCGTGAAAACCCGTGTTTCCGTGCCCGCAGGTGTCCTTGTGTCGTGGTTGAAGGACGCGCCGAACCAATGAGTGTGATCGACGCTGATCGGAGCGGAAGATGAATCCTCTTTTCTTTATCCGCTCTTATCCGCGTTCATCCGCGTTCATCCGCGTCCAAAATTTGCTTTGCCTGGTTCTACTCGCGGTCGCGATGAATTCGGCAGCCGCCGAAACCGTGGCGATCGTGCATGCGAAGGCGTGGACACTGACCGAAGGGATGAGCGGTCCTCTCGACGATGCCACGATCGTGATCCGCGATGGCCATTTCGAATCGGTGCAGGCGAAGGGTGCAACGCCGGCCGGCGCGCGCGTTGTCGACGCGCAGGGACGAGTCGTCACTCCGGGCCTGATGAACGCGAACACGCGTCTGGGTCTGGTCGAGGTCTCCTCGCTGGACGAGACGCGCGACTACGGTGTCGACAGTGGCCCGCTCGGCGCCGCGTTCGACGTGCAGTACGGGCTGAACGCGAATTCGGTGCTGCTGCCCAGCGTGCTTGCCGACGGCCTCACACGCGCCGTGACGAGTCCTTCGTCGGGATCCGACGCGGTGCTGTTCGGTATGGGCGCGGTGCTGCACATCACGCCTGGCGCCGAACTGATCGATCGCGCCCAGGCGGCGCTGTACGCCGGCGTTGGCGGCGGCTCAGCGAAGAAGGGCGGCGGTTCGCGCAGCGCGCAGTGGCAGTTGCTGCGCAATGCATTCAAGGAGGGCAAGGTCTTTGTGCCGAAGGCCGCTGGCGCGCCACGCGACCAGTTGCAGAACTCGATCAACATTGCGGCGCTGCATTCGGCGCTGGACAAACGACTGCCGTTGGCCATCGAGGTTTCGCGCGAGTCCGATATTCGCCAGGCCGTGCGCCTCGCCGATGACTACCGCCTGCCGTTGATCGTACTCGGCGGCGCAGAAGCGTGGCGCTGCGCCGACCTGCTCGCGGCGCACAAGGCCGCGGTCGTCGTCGATCCCGAAGCGGACCTGCCGTTCAATTTCGACCAGCTCGGCGCACGCGCGGACAGCGCGGCGATCCTGCAGCGCGCCGGTGTCACGGTCGCGTTCACGGTTTCCGGCAACACGATCCATCTGAGTCACAACGCCGGCGAAGCCGTGCGCGAAGCCGCGGGACTCGCTGTCGCGAACGGATTGCCGTATGCCGAAGCGCTGAAGGCGTTGACGGTCAATCCGGCGCGCATCTTCGGCATCGGCGATCACTACGGCAGCATGGCGCGCGGTCTCGACGCCGACCTCGTGATCTGGGATGGTGATCCGCTCGAGCCTTCGGCGGCAGCGGATCTGGTGTTCGTCAGGGGCGTCGAGGCTTCGCCCGTCACACGCCAGACGCTGCTGCGCGATCGCTACGCGCCGAAGAAGACCGGCGATGCGTGGCCGCCGGCTTATCGCGACTGACAGGCGCCGCAATCGATATGCCGAAGAGCCGCTCTGCTTTTCCTTCTCCCGTCGGGAGAAGGTGGCGCGAAGCGCCGGATGAGGGTTCTACCGAGCATCCGCGTCTAGCCGATCCCGGACCCTCATCCGCCTGCCGGCACCTTCTCCCGATGGGAGAAGGATTCCTCTTCAAGCGCTTCGTCTTCGTTCTCGCGCTTGGCGGCGCATGCGCGCTCTCAACCTACGCGCCGGCTGGAGCCCAAGCGCCGGGCAATCCGGGAAACGAGCCGCTGAACTCCGGACTCCCGCTCGTTCCAACGCGCCACGTCCGCTTCGACACCGATGAAGGCACCTGGATTTCGCTCGACGTCTCGCCCGATGGTCGCAGCATCGTGTTCGAACTGCTCGGTGATTTGTATACATTGCCGATCTCCGGCGGCGAAGCCAAGGCGATCACGCACGGTCTGGCTTTCGATTCGCAGCCGCGCTATTCGCCGGACGGCAAGCACTTTGTCTACCTCAGCGACCGCACTGGCAACGAGAATGTCTGGATTGCCGATGCCGACGGTGCCAATGCGCGCCAGGTCTCCACGCTCGACGACAATGCCGTGCTGACATCGCCGGCATGGTCGGCAGACGGGCGCACGATCTATGTTTCGGAATTTCGTCCCGACCTGACCGCGTACGAGCTGTGGCGCTATGCCGTCGACGGCGGCGGCACCGGCGAACGCGTCACGCGCGGCAAAACCTCCGACAACCAGCCGAAGGACCAGCGCTTCAGCGCGCTCGGCGCGGTCGCCTCGCGCGATGGCAAGTCGCTGTGGTTTGCAGCCCGCTACGGTACGTTCGACGAAGACATGACGTTGCCGATGTGGAGCATCGAGCGCCGCGATCTGGCGACCAGCCAGGACGAAACGATCGTCACGAATCAAGGCAGCGCCATGCGGCCAGCCCTTTCGCCCGACGGCAAGTCGCTGGTCTACGCGGCGCGCCTGCATGGCAAGACCGGACTGCGCGTGCGCGACCTGGTCAGCGGCGACGACCGGGAACTGATCTATCCGGTGCAGCACGACGATCAGGAAGGCTCGCCGTCGCGCGATCTGATGCCGGGATACGCGTTCACTCCGGATGGCCGCGCGCTGATTGCCGCGTTCGACGGCAAGATCCAGCGCATCGATTTTGCCAGCGGACACGCAAGCGTCGTGCCATTTCTCGCCCACGTCGATCTCGACATCGGGCCGTCGCTGCGGCGTTCCTTCAAGGACGACACCGGTCCGGTGCGCGCGCGCCTGATCCAGGCACCGTCGGTCTCGCCGGATGGCACGCGCATCGCGTTTTCCGCGCTCGGCCGGTTGTATACAATGGAACTCGCGCACGACGCGCGTCCGCAGCCGCTGACGGCCGTGGGCATTGCCGCGTTTCAGCCGTCATGGTCGCCCGACGGAAAATCGATTGTCTACGTGACCTGGACTGCCGCTACCGGAGGACAGGTCTGGCGCCTCGATCGCAGCGGCGGCACGCCCAAGGCGTTGACCAAGGCCGGCGCCTACTACACGAGCCCGGCCTTCGCGCCGGACGGTAAATCCATTGTCGCGCTGCGTTCGAGCAACTTCGAGCGCATGCACACGTACATGGAATACGGGCCGCTGCGCCAGGCCGATCTCGTCGTGCTGCCGCTGGACAGCAGTCGCGAGCGCGTACTTGCAAGCGGGCATATCGGCGGCGTGCCGCAGTTCACGGCGGATCGCGCGACGGTCGTAGCACTATTCGACGACGGCCTGAACGCAGTGCAGCTCGACGGCTCGGGTCGGCGCAAACTCGTTGCGGTGACCGGCCCCGGATTCTACTTCCAGGAAGGACGCGTCCCGGTCGATGACCTTCGGATCAGCCCTGATGGTCAATGGCTGCTGGCGCAGATCGTCGAACAGCTCTACCTGCTGCGCATGCCGGCCGGCGATGCGCCGACGCTCGATGTCGGCGTCCCTTCGGTCGAGCATCGCAAGCTCACGAGTGTCGGCGCGGACTTTTTCGGCTGGGCCGATGGCGGCAAGACGATCACCTGGGCAGTCGGCTCGACGTTTTATCGTCAACCGTTGGCAAGTGTCGGGCTCGATCCGGCCGGTGCGTCCGGAACCGGCGCACGGCCGCGGGATGGCCAGGGCGGTGTCGATGCGTTCCCGGCGATCGTCGAAGTGCCGCGGGATATCCCACACGGAACGCTGCTGCTGCGCGGTGCCACTGCGATCACGATGCGTGGCGATGAAGTCATTGCCGATGCCGACGTCCTGATCCGCGACAATCGCATTGCCGCGATCGGCAAGCGCGGCGAAGTGGACGCTCCGGGCGGCGCCGTCATTCGCGACGTCGCCGGCAAATTCATCGTGCCGGGTTTTATCGACACGCATGATCACTGGGCCGAGATCCGCCGCGGCGTGCTCGACCGGCAGAACTGGAGCTTCCTTACGGACCTCGCCTACGGCAAGACGGCGGGCCTGGATCCGTCGTCGCTGAGCATCGACATGTTCGCCTACCAGGATCTGCTCGATGCCGGGATCTCGCTCGGGCCGCGTGTGTTCACGACCGGGCCCGCAATCTTTTCCTACAACGAGTTCACGAGCCTGCAGCAGGTCAAGGACGTCCTGTCGCGCTACACCGATCACTTTCGCACCGGCAACCTCAAGGAGTACCGCACCGGCAACCGGCGCGTGCGCCAATGGGTCGCGATGGCGGCGCAGGAACTCGGCCTGCAGCCGACGACCGAGGGCGCGCTCGACATGAAGCTCGACCTCACCCAGATCATGGACGGCTTCCCGGGCAGCGAGCACGCGCTGACCGCTGCGCCGCTGTACAAGGACGTCATCGAGCTGCTCGCGCAGACGCGCGTGAGCTACACGCTGACCCTGCAGATTTCGCATGGCGGACCGCCTGCGCAGAACTACTTCATCGAACGCGACCAGCCGCAGAACGACGTGAAGCTGCAACACTTTTCCCCGTCCCTGCTGGCCGAGAAGAAATTCTCGCGCCGGCACTGGTACGCGCCCGATGAATATTTCTACGCGGCGATCGCGCAAGGCGCCGCGCAGGTGCAGCGTGCCGGCGGCCTGCTCGGCGTCGGCGCGCATGGTGAAGTGCCTGGATTCGGGACGCACTGGGAAATGCAGGCCTATGCGGCCGGCGGCATGACGCCGCACGAGGTGCTGCGCGCGGCGACGATCGGCTCGGCCGAGACGATCGGGCGGCAGGATGAAATCGGAAGCCTCGCGCCCGGCAAATATGCCGATCTGGTCGTCCTCGAAAAAAATCCGCTCGACGACATTCGCAACACGCTCGCGATCGCGCAGGTCATGAAGAACGGACGGCTCTACGACGCCGGCACGCTCGAAGAGGTCTGGCCCGAACACAAGCCGCTCGCGGCGCAATGGTTCTCGCATGAGCGAGATGCGCTTCGTGCCGTGAACGAACGCGACCCGTGAGCCGAGACTCAAACCCTGTAATGACGGCATTTATCAGTCAATCCACCCAAATGGGAATTCCGCCATGTTGAAATCCGCCTTGCTGAAACTAGCCGCCGCTGCGGCCCTGCTCGCCTCCGTCTCGATGACCCCGGCGCTCGCCGACCCGGAAAAAATGATCGAGATCTACCACATCGCGCCCGGCAAGCAGGTGCAGTTTCTCAAGTTGATCGCGTTGTACGACCAGGCCAATCTGCAGGCCGGACTGCCGGCACGCGAACTGTACGTTCACTCCGATGGCGCCTCGTGGGATTTTCTTCTGATCCAGGAT
>Ga0105248_10010968_pt1 | contig 9999 bp, 8 predicted proteins | sample KBSS34metaG_FD_81524 | JGI IMG/M metagenome (GOLD analysis project Ga0105248, IMG submission 81524) | Switchgrass rhizosphere microbial communities from Kellogg Biological Station, Michigan, USA - KBS S3-4 metaG | ecosystem: Host-associated > Plants > Roots > Rhizosphere > Soil | place: Michigan... | reverse complement strand
TAGTTCACGAGACGATGGTTGGACGGTGGCTGAGCTTTCGAGTTTTCAATTGGAGACGATCAAGACCTTTCATCCGTCGGTTGCGATCGTGCTCAACGTGACGCCGAACCACATGGATCGTTACGAGACGTTCAATGATTACGCGGCTGCGAAGCACCGCATCTTCATTAATCAAACACCGGACGATGTGGCGGTGCTCAATGCTGACGACCCGACTGTTTCGTCGTGGGAAAAAGGTTTGCGAGCGAAGGTGATCAAGTTCAGCGTGAGGCAAGAACTGGAAAACGGAGTCTTCCTGCGGGGTCGCGAGCTCGTGTTTCGCGAGAAGGCGTTATTGAACGTTGACGAGATGAAGTTGCGCGGACTGCACAACGTCGAGAATGTTGCTGCGGCGATTGCGGCCGGGATCGCGGCGGGCGCTTCGATTGAGTCGATGAATGCGACAGTGAAGCGATTCGATCCGGTTGAACACCGGCTGGAGTTTGTGACTGAGATTGATGGCGTGAAGTTTTACAACGACTCGAAGGCCACGAGCGTAGACGCGACGTTGAAAGCGCTCGAAGCGTTCGCACAGGAGCAGGGAAAGGTTGTTCTGATACTTGGCGGTCGCGGAAAGAAAGCTCCGTACGCGCCCCTCGAACCTTTGATTCGAACGAAAGTGCGGAAGCTTGTGCTCATTGGCGAAGATGCAGAGACGATTGCGAATGAGTTGGGAAAGAGCGCGCCGTTCGAGCGCGCGTCAGATATGAAGGATGCAGTGAGTCGTTCTTTCGCGGCGGCGCAAAAGGGCGATGTGGTTTTACTCGCTCCGGCATGCGCGAGTTTCGACATGTTCGACAGTTTCGAACACCGCGGGAAGGTTTTTAAAGATGAGGTTTTGTTTCACGCAAAGACGCAAAGAGAAGAAGGAGGCGCAGTTTAGTTTGCGACTTTGCGTCCTCTTTGCGCCTTTGCGTGAAATGGTTTGAGGTAATGGCTCGGAAACTTGCTCCAGATAAATGGCTGTTCGCGGCGACCATCGGCCTCGCCCTCTTTGGCGTGGTCATGGTCTACAGCGCGTCAGCCGTAATCGCGCAAAAGGAGAACGGTAATCAGTTTTATTACGTGATCAAGCAGGGCGTTTGGGTTGCAATTGGATTCGTCGTGATGTTGCTCGCGATGCAGTTCAACTATCAACAACTGAAGAACCGTCGCATCGTCTATACGCTATTACTGCTCAGCACAATCGGTCTGATTTCAGTGTTTGGATTCAGCAGTACTAACGGCGCGCATCGCTGGATTAAGTTCCGTGTTTTCTCGCTTCAGCCGTCGGAGATTTCAAAGCTCGCGTTGATTATCTTCCTTGCTTACTTCCTCGAGAAGCGCGCCGGCGAAGAAGGAGACCTCTGGCGCACGTTTTTGCCGTGCGGCATCGTCACTGGCTGGCTCGCAGCGCTCGTCGTCATCGAACCGGACTTCGGCACCGCGATGATGCTCGCGTTGATCTTTACGGTAGTTATCTACACGGCCGGAGCGCGCGTGCTTCATCTTGCGATGGCTGCCGCGCCCGCGTTAATTGTAGCCGCGGGTTTGTTGATCTTCGTTCCGTGGCGTTTGAAACGTCTGATCACGTTTCTCGATCCCTGGGCCGACCAGCGGGGCGCAGGTTTTCAAGTGGTGCAATCGCTAATCGCGATCGGATCGGGTGGCACCAACGGGCTCGGTTTCGCGCAAGGGAAACAGAAGATGCTGTTTCTTCCGTTCGCACACTCTGACTTCATCTTTGCCGTTGTTGGCGAAGAACTCGGGCTGTTTGGCGCGTTGGCAGTAGTGGCTGTATTTGCACTCTTTCTGTGGCGCGGCATCCGCACCGCATTGCTCGCGCCTGACCGCTTCGGAATGCTGTTGAGCATCGGCATTGTGACCAGCATCGTCGCGCAGGCGCTCTTTAATATTAGTGTGGTGCTGTCGCTCGTACCGACCAAGGGAATACCGTTGCCGTTTATCTCTTACGGCGGTTCGTCCCTGGTGCCGACACTTGCGGCCGTCGGAATTCTGCTCAACGTCTCGCAACACGCGAGCGGAAATATTTCGAATTTCAAAAATCCGATTGCCACTCTAAGTGAGAAGTACGAAGCGCGGGTAAATCGGCAACCGGCAATTGAAAATTGGCAATGAGAGTGCTGATCGCAGCCGGTGGGACGGGCGGACACATTTATCCAGGAATTGCCGTGGCCCAGGAGATCATGCGCCGCGATGCGAATTCGAAAGTGCACTTCGTCGGCACTGCGCGCGGTTTGGAAACACGGCTGGTCCCGCAAGCAGGTTTTGAGTTATCGCTCATTGAAAGCGCCGGTTTGAAGAACGTGAAACTCGGCGCGCGTTTGAAAGGAATCGCAGTGCTGCCGAAGAGTTTCTTTTCGACTCGGAAACTGCTGCGACAGTTTCAACCGGACGTGGTAGTCGGCGCCGGTGGTTATGTTTCGGGCCCGGTAGTTTTGACTGCCGCGCTGATGAATTTGCCGACGCTTGTGATGGAGTCGAACGCACTGCCGGGTTGGACCAACCGCATGCTGGCGCGTTTCGTGGATCGCGCGGCGGTTTCGTTTGAACAGGCGGTACCTTACTTTCGCGGGAAAGCGAAGGTCACAGGCAATCCGGTGCGGCGAGAGTTTTTTGAAATACCGGCGAAGCAACGCGAGCCGGGAAAGTTTTCGTTGCTTGTGTTTGGTGGTTCGCAGGGCGCGCGCGCGATCAATGAAGCCACAGTGGCGGCGTTGCCGCGGTTGAAAGCGATGCCGATTGAACTTCGGATCAAGCACCAGACAGGGCCCGCGGATTTTGAAAAGGTGCAGGCGGCTTACGCGGCTGCGGGTTGGAGCGAACGTGCTGACGTTCGCAGTTACATTGACAACATGATGGCGGATTTCGCGGCGGCGGATCTTGTGCTCTGTCGCGCCGGCGCGACAACCACTGCCGAACTTATCGCCGCGGGCAAAGCGTCGATCATGGTTCCGTTTCCGTTCGCGGCTGACGACCATCAACGCAAGAACGCGGAAGCGTTGGAAGCGGCGGGCGCCGCGCGAATGATCCTGCAGCAGGAGTTGAGTGGCGACAGGTTGGCAGCAGAGATTGAAAAGCTGGTCCAGTCGCCTCAGGAACTGGATCGTATGGAAGAAGCGAGCAGAAAACTAGCGCACGGTGATGCTGCCGCTGCCGCCGTAGACATGATCGAAGAACTGAGCCACAAAAAAGTACAAAAGGCTCAAAAATGAAGAAAGGCAGAGAATCAACGCGCTGACAGAAAATAATTTTTTGTGACTTATGTGCCTTTTTGTGGCTTATGTTTAGAAGAATTCAACATGTTCATTTCGTAGGCATTGGCGGGATTGGAATGTCCGGCATTGCCGAGGTGTTGGTGAATCTCGGCTTCCGCGTTTCAGGATCGGATTTGAAACGTTCCAATGTCACTGACCGCTTGCAACACATGGGTGTTGAGATCTTCGAAGGCCATGCGTCTGAAAACGTGGGACAACCGCACGTCGTCGTTTGTTCGACCGCCGTTCGTAACGATAATCCCGAGGTCGTCGAGGCGAATCGACGCTCTATTCCGGTGATCCCGCGCGCAGAGATGCTCGCCGAGTTGATGCGACTCAAACCACACACAGTCGCAGTCGCCGGTTCACACGGCAAAACAACCACGACTTCGATGGTCGCGACGGTGTTGGGCCATGCCGGACTCGATCCGACGATGGTGGTCGGAGGTGTTGTCGGTGCTTTCGGATCAAATGCTCACCTCGGCACCAGCGATTTGATGGTAGTAGAAGCCGACGAGAGCGATCGATCGTTTCTGATGTTGACGCCGACGATTGCGGTGGTGACCAACATCGATCGCGAGCACATGGACTACTACCACGACATGGACGATGTGCGTAACTGCTTCGCGAGTTTTGTGAACAAGGTGCCGTTTTATGGTTCCTCGGTTTTGTGTCTGGATGATCCGAACGTGCAGGCAATCATTCCCCTCCTCGAACGCCGCCGCATGACGTACGGCCTCAGCGCGCAAGCAGACGTCTCGGCTCATGGCATTCGTCACGACAACAACTTCGGTTCGTCGTTCACTGTTTGGCGCGGCACGGACGTGATGGGCGAGATGATCCTGCGCGTGCCTGGTGTGCACAACGTCTACAACGCGCTCGCGGCGATCGCAGTGGGATTTGAACTCGAAGTGCCGTTCGAAAAGATTGTCGAGGGTTTGCACAGCTTCACTGGCGCGGGTCGCAGGTTCCAGGCGAAGGGTGAAGTAAATGACGTGCTGGTAGTTGATGACTACGGTCATCATCCGACCGAGATTCGCGCCACACTCGCCGCGGCGAAGCTCGGCTCCGGCGGCAGGCGCATCGTAGTGCTCTTTCAACCACACCGCTACACGCGCACACACGATCTGATGCAGGAGTTTGCGCGTTCATTCAATAACGCCGACGTGCTGTTTATTACCGACATCTACGCCGCGAGCGAGGATCCGATTGAAGGTGTGACGGCGGAGGCGTTGACAGCGGCGATCAAGCGTTTCGGTCACAAGGATGTGAACTACATCGGCGCGCTCGACAACGCTGCATCCACCTTGCGCGACCATGTGCAGCCCGGCGATCTGGTGTTGACGCTCGGCGCCGGCACTGTAAATCGCGTGAGTGAGCAACTGTTGTTCTTGTTGCGAGAACAGTCGGTGGCGACTAACTAGATGTTCGAAGAACGTGACAGGGCTATTGAAGAGATTGCTGCTCGACTCGGAGTGCGCGCGGATCGTGGAAAGCGTTTTGCCGAGTTAACGAGTTTGCGTGTCGGCGGCTCGATCGACTGGGTCATCGCACCCGACACGGAAGAGCAGGCAGCGGCGATCGTGCATGAGTTGGACCAGGCGGGAATCGGCTGGAGGCCACTCGGTTCCGGCAGCAACGTACTAGCTGACGATGGCGATCATCATTACGTGGTTTTGAACTTGAGCAACATGAAAGGCGAAGTCCACATCGACGGTGAACGAGTTTCAGTGAGTGCCGGTTATTCGTTACCGCGTTTGTGCATCGACGTGGCGCGCAGTGGTCTATCGGGAATTGAAGGACTTGGCGGCATTCCGGGAACAGTCGGTGGCGCGCTATGGATGAATGCCGGTGCTTATGGTCACGAGATTGGGACCGTGACTGAAAAGGTGCGTGTGGCGCGTGATGGGAAAGTCGTTGAGATCGCGGGCGAGAGTATTGAATGGAACTATCGCCACACCTCGTTCCGCGAAGGCGAACTATTGCTCGGCGTAACGTTGCGTCTCACTAAAGACGACCCGGACCAGATCAAGGCACGCATGGACGAGGCGAAGCGCAAACGGCTCGCGACACAGCCACACGGCGCGCGCTCGGCAGGTTGTTTCTTCAAGAACCCGCCCGCGAGCACGATCGGCACGGGCAAGATGATCGATGAAATGGGAATGAAAGGACAGCGTCGCGGCAGCGCAGTTGTTTCGCCCGTGCACGCGAACTTCATCGTCACTGAAGGTGAGAATGCGCGCGCCGAAGATGCGCTCGCACTCGCGGAAGAGATTCGTGAGCGCGTGCGACAAGAGCAGGGAATTGAACTCGAGTACGAAGTTGAACTGTGGCGTGCCAATCCATCCACGGATCACACAGAAAAGAAATCTGCGGAGTCTGTGGATAAAGAAGGGAGCAGTGAGTCTTGAGAGAGCAGGTGGTAGCTCAAAAGGTTGGTAATCGCAGCGGGATCGGCAAAGGCCGCTCCGCGGTGGGCCAACGTCCCGCCAGGCGCGGGTCGAACGAACCGATCGCAGCGCGTCTCAAATCGTTGTTGGGTTACGTGCCACTCGCGTTGCGAATCGGCGTGATTGCCATAATCGCCTTGATCGCGTTTGTTGGTTATCGCGCGGCTGCGTCGGCGAGCTTCTTTCAAGTGCGAACGATCGAAGCGCGTGGCGCGTCGCGAGCTTCGGTTGAAGAAATTAAGGGTGTCGTGCGCCGCGATGTCAGTGAGACAGGAGTTTGGCAGGCTGATCTTCAGGAGCTCAGCAAGCATCTCGAAAAATTGCCGTGGGTTCGTACTGCTGTAGTCACGCGTGTGTTGCCTGACGGCATTCGCGTTCGCATTACCGAGCGCGAACCGAAAGCTGTGGTTCGTACGTCGGCGGGTCGCTTCATCTGGGTCGACGACGATGCGGTGTATCTGGGTGAGATGTCTCCGACAGATCAAATGCCCGCATTCTTTCTGCGTGGTTGGAACGAAGACAACTCAACCGCGGCGCAGGCAGAGAATCGCGAACGCGTCGCAAAGTTTCTCGAACTGCAACGCGACTGGAGTGCACAGGGAATCTCGGAGCGCGTGAGTGAGGCGAACCTGCTCGATCTGCGCGACCTGCGCGTGCAACTCGCGGGCGACGATTCGCAGATTGAAGTCCGACTCGGTTCACAGGATCAGAGCGCACGATTGAGTAAGGCGTTAACCGTTCTCGACGCTCAGCGTCAAACAGCTCGTGGCCCATTGATCAGCTACATCGATCTCACGCAAGGGAAGCGAGCGATAGTCGGACTGGTCACGGGTAGTCACACTATCGCGGAAAGCAAAAATGAATAAGCCACGGATTACACTGATTTAAAATCGGATTTTTATCCGTGTAATCTGTGGCTAACAAGCTGAATGGGTAAGCGAACACAACACACAATCGGTCTCGACATTGGGACAAGTAAGGTGACGTGTATCGCCGGCGAACCTGGTGAAGGCGGGTTGCTTGAAGTGGTCGGCATCGGAGAAGCGGAAGCTCGCGGGTTGCGCAAGGGCGTGATCGTCAATCCGGATGCCGCGGTCGATGCCATTAAGAAAGCGGTCGAGGATGCAGAGCGCATGAGCGGACTCGAAGCGGAAGAGGTGACGATCAATCTCGCCGGTTCACACATCCTCGGCTTCAACGGCCAGGCGATCGTGGCAGTCTCGGGACGTGATCGCGAGATCATTGCCGACGATGTGCGACGTGCGATCGATTCCGCATGCGCGATTCAACTTCCGGCCGGGCGTGAGATCGTCGATCGACTGCCGCAGGAATTCATCGTCGATGACCAGGACGGTATCAACGATCCCGTGGGAATGATCGGCGCCAGACTCGCGGTAAAGGTTCACATCGTCACCAGTCCGGTGACTGCAAGACAAAACGCTATCAACGCCGTGAACCGCGCCGGTCTCGTAGTTGCCGATATGGTTCTGGAGCAACTCGCGGCCGCAGAGGCGACGTTAACTGAAGATGACAAAGAGTTTGGGTCTGCACTCGTCGATGTCGGCGCGGAGACTACCGGATTGATTATTTACCAGCGTGGCGCAGTGCAACACACGGCAGTGTTCCCCCTCGGCGGCTCGCATTTCACGAACGACATCGCCTTCGGTCTGCGCACTCCGATTCCGGAAGCCGAAAAGATCAAGCGAACAGTTGGCTGCGCCTGCAGTAGTTCGTTGAGTGAGATGGAGCGTGGTGAGCTCGTCGATGTGCCGTCAGTAGGTGGACGTCCGCCGCGCCAACTCTCGCGCCAGATTCTTTGCGACATCCTGCAACCGCGTGCTGAAGAAGTGTTGATGCACGTGGCTGATGAGATCAAAGACGCGGGTTGGGAACGACAGCTCTCGAGCGGAGTCGTGTTGACTGGTGGCGGTGCGTTGCTGCACGGCATGACTGAGATCGCGGAGCAGGTGTTTGATGCCCCGGTGCGAATCGGGTATCCCGAACGAGATCGTTTCGGCGGTTTGATTGAAGACATTCAGAGTCCGGCGTGGGCAGCAGCCGCGGGTTTGGCGTTGCTCGCCTATCGGGCTCAGGCAGCGGAGATACGCACGGGCGTGAGCAGACGTGGATCAACCGGCAGGCTGACGCATTTTGTTTCACGTTTTAGAAATAGATTCAGTATTTTCTGACAAGTTGTTGTATACTTGCGCCCCGGTTGCACAAGATATTGTCCGCAAGATATCGAGTCCCATGGCTCAAGAAACCCAACATAGAAGGAAGAGGCCTTGGACGCCATCCCGTTTTGGGAGAGAGGAACTAACTATGACACCGGACACTCGTCAACCGGGTACAGGCATTAATATTTTCATCGATGATGACCCGCCACTCACCGGAGCGCGGATAAAAGTAATCGGCATCGGCGGTGGTGGCAGCAACGCCGTCAACCGCATGATCGAAGCCGGTATCGAGGGCATCGAATTTCTTGTTGCCAACACAGATCTACAAGCGTTGAAGCGCTCGCGCGCACCGATCAAGATTCAGCTCGGCAGCCGGCTCACCAAAGGACTCGGCGCCGGCGCCGATCCGAACGTCGGTCGCGAAGCAGCTCTTGAAGACACTGACAAGATCATCGAAGTGCTCGAGGGCGCCGACATGGTATTTGTCACCACGGGTCTCGGCGGCGGCACCGGCACTGGCGCGGCTCCGATCATCGCTTCACTCGCGACTGAACTCGACGCGCTGACCGTCGCTGTGGTGACAAAACCTTTTCACTTCGAAGGTCGTCGTCGCATGCAACAAGCCGATCAGGGGTTGAGAGAGTTGCGCGAGTGCGTTGACACCGTGATCACGATTCCAAACGAACGACTGTTGCACACGGTCGAGCGCGGCGTTTCGCTCTCCGACTCATTCAGAGTCGCTGACGACGTGTTGCGTCAGGCAGTGCAAGGCATCAGCGATCTGATTACTGTGCCCGGTCTGATCAATCTCGACTTCGCTGACGTGAAGTCGATCATGCAAGGAATGGGCATGGCTTTGATGGGTGCGGGACGAGCCACGGGGGAGAACCGCGCTATCGAAGCAACGCAGCAGGCGATCTCGTCGCCGCTGCTTGAAGAAGCAACGATTCAGGGCGCCAAGGGTGTTTTGATCAACATCACGGGCGGACCTGACCTGACGTTGTTTGAAGTGAATGCCGCATCGTCGATCATTCGTGAGTCTGCTGACGAGGATGCGAACATTATTTTTGGCGCCGTGATCGATGAAACATTGACGGATGAAATGAAGATCACGGTAATTGCTACCGGTTTTGACAGAGAAATAGTCTCTGTTGCGTCTGCCGCTGTGACCACGGCGATTCCCGCGCCGCCACCACGTTACGTCCCCCGTCCTGCCGACGACCTCCCAAGGCCGATGATGGGGTCCCCGCGTGTTGATGATCTCGACGTCCCGACTTTCATTCGAAAGAAGGCTGATTAGGGATCATTTTATCGCCCGCTTGCAGGGAAGGTCGTCACTGACCTTCCCTATTTTTTGCACGGCGAGCTTGCATCATTTCTTGCATGTAAATCTTTGATATAAACCGCTTTTCCCCTTTGCTTTTTCTTCTCTTGTTGTGTAGCATGTCGCTCATTCCTTGCAGGAAAAAATTCCATTACGGGTTAATGATCGTTCCTCTCCTCGGATGGGCCGCAGCCTGCGAGAGCTTTGACACTGTTCTGTACATCTAAAGCCCTGAGTCCTAGTACATCAATAGTTCTCGACTGGGTGATAAAAACGCCCGTCATAGATTTTTGGAGGTAATAATCAAGTGAATCGCAAACTCATCAGAACCACACTCGCGGAAGTGAAAGGTAAAGCCCGAGAAGTTCCGCAGCCCAGAGAGCGTTCGAATGGGAGTTCCCGCGCCTCAAACGAAAGAGAGCCGCGCGCACCACAACAGCACGTCCCGGTCCAGGTTAAAAAGAGAGTTCCGCCTCCCAACGAAACTAACGCCGAGATCTTTTATTACAAGAAACAGATCGACGCGCATACACCGATGGTGATTGTTCTGCTGGACGGCGAAGAGATTGAAGGCACGATCGAGTGGTATGATCGTGGCGCCCTGAAAGTGAACCGCAAGGGTGCGCCGAATCTTCTGATTCTCAAAAGGAACATCAAGTATATCTACAAGGCCGACGAACGCGTTGAAAATGCCAGCGCCTAAGGGGAATCAAATCGCGAAGTCGACACAGCCCTCGCCCTGACTTCTCGCT
>Ga0105248_10010967_pt1 | contig 9999 bp, 7 predicted proteins | sample KBSS34metaG_FD_81524 | JGI IMG/M metagenome (GOLD analysis project Ga0105248, IMG submission 81524) | Switchgrass rhizosphere microbial communities from Kellogg Biological Station, Michigan, USA - KBS S3-4 metaG | ecosystem: Host-associated > Plants > Roots > Rhizosphere > Soil | place: Michigan... | reverse complement strand
CAGGTTCCGCATCAGCAGGAACTTGCTGTAGGCGTCGCGCACTTCGTCGTGCCTTCCGTGTTCGTGGGCGTCCCAGATGCGCGCCATCAGATCCGGATACATGCCCATCCCGGTGATGATCCCGTCCAGGCCCAGACGAAGCTCGTAGAGCCAGCCGGTCCCGAGGCTTGCGCCGAAAATCCCCTTCATCGCCGGCCTGGCCTGAATCTCCGCTTTCATGCGCTCGACGAGCGGATCGCTTTCCTCTTTCACGTACGCCACGTGGGGGAATTCCTTCGCGAGCTCGATGATGAGGTCCGTCGAGGGAATCAGGTTCCGCGCGCCGCCGCTCGTCTGAACAATCACCGGACGCTTCGTCGCGCCGCCAAGCGCCCGGAAGTAGGCGCGGTAGTCGTCGAGCGATGTTCCGGTGGTCGGCGGCATCGCGATCATCGCGTCCGTGCCGAGCGCCTCGGCCTTCTTCGCGTACTCGAGCATCTCCGCGGTGTCCTTGCCCTGCACACCGAGGACGAGCGTCAGCCGCTTGCCCTGCACGGCTTTGGCAAGGACTTCCATGCCGTGCACGCGCTCCTGCTTTGTCAGCGTGTTCACGCCGCTCGATCCCTGCGGCCAGACGATCCCCGCGCAGCCGCCGCGATCGACGAACGCGACCTCGTGTTCGAGATCCTCCCAGTCCACTTCCCCGGTGCTGGTGAATGGCGTGTTGAGAATGATGAACGGCCCGCGCATCGCCTTACCTGGCGTGGCGGCCACGATCCGCGCCGCGTGGGCGGCGACCAACGTGCCGCCGAGCATCGTCAGGCATTCCCGCCGCGTGAGATCGATCATGTGCATCTCCTCAAACGGCAAGGGCCGAGAACAGACTCGGCCCCTACCAGGTTCGATACGTGAAACGGTTGCGGTCCGGCGCTATTTGACCGTGACCTTGATGAGCGCGTCGGTCCAGCAGCACTGCTCGCCGTTGCCGCCGTCGCCCGAGTTGTCGTTGACCTGCGCGCGCAGCATGTAGTCGCCCGCGACCGTGAACGTCGCCGTGGTCGTCGCTTCCATGACCGCATCGGTGTTGCCCTGGTTGAACAGGCGAATCACTTCGTCCGCGAATTTCACGGGCGACGATCCACGATGCACCTTCCAGGTCACGGTGACATCAGGTTGCGGCCCGGCGCCGCGGCCAAATGCACCGCCGCCGGCGCGGCCAATCGGCGCGCCCCGGCCGGTTGCGGCCGAGACATCGAAATTCGGCGCCGCTGCGCCGCGTCCTCGACCTGCGCCCGCGCCACCCGCAGCTGCGTCCGGAGCGGCACCCGCAGCCGGTGTTGAACCTGCAGCCGGAGTTGAGCCCGCGGCCGCTGCGTCGGTATCGGCACCCGCCGCGCCCCGGCCACGCCCGCCGCGTCCACGCCCCTGTGAGCGCTGTTCGGGCGGCAGGCCCTCTTCGGGGTCGTAGGTGTTCGGCTTGTCCTTCGCCCACAGCGTGAGCTTCAGCGGGGTGTTCACGGTCGCATTCAGTGTCGCGGCGACGCCGGTCGGCGGGCCGGACATCTCAGGACCATTCTCGGCAAACTTGATCACGGGCGGGGTATTCCCCTTCGCGGCATTCTTGAAGAAGTCGACCCAGTACGGCGGATTCGTCCAGACCTGCACCTGCGACTGCTTGCCGTTGGCGATGAGCGTCCAGGTGAACTTCTTGGTTCCAAAATCCTTGGGCACCTGCACAGCGAACACGCCCCACGCGCGGCCTGGCTCGAAATGCGTCGGCTGCAGCAGGTCCGGGCCACCGGGTTCGATCCGGTTGTTGGGCCCGATGGGAATGTCGATCGTCTGATCCTTGTTGCGGTTGTAGTAGCCAAGCAGCACGTAGTTCGTCCCGTCCTTGTGTGGGCCCCAGCCTTCGAAGGCCGGATAGATCGCCTCGCCTTGCGCACCGAGAGGCGCGGGCGCGGCCACCTGTGGCGTGGTGGGTGACGGCTGCTGGCCGCTTCCGACGATGCCTCCGATAGCGAAGGCGGTCACAGCCGCCAGCGTCGCGACTGCGAATCGAAATGGTTTCATTGGGACGGGCTCTCCTGACGGAAAAAGGCGCCGCCTCTGTGCGAGGCGGCGCCCTGGGACTAGCTATCGAAACGTCCGGCCCCTCTCGGGGCGCCAGCGGTGTTACTGCTGCTGTTGCTGCTGCGTCGTGCGCGCCTTCTGGACGCGCTCGCGACGGGCCGCGAGCTCGGCCTTGTAGTCGTCGTCGCCCATGTAGGTGACGTTGACCCACGCATGCGCCATCTCGTCCACCGTGCGATCGCCGTAGCCGACCCACACGTTCGGATCCGGGTTGGCCTTGTTCGCCACGGTGTTGTCGTGCCACGCCTCAATCTTCAGGATTGTGCCCTTCGGCAGCATCGGCGCCGCATCGTCGGCGTAGAGGTAGCTGCTCATCCAGTTGAAGTTGAAGTTGCTGACGTAGCTGATGATCTGGACCTGGCCGGTCGGGAGAATCGCCGACATCTGCATTGCCTTACCGCGCAGATGCATGTGCGGCTGGAAGCTCTCGACGCGGGCGTTTTCACGCAGCACGAAGAAGCCCTCGGTGGACTTGACCGTGTTTGGCGGAATGTCGACGCCGCCGGCGTTGGTCGCGCCCATCAGGTGGAGAACCTGACGGAACTTCGGCTCCTGACCCTTCGGGTAGAAGTAGACGCCGAGCTGGACGTCGTCAGTGATGTCTTCACCGCCGTTCGAGTAGTGGATGTCCCAAACGATCTTCGAGCCCGCCTTCATCAGCTTGCCCGAGTTCGGCCGCATCATCTCGCCCTGCTTGCCGACGGCCCATTCCATGAACGTGCCGGCCTGCACCTGACCGTTCTGGTCGAGGTCATTCGCGGCGAGGGAATCGGCCGCTTCGTCCTGCTGCAGACGCGCGATGGCGTGATGGGTGATCTTGCGGCCCTTCACGGTGCTGGGGCGGATTTCGATCGCGCGGACCCAACGATCTTCCGTCAGGCCGGTCGCGACCACCGGTCGCCACCACGTGTCGTTTGCACCCGCCTTCTGCGTCCAGGGGCTCGAGTGGATGACGAGGTCGGGTTCACTCTGGCCGAACAGCTTGGCGAAGTTCCAGCCCTGTTCATCCGGCCACTTGACCGCCGCGGGCATGTCCTTCACGTCGCCTTTCGGCGCGCCGGCGTCGATCCAGCGGACGATCGTCGCAACCTGATCGTCGGTCAGCGAACGATCGTTCTTGAAGTCCTGAATGCCGACCGTCTTGTCGATGTTCCATGGCGGCATCTGGCGGCCTTCGACGCGGGTCTTGATCGACCGCGCCCAGGGACGCGCTTCTTCGTATGTGACGAGCGACATCGGCGCGATCGAGTCGACGCGATGGCACGATTCGCACTTCGACTGGAAAATCGGCGCGATATCTTTCGTGAACGTGGGGTTGGCCACGCCGGCGGCGAATGCAGCCGATGGCAGTGTCACAGCCGTGACCGCGAGTGCCAGAACACCGAGGGGCTTCCATGCTGCACTCATCTTCGGAACTCCTTTGCCAACGTACAATAATGGCGTTATTTCTAGGCGTCGGGGATTATACCCATTTCCCCGAAACTGGTCGCTATCTGAATTCAGGTATCGGCACGACGAGCTCGTCCCCGCCAACCGCCCGGTGCATCGGCGTGGCATAGGGCTCCGACAGCGTGGAAAAGTGGCGCAGAACCGCGTCGGCCCGGTCACCCGAGGCAAGCCGGGGCACTCCCCGGGCCGCACCCGGTGCCGCTCCGGTCAGGTCCAGCGGGTAGATGCGGGCCCCGGTCAGGCGTCCGTTTTCGAAAACCGGCACCGCCAGCACGCTTTCCCACCACCAGTCGCGCTCCAGCTGCGCCGTCGCCGCCCCTGGATCGGCCGAGGCGCCCAGCGCGACGCTGTAGAGGTCCTTCCCGGCATCGAAAAAATCGGCCGCACGAAAGTCGAGCCCCTCGGTCTGATACAGGAAATTTCCCAGGCTGTAGAAAATCAGGCCGCCCTTGTAGACCTCGGCGCCACGCAACCGGTGTGGTCCATGCCCGACGACGACCTGGGCGCCCGCCTCGATTGCCGCGTGGGCGAATTCGCGGATGAACTCGGCCGGCTCGTCGCTCGCGTTGGACGGCTCATGACTGTGGATCGAAACGACCACGACCTCGGCGCCGCTGCGCGCCGCACGAATCTGGCCGAGCACGTCCTGCTGATCCTTCGCGTCCACGTGAAAATCGATGTGGGTGTGGTCCCCCTTCCGGATGCGCGTGCCGAACATCGTCAGCTCGTGCTCACCGGCGGGCGGTCCGGCGTTCAGCTGCGCGATCGATTGGGCGAGCGTTTGAAAGGTTTGCGCATCGACGGTAATGTCGGCCTCGTAGGACAACCCGCTCACGCCGGGCCGCCCCTGGATGTCGGGCTGCGACGCGCTCGCGCGAGCGCCTGGCACAAACGACGCGGTGACGGCGACCATGGCCACCCGCCTGGCGCCTGTGCCGACGACGGCCGGCGCCCGCGCTTCGCGCAGGTCCATGCCGGCGCCAGCGCTTTTGAAACCCGCGTCGCCGAGCGCTTTCACCGTGCTGCGCAGCCCCTCCGGACCGAAGTCGACCGCGTGATTGTTGGCGAGCGAGATCAGATCGAACCCCATCTCGCGCAGCTGCCGCGCGTTCGCGGGCGATCCGTGCAGCCAGTGCGGCGCGGGGCGCGCGTCGGCGCCGCGCGCGGTTTCGGCATCGAGCAGGTTGACCTCGAGGTTGGTGAAGCCGAGCGTCGAGCCGCGGACGATTTCGATGGCCGCGGCGTAGCCAGGCGTGGCCGGGTCCAGCGGCGCGAGTAACGATGAATCTCCGGCGAGGGCAATCGAGATAGGTCCCTGGTCTGGGATCGCAGCGGGAGGCGCTGCGGCGGCGGCCGCCGGCTCACCCGGCTCACGCCAGAGCGAAAGGCCGATGCCGATGAGCGCGGCGAGCAGGAAGGTCGCGCCGACGATCGCCAACGGCTGCCGCGCGCCGCGCGACCGTACATGGCCTGGATCCGCGTTCTCGCTCACCTATATTCAGATACGCCGGACGGCAGGCTGGCGTTACCGGCCGCTGCGCGTCGCCGGAACTTCCCCGTGGAGCGCGGCCTTGTCCAGGGTATTCACCTGGTCGACGATCTTCGCGTACGCGCGCGCGACACGCTCGAGGCCGGCTTCCGGAATGTCCGAGGCCCGGTCGTGATCGGAGTGGTAGTAATACGGCGACGTGATCAACTGCACGGACGGCACCACGCGCCCAATCGGTCCCATGTCGCCGCTCGCGCCCGGCTCCATCCCTTCGAGGACCGATACGCCGAACGTCTTGTAGGCATCGAGCACGAGACTGGCCAGCCGGTCGCTGCCGTTCACCCACCATCGCTCGGCGTTGATGGCGTTCGACCGCCGGAGATCCGATCCCTGGAAGTACTGCTGGGTAATCGCGGTGTGCTCGCAGTTGATCACGAGCACGGTCTTGGACATGGCGCCCGACAGGTTGTCGTACATCCAGCGCGTGCCAGGGGATCCGGCGTGATGCGCGGCGGTCGAGACGAACTTCAGCGTGCGCTTGCGCTGCGCCTGGGGAATCTTCGCGAAGTACTCCGCCAGCCCGATCACGGTCGCCGAGCCGCTGGCGTTGTCGAACGCCGATTCGAAGTACCCGTCGTGATGCGCGAAGATGACGATTTCTTCGTCGGTCGCGCCGGGCAGCGTGCCCCACACGTTCGAATCTTTCAGGTTCGAGCGCATCTCGGTCGTGAGCTTCAGGTGGAGCTTGACCGGGCTCTTCTCCATCAACTTTCTCAGAGCGGCCGCATCGTCGTTGCCGATTGCAAACGACGGCAGCCCGGACGCGCCGCCCGCTTCGTTCGTGACGTTACCGGGAATGTAGATATTGAGGATGGTCGCCGCCGCGCCCTTCTGCACGGCGCGCTCCATGGCGCCGCCGGTGGACGCGGTGTGAATGTTCGCGCTGGGCGTCGGGAAGCTGGTGATGAAGACGGCTTTGCCCTTGACGTCACGGCCGGCGTAGTCGAGCTCCGTGCCCGCGCCGACCCACACGATGTCGAGATCGACGCCTGCGGGAGGCGTCGCGGCCGATCGGCTGCTCGGGAACGCTGTCTTGAACGCCAGCGTCTGGCCGCCGCCGGTTGCCGTCACCTCCCAGTCGAGCGCGAACCACTGCGGCGGGAGATCGAAGGGCTGCATGCGGACGTCCTGCAGGCCCGCCTCGCGAAACCGTTTCGCCGCGTACTCCTCCATCTCGGCGTCAGCCTTCGAGCCGGCGATGCGCCCCCAGTATTTGACGCCCTCGTCGTGCGACTTGCGCGAGATCGCGGTGATGTCGTTGACGAACGTCTTCATCCGCGCGCCGTCGAGCGCGGCGTACTTCTGATCGGCCGGCGCGAGCGGCAGACGGGTGGAGGTGGCGTTGACGTCGTTCGTGTGCGGGTGGACCGGCGGCTGCGGCGCGCCGCCCCGCTGCGCGTGCAGCACGAAGCCGCCCGCACCGACGACGATCGCCGCGGCGAGTGCGGCTCCGCGGAGGCTGTGTCGGGCGTGCATGGGCGTCTCCTGCTATTGCTGCTGTTGTTGCTGGTCCGTGGAGCGCGCGGGCTTCTTCGCGGCCGCGTAGTCTTCATCCGACAGGTAGATGAAGTCGATGTGCGCGATCGACATCTCGTCGACCGTGCGCTCGCCGCCGCCGACCCAGTTGGTCGGGTCGGGGTTGTTCTTGTTGGCCGACGAGTTGTCGTGATAGCTCGTCTGATGGAGAACCGTTCCGGCCGGGAACACCGGCGGATTCTTGTAGGCGTAGGTGATCTGCCAGTTGCTGTCGAAGTGCGGCACCGACGAGATCAGTTCTGTCCGGCCGTCCGGATAAATCGCCTCGAGCTGCATCGCCTTGCCGCGCCAGTGCATGTGCGGCTGAAACAGCATCAGCTTGGTCGGTTTCGGCAGTTGGAAATATCCGTCGTTGCGCACGTTGCTCGCGCCGGCCGGGATGTCGATGTAGCCGGTCGCCGACAGCAGTTTGTTCATCAGCACGTACTTCGGCGTGTAGCCACGCGGATAGAACTTGAGCCCGACGCGGATGCGATCCTTCACTTCCTCGCCGATGGAGTGGTAGTGCGCGTTGAAGTGAATGCGCGCGCCGGCCTTGATCAGCCGTGCGGTGCCGTCGGCGTAGATATCGCCGTTGTTGCCGATGGTGTACTCCGCGAGGCGCGTGCCGTTGTTGGCGTTGAAGCCGTCGGGCGTCCGCACCGGCAGCATCTGGTTCAGGATGTCCTTGTCGTCCTGGAACGCGTAAACGATCGCGTGGTGCACGGCCTTCCGGCCCTTCACCGTCGGCAGCACTTCAATCGACTTGATCCAGCGGTCTTCCGTCAGGCCGGAGTCGACGTAAAAGTCGCCGAACCAGTCGGCGCCCTGTGCGGGCTGCGTCCACTCGGGCGATTCGATGACGAAGTCGGGCTCGCCAATCGTCCACGAGTCCAGACTCGGGAAGGTCGGTGCCTTCGGCATGTCCGCCATCTCGCCCTTCGGCGCGCCGGCGTCCACCCACTTCGCAATCGTGTCGATTTCGTGCTCGGACAGCGAGGGATCGTCGAGGATTTCCTTGATGCCCACCGTCGGGTCCAGATTCCAGGGCGGCATCTCGCGCTTGCCGACGCGCGTCTTGATCGACCGCGCCCACGGGCGCGCGTCTTCATACGACAGGAGGGACATCGGCGCCACCTGGCCCGGCCGATGGCACGTCACACAGGAGCGCATCATGATCGGCGCGACATCCTTCGTGAATGTCGGCGTTGCGCCATCCGCGGCCGCCGCAGCAGAGGGCGCCGCAAGGACACCCAGCCCGAGGCACAAACCGGCGGCGAACGACATCGTGTATTTCGTCATGACGACCTGCCTCCAGGAAGAGATTCTCCCACCGAATAATGAAACCGTCATCAAGTTTCGGGCGCTCATGGCGTCACCACTACCTTGACAAGGGAATTGGACGCGCTGCGCTCCGCCGCCACGACCCTCAACCAGTACGTGCCCGGTGCGCTGAAGTGGGCAGTCGTGGCCCCGCATGCGGCTTCGGGCGGATTGGCACAGGTGACACGGAACGTCCCCAATGGCACTTCGCGCCCGGTCGGACCGGGAGGCGTTGCGTCCGGGGCCGTGCCATCGCCGAACGTGACGGTTCCCGGGCCGCGGAACTTGCTCCACCACACGGTGATCCGTCCGCCTCTCGATCGGCGCGGCACGACGTCCGCGTTGGCCGGGACCGGCTCGGCCGGCGGTGCGGTGACAGTCGGCGCGAGGCGCGCGGCCCCGGAGACCGACACGCTCACATCGGGACCGCCCTTCACTCCCGGCGGTTCCGGATCACCGACGTCCAGCGAGTAATTCTGATCGATCGAGGCCGTCGCCACCTGCGTCACGCCGCCGTAGTTCAGCGTCCAGACGTACTTGCCTTTGAAATTGGCCGGGACGGGCACTCGAAACGCGGCGCGCTGACGGCCGGGGAGAAAGCTGGTCGGCTGGCCGTGGTCGGCCGGCGCCGGATCAATCTGGTTGGCGGCACCGAGCGGCACCTCGATTTCGGTGCTGTTGCGGTTCATATAGCCGAACACCAGTTCGTAGCTGCCGTCAGGCAGTTTGTTCCAGCCGTCGAACGTGGTGCTGACCGTTTTCTCGAACTGGGCGGCGGGACGCGCGGCGGCGACCAGCATCAACACCGGCACCAGCGCGGCCGCCACGCCCGCGATCGTGTTCGATAATCGAACAACCGTTCGCATAATCGGGTTTTTCTAACATGGCGCCGCGCACCGGTCAAGACGATCCCACGCGCGATCGCGTCAGGGTTTCACGAATTTCCGGAGCGTATGCCCGGTCGTGGTCTCGCCGGCGTACACGGAGCCGTCGCGGTCGATGGCAATGCTCTCCGGCAGGGTGCCTTCGATGACGCCGCGCACCGCGCCGTCCCTGGCGCTGCCGTAGACGATGCCCTTCTTGTCCTGCACGTCGGCGACGTAGAGCGTGTCGTCGGGAGTGATGAGCAGGCCGCTCGGCCGGCCGAACTGCGTCCACTGTTCCAGGAAGCGGCCGTCCTGGTCGAAAATCTGGACGCGGCTGTTGCCGCGATCACCGACAAACACCCGCCCGCGCGCGTCGATCGCGATGGCATGGGGCACGCTGAATTCGCCGGGGCCGGCGCCCTTCCGGCCCCACGCCTTGATGAACCGGCCGTCTTTGGTGAATTTCACGATGCGGTTGTTGACGTGGCCATCGGCCACGAAGATGTCGCCGTTTGCGCCGAAGGCGACATCGGCCGGCCCGCTGAATGTCTCGGGCGTCTCGCCTGCCACGCCCTTGGTGCCGAGCGCCAGCACGACCCGGCCGTCCGGCGCAATTTTCATGACCTGCTCGCCGCGGCCGTCCTTCGCGCGTCCGTCCGTCACCCAGAGAAAGCCGTCCTTGTCCACGCGTACGCCGTGCGGCCAGACAAACAGGTTCTCGCCCCAGGTCTTGAGGACCTTCCCCGCCGGATTCAGCTCGACGATCGGCGGTTCCGATCGCCGGACCGCGACGATCGTGTTTCGCGCGTCGACAACGACTCCCGTCACCTCGCCCCATTCCTGGCCGGGCGGCAGCGATCCCCAGCGTTCGACCAGTTGGTAGCCCGACGCCGCGGCGATGAGGCCGACGCTGGCGCACAGCGCCAGCGCGAACGCGCCCGCCGCACGGTGACCTGCGATTCGATGTTCGCTCATGGCGGGTAACGTTGAGGCCGGTCGCGGCGCGAAGTCAAGCTGCGACTTTCCGATCGCGGCCGGGCTATGATTTCAGGAGAGCCGGCCCTGTCGCCCGGCTATCCATCTCCTGTCATGTACACAATCATCCGTTCACCGTTTCTGGAGTCCGCATGCCGCCTCTCGACGATGTAAAGGTCGTCGACCTGACCCGGGTCCTCGCGGGCCCCT
>Ga0105248_10010966_pt1 | contig 9999 bp, 7 predicted proteins | sample KBSS34metaG_FD_81524 | JGI IMG/M metagenome (GOLD analysis project Ga0105248, IMG submission 81524) | Switchgrass rhizosphere microbial communities from Kellogg Biological Station, Michigan, USA - KBS S3-4 metaG | ecosystem: Host-associated > Plants > Roots > Rhizosphere > Soil | place: Michigan... | reverse complement strand
TAAGGACCAAAGCGAGGCGGACCAGGTTCAGCAACAGCGGACACGCCTTGCGACCAGGAATGATAGCTGGCCAACAGATTTGTCACTTCCGACTGCAGAGCCTCATCGCCAGCACAAGCTTCGGCGAGGAATTCGGGCCCGCGCTCGATGGCTTGGTGGAACAACTCTTCCACTCGGCTAAAGTGTTCCGAGAGCATGCTTACTTGAGAAGGCGTGAAATTGTCCGGCTTTGGTCAACCGGACAACCATCATAGTAGAGATCGCGATCAAGGCGCGGTGGGATGATTGAGGAACGACTTGCTTAACATGCTCTGCGTGACCCCGGAGGGATCCACATCGGGCGGTGGGTGAACGCCACCCTCAGGAACATTGGCGATCCACCATTGCTCCGCGTCGTCCTGAGTCCAGGCTCCCAGGTCTTCGCCACCCGCCAGCGCTCGCGCCAGGGTCTCCGCCGTCCCCGGACGCTCCTCAGGCTTCTTGGCGAGGCACATCATCACCACTTGTTCCAATGTCGCGGGAACCGCCAGGCCGCTTCTTTCCGAAGGCAGGACCGGAGTCTTTTGCAAATGGGCGAGCATCATCGCGGTCGCAGTACTTTCTTCAAACACCAGGCTGCCGGTAAGAAGCCAATACGCTACGCAGCCGAGGCCGTACAGATCGCATCGCCCGTCAATCTTCTCGTTACCCAAGGCTATTTCGGGCGCCATGTAGGCCGGGGTGCCGGTGGCGGCGCCGACTCCGGTCAGCTGCGCGTCCTGAGCATCCAGAACTTTCACCAGACCGAAGTCGAGCACCTTGGCGAAGTCATACTCTGTCCCCATGCGGCACAGGTAGATATTGGTCGGCTTGATGTCGCGATGGATCATTCCGTGGCGATGGGCATCACCCAAAGACTTGCAAACCTGGGTCACGATATGGGCGACTCGCGCAGGAGGCTGGGGGCCAAAGTTCTTGACCAGGGTCGCCAGGTCGATGCCGTCCAGCAGTTCCATCACGTAGTAGAAAACACCCGTTTCGGTGACTCCAAAATCATATAGCTCCACGGTATGGGGCGAGCGCAACGAAGCCGTTGCCTTGGCCTCCTGCTCAAACCTGCGCTGCATCAGCTTGGCGTCTTTTTGCGAAACACGGCTCAACAGCTCGGGCTGGATCAGCTTGATCGCCGCATCGCGGGTCAACATGCGATGGCTGGCCTGCCAGACCTCGCCCATGCCTCCCTTGCCGAGCATCTTGACCAGGCGATAGCTCCCCATCTCACGCGCCTTGGTGACCTGGCGGCCCAGAGTTGTGACCACATGGGAGATGACCACGGCGACGCCCAGAAGCAAATAGTCCGGCCAGTGCATTTCGAAGACTTTGCTCGCCGGTCCGAAATCCCACATGCCGCGCGCCCTCGCGATCAACATGCTTACCGGGTTCATGGAAATGCTGATGAATCCTGCGATCAGCATTTTGGTTGGAGTGGTGGGCACGATCGCGGCATTCATCAGAACCACCGCGCCGATCCAACTAATCTGGGACTGGATCGGGTAATTTCGCGTGACATGTCCCCAATGGATGGTCAATCCCAGGCCGAAGGACATGAGGACCATGTACAGCAGTCCAAGATCGAGAATGAGTTGTGGATTTTTCGCTTCCCGGCGAGTGTAGGCGTAGAGGCTCAGAGAGCTTAGGACGCTGAGTACCTCGATGAGGTCGGTGCCGTCCCAAACGAAAAAACCTCGCGGGTCAATGAGATGGTAAATGGCAGAGCCGAGAATCCACAGCACCGCGCCGATCAGCGACATGATGCCGAGCCTTTGAGATCCCTCCTGAAGAAGGTCATCGGGAACGGCGCACGCACGGAGCTTGGAGGTTCCGTCCCGGGCTGTCGTGCTTCCCGCGCGGGGACCGATCAAATGGCGGCTGCGCATTGGTTACTTTCAATTATCGTCGACGGGCCGTGCGGCACAACGATGTATCCGCTTTCGTGGTCGCCATAGAGGGTATTTCGCTCTCTGGCCCAGAACCACCAATGCGCGCCGATATAGGCGCACAGCACCGCGTCGATCTTGTCTTCGGCGGGCTTGGTGTTTCCCGTTCGCGGCACGGAGGGAAGGCGCGGGGACAGCGAGGGATCCAGCAGAGGTAAACGTGACGTCGCCAGGCTGCGCAGGCGGCGAAGACCCTTGGCCTTCTGGTCGCGTGTTCCGCGCTTATACTTTACGATGCGATCGAGGCCGAACAGACTGACCGTAGCGGCATGCGGGTGTACCTCGATTTGAAATCGCCCTTCTTGCCTGGGCATGATGGACGCGCCGTGAAGGAAGCCGGATTCTTCCAGAGCTCGGCTGAAGGATGTCACTTTCTCGGCAAAGGGACGGCCCAGGTTGGCGGCATGGCAGCCGGCATGGAAGCGACGAAAATCGCCATTCAAGCCGCGTTCGGCAGGACGGATTCCAGTCAGGTTGCGAATCACCAGAGGCGCGTCTACGGCCACCACCGCGCTGCCTTCGCCAGCCTCGCTTCGAATCCACTTCAGAATTTCGTCGACCGATTCCAGGCGCGCAATATTGGCCGATCGGAGAATATTCTTCTCTAGAACAAGCGACGCCAGGCCGGTGGGCTTGCCGTACCATCCGAGATCTACGCCGATGAACGAAGTCATGAAGCTGGCAGGATCAGCTCAACAGGATCGCCGACCGAAATTCGGCCTGGCGCGGCGACGTAACTATTGAGGCCGAGCACTCCGTCGTATTGCCTTTGAATAGTACGGAGCACGCTCAGGTCCTGCTTGCCCGTATCGGGATCGAACGTAGTCATTATGCAGCGCGCCCGAAGGTTTTCCATGCCGATGATTACTTCGCCGATTCGCAGCCGGGCGCCTTCCCATTCGCGTTCGGCCAGTCCGGTGACGCCGCCGATGACCAGGTTAGGCCGGAAGCGCCGACGGTCGTAACCGGTGGCTTGCAGCATTCCGTCGGTGGCCACCAGCAAGGGCAGAACATCAAAGCGATCTTCCGCATCACTTCGAACCAGCCGCACGCCGGCGCCGGCCGCGGCCGCCACGTCGCGCCCCACGCCTTCTGAAGTCCATGGCCGACCGTCCACCAGAACCTCGCCTTCAGAGTTAAGAACAGCATGATGGCGAAGCAGCAAGGGCCGTGTCCTCGCGCTGAGGATTCTTCCCGCAGAGTTGCGGGCCTGCAGGATCCGGTCGCCCACGATACCCGACTCCGTGAGCGCTGCCGACTGCAACATCTCTCCAGCCATCGATTTCACGGGATACCGCCAGATCTCTTGTAGGAACATAGTCTGTAGCATGTCCGATCCTGACCTGATCGACCGTGCCGGCCGCTTTCAGTCCTGGGATGCGATGGCTCCAGCAGCCCTCTCGGCCATCCTGCGGCGAGGACCTTTCCGTTCTTCCGTAGAAACGGGATGCGGAGGCAGCACCCTTGTGCTATCCCATGCCAGCAATCGCCATATCGCTTTTGCCCTGCAAGGCGAGAATCAGACGATCAATCAACTTCGCGGACAGGCGGATCTTCGCTCAGACAATGTGATGTTCGTGGAGGGGAAAACGATTCATACATTGCCGGGATACGCGTTTGAAGAGGAGCTCGACCTGGTGCTGTTGGACGGCCCGCACGCCTATCCGATGCCGCAAGTGGAATTCGCTTATCTGTTTCCGCGCATCAAGGTGGGTGGATGGCTTGTCCTGGACGATATTCAGATCCCCTCGGTCCACGAATTGTTCCATTTCCTGCAGCAGGAATCATCTGTCGTACTGGAAGAAGTGGCTGTCCGGACGGCCTTCTTCAGGCGGGTGACGGCTGCGGACCCGGGGCCGGACGGATGGCCTCTGCAAGGCATGAACCGCCGCCCCATTCTGCGCTATTCCTGGCGCGAACAGCTACGGCGGGTGTTGCGCAGGTCCGGTTGAGTGTTTCTTCTTAGGTGCAATAGCGGCTTTCGTAAGGTCATGACGGGTTCAGGCTAAGGCGGATACCGCTAAGAGCCCGCGGCCCTTTGGCCGATGGCTTGGAGAACACGAATCGCATCTATGCCCGGACTCCATCCATCTCGGAGCAATTTTGTACGCGCGATTCTTTTCTTCAGCCTGCCGGCTTTGCTCGCCGCAGGCTCGACCCCTGCCAATCCGAGGTACGCATTCCAGCCTTTGCCGGAGCGATTCGACGTCGGCACCATTACGGTGACCGCGCTGGCGCAGGACCGGACAGGGCTGCTTTGGATGGGCACACAGCAAGGGCTGTTGCGCTATGACGGAGGACGCATCACGAAGTACGGCCGCGAAGATGGGTTGCCGACACTATTTATCGACCAGTTGGAAGTCGGCACGGATGGGACCGTTTGGGTCGGCACCAACGATGGAATCGCCCGTTATGACCACGGGAAGTTTGTTCCCGTAGTGATTCCTGTTGCCGGGGCGCGCTTTGATGCGATCAACCAGATTCTGGCTGCGGACGGTGCTGGTGGAATCTACGTGGGCACCACCGCAGGATTAATGCACATGGACCCGCAGGATCCGTCCAAATATCGATTGTGGACCCGTAAGGATGGCCTTCCGGCCGACACGATTGAAGCGGTTTTCTTTGCAGCGGACAACTGCCTGTACTTCATCAGCGGGAATCGTGTGGGCCGGCTCAGCGGCGTGGATGGAAAGCCCGAGATTCGGGCGCCGGGAATCGGGACGGCTGCGACGTCCAGAAATATTGCGGTGCTGGTGGATCGCGACCATGTGATCTGGGTCCGAACCTCGGACAGCGTCGTCCGGCTGGATCCCTCGAGCTCGCGCTTCGTTCGCGATGACGAAGGAATTCCCAAGGCCAATGACTTCGGTATTCCTGTTCTGGACCATTCCGGGCGACCGATGATTCCGACCGTACGAGGGTTGTTCCGCAGGACCGCTGGTGGCTGGGAGCAAATCGGTGAACGGCACGGTATGCAGACCAACGCCGTCTTTGCCGTGACGGAAGACCGAGAAGGCGCGATTTGGATCGGCTACGGGGGTGCTGGAGTTGCCCGGTGGCCTGGGTCGGCAAGCTGGTCGGGGTGGACCAGGCAGGAGGGATTGCCGGACAACGTGGTCTGGTGCGTGATGCGCGACAGCCGCGGCCGTCTATGGGTCGGCACCGACAATGGGCTCGCCATGTGGGATCCCTCTTCCTCGCGCTGGCGTTCGTGGTCAGAAAAGGACGGGCTTGCAGGAGCCACGGTCCGGCAATTGGCCTCGGCACCCGACGGCGCGGTGTGGACGGTCTCTATTCCGGGCGGCCTTTCCAGAATAGATGCAGATCTTCGACCCGTGAAAGTCCCCGCGCTTCCGGGAGCAGGAGACGCGGTGGGTATCGCGCTCGCCGGGGATGGCCGGATTTGGGCGGGCAACTCTCGCGGCTTGACGATCCTATCGATGCGAAATGGCCGGCTCGTCTCCGAAAGCGCCAGCGTTGCGCCGGAAGCATCGGGGACCACCAGTCATCCGGCTTTCTCTCCCGACGGAACATTGTGGACCAGCGGGCGTAAAGGAATTTCCCGGTTCGCGGGCGGCAAGTGGTCGGTGTACACCACGGCTCAAGGATTACGGGCCAATGTTGTTTCCACGGTGCTTCCCGTGAGTGCCGACGAAGTGTGGTTTCGCTATGTGGAACCGCTTGGCCTGGGACATCTGAAAGTCGGCGCCGGAGTGGAAGTGCGGCATGTTACCAGCAAAGAAGGTATGGCCGGGGACAGCGTGTTCCTCCTGGGCGCCGACCATACAGGGCGCGTGTGGGCAGGTGGCAGCCAGGGCCTCAGCGTCATTCAACCTTTCGGTCCTGTTCGCCAGTTCGATCAGGCCGACGGCCTCCTTTGGAATGATTTGAGCGCGGGCGCGTTCTGGGCTGATCCGGATGGGAGCATTTATGCCGGCACTAGCCGCGGGTTGGCTCGCTTTAACCCCAACGAGAATGACTTCAAGCTGCCGCACACAAGCGTGCTGATCACTTCAGCGAAGCTGGGCGGAGAAGAGCGGGTGGAGCAGAGGGAGCCGTCGGCGCCATTTTCCCGGCGCACCTTCACGGCGATGTTTACGGAGCTGAGTCTTCGCGACACAGAGAAGACCATCTATCGCTATCGCCTGGCAGGACTGGAATCGGACTACACAGAAACGCCCCTGCGCGAAGCGAGGTACGTGTCCATCCCATCCGGGAGCTATCGGTTTGAAGTCTCCTCTAAATACCCGGGAGGATGGAGCGTTCCTGCTGTGTATTCCTTCAGCATCGATCCGGCTTGGTGGGAGCGCTGGTGGGCGCGGCTGGCCGGATTGTCCGTTTTGGCGCTGGCGATTTTTGGAGCCATCCGGCTGCGAACGGGCGCTCTGGAAGCAGATCGCAAGAGGTTGGAAGCGGCAGTTGAGTCGGGCCGGGCGGAGCTGGCGCAAGCCAATCATGAGCTGGCAGAGATCGCGCTGACTGACCCGCTTACCAAAGCTCGCAACCGGCGCTATTTTCAGCTCACCATTGAAGTGGATGTCGAGCGGTGCCTCCGTTCGTATTTCGATCCGAACGACGGAAAGGATCGGGAAGACCTGGTGTTCTTTTTGGTCGACATTGACTACTTCAAGAACGTGAACGACCGCTTCGGCCATCGCGCGGGCGATCATGTCCTGACGCAGATCGCCGATCGCCTGTCGGGGGTGATCCGCAGTTCCGACACGCTGGTCCGTTGGGGAGGCGAGGAATTTCTGGTGGTCGCACGAGGGGCACGGCGTCAGGAGGCCGGCGAATTGGCTCGCCGCATTCTTCAGGCTATCGGCGGTGAGCCCTTTGAGGCGGACCCGTTTGAAGGAAGTGAGGGCGGCCGTCTGCCCTGTACGTGTTCAGTCGGCTGGGCAGCGTTTCCCTGGAAAGGGGCTCAGCCGCAATCGCGCAGCGTGACGGACCTCATTCAACTGGTGGATCGGGCTCTGTACATGGCCAAGCATTCGGGGAGGAATCAGGCTGTAGGCGTCGCTCCGGCGGACGACCCCGGGTTCAGTTCCGAAGAGCAGGCGATCATGCGCCAGGAGCGGGTCTGCGTGGTACGAACGGCCGGGCCTGAAGTTCCTTTCCGGGAAGCACTGGTGACGGAAGAAGGGATCATCCCTTTCAAGCGAGTTTAACCACGTGGGGCCGGGCCTTAGGGCCTGCCGCCGGACTTTGTGCCCGGAGTATGTTGAGCGGAAAGATGACCTTCATAGCCGACCACCGGGGCAAGACTTCGCAGCGTCATGCTGTCGGGGGTCAGCCTGAGCACCAGGTTCCTCAGACCGCACAAGAGCGGATTCTCTAACTGCCCCATCGCGCCGATGCGCCGGGAGGCCAACACAACTGAGCTGGTGCGGGGGATGCGGCTCGCTTCGTATCTTTTCAGACTCTCTTCCACATTCGTGCCGGAGCCCAAACACCTGGCCAGCTCCAGAGCATCTTCTATCGCCTGACACCCGCCTTGCCCTAAGTTGGGCGTCATGGGATGCGCCGCATCGCCCAATAGAGTCACTCGACCCTGACCCCAGGCCGGCAACGGTTCGCGATCGTAGATATCGTTCCGGAGAATTGTCGAAGGCGTGGCCGCACGAATAAGAGCTTCCACGGGCTCATGCCATCCTCGGAACAAGGTGAGGAGTTCTTCCTGTGAGTTCTCACCAGACTCGCCTGCGCGGGTGTTGTGGGTAGCGAACCAATAAGCTCTGCCGCCCTTCACTGGCAACATGCCAAAGCGTCGGCCCGGCCCCCAGCTTTCTCCAGGCGGGAAAGAAGGCCCGCTGTAAGACACGACAGCACGCCACGCCGTGTAGCCCGAGTAACGAATCGGATCCCGATGCCCGAGACCAGTCCGCACCACCGAATGCAGGCCATCGGCGCCAATGAGAATATCGCCACGAGCGGTCTGGCCATTCGAAAAGGTTGCCGTGACGCCATCGGAATCCTGATGGAAGCTGGAGCACTGGTGGCCCGGGTGGATATTTGAAGTGCCTGCATTGCGCGCCAGCAAATCCAGAAGCTCCGCACGATGGAGCACGATCACTCCGCTACCAAAGAGGCGCTCCAATTCGCGCAGCGGGGTTCGGGAAAGGAACGCCCCATTCCAGTGGCGCACCGCGCCCTCCTGGTTCACCAGACTGATGGAATCCAGGGCCTCGCCTAATCCGAGCTGCCGCAACGCTTTGATCGCGTTGGCCCAAAGCGAAATGCCTGCGCCGACTTCCCGCACTTCGGAGCTTCTCTCGAAGACTTCGGCTTCAATGCCTTTTCTTCGCAGAGCGATCGCAGTTGTCAGGCCACCGATCCCGCCGCCGATGATGATTGCTCGCATGTCAGGAAGGGCGGGTATTTTCGATGTGCAGATATTTGGAGAGGCTGCGCCCGCGAGGCGTTTTGCTCAGATCGGCAAGGTTGTAACCGTCAAGCACGGAGAAGAATCCTTCCAGAGCGTTGGACAGAACGCCTTGCAATCGGCACACCGGAACAATGGGACAGGTATTCGTTTCCATGTCAAAGCATTCCACAATTCTGAAGTTGGGCTCCGTCTTTCTCACCACGTGGCCAAGATTAATGTCGGAGGGATCACGCGCCAGCCGGACGCCGCCGTTCCTGCCTTCCGTCACGTCCACGAACCCACTTCCGTGGAGCGTCTGGACCACGCGCACCAGATGGTTTTTGGATATTCCGTAGGCATTGCTGATCTCGCGGGTGGAGACATAACGGCCGGGATTCTCGACCAGATAGAGGAGGACCCGCAGGGAATAATCGGCGTGAAGAGTGAGTTGCAGGGGAGACCTCTTGCTGGACTAAGTTTAACGGATGTGGCGTACGCTCTCTCTAGAAACCCATCCCTACCGAGGAGCGACGTGGGGCAGGTTCCCGACCTGCCAAGTCGAATTTGTTCGCAGACCATTCCGAAAACACCTGATGGCAGGTCGGGAACCTGCCCCACGTCGCTCGACTTGAAGCGTTCGCCACATCACTGAATGGGGATGGGCGTGGAAGGGCCCGTCTGGCCGGCGACTGTGAGCGTCATGCCCACCGCGCTGCCCGTCGGCACGCCTGCCGGCACCACAGCATTAATTTGATATAGGCCCACAAAGCCGGGAGCTAAACCGGCGAACTGCACTGGTGCGGACTGGCCGCCGATCGACACGGTGACGGGATCCTTCGTCTGCGCCAGCGGGGACGTGGGACTCGGGCCGGCGTCGGGAACATTCTGATTGGTCGCACCTAACCCGGCGCAGTAGATCACCAAAACGTCCCCGGCGTGCGCGGGATTGGCGGTGGTCACCAGGAATCCGGGTGCGGTGCCGCGGTACGCCACAGCGATGGCATTGCCGCTGGACAGGAATGCCGCCGGCTGAGCGGGGCCGACGTCTACACCCACCGGCTGCGAATAGGTGGCGGCGTTCACCACCAGAACCTGATGCCTGGTGTTGGGAGTAATGCTGAACGGCACCAGAGCGTTAATCTGCGTCTTGCTGACGAAGAACAGGGGGACGGACTGACCGGAAATGATCACCTGCGTATTGCTCAGCTGCGTCGGCAGGGGGACGCTTGGATTGGTAGCGGTCTGGTCGGCCAGGCGGTCGCCATAGATGGAGATGATGCCTCCCGGGGCAAGCGGTGAGTACGCTACAAAGCTCGCCGCGCTGCCGACCGAGCCTGACGTTAATACAGGCGGGTCTTTCTGCGAGCTGAGGCTCCCGGCGACTTCTTTGGAGCCGGTGATGTTGAGCTGTGGATCCAACGCGTCGACGTGTATCGACACGCCGGCGGCGGATGAGGCGCCCGTCTGCCAGGTCGCCTGCCAAGTGCCGTCGTTCAGCGATTGAAGTGAAATCGCGGGGTCGCCGTTGGAGAAGCTTGCGGTGACCGAGCCCGAATTGAGAGGCGTTCCGCAATCGTTGCGAACGTCCACTCCGAGCGCCGCGGGCCAGCCGGCCGATATAGAAAACGATTGGCCCAAAGTAGTCAGCCCCAATACGAG
>Ga0105248_10010963_pt1 | contig 10000 bp, 7 predicted proteins | sample KBSS34metaG_FD_81524 | JGI IMG/M metagenome (GOLD analysis project Ga0105248, IMG submission 81524) | Switchgrass rhizosphere microbial communities from Kellogg Biological Station, Michigan, USA - KBS S3-4 metaG | ecosystem: Host-associated > Plants > Roots > Rhizosphere > Soil | place... | reverse complement strand
TGCGCGCCGAAGCGCAAGCCCATATCGACCAGATCGACGCCGCCATGACCCTGGTCCGCCGCTTCCTCGACTGGGACCGCGCGGTGCGCCGGCTCGACGAGCTCAACAATCGCGTCGAAGATCCGAAACTGTGGGATGATCCCAAACAGGCGCAAGCGGTGATGCAGGAACGTCGCCGGCTCGAGGAATCGATCAACGCCGTCCGCTCGATCGAGCAGGAACGTAACGACACGGTCGAGCTGATGGAGATGGCCGAGAGCGAAGGCGACGAAGCCCTGGTCGACGACGGTGTGAAGTCGCTGGCCGAGCTCGCCGAACGCGCCGACCATGACAAGGTCATGGCTCTGCTGGCGGGCGAGGCCGATGCCAACAATTCTTATGTCGAGGTCAATGCCGGCGCAGGCGGCACCGAGAGCCAGGATTGGGCCGGCATCCTGCTTCGCATGTACACCCGCTGGGCCGAGCAGCACGGCTACAAGGTGGATTTCCTGGAGGAGTCCGAGGGCGAGGGCGCCGGCATCAAATCGGCGACCATCCAGATCAAAGGCCACAATGCCTACGGCTGGCTGAAGACCGAGAACGGCGTGCATCGGCTGGTGCGCATCTCGCCGTTCGATTCCAATGCTCGGCGACACACCTCGTTCGCCAGCGTCGCGGTGTTTCCGGTGATCGATGATCGCATCAAGATCGAGATCAACGAGTCCGACGTGCGCGTCGACACCATGCGCTCGCAAGGCGCCGGCGGGCAGCACGTCAACAAGACCGATTCCGCTGTGCGCCTCACCCACATACCGACCGGCGTTGCGGTGGTGTGCCAGCAAGAGCGCTCACAGCACAAGAACCGCGCCCAGGCCTGGGACATGCTGCGGGCGCGGCTCTACGACATCGAGTTGAAGAAGCGCGAGGAGAAGGCCGCGGCCGACAACGCGGCCAAGACCGACATCGGTTGGGGTCATCAGATCCGCTCCTACGTGCTGCAGCCGTATCAGATGGTGAAGGATCTGCGCACCGGCGTGACTTCGTCGGCGCCGTCCGACGTGCTCGACGGCGACCTCGATCCGTTCATGGCCGCGGTGCTGGCGCAGCGGGCGTTCGGCGGCGGGCCGGACGCTGTCGAGGACGTCGAATAGCGCGAGAATTCATCGGAGAATTTGATTCATTTCGTGGTCGCCGGCGAAACCCGGCGTTGAAGGCCACTCGATATCCTCGTCACGTCAGAAAGTTCCATCAGGAACCCCCGAGGGGATTCGGCGTTGTCAGCAGCTTTCCATCGAGAATTCCGTGCAACCCGATGGAACTTGATGGAACCCGCGATAGGAGGAAGGCATCATGTGGATCGCTTACTTTTCGATCGCTTCTGCAGCTGCGGTTTGCTTGAGCGTGGCGGCTGTCATGGTTCAGGCCAACCAGGGAGACATCCTACGCAGCTAAGTATGCTGGGTCGCGTTGTGTGCACTGACTGAGCAAGCTAACCCCAGAAGGGGATAAAACTCGGGCGGCCTTTGCGGGCCGCCCGATTTTATGTCGAATTGAATCTTCCGCGGATTATTACAACGCGTTGCCGAGCCGTAACCCGGCGCGCAGAAATTTTTGCGGATCGACGGCGTCGCCGTCGATCCGGGTCTCGTAGTGCAGATGCGGTCCGGTCGAGCGTCCGGTCGATCCGACGCGGCCGATAATCTGGCCGATCTTGATCTGCTGGCCGACCTTGACCTCAATCTCCGACAGATGGCCGTAGCGCGTCGAAAATCCGTTGCCGTGGTCGACCTCGACCATCTTGCCGTAGCCGCCGCTCCAGCCCGCGGATTCCACGGTGCCGTTGGCGGTGGCGCGCACCGGGTCGCCGGTGCTGCTGCGGAAGTCGAGACCGGTGTGCATCGCCGGACGGCCAAGGAACGGATCGGACCGCACGCCGAAGCCGGAGGACAGGTCGATCTCGCCCATGATCGGCTTGCGCACTGGCACGGCGCCGAGCGTGCGGGTCAGCCGGTCGACGTTGGCGCGGGCGACATGAATGCGATAGACCTGACGTTCGAACGCGCCGGCATCCTTGCGTAGCGTCAACGGCACGAACGGCCCGCCAACTGCAGCAGCCTGCGTGCCGCCATTTTGCTTTTTCGCATCCATGCCGAGATCGGTCAGCACGCTGCGGATACGCTTGGCCTTGGCGTCGAAACGCTCTTCGAGCGTGTCGAGCGCCGCCGTCTGCCGCGCCTCGATGCGATCGAGCGCGGTCGTCAGCCGCGCCAGCGCGCCCTCGACGCCGGCGGCGGTGGGCTTGGGGGCGGCGGCGAGGCGCTTCGACGTGCTCGGCATCTCGCGGGACTCCAGCCGGGCTTCGCGGTCGGGCGGCGCGGTGAAGATCACCGTATCGCTGATCGGGGATGCCTTCAGCGTTCCCGCGCTGGACGGCTCGGTGATCGGCGCCGGGCGGTTCTTGATCGAACCGGTCGGGGTTGGATCGGGGACCCCGGCAAGCGTCGAGGCCCGCGATTCCAGCGTCGCCTGCCGCCGCATGATCTGCTCGAGCTTCTGATCGAACTGCTCCTGGTTGAGCAACTGGCGGCTGGTGATGCGGTCGACCTGGGCGCGAAGCTCCGCGATCCGGTCCTCGTAGGCGAACTGCTGTTCCTTCTGCCGCGCGATCAACCGCGACAGCACATCATCGTGGAAGGCGAAATAGGTGCCGGTGGCGAGCGACCAGCCAGCCATGATCACCAGGCTGCCCACCGCGATCCAGAACGTGATCGGGCCAAGGCGGAATTGATGACCGGCGTGCGCGATCGTGTAATCGGTGCGGTGGGTCCCAACGCCCGAGGGTATAGCCTTGGCCGCCGGCTTTGCTGGCGCTTGGGCCGCGGCTCTGGGCGGCTCGGCCGCGACCATGCGGCCGGAGTCGGCGCGATAATTGAGACCGGACCGTTGCGACATCGACGCTCCCCAACCATCGGTCCTCGTTGCCCCGGGACCGATGCGTCTGAGGGCCGATTTCAGCCTGCCATGGTTAATTTTCCCCGAACGGGACCGGGAAAATACGTCCGGTCGGTAAACCAACGGTGCATAGGCGAGCCATAGGCGAGCAAAGCGACGCCGTCCTTTCGGACGGCTATGGCGACGCCGTCCTTCGCACGGCTATGGGTGCCGGATAGCAGCGCTTCAGAGTTCCTTGGCGGCCTGCAGGACCTCCTCGGCGTGGCCCGCCACCTTCACCTTTTCCCAGATGCGGGCGATGCGGCCGTCGGGGCCGATCAGATAGGTGTTACGGAGGATGCCCATGTAGCTGCGGCCCCACATGGATTTCTTGGCCCAGACCCCGTAGGCCTCCAGCATCTGGTGGGATTCGTCGGACGCCAGCATGATCGAAAGATCGTGCTTGGCTTTGAACTTGCCCTGCTTTGGAACCGGATCCGCCGAAACGCCAAGAATTGCGGTGCCAGCACGGCTGAAGGCCGGGGCGAGCTTGGAGAAATTCTTGCCCTCCATGGTGCAGCCGGGCGTATCGGCCTTGGGATAGAAATAGAGGACCAGCTTGCGCCCCTTGAAGTCCGCAAGCGACACTTCACCGCCGCTATCATGGGGGAGCCTGAAGCTGGGTGCCTTGCCGCCGACCTCGATCTTTGCTGGCATGCGCCTTCCTTTCGTCGTTTTCACCGGATCAAGCTGAATATGGCATGGGGTTTGGGGCCAGTGGCGGCCGCGCGTGGTTCTGTGCGAAACCGCTGGGATGCCAGGAGAATCGGCTGGCCGGCAGAGTGTGACCTGTAGCAGCCAGTCGCAAAACCGGCGGACGAGGGGACGGCCGATCGGGATGACGGACAAGGATAGCAGTCCGCACATCGCAGCGCTCCAGGAGCTGGAGGCAGCGCTCGATGCGCACCGGCGCACCCAGGCAGAAGCCAGGGCGTCGGCGCGCGCCGATGTTGCAGGACGATTGCCGCGTCGCGCCTGGATGACTCGCCCGTGGGGTCTGCGCATGCCTGGGTGGCGGCTGCCGTTCAATCCCTGGTTCATGTTCGACCGCCGGCATCCGGTGGTGCGCAAGGCTGCCCTCGTCACTGGCGCCGTCGTCGGGGTGCTGTTGCTCTGCGCGGGCGCGCTGTGGTGGCGGCTTTCGAGCGGCCCGATCATGCTCGATCTCGTCACGCCCTGGTTGACGTCGGCGATCGAGCAGAACCTCGGCAGCCGCTATCACGTCGAGGTCGGCGGCACACAGCTCGAGCGCGATGCGCAGGGCCGCACGGCGTTGCGTCTGCGCGATATCGTGCTGCGCGATACCAGTGGCGTCACCGTCGCGGTGGCGCCCAAGGCTGAGGTCGGAATTTCCGGCGCAAGCCTGCTGATGGCAAGCCCCCGTGCCGAAAGCTTCCGGCTGGTCGATGCCAACATGACGATCCGCATCGATGCCGACGGGCGGGTCAATGTGATGGTCGGCGGCGAGCGGCCGTTCGCCAGCATCGCGCCGGAAAGTCAGGCGCAATTGAACCAGCCGCCATCGCCTGCGTCCCCGCCGGCTAGCCCGGCGCGACCGGCGGCTCCCATCAAGTCGCCGCAGGAGAATGCCCGGGTCTTCTCGCTGCAGGCGATGACCGAGCGCAGCGTTGCCACCAATGTCGCAGCCTTGCTCGCCTGGATCGACGAGCTCGGCAAGCTCGGACTCGATACCGCGACCGGCGGCTTCGACGGTCAGTCGTTGAATGAGATCGGCATCGCCAATGGCAGCCTGACGATCGATGACCGCCGTGGCGGCTACGAATGGAAACTGACGCAGATCAGTCTGAGCCTGAACCGGTCGAGGGGTGGCAGTGTGGCGCTCACCGTTGTGTCGGAAAATCAGGAGCGGCCATGGGCGCTGAGCGCGGCTCTTTCGCCGGCGCCTCAAGGCCACAGGCGGCTGCAGCTTGAAGCGCGCAAGGTCCTGCTCGACGACTTGCTGGCGCTACGCATGGCCGAATCCAGGATCCGGTCCGACACCCTGGTATCGGCTTCGATCGATTCCGACATTGCGGCCGACGGTACGCCGGAGACGCTCTCCGGTTCGATCTTCGCCGAGGGTGGCTCGATCGGAAGTCCGGACGAACCCGAGCACCAGATTCCGATCAGCCGCGCCGAGTTCGGACTGGACTGGAGTGCGGCGCGGGGCACGTTGCGCATGCCGTTCAAGGTGACGGCCGGTGCGGCGCGCTACACCTTGCTGTCGGAATTCGCGGCGCCCACACAGCCCGGCGGGAACTGGGCGTTCGCGATCGGCCGCGGATGGGTCGTGCTCGATCCGCTGAGCGCCGATGAAGAAGGGCTCGTGCTCAAGCGCGTGGTGATGCGCGGCAACATCGACCCGGTCCAGCAGCGCATCACCCTCGAACACGGCGATCTGGGGACCAAGGACCTGGGCAGTGCCGTGGGCGATGGCGTCACCGTCGCGATGTCCGGCAAGCTCGATTACGGCGGCGAGCCGCGCCTGGCTCTCGGCATCGCCTGCAACCCGATGCCGGCCGCCGCCTTCAAGCGTTTGTGGCCGGCCTTCCTGTCGCCCAAGGTCCGCGACTGGGTCATCGAGCACATCACCAGCGGCAACGTCGAACGCCTCGATATCGCGACCAACGCCACCTTCGCGCAGATGCAGCCCACCGGCCCGGCAATGCCCGAGGAGGGCTTGTCCGTTGAGATCGTCGGCAGCGCCGTGACACTCCGGCCGGTGGCGGGGCTACCCGCGGTCCGCGATGCCGACATGACACTTCGTTTGAACGGACGGATGGCGAAAATCACGTTCAACAAAGGCATCGTCGATGTTTCGCCGGGGCGGCGGCTGACGCTGTCGAACGGCGTGTTCGAAGTACCAAATACGCGGCTGAAGATGCCGCCGGCGCGCGTCAGCTTCCGCGTCGACGGCTCGGTTCCCGCCGCCGCCGAACTGCTCTCGCTCGAGCGCTTGCGCGATTATTCCGCCGTGCCGTTCGATCCCGCCGCCACCAAGGGCACGGTCAGTGGCCAGGTCCAGCTCGGCATGCCGTTGCGTCCCGATCTGCCCCCGGGCTCGACCGACTACGACATCAGCGTGGATCTTTCGAATTTCAGCGCCGACAAGCTGCTGTTTGGTCAGAAGGTGGACGCGCAGACCTTACGGGTTTCGGCCAACAACCAGAGCTACGAGATCAAGGGCGACGTCAAGGTCGCCGGCTCACCGGCCCAGATCGAATATCGCCGGCTCAAGGGCGAGACCGAAGCCGAGGTCAGGCTCACCGCCACGCTCGATGAAGCCGCGCGGTCGCGACTTGGCCTCGATGTCGGCCCGGCGCTGGCCGGACCGATGCCGATGAAGTTCAGCGGGCGTGTTGGTTCCGACGACCGAGAGGGCCGCTTCAGTGTCGAAGCCGATCTGACCAACACCAAGATCGAGAATCTGTTGCCCGGCTGGGTCAAGGCGCCGGGCCGACAGGCGCGAGTGGCGTTCACCCTGATCAAGCAGAAGACCAGTGGCTTGCGCTTCGAGGACGTCCTGATCGACGGGCAGGGCGTGCTCGCCAAGGGCACGGTCGATCTCGACGGCGACGGCGACCTGCTGGCGGCCAACTTCCCCGTGTTCGCGACCTCCGATGGCGACAAAACCTCGGTGCGGGCCGACCGAGGCGCCGATGGCGCGCTCCGGGTGGTGATGCGCGGCGACGTCTATGACGGGCGCAACTTCATCAAGGCTGCGATGGGCGGCCCGACCGATCCGCGGATCAAGGCCAAACATCCTGATCTCGATCTCGACATCAAGCTCGGCGTGGTGGCGGGCCATCTTGGCGAGACCATCCGCGGTCTCGATTGGCGCATGTCGCGCCGTGGCGGCCGGGTTCGCACCTTCTCCATGAACGCCAAGATCGGCCGCGATACGCCGCTGGTCGGCGAAATGCGCACCCGCGCCAACAACGGCAAGCCGGTGCTTTATTTCGAAACCAGCGATGCCGGCGCCCTGTTCCGGTTCACCGACATGTATCAGCGCATGGTCGGCGGCAAGATGTGGGTCGGCATGGATCCGCCGAACCAGGATGGCTCGGCGCAGGAGGGCGTCATCAATGTCAGCGCCTTCTCCATTCGCGGCGACAGCACGCTGGAGCGCGTCGTGTCGAACGCGCCCAATGCGGCCCAGAGCAACAATATCGACTTCAGCCAGGCGCGTGCCGACTTTACCCGCGCCCCGGGCCGCATGGTGGTCAGGGACGGCGTGTTGCGCGGACCGATGATCGGCGCCACCGTCGAAGGCAATATCGATTACGCTCGCGATCAGGTCGCGATGCGAGGCACGCTGGTACCGCTCTACGGCCTAACAACATGTTCGGCCAGATTCCGATCGTGGGACTGTTCCTCGGTGGCGGCAGCAACGAGGGCATGTTCGGCATCACTTATGAGGTGAGCGGCACGACATCCAACCCGCGCCCGATCGTCAATCCGATTTCGGCGATCGCACCCGGCGTGCTGCGCAAGTTTTTCGAGTTCCGGGAGGCGCCGGACCACGCCCCGGCCTTCACCGAGCCGTCGGTCCGCTAAAACCGTTACGCCGGTTTCAGCAGCACATGTCGCTTCTTGCCGAGCGACAGCTTGATCACGCCCTCCGGCGTCAGCGCGGCGGACGTCAGAACCATCTTCTCGTCGGTGACGGTGGTGTCGTTGACCTTGAGCCCGCCGCCCTTGATCTGGCGGCGTGCCTCGCCGTTCGATGAAACGAGGCCGGCGCGCACGAACGCCGCGAGCACGCCGAGGTTGGCTATGTCCGCGGTCGCGATTTCGACCGTCGGCAGGTTTTCCGCGTGGGTGCCTTCTTCGAAGGTGCGGCGCGAGGTATCGGCCGCGGCGTCGGCCGCCGAACGGCCATGCACCAGCGCCGTCGCTTCGGTGGCGAGCACTTTCTTGGCCTCGTTGATCTCCGAACCTTGCAACGACGCAAGCCGGCCGATCTCGTCGAGCGGCAGGACGGTGAACAGCTTGAGGAAGCGGCTGACGTCGCCGTCCTCGGTGTTGCGCCAGTACTGCCAGTAGTCGTAGGGACTGACGAGGTCGGCGTTGAGCCACACCGCACCGGCCGCGGTCTTGCCCATCTTGGCGCCGGAGCCGGTGGTGATCAGCGGCGAGGTGAGCGCGAACAGTTGCATGATAGTCATGCGGCGCCCGAGATCGATGCCGTTGACGATGTTGCCCCATTGGTCGGAGCCGCCCATCTGCAGCACGCAGCCGGTTCGCTTGTTGAGCTCGACGAAATCGTAGGCTTGCAGGATCATATAGTTGAATTCGAGGAACGACAGCTCCTGCTGGCGGTCGAGCCGCATCTTCACCGAGTCGAAGCTCAGCATGCGGTTGACCGAGAAATGCCGGCCGACGTCGCGCAGGAAGTCGATGTAGTTCAGCGAATTGAGCCAGTCAGCGTTGTTGGCCATCAGCGCATTGCCGCCGGCGCCTTCGAACTTGAGGAATTTCGAGAACACCGCGCGGATTCCGGTGAGGTTTTCCTCGATCATCGCGTCGGTGAGGATTCGGCGGCTCTCGTCCTTGCCCGAGGGGTCGCCGACGCGTGTGGTGCCTCCGCCCATCAGCGCAATCGGTCGGTGGCCGGTTTGCTGCAGCCAGTGCAGCATCATGATCGGCAGGAGCGAGCCGACGTGCAGCGAGGCGGCGGTGCAGTCGAAGCCGATATAAGCCGTGACTGCCTGAGATCGGGCGAACTGGTCGAGCGCGTCCGGCTCCGACACCTGGTGGATGAAGCCACGTTCGGCCAAAACGTTCAGGAAGTCGGATTTGTAGCCGCTCATCGGCCGTCCTTGTTGCGGCGGCTGGTGTAACAGGTCCGCCACCGGATTCAACGCCAAGCGGGGTCTTCGCCGACATCGAGGTCGCCGAAGACCTCGGGTCCGTTTCGCCAAAACGCTGTCCACGCTTTCGGGCGGGCGTAAGGTTTCACGTTTTGCCGAACATGTGCCGCGGCTATCCCTCCCGAAGACGGGGGGAGGGATTATGTGGCGCGATCGGGCGCGGACGTCTGATTAGATTTCACAATGCCTTCGCGCCAGTCACATCAGCGGGTCGTGCTCGGCGTTTGGGCCGTCTTGGTATCCTTGCTCTGCTTTTGCCACTTCGTAGGCTTCCCTGGTCGGAAGATCGTCATAGTCGGGCTGATACCCGTTTTGCCGATACCTCGCCTCGGGAACATCCATGCCGATGGTCCCGTCGGTAACGTAGGCCCACCATGGGGTTCTGTAGAGGCCGCGCGCGGTTTTTGCCATCCAGTGACAATACTCAATCAGAGATTGTTCGCCAACGAAGACAGCAGGGAAACCGAGACACCCCCGTTTCCTGTGGGTTCTGCTGTGGATACCGGGAAAGCGTGCGGAATTAAGCTCGCTGCAGGGTCGCCTACCGGGCAGAAGGTATGAATTTACTGGCTCACAATGAGACACCACCGGCAGCGGCTCGGCGGCAGGCGTCGGTGGCTGAGAGACCAGTCGGGCTCCCGCCGGTCGAGAGGGGAGCGTGCAATGGCCAAAGCCAGTTGCACTGATTATTTGGAACGCGCCCGCGAGATGGCAGCGTTGGCGCGCGCGATGCCCGAGCCCGTCATTTGACACAGCGCCGCTCGCCGCGCAGCAGCATCCGCTGGGTTCTTCGCGCGAGGCATCAATGCCCCAATCGCAAAATGAAATAGAAAGTCTGCGCCGCTCCGGAGAACCGCGGGACGGCAGCGTCAAGACCCAAAGCGCTAATCCCGCCGCTCGCCCTTGAGCCGCTTGTCGAGATAGATGCTGACCGATTGCATCAGCGGCTCGACTTTGCCGTCGAAGAAGTGATTGGCGCCGGGGATCACCTTCTGCTCGATGATGATGCCCTTCTGGGTCTTGAGCTTGTCGACGAGGCCGGTGACGTCCTTGTGCGGCACCACCGCGTCCTTGTCGCCGTGAACGATCAGGCCGGACGACGGGCAGGGCGCCAGGAACGAGAAGTCATAGAGGTTGGCGGGCGGCGCGATCGAGAT
>Ga0105248_10010961_pt1 | contig 10002 bp, 11 predicted proteins | sample KBSS34metaG_FD_81524 | JGI IMG/M metagenome (GOLD analysis project Ga0105248, IMG submission 81524) | Switchgrass rhizosphere microbial communities from Kellogg Biological Station, Michigan, USA - KBS S3-4 metaG | ecosystem: Host-associated > Plants > Roots > Rhizosphere > Soil | place... | reverse complement strand
TGATCAGCCCGGTCCTGGCCATGGTCGTGGTCATCCCGATCTACCTGGTGCTGTTGCTGCTGCTGTACGTCGTCATGTTCGGTTTCAATTACTACGCATGGCGCGGCACGCTCGGCGACGACACCGCAGCCGCCGCACGGCAGATCACCGCCTGAGTTGCACGAATGACGCGATGAAGGAATAGCGAATGGATATTCGTTCCACACCAGCTGGCCATGGATTGGCCTGGTTCCAGGGCGCGTTGCGCATGCTCGACAAGAACCCGCGCGGGCTGCTCGGCCTTACGCTGTTCTACGTCCTGATCGAGCTGGCGCCCAACCTGCTGGTCACGAATCCGACGCTGTCGATGGCCTTGTCGATGTTGTTGCTGTTGCTAGGGCCGGCACTGTTCGCCGGCGTGCTGCATGCGATCGGCGAAGCGGACGCGGGGCGACCGGTCGCGTCGTCGCAGTTGTTCGAAGGATTGCGTCGCCCGGGCGTGCGCGCGCAGCTGTTGGTGCTTGGCGTGTTGCAGGTGCTCGCGATGTTCCTGGTCGTGTTGGCGGCGCAACGCATCTTCGGTGCCGACAACCTCGCGATCCTGATGAAGATCGCCGAACAGGCCGAACGGAATGTCACGCCGGACAACGCGGATTTGCAACGAATCGCCGCGCCCCTGCTGCAGACCATGATGGCCGCGGTGGTGATCTGCTTCGTGCTGTTGTCGGGGATGTTCTTCGCGATCCCGCGCGTGCTGTTCGACGGCCGCAAGGCGCTCGGCGCATTCGGCGAGAGCATCGTCGCGTGCGCAACGAACGTCCTGTCGCTGACGGTGTACGGATTGGTGCTGGTCGGCGTGTTGATGGCGGTGTGCGTGGCGCTGATGATCGTCGCCGCGGTCTGCGGACTGTTCGGCAAGATCGGCTCTTTCCTGTTCTTCGCCGTCCTTATCGCAGTGGGCGCGGTCTGGATGGTGGTGAACTCGGCAGGCAATTACCTCGCGTGGCGCGAGGTATTCGGGCATGCGGAAGCGGATAACGGTGCGCCGCCGATCACCGGCATCGAGGCCTGATGCGGTGGCGCCAGCGACGAGGCGCGCAGGCGACGCACGACTTCAGGCGGTGGCGGCCGCGCGCCGTGGGAGCATCCTTGTCGCAAGCAAGCCAGCTTCATAGAGCAGGCACAGCGGAATCGCGAGCATCAACATCGATACCGCATCCGGTGGCGTAATCAGGGCGGCGACCAGGGAGTTGCCGAGGATCGCGTAGGGCCGCGCTCTGGTGAGTTGCGCGGGCGTCACCCAGCCGAGCAGCACCAGGATCACCAACGCGACCGGCAATTCGAAGCTCGCGCCGAAGGCGATGAACATCACCCCGACGAAATCGAGGTAGTGGCTGATGTCGGTCATCATCGACACGCCGGCGGGCGTCACGGCGACTAGGAACTTGAAAGCCATCGGCAGCACGACGAAATACGCGAATGCGCAGCCGCTGTAGAACAGGGTCATCGCCGACACCAGCAGCGGCATCGCCAGGCGCTTCTCGTGCTTGTACAGCCCCGGCGCGACGAAGGCCCAGAGTTGGTAAAGGACCATTGGCATCGCGATCGTCAGCGCCGCGAAGAAACAGGTCTTGACCGGTACCAGGAACGGCGAGGACACGTCGATGGCCACCAGGTGCGCCCCCGCCGGCAGCCGCGACAGCAACGGCTGGGCAAGCCACGAATACAGCTGCTTGGAGAATGGCAGCAGGCTGAGGAAGACCAGCAACACCGCGACGATGGCGCGCAGCAGGCGTGAGCGTAGCTCGATCAGGTGCGAAATGAGGCCCTGGTCCTGCGCTGCCGGATCGGAAGGCTCGACGGCAGGCGAAGGTTCCGGCTTATTCATCGGAATGTGGCCAGGGCGCGCGCGGCAGCAAGTCCATCTGCGAGATGGGATTCTCGTCCAGCAGGTTCATCTGCGCCGGATCGTGGTCCGCTGGCGTTGCTGCTTCGGCGGTTGCGGGCGCATCGGCAATGGTCGTGGCGGGCGTCGCGCTGCCCGGCGAAGAAGTCGTTGTCGATTCCATCGACCCGTTCCGCGCATGGGTGTCTTGGGCCGGATCGATCGATGTCATCACGGTCGCGGGGTCCGTCATCGATGGACCATTGCGCAGTGCCTCGGGCAGTGCGCGCGCCAGTTGCACGCTGTCGTGCAGTGCGTCGGAAGCTTCGCGCAGGTTGCGCCGGAGTTCTTCGTCGGCGAGCTCGTTTTCGAGTTCGGCCTTCACCGAATTCCATTGCGCGCGCGCCTTGCGGATCCACAGTCCGGCCAGCCGTGCCGCGACCGGCAGGCGCTCGGGGCCGAGCACCACCAGCGCGATGACCGCAATCAACAGCAGCTCGCCAAACCCGAAGTCGAACATGCGGGGCTAACGCTGGCAGTGCCGCGACTCAGCCGCTCGAACGCGGGCCGTCAGCGGGCGGGTTCGGTTGCGGAGGACGTGCAACGTGCGTCACGTCGGGCGGCGGCTGGTTCGGGTTGGCAGCCTGCTGGGCCGGGTCGGTCTTCTTGGCATCCGGTTCGTCGGCCATCGCCTTCTTGAATTCCTTCACGGCCGTGCCGAGGTCCTTGGCGCCACGGGTCAGGCGCGTGGTTCCGAAAATCACCACCGCAATGAGCAGGAAGATGAGTAGGTGCCAGATGCTGAAACTGCCCATGGGCGGGCCTCGCGGTTGTTGATGGGGTGACTGACAGGATAGCGCAGCGCGCGCTCAGCCGCCCTTGAGGGGAACAGTCTGCGCGGGCGGCGGCTGTCCCTGCCTGCTGTCGTTCGGTGCCGGCTGTGCCTGCGGCGGAGCCATGTCGCGGTCGCGCGGGTGGAAGCTCTTGCTCGCGCTGTATTCCTCGAGGCGGTCGCGGAAATCCACGACCGAAGGCGGCGGCGCATTCACCCGGCCTTCGAAGATCGCGCGCGGGGTGGTGTCGCGACCGTAGATCGCCTCGTTGGAGCGGTCGTCGATCTGCAGTGCTGCGCCATCGAGTGCAACGCCCGCGAACAGGCCGCGCGAGCGCGAGTACGAATAGATTTCGGCCTTCAGGTGTTCGTCGGTCGAAGCTTCGGCGGTGCGCCCGACCGGACCGGCTGCGACCGAGGCATTCGCGCCGAGGGTGAACTTGCCATGGACGATCGAATCGACGCCACGCGGGGTACTGAAGACCAGCACCACGTCGGTGCTCTGCAGGCCGGCCTGGAAGCCGACGCTGCCACCGGTGATCGTGAGGAAGCTCGGATTGCTCCAGGTTCCGTTTGCCGTACGAACCGAGACCAGGCCGCGGCCGAATCGCCCACCGACCACGATGCTCGCCTTGACCACGTCGGGAATGACCGCGATCGCGTAGGCGTCGTCGAGCATCGACTGCGGCACCGACTGCTCGGGGATGCGCATGATCTTGTCCAGCACCGAGACCGCTTCGCGCGCGCGGTTTTCTTCCGGCGCACCGGCAAAAGCAGTACTTGTAGCCAGCAACAGGGTGGCGGCCAGGGCGGTCGTTCGGCGCATGGGGGTCTCCGTGGGGGTGCGTGAGGTCGCCAGTATCGCGCGCTGCGATGAATCAGGTGTTAGCCGCGCGTTCGCGGGCGATACTATCGCCTGACTTTTTTTGCGGAGTTCGCATGACCGACCACGCCACCGATGCACGCGATGCTGCTGCGCGCACGGCCGTGTTGCTGGTCAACCTCGGTACCCCGGATGCGCCGACGACCGCGGCGGTGAGGCGCTACCTCGCCGAATTCCTGCATGACCATCGCGTCGTCGACCTGAGCCGCTGGTTGTGGTGCCCGGTCCTGCACGGCGCTATCCTGCCGCTGCGTTCGCCGCGCGTGGCACGCAATTACGAAAAAATCTGGATCGCCGGTCGCGGCTCGCCACTGCGCGTGCATACGCAGGACCTGGCCGATGCGGTGCAGGCGCGCTTGCCGGAATTGCGCGTGCGGATGGCGATGCGCTACGGCAAGCCGCACCTGCGCGACGCATTGCGCGGGCTGCGCGACGAGGGTTTGCGCCGCTTGCTGGTCGTGCCGCTGTATCCGCAGTATTCGGCGACGACGACCGCTTCGGTGTTCGATGCGATCGCCGACGAACTCACGCGCTGGAGCGACCTGCCCGCGTTGCGCGTGATCCGCGATTACCACCGCGATGACGGCTGGCTCGGCGCGCTCGCGGCGAAGATCCGCGCGCTGCGCGGCGACGCGCCCGGCGAAAAACTGCTGCTGTCGTTCCACGGCATCCCCGAGCGCTACGTGCGCAATGGCGATCCGTATCCGCGCGAATGCGAGGCCAGCGCCGCAGCACTCGCGCAGAGGCTGGGACTCGGCGTGGATCAGTGGAAGCTGGGCTACCAATCGCGCTTCGGTCGCGAACCCTGGCTCGGCCCGGCGACATCCGACGTGCTGCGCGACTGGGCGAAGCAGGGCGTGCGGAATGTCGACGTCGCCTGTCCCGGGTTTTCAGTCGATTGCCTGGAAACGCTCGAGGAAATCGCGATGCAGAATGCGGAACTGTTCGTCGAACACGGCGGCAAGTCGTTGTGTTACTTGCCCGCGTTGAATGCCGATCCCGCGCACGCCGATGCGATCGCTGCGCTCGTGCGTCGCCATACCGCGGGATGGAACTGATGGAAGTGGAAGAAATTTTCCTCGATGGCCAGCGAGGCCGCATCGCCGGACTTCGTGGCGGCAGCAAGGGCGGCGCACCGCTGCTCGCGATGCACGGCTGGCTCGACAACGCCGCGAGTTTCGTGCCTCTGATGCCGCATTTGCAGGAATTCGATGTCGTCGCACTCGACCTGCCCGGTCATGGCGCTTCAGCGCACCGCGCGCCCGGATACGATTACGTGTTCGTGGACTGGATCCACGATGCGCTCGATGCACTCGATGCGCTCGGCTGGCAGAGCGCACGCCTGCTCGGCCATTCGATGGGCGCGGCGATCGCGACGCTGGTCGCCGCGTCCGCGCCCGAGCGCGTGCAGAAAATGGCGTTGATCGAGGCGCTCGGTCCGATCGCCGGCGACGCGACGCACGCGGGGGAGCGCCTGCGCAACGCCGTCGCCGCGCACCGGACGCGGGCGCAACGCCCGCGCCGTTTGATTCCGAATCTCGAAACCGCGGTCAAGGCGCGCCTCGCTGTCGGCGACATGAGCGATGCCGCCGCGCGGATGATCGTGACGCGCAATCTCGAAGCGGTCGACGGCGGCTGGCAATGGCGCAGCGATCCGCGCCTGGCCATGCCTTCGCACTTGCGCATCACCGAGGAGGCCGCGCTGAGCATCGTGCACGCGGTCGAAGCGCCGACCCTGTTGATCGCCGCCGATCCCGCTCCGCCGTATTTCACCCCGGAAATGCGCGCTGCGCGCGTGGCGCAGCTGCGTGACGGCCGCCTGGTCGTGCTGCGCGGCGGCCATCACCTGCACATGGAACAACCCGACGTGGTCGCCCCGATCCTGCTGGATTTCTTGCGCTGACAGACTGACGTCATCCCAGCTTGCGTTGGGATGACGACCAGAGATCTACTCAGCCGCCCGGTTTCTGCGCCACATGCTGCAGGGTGATGTTGGTGCCGCCGCCCTGGTCGGACGAAGCATCCAGGGACAGCGAGACGACGCGATCGTCCTTCTGGAAGCTCATCGCCGAGGTGGACTGCGCCGATTGCACGGCCATCACTTCCTTCCAGCCGGCCGCCTTCATCGCGCTGTCGTACTCGGCGAACAGCGTGGCGACCGGCACCGTCGAGTGCAGGGTGATCACGGTCGACGGACCCATCTGCATCACGTTGCTGACCGTGTAGGCGGCCGACGGCAGGTGCACGTCGGACGGGAAGTCCTTGGGAAGCCCGACACTGCCGCCGGAGGTGACCGTCGCCACGCCCTCGTTGGTCTTGATCGTGACCTGCGACTTGTCGCCGGAACCGGACGAGGTGATATCGACCTTGCCGCCGGTCGCGGCCTTGACGGCCATTTCGGCAGTGTTCTGCGAGGTGGATTTGCCACATCCAGTCAGCGCGACCAGCACCGTCGATGAAACGATGGCGGCGAGGAAGAGTGGGCGCGAGGTCATGCTAAGTCTCCGGGGTGTCATTGATTGGGTGAGCGGAACGGGCGAAAGCTTGGCTGCGTGCGGAATTCCCGCCCGTCCGCTCTCAGGATAGCAACGCGGATTGCACGCCGCACAGGACACAAACATATCTCCTTCCCCCGTGAAGCGGGAGAAGGTGGCGAAGCCGGAAGGGGGTGCGTTTGCGCGGAAGAGGCCGCCGCCCCGATCGAGTTTCGGGTGCCATTGGATCAGCGCGGAATCAACTCGAAACCAGCCGCCGCATGCTGGCTTTCAGCGCCGCGCCTTCGCCATGCAGGTAGTCGCGTTGCGCGCGCCAGTCCTGGCCGCGCGCTTCGACCGCGCGCCAGAACGCGCGCTTGTGGTTTCGATGCAGCAGGTGGCAGAGCTCGTGCACCAGCACGTACTCGAACGCGGCGGGCTTGCCGAGCACGAGGGCGAGGTCCAGCGACAGCGCATCGCGCGTGCTCAGCGATCCCCACAGGGAGGACATGGGCCGTACACGGATCGCAGTCGGCGCGCGCGGGAAGGTCGGCAGGTAGGTCGGCAACCAGCGACCGATATCGGCGCGGGCCTCGGCGAGATAGAACTCCTTGAGCGCGCGCCGCGCGGAGGCGTCGCTCGCAGACATGGGTAGCGCGATCACGACGCCGTCCTCGTCGCGCCGCGCGCGTGCATAGCGGCCGGTCTCCCAGCGCAACGGCAGGCTCTCGCCACGCAACGGAATCGTTGCGCTGTCGCGCCCGAACGGTGCAGCGATTTCCGGGGCGATCCAGCGCGGCAATTGCAGTGCGATCCAGTCACGGTGCTCGTGCAGGAACGCATCGGCCGCGCGCAGCGATGCACGCATCGGCAAGGTCAATCGAACCCCGCGCTCGCTGACGGACACCTTGATCCGCCGCGCACGCGGATGGCGCACCCGCAGGACGTCGATCCCGCTGCCATCAGGCAGGAGCAGGACGATGGATTCGCTGGTGACGACAGGCCGCGCTCGCGTTGACGCAATCAGGCGGCGCAGGAAGGAGGGCATGGGGTACAGGATGCGGGTGGCGGGTGCGCAGTCAAGTGCCTGGATGGATGCCGTTGGCATCATGAACGGATGACCGGCCGTGTCCCGGGCCTGCGCGGAGATGACGTATGATGATGTCGAACGACCCGCTGCGGCCTTGACGCAACCGATCGCATGCAAATTCCAATTCGAACGATAGTCGTGTGCTTGCTGCTTGCGTCCGGTTCGTTGGCTGTTCGCGCGCAGCCGATCGCTCCGGAAGCAATCCCTCCGATCAATCCGGCAGCGACGCAACCATCGGCCCCGGTCGATCTGGCGCTGCAGTCGGCCTCGGCGGAGGTGAAGCGCGTTGCGCGCTGGGTCATCGAGTCCGGCGACAACGGCGGCCTGCCTTTCCTGCTGGTCGACAAGGTCGACGCCCGGGTTTTCGCTTTTGATCCTGCCGGGCACCTGCAAGGTACGGCGCCTGCGCTGCTCGGCATGGCGAAAGGCGATCGTTTGCTCGCGCCGAATTCCGCGACGATGACGATGATGCTACCGGATGTGCGTATCACGCCCGCGGGCCGCTTCGTGTCGCACCTTGCGATCGACTCGCATGGCAAGGAGCTTCTCGTCCTCGACTACGATGCATCGATCTCGATGCATCCGGTGGTGAAGGGAACACCCGCGGAACATCGCGCCGAGCGCCTTGCGAGCCCCACGCCGCTGGACAACCGCATTTCCTACGGATGCATCAACGTTCCGCCGGAGTTCTACACGACGTACGTCCACCCGGCCTTCAACAAGACACAAGGCGTCGTCTACGTCCTGCCGGAGACGGGCCCGGCGAGCGAGTTGTTCGGGTTCCAGCCTGTCGACGCGGGGACGCAACCGGGCGCGACGGCGTCGAACGCGCGGTCCTCGCAACCGCCTTCCGCGGCGGGCGCCCAGTAGCTTGCCTCGCGCAGCGAGGTGCTGATCCAGTTCGCATCCACCGTGGCTACCCTGTGACATGCAAGGCGCGGCGACATGCTGCGCACCGCGCCACGAATCCGATCGCTCCTGCGCATCCATGCGCCCGCGAAATTCGCACATCCTTGTGCAGCAAAAAACGAAGCCCGGCCATGAGCCGGGCTTCGAATGATTGCGGTGTTGCTTCTATCAGCCGCGGAAAGGCAACGGACGTTCGTCCAGTGATGTGCGAGATCCTTGTCGTTCACGCCTCCGCGCGACTCAGCTTGAATGCCTTCTCCAGCATTCCGAACAACCGCTTGAGCTCGCCCGACATCAACGCGAAGCGCGCATCGAGTTCGGCGTGCATCGATTCGCGTTCGGTGTTCTCGAGCTGATCGACGGCGCCGTCAAGGAACTTGAGCTTGCGCACGATGAGGTCTTCGCCGAGCACGAACGAAACATGGTCGTCGACGTTTAGTGCGAGGCGGGTGACCTGCTTGCCGGATTCGAGGTGCTTGCCGATTTCCTCGCCTTGCAACTCCTGGCGCTGGCATTTCACGATCGCGCCGCGATCGGCCGGGTCTTTCAATTCGCATTCGTCGCCGAGCGTCACCCCATCGGGAAGTTTCTCGCCGGCGATCCATCCGGTCAGCACCGCGCGCGGGCTGGTTTCGGCATTCGGAGGTAGCGCGGGAAAACTGCCGAGCGCGCGGCGGACTTCGCTGACGACGTTTTCCGCGCTCTTGCGCGAACTGGTATCCACCGCGATGAAGCCGTGCTGCAGGTCGAGATACGCATCCGTGCGCACCGGCCGCACGAACGCGCGCGGCAGCAGGTCGATGACGATCTCGTCCTTGATCCGCTTGCGCGCGCGCCCGCCGAGCTTGCGGCCTTCGCGCTGTTCGGCCTCGGCGATTTTTTTCGCGGCGGCATCGTTGATGACGACCGAAGGCAGCAGGCGTTCCTCGCCACCAATGGTCAGCCACACGCAGTCGCCGACGCGGTGCGAGAGCACGACTTCATCCCTGCCGAATGGAGAGACGAAGCCGCGCGATGACATTTCAAGCGGGCCTGCGGGTTTGAGTGCGCAATCGGTGAGATGCGTTTCGAGGTGGGAGAGGTCGAGGGAAGCGGGGAAGCGGAACAGCGTGAGGTTACGAAAGAACATTCGGTATCCGTGAATTGTGAATCGTGAATGGTGAATCGTGGAGGCAAGAGCGAAAGGCGCTCGGACTCACCGATCGTGCGTTACGTAAGCGAACAAAATAGGACATGGCGAATTCGACAGAGGTCGAGCGGCGGTGGCTCTCAACGATTCACGTCTCACGATGACGGACCGCATCCTGCGGTCCGCCCTTCGGGCCAGCCAAGCTGTTCGATCCGACTTCCTGTCTCCACAGTCACCATTCACGGCTCTCCAGCCAGCCAGTCATGCGCATCCGGCAACGGGGCATCGCCACGCTTGGCGAGCCCAAGGAAATCGAACAGCGCCGGGTCGGCGAGTTGCGCTGCGCTGACGTTGCCGAGCGAACGCGCGATCTGTTCGGTGCGGCCGGGTGACTCGCGTTCCCAGGCGTTGAGCATGTTGCGGACCTGCTTGCGTTGCAGGTTTTCCTGCGAACCGCACAGGGTGCACGGGATGATCGGGAACTGTTTCCAGTCCGCGTAAGCGCTGATGTCGTCCTCGCACACGCGCGCGAGCGGACGGATCACCACGTGCTTGCCGTCGTCGCTGCGCAGTTTCGGCGGCATCGTCGCGAGCTTGGCGTGGTGGAACAGGTTCAGGAAAAACGTCGCGACCAGGTCGTCGCGGTGGTGGCCGAGCGCGATCTTGGTGAAACCTTCGCGTTCGGCATGCGCATACAAAGCCCCGCGCCGAAGTCGCGAACACAGCGAGCACATCGTCTTGCCTTCCGGGATCACGCGCTTCACGACCGAATAGGTGTCCTGTTCGAGGATCGTGTACGCCACCCCGATCGAGTTCAGGTA
>Ga0105248_10010960_pt1 | contig 10002 bp, 4 predicted proteins | sample KBSS34metaG_FD_81524 | JGI IMG/M metagenome (GOLD analysis project Ga0105248, IMG submission 81524) | Switchgrass rhizosphere microbial communities from Kellogg Biological Station, Michigan, USA - KBS S3-4 metaG | ecosystem: Host-associated > Plants > Roots > Rhizosphere > Soil | place... | reverse complement strand
TGCAGGTACTGGGTGCACAGAAGTACGCCGTTCATGTGCAGATGGATCCGCACTCGCTGGCCTCGCGTCAAATCGGGATCAATGAGATCGAGACCTCGCTGAAGAACTGGAACGTCAATCTGCCCACTGGCTCCATCATCGGACCTCAGCGCGCCTTCACGCTGCAGGCGAGCGGGCAGTTGATGACCGCCGATCAGTATAAACCGCTCGTGGTGGCTTACCGCGGCGGATCGCCGGTGCGGCTCAGCGAACTGGGCAATATCATCGACAGCGTCGAAGACGACAAGACCGCATCGTGGTTCTACACGCACCACAGCAACGGCCGCGCGATCGTACTCGCGATTCAGCGCCAGCCGGGCACGAACACGATTGACGTGACCGACGGCGTAAAGCGCCTTTTGCCTTTGTTCAAGGCCGAACTTCCGCCCTCTGTCAACATGGATATTTTGTACGACCGGTCCGACACCATTCAGGAATCCTTCAAGGACGTGAAGTTCACGATGGTGCTGACGTTGGGCCTCGTCGTGATGGTCATCTTCCTGTTCCTGCGGAATGTTTCTGCTACCATCATTCCCAGCCTCGCACTGCCGTTCTCGATTGTCGGTACGTTCGCGGTGATGTACCTGCTGAATTACAGCCTCGACAACCTCTCCATGATGGCGTTGATTCTCTCGATCGGCTTCGTCGTGGACGATGCAATCGTCATGCTGGAGAATATCGTCCGGCATATCGAAATGGGTGAGGAGCCTTTGGCGGCGTCGTTGCAGGGATCCTCGGAAATCGGCTTCACGATCGTTTCGATGACGCTGTCACTCGCGGCGGTGTTTATTCCGGTGCTGTTCCTGGGTGGCGTGCTGGGACGGTTGTTCAAGGAATTTGCGGTTACTATCACGGCGGCGATTTTGATTTCGGGCGTCGTGTCCGTAACTCTGACCCCCACTCTATGCAGCCGCTTCCTGCGCAGCGCGCATCACCAGTCTAAGGGCTGGTTTTATCGCACCACGGAGCGTTTCTTCGACGGAATGCTGCGGCTCTACGACACCACTTTGAAGTTCGTTTTGAACCATCGTCCCGCGATGATGGTCAGCTTCGTATTGGTTCTGGCGGCCACGGGCTACATGTTCGTAACGATTCCGAAAGGTTTCATCCCCGACCAGGATACTGATCAGTTAAACGTCATCACGGAAGCGCAGCAAGGAACGTCGTACTACCAGATGGTGGAGTTCGAGCAGAAGATTGCGGAGACCGTGTCGCAGAATCCCAACGTCGAGTCGCTGATGGCGAGCGTGGGCGGGACCACGGCATCGAATCTCGGCGGGCCGAATTACGGGCAGCTGGTAGTCCACCTGAAGCCTCGTGCACAACGCGAGTTGGGTGTAAACGATGTGATCAAGCAACTACGCCCGCAGCTGTCCGCATACGCCGGCGTGAAGTCGTACCTGCAGAATCCGCCCACGATCCAAATCGGCGGTCAGGTGACCAAGAGCCTGTACCAGTTCTCGATGCAGACTCCGGATAAGAAGGAGCTCTACGATCAGACTCAGAAGCTGGCGGTCGAGATGGAACAGATCCCCGGCATGGAAGACATCACGACGGACGTAGCGGTCACGACACCGCAGGTGAACGTGACGATCGATCGCGATAAGGCGGCGGCGATGAACATCAATGCCAACACGATCGAGAACGCGCTTTATGATGCGTACGGTCCTCGCTGGATTTCCACGATCTACGGTTCGGTGAACGAGTACAAAGTGCTGCTCGAGCTGGAGCCACGTTTCCAACGCGATCCGCGTGCGCTCTCGTTGTTGTACTTCAAGAACACCAACGGCAAGCTGATTCCGCTCGACACGATGGCGAAAATCGAGACGGTAACGGGTCCGCAGACCATCAATCACTACGGGCAACTCCCGTCTGCGACTATCTCGTTCAACCTCAAACCCGGCGCGTCGCTCGGTGAGGTTGTGGATAAAGTGCAAGACTTGGCATCGAGCACTCTGCCCGATACCATCAGCATGCAGTTCCAGGGCGCCGCCAAGGCGTTCCAGAGTTCGCTCGGTAATTTGTGGGTGTTGCTGGTGATCGCGATCCTGGTGGTGTACATCGTGCTGGGAATTCTTTACGAGAGCTACATTCACCCCATTACGATTCTTTCCGGTCTTCCTTCGGCGGGCTTCGGTGCGCTCCTGACGCTAGTGATCTTCAAGCTGGATTTGAGTATCTACGGTTTCGTCGGACTCATCATGCTGATCGGTATCGTGAAGAAGAACGCGATCATGCAGATCGACTTCGCGCTGGAAGCCGAGCGGCAGCAAGGTCTCAGTCCGGAGCGAGCGATCTACGAAGGGTGTCTGATTCGTTTCCGCCCGATCATGATGACGACGATGGCGGCGCTACTCGGTGCTGCGCCGATTGCGTTAGGCTATGGCGCGGGCGGTGAAGCCCGTCAGCCTCTCGGCCTGGTGGTCGTTGGCGGCTTGCTTTTCTCGCAGTTAGTGACGCTCTACCTGACGCCGGTGTTCTACATCTATATGTCGAACCTGCAGGAATGGGTGCAATCGCGCGGGAGTAAAAGGAGAAGCAAGAAGCTCGAAGAGGCTCCGGTCGCCGGCTAGTTGCCGCTACTTGGCTGAGTCAGTGACCGTTTTTTCAGCCAGAGTTTTCTGCACCTTTACGTGCAACGCCATGGGCGTGAATGGTTTTTGAATGAAGGCGTGGCCGGGCTGCAAGCCGCCGCCATTCAAGATCCCAGTGTCGGTGTAGCCCGACATATAGAGCACTTTGAGCCCCGGACGAATTTCAGCAGCCAGTTTCGCCAACTCGGTGCCCCGCATCTTGGGCATGACGATATCGCTCAGGAGCAAGTCAATTCGTTCCACGCGATCGCGGATGAATTCGAGCGCCTGCTCCCCACTGTCCGCTTCCAAAACGGAATAGCCCTTCCGCTTCAACATCATGCCAGTCATATGGCGCACCTGGTGTTCGTCCTCCACGAGCAGAATCGTTTCGCCGGAAGCGGTGTCTGATCTTTGCGCGGCATTGCCGACATCCTGTTCCACCTTTTCCATTACCGCCGGCAGATAAATCTTGAACACGCTCCCCAGGCCAACCTCACTGTGGACGAAGATCTCGCCTCCGTTTTGCTTAACGATTCCGTATACGATCGACAGCCCCATCCCGGTGCCTTTGCCGGGCTCCTTGGTCGTAAAGAAGGGCTCGAAGATGTGCGACTTGGTGGCGTCGTCCATACCGCGCCCGCTGTCGCTCACAGCCAGCATGACGTACGCTCCGGGCTTGATTCCGATATATCCGCCGGAATATTCCCCGGTCAACTCCACGTTGGCGGTCTCGATAATCAACCGGCCGCCATCGGGCATTGCATCCCGCGCGTTTACGGCGAGGTTGAGGATTAACTGATCCACCTGCGAGGTATCGGCCTTCACCTGATGGAGTCCGGGTACGGTGTGCACCTGCAGTTCGATATCTTCGCCGATAATCCGCCGCAACATCCTGTCCATATTGCCGACGGAATGGCTGAGATCCAACAATTGCAATTGCATCACCTGCCTCCGGCTAAAGGCCAGAAGCTGGAACGTCAGGGCAGCCGCCTTTTCAGAGGCGAGCCGCACCTCGTCCGCAAATTCGAGGGCTACCGGACGATCGCGCACCTCATCCGCGAGTAGTTGGTTGTAACCGAGAATTGCGGTCAGCAGATTATTGAAGTCGTGCGCGATTCCACCCGCCAGATGGCCGATTGCATCGAGTTTTTGAGTCTGCCGCAATTGATCTTCGGCCTGTTTGCGCGCTGAGATCAATTTGCCCACGCGCCCCAGCATCTCTTCCGACGTTCGCGGCGAAATCACGAAGGGAACCTTCTGCGCCACTTCCAGATCGGTATCGGCCTGTGCCATTAACTGGCTGATCTGCTGATGCAAATCCTGCATCGCCTGATTGCTTGCCCGCAACTGGCGATTGACCTCCGCGAGTTCCTTGGAACGGCGGAAGATCTCGGTCTCCATACTATCGCCGGCCTTCTGCGCACGAATAAAATCGGTGACGTCGGCGACACGATGGATAATGAAGAGCACCTCGCGCTCTGGACCCAGGACTGGAGAATTGATCGGGCTCCAATATCGCTCTTCAAAGCCGCCGCCTTCGGACTTGGGCCGCTGGATATCGTACTTCTGAACCGGCATTACATCCTGTGCGCCCTTTTCGATTACACGGAGAAGGGAAGAGCGGAGATTGTGCACGCCGGCGGAAACAGTGTCGGCGGGATTGTCCGGAAAAACGTCGAAAATGTGACGACCGACGATCTCGTCTCGCACGGTCATGGTGGCTTGGAGATACGTGTCCGTAACCGCAACGATGGTCAGTTCACGATTCAAAACCAGGTACAAACCGGGGACAGACTCAAAGAGGGAACGGAAGTCGATATCACGCACCGAGTTTTTCTGCCTAGCAAAGGGATTCTATTTCACAGCCTAGGTAATTCTAACCGATGAATGTGCGGCTCCGAAAGTCAGGAATATCGGAAGCGATGTACCAAAGTCATAGGGGATTCCATGAGAGCACGTAACTCGAAGCGGTCTCGCGGAACGCCTTCAATTGTGCCGTTTCCCATTCGCTGCCATGGCCCATTTCCCGCGCCATCAGGCTCGCGACTCGGGGAGCCATTCGCATTGCCGCCTTCGCATTCAGGAACAACGCCCGCATCCGACGCGCGATCACGTCCTCCACGGTGCGCGCCATCTCCTCCCGCACGGCCCAGATCACTTCGGCGGCCGTATATGGCAATGCTGCATCGAGCGGCTCGGCAAGCGCAGGGTCGCTCTGCTCCAACTCCTGCAGCGCGCGCGCGTCCGACCCATACACCCAGAGATGCCCGAACTTTTCCGAGGCCGGATGGAATCCGTGAATATTCAGATGGCTGGTGATGCAGGCCTTCTCCGGCAGTCTTGCCAGAGTGGCTGCCTGATTGACGCAGTCCTCCGCCATGTGACGATAGGTCGTCCATTTGCCTCCGCAGATGGTCACCATGCCGGAGTTCTCGATGCGAATGGTATGGCCGCGCGAGAGCGACGCGGTATTGCCCGATTCGCCTGCGGCCACCAGCGGACGAATTCCGGCGAAGACGCTCAGCACGTCGTCGCGAGTGGGCTTGTGCGCCAGATAGAGCGAGGCTGTCTGGAGGATGAACTCCACTTCCTGGTCGAGCGCCACGGGCTCGGGCGACGCTGCAGTGATCGGCGTGTCGGTCGTGCCAACCACCGTATGCCCGTGCCAGGGAATCGCGAACATCACGCGCCCATCGCTGGTGTGTGGCACCATGATGGCGGTTTCGCTCGACAGGAAGGAGCCGTCGAAGACCAGGTGAATGCCCTGGCTGGGCGAGAGGATCGGCGGTTCCGCCGGGTCGGAGAGCTTGCGCACCTGATCGACAAACGGGCCCGTCGCGTTGATCACGACTCGCGCCTTCAATTCGAACTCCTCGGAGGTCTCGACATCGCGGAAGCATACGCCATCGATGAAGGCTTCGCTGTCTCTGGTGAGTTGAAAGACGTTCGCGTAGTTCAGCAGCGTGGCGCCCTGTTCGCTGGCGGTCTCCGCGAGGTTGACGAGGAGTCGCGCGTCGTCGAACTGGCCGTCGAAGTAGATGACGCCGCCCTTCAGGCCTTCAGTCTTGATGGTGGGCAGCTGTTCCAGCGTTTCATCACGCGACAAAATACGAGATGCGCCGAAGCCATACTTGCCCGCCAGCAGGTTATACACCTTGAGGCCGATGCCGTAGAAGGGCGACTCCCACCAGTCGTAACTCGGCACGACGAAGCCCAGATTGCGAACCAGGTGCGGTGCGTTCTGTAGCAGCAGGCCGCGCTCTTTCAGCGCCTCCATCACCAGGGAGAGGTTGCCTTGCTCCAGGTAACGGACGCCCCCGTGCACCAGCTTGGTGCTGCGGCTGGAAGTTCCTTTGCCGAAGTCGCTGCGTTCCAGCAGCAACACGTCGTAGCCGCGGCTGGCCGCGTCGATCGCCACGCCTACTCCCGTAGCGCCGCCGCCGACGATGATCATGTCCCAAACCTCCGTATGCGTGCGCAAGCGCTGAACCATCGCCGATCTGTTCATTAACCCCTATGATAGGATGTCAGCCATTCCCATGTGGTCGCTCTGGCAAGACCTCCGGTACGCCTTTCGGGCGTTTCTGCGCAACCCTGCCTTCACCCTGGCGGCGCTGCTGTCGCTCGCGATCGGTATTGGCGCGAACTCCGCGATCTTCAGTGTCGCGAACGCTCTGTTCCTGCGCCCGCTCCCGTACCGCGACGCCGATCGCCTGGTGATTATATGGAATCGCTCGCCCGGCCTGGCGATTCTGCAGGATTGGTTTTCGACGGCGCATTATTTCGATATCAAGGCGGGACATCGCGGGTTAGAGCAGGTCGCCATAGCGATCGGCGGCAACTACAATCTGACCGGCAGCGGCGAGCCCGAGCGCGTGGGCACCGTGCGCGTTTCCTCGAGCCTGTTTTCGATGTTGGGCGTGAGGCCGCTCTACGGACGCCTCTTCGGCCCGGACGAAGATGTGCCTGGCCATGCGCCTGTCGCGCTGTTGAGCTTCGGCATGTGGACGCGGCGCTATGGCGCTGACCCCTCGATGGTGGGCAGGGCCGTGATGATCAATGGCCAGCCCTACCAGGTTGCTGGAATTCTGCCGCGCCATTTTTCGCTGCCGCACGAAGTGCTACCGACACTGGCAGGTGTGGAGCAGGCCGAGGTTCTGGTCAACCTGCCGCTCGGTCCGGCAGCTGCTAAGGCGCGCGATCATGAAGACTACAACATTGTCGGTAAGCTGAAGCGCGGTGTCTCGCTCTCTCAAGCGCAGGCCGAGATGGACACGCTGACCGCACGCCTGCGGCATGACTTTCCCGAGCTCTATCCGCCCAACGGTGGCATGACTTTTAGCATCGTCCCGTTGATGGAGCAGGTGGTGGGCGATGTGCGCCCGATGGTCTGGGTGCTGCTTGGGTCGGTCGGCTTCGTGCTGCTGATCGCCTGCGCAAACGTGGCGAACCTGCTGCTCTCTCGCGCCGTGGCCCGGCAGAAGGAGATGAGCGTGCGCACCGCATTGGGTGCGACTCGATCGCGGATCCTTCGGCAACTCCTCGCCGAAAGCGTACTCCTGGCGTTAGGCGGCGGAGCGTTTGGCGTCCTCCTTGCGGCGTGGAGTCTGCGTTGGGTGCGGGTCTTCGGTGTGAAGAGCGTGCCGCGATTGCCGGATATCGCTATCGATGGGCGAGTGCTCGTTTGCTCTCTGTTGCTGTCATTCGCTTGCGGTGTCCTCTTCGGCCTAGCGCCTGCCCTGCGGAGTATCCGCCTGGACGGTACGCGCGGCTCGACGCGTGTCGGCGGAATGCGGAAAGTGCTGGTGGCCTCGGAACTGGCGCTCTCGGTGATCCTACTGATCGGTGCGGGTCTGCTGATTCGCAGCTTTGCGCGCCTGGAAAGCGTGCCGCCGGGGTTTCGACCCTCTGGCGTTTTGACCTTTGATCTCACCATGGCTGGCCGCAAGTACGCCGATCCGCAGGTCGTGCTGAGCAGCTACCGGCGTCTGTGGGAGCGCCTCGAGCAACTACCGGGAGCGACTGCCGCCGGCGGCACCAACTCATTACCCTTGAGTCAATCGTTCGCCTGGACGCCAATCACCATCGAAGGCCGCACTCCGCCGGCAGGCGAAAAGTTTCTCAACGCCGACCTCCGGATGGTGGGGGGACGTTATTTTGAAGCGATGGGGATTCCGCTGAAGGACGGCCGCACCTTCAACGATCAGGACGTCGCGGCCAATCCGCGTGTGGTGATGATTGATGAGCGCATGGCGCAGGAATTCTGGCCGCATCAGAGCGCAGTCGGAAAGCGCATCCATGTCGTGCAGATCAAATCGAATGACTACTGGCAGACAGTGGTGGGGGTGGTGGGCCGCGTGAAGCAGGAGTCACTTGATTCCGATCCGCGCATCGCCTTCTACATGCCGCAAACCCAACTCGTCACTCGCGCCATGACGGTGACGGTGCACACCAACGCGGACCCCGCCGGCATGACCAGCGCCGTAAAACAGGAGCTTCGCCAGATCGATCCCGACCTGCCCATGTACTCAATCCGGACGATGCAGCAACGGGTGGACGAATCCCTGGCGCGCCGTCGATTCTTCAAATTACTGCTTGCGATCTTCGCCCTGATCGCGATGGCGCTGGCGTCGATCGGGATTTACGGCGTCATGTCGTTCCTGGTCACCCAAAGTACGCGCGAGATCGGAATTCGCATCGCGCTGGGCGCAACCCAGCAGGGAATTCTCCGCATGGTCCTCCGTCAGGGGATGACCATTGCCGCCGCCGGCGTAATCCTCGGAGTCGGTGGGGCGTTGATGTTGGGACGCTTCCTGCGCAGTCTGCTTTTTCAGGTGCAGCCCACCGATCCGGCAACCTTCCTGTCGATTCCGCTATTATTAATGCTGGTGGCCCTGCTGGCCACCTACCTGCCGGCTAGGCGTGCCGCACGCACCGACGCGATGGTATCGTTGCGATGCGAATAGGGCTTATCCGACCCAGAACCCAACCTTGTTAAGGTTGTGTTATTCTGTATGGGTATCCAAACGAGATAAAGAGAAGACAAGGAGCATTACCCTTAGAATGGCACTGGCGATTGAAGCAAAACGGCAAATACTTTCTACGAATCAGCGCCACAAAACCGATACCGGGTCGCCAGAAGTGCAGATTGCCCTGTTAAGCCAGCGGCTTTCCACGTTGCAGACTCACTTCGCGATGCATAAAAAAGACCACGCCTCCCGCAAAGGGTTGCTAACATTGGTCGCGAAACGTCGGCGGCTGGTGACTTACCTGCGAAACACTGATCCGGAACTCTACAAGGCGGTTCTGGCGCGGTTAGGCATTCGCCGTTAGTCATTCTTCGGAAGCAGCCCCGCAGTTGCGAAGCACCGAGGGGGTGCTTCCGAAACCATACCTATTAGGCCTGAACGCGCCTGGGATCGTATGTCCCGGGACGGAGGGCTAACTCATCCTGTCAACTCCAGTCTCTAATGGCACCTCATGAACGAGGCGCCTATACGTGACTAGGCCGGGACGCTCCCGGCTGAGGTTGGAGGTTTTACAATGTTGCATACAGTTGAAGTTGATCTGGGCGGCCGAAAAATCACCCTCGAAACAGGGAAGATGGCCAAACAGGCGAACGGCGCCGTTGTCGTTCGTTCCGGTGACGCGGTCGTTCTCGTCACCGCTTGCATGGCCAATGATCCCAAACCGGGCGCTGGCTTTTTTCCGCTCACCGTTGATTATCGTGAGTACACCTACTCCGCCGGAAAGATTCCGGGCGGCTTTATTAAAAGAGAAGGCCGTCCTTCCGAAAAAGAAGTTCTTACCAGCCGCCTGATCGATCGTCCCATCCGTCCGCTCTTTCCTGAAGGCTTCCTGCACGAAACTCAGATCATTGCGATGGTGATGTCCGCCGATCCGGAACAGGATCCGAACTCACTCGCAATCGCAGGTGCGGCAGCTGCCCTGGCGATTTCCGATATCCCGTTCCCCTATGTGATGGGTGGCGTGCGTGTCGGCATGCGTGACGGCCAGTATCTCGCGAACCCAACGTATACCGAAGGCCGCGAGTCAAAGCTCAACATCGTCGTCGCGGGCACCGAAGATGGCATCGTGATGGTGGAAGCCGGCGCACAGCAGGTTTCCGAAGCGGAAGTCCTGGGCGCCATCGAGTTCGGTCATGACTGCTGCAAGAAGATTGCTGCAGCGATTCGCCAGTTGATGGCGTTGGCCGGCAAGACAAAGCGCGTCTTCACTTCGCCGGTCGTCGACCAGGCAATCTACGATCAGATCTCCGCGTCACTTCTTTTTTTTTTGAATGACACGGCGAACACCGAGAAGTACGACAAGCTCGAGAGCTATTCGCGTATTTCGGCGGCTAAAAAGAAGGCCGTTGAGGGCCAGA
>Ga0105248_10010957_pt1 | contig 10003 bp, 10 predicted proteins | sample KBSS34metaG_FD_81524 | JGI IMG/M metagenome (GOLD analysis project Ga0105248, IMG submission 81524) | Switchgrass rhizosphere microbial communities from Kellogg Biological Station, Michigan, USA - KBS S3-4 metaG | ecosystem: Host-associated > Plants > Roots > Rhizosphere > Soil | place... | reverse complement strand
GGTCGGGATCGCGATCGCATTGGTGGTGCCGGAGTCGGTGCGCTGGCTGGCGGCGAAGGGACGCTTTGCCGAGGCGCGCGAACTGGTGGCGCGCCAGCTTGCCCTGCCGCTCGAACAGGTGCCGTTGCCGACGCAGCCGCCGCTCGTGCCGCCCTCGGGCAGCCTGGCCGAGTTGTACCGCAGCCCGGTGCGGTTCTGGGAGACCGTCGTCATCTGGGGGGGTGCCTCGACCGCCGCCTATGGCGTCTACCTGTGGGGCCCCACGATCGTGTCGCTGCTGTTGGGCATCTCGGTGCCGGCCGCAGCGGGTTATTTCGTGTTCGTCGCCGGCGCCGGCGTGGTGGGCAAGATCGTCGTCTCTTTCGTATCGCCGATCATCGGGCGTCGCCGCTGCGGCCAGCTGTGGGGCTTCCTCGCCGCCATCGCACTGGGTTGCGCCGCGCTGTTCAGCAACACCTTCGTCGCCGGCGTGCCGCTGCTGGTGGTTTTCCTGTGCTGCTCCACCTTCGGCATCGACGGCAGCTTCTCCAACCTTGCACCGTATACAGTGGAGGTATTCGGCGTCCGTATGGGCGCGCGATCGTCGGGGCTCGGGCAGGCCGCCAACGGCGTCGGCAAGATCCTGGGACCGCTGAGCCTGGCGCTGATCGCCGGCACCGGAAATGTCGTCTCGCCGCACGCCACCGCAGATGCGGTTCTGCCGGCGTTCCTGTTCCTGGGCTTCGCGATGGTCTGCGTCGGGCTGTCGTTCACCATTCTTGGCATCGAGACGCACGGCGTGCCGCTGGCGCTGCACGAGGAGATCGAAGACGAGGCTGCCGGCCAGACAGCCATCGCGGACTGAACCGGAGGGAACGAGCCAATGAGCATGACTGCCGCCATCCAAGATGACCTGTTCACCGACGACGTCATCGCCAACCCGTACGCCTACTACGGCCGGCTGCGCGAGGACGACCCCGTTCACTGGAACGAGGCCTACGCGCTGTGGGTGATCACCCGCTACGACGACGTCGTCTGGCTCACGCGACACCACGAGCTGTTTTCGTCGGCGGTGTTCCTGAACGACAGGCGGCCAGCCTATCCGCCGATCGATGAATCCGACCTGGGGCTCTACGAATACGTCAAGAACTACCAGGGCAACCAGTTCATCCAGCACGACCGCCCGGAGCATCTGGAGATGCGGCGGGTGATGCATGGCTACTTCACGCCGAAGTCGATGGAGGCATGGCGCCCCTTCGTGAAGGCCGCGGTGAAGGAGTTGCTCGATGCCGCCGAGGCGAAGGGCAGCATGGACGTGATGCGCGACCTGGCGACGCCGCTGCCGGTGCTGGTGATCGCGCAGATGATGGGCGTGCCGGCCGAGGACCGGCCTTATGTGCGCCAGCTTGCCGAGAAGCTGCTGTATATCGGGCGCGGCGAGTACGACCGCATGAGGCCGCTGAGCGAGGGCATGCGCGGCATGATCGAGTATGTCTCGCCGCTGGTGGACAAGCGCATCGTCGATCCGGGCGACGACTTCATCTCGGTGCTGGCGCGCGGCGAGAAGCAGGGCATCTTCACCCGCCACCAGGTGCTGGTGAACACGTCGCTGCTGCTGCTGGCAGGGCACGAGACGACGATCAACCTGCTGTGCAACGGCACGCTGTCGTTCATGCGCAATCGCGGGCAGTGGGACCTGTTGCAGCAGGATCCGGCCGGCCGGGCCAAGCTGGCGACCGAGGAATGCCTGCGCTTCGACGCGCCGGTGATCTCGATCCAGCGGATCGCATCTCAGGATGTCGAGTTGCGCGACAAGGTGCTGCGCAAAGGCGACCGGCTGCGCTGGTTCATCTCGTCGGCCAACCGCGATCCCGAGGCGTTCGAGAACCCGACCTCCTTCGACATCACCCGGCATCCGAACCCGCATGTCGCGTTCGGCTCGGGAACGCATCATTGCCTGGGGGCGACGCTGGCGCGGGTCGAAGGCCAGGAGGTGTTCAAGGCGCTGGCGGAGCGCTTCCCCGACATGCGGCTGGAGACCGAGGACCTGGAGTATCAGCCGAGCATCACCTTCCGCTCGCTGAAATCGCTGCCGATCACCCTGCATTAGGAGAAGGCCAGTGGCTCGCAAGCTGCGCGTCTGGGTGGACCAGCACGCCTGTGTCGGCAACGCGATGTGCGAGGCGATCGCCCCCGCGGTGTTCCGGCTGAACGACAACCGCCAGTCGGAGGTGGTTGATCCGGCGGCCGACAGCGAGGAGAAGATCCTGGAAGCGGCGGAAAACTGCCCGGTCAGCGCGATCTATGTCGAGGATGCCGAGACCGGGGAGCGGCTGTTTCCTTAGCGGGTCGAGATAGAGGTCAGCGGTTCGATGGATCTGGACGGGCTGCGGCGCGAGTTCGCCGATGCGGTGGCCGCCGGTGCGCACGCGCGGGGGCAGGCAGCCCGCATGCGACCGGCGCGGGAGGCCGCGGCTCGCCGATGCCTCGATGCCCTCGGATTACCGCCGTCCGATCAACCGATCGACGCGGCGATCCGGCAGGCATCCCAGGCGACCGATCCGGCCGCGCGACGCGGCTGCGCTGTAGTGCTGCTGCACGCGCTGGCGGTGCCAGGGCTGGTGCCGTCCGGTTCCATCGGCGACGTGTGCCTGCTGATGGAGGGCACGCTGCGATCTGCGCTGTTGCGGAGCGGGTATCCATTCGGCGGCACGCCGGGGCAGAAGCTGGACGTATTGGAGCGGCTGCACGCCAGGATCGATGCACTGATGGAGCCGCTGGAGCCGACCTTCCCGAACTGGATCCAGGGACTGCATGCCGGATAGCCGGATTGGCAGGCAGCGGGGAAGCCTCTACACGGAGAACCGCTTCAACGTTGCGCCCTTAGCTCAGTTGGATAGAGCAACAGCCTTCTAAGCTGTGGGTCACTGGTTCGAATCCAGTAGGGCGCGCCAGGACATCACCAGCGGCGGGGTGGCGCGGCGAGGCTCTTCCACACTGGCCTGGTCGGTCGCCGCCGAGTGCGTGCAGCACCGCGACGTGGCTGCTACATCCCCAGCGCCCGCCGGTAAACGTCCAGCATCGTCTCCTGCTCCTCGACATCGGCCGGTTCCTGCCGCCGCACGCGAATCAGTTGCCGCAGCACCTTGACGTCGAACCCCGCCGATTTCGCCTCAGCGTAGATGTCGCGGATGTCGCCACCCAGCGCCTTGCGCTCCTCCTCCAGCCGCTCGATCCGATCGACGATGCTGCGCAGCCGGTCGGCGGCGATGCCGCCGGTCTTGGTGTCGGTCGTCTCCACCGCGCGCAGCGCCATCGTTCCCCTCCGAGCCGGCAAGGCCGGCGGGGATAGCCGCCACCCCCGGCCGGGTCAATGACCGGGGTTGGCCTTGGCGAAGGCGGCCTTCTTCTCGGCGCTCGCCTCCTTCTGGTATTTGGCCTGCCACTCCTTGTACGGCATGCCGTAGACGATCTCGCGCGCATCCGGATCGGCAAGCCCGATGCCCTTCGATTCGGCCGCCTCGCGGTACCAGCGGCTGAGGCAGTTCCGGCAGAAGCCGGCCAGGTTCATCATGTCGATGTTCTGCACGTCGGTCCGCTCGCGCAGGTGCTCCACGAGCCGGCGGAACGCCGCAGCCTCAAGCTCGGTGCGGGTCGTCTCGTCGAGGTTCGGTGCGGTCATGACAGGCCTCCTTCACTGGCCGGAAGATGGCGTGTCGGCCGGCACTTCGCCATACTCCGGCGCATGGTTTGGAACGATGAACGCGCCCGCGCGGCGCTCAGGACCCTGTTTGACGCGGCAGTCGCCGCTGCCGACCCGCGGAAGGTCCTCGCGGTGCACCTGCCGCCCCGCCCGACCGGACGCTGCATCGTCGTGGGCTGCGGCAAGTCGGCCGCGGTGATGGCCGCCGCGCTGGAGGACGCCTGGCCCGATGTCCCGTTAAAAAACACCGTCGTCACCCGCTACGGCCACGCCGTCGCGACCAGGCGGATCGAGGTGATCGAGGCGTCCCACCCGGTCCCCGACGCCAACAGCGAGCGCGGCGCGCGCCGGCTGCTGGAGCGGGTCCACGGCCTAAGCGCTGCCGATCTCGTGCTCGCACTGATCTCCGGTGGCGGGTCCGCCCTGTGCGCCGCGCCGGCACCCGGCCTGACGCTCGCCGACAAGCAGGCGATCAATCGTGCGCTGCTGGCCTCGGGGGCGAACATTTCGGAAATGAACTGCGTGCGCAAGCATCTGTCGGCGATCAAGGGCGGACGTCTGGCCGCCGCCGCCCGGCCGGCGCGCGTGGTGACCCTGGCGATCAGCGACGTTCCGGGGGACGATCCTGCGGTGATCGCCTCGGGGCCGACGGTGCCCGATCCCACCACCTTCGCCGACGCCCGCGCCATCATCGCCCGCTACGGCATCACCCCCTCCGAAGCGGTCGCGGCGCGGCTGGAGCAGGCAGCGGACGAGACACCCGACGCAGCCGCGCTGCCCGACACCGAGTTCCACCTGATCGCCACGCCGATGATGGCGCTCTCGCGCATGGCGGAAGTGGCGCGCGAGATGGGGCTGACGCCGCTGGTACTGGGCGACGCGCTGGAAGGCGAATCGCGCGAGATGGGCATCGTGCTGGCAGGCATCGCCCGCAGCATCCGCACGCATGCCCAGCCGCTCGCCCCACCCGCGGTGATCCTCTCGGGCGGCGAGACCACCGTCACCCTCGGTGGTGCGGCGGCCGGGCACGGCGGCCGCAACACCGAGTTCATGCTGTCCTTCGCGGTGGCGTTGGGCGGCACGCCTGGCGTCTGGGCGATCGCCGGCGACACCGACGGCATCGACGGCATGGACGACGTCACCGGTGCTCTCGCCACGCCCGACACGCTGGCACGCGCCCGCGCCAAGGGACTTGACCCTCGTGCGATGCTCGCCCGCCACGACAGCCACACCCTGTTCGACGGGATCGGCGATGCCATCCGCACCGGTCCCACGCTGACCAACGTCAACGACGTCCGCGCGATCCTGATCGCCTGAAGGGATACCAGATGGCCTCACGACCGAAGTTGCGCCGCCGCCGGCGCACCAAGATCATCGCCACGCTCGGTCCTGCGAGTTCCTCGCTCGAGGTGATGACGCGCCTGTTCCAGGCCGGAGCCGACGTGTTCCGCCTCAACTTCAGCCACGGCAACCACGAGGACCACGCCGCGCGCTTCGCCATGATCCGCCAGCTGGAGGATCGCTTCGACCGGCCGATCGGCATCCTCGCCGATGTGCAAGGCCCAAAGCTGCGCGTCGGCAACTTCTCCGGCGGGCGGGTGTTCCTGCAGACCGGCCAACCGTTCCGCCTCGACCTCAACCCTACGCCGGGCAGCGCCTCGCGCGTCAACCTGCCGCATCCGGAGATCATCGAGGCGGCGCAGATCGGCTGCTCGCTGCTGCTCGACGACGGCAAACTGCGCCTGCGCGTGGCGCGCAAGCGCGGCGACGCGCTGGAGACCGAAGTGCTGGTCGGCGGTCCGCTGTCCGACCACAAGGGCGTCAACGTGCCCGACGTGGTGCTGCCGATCCCGGCACTCACTGACAAGGACCGCAACGATCTCGCCTTCGCGCTGGAACACGGCGCGAGCTACATCGGGCTGTCCTTCGTGCAGCGGCCGGAGGACGTGGCCGAGGCGAAGGCGCTGATCAAGGGTCGCGCCTGGGTGATGGTGAAGCTGGAGAAGCCGCAGGCGCTGGAGAACCTCGGCTCCATCATGCAGCTGACCGACGCGGTGATGGTGGCGCGCGGCGATCTCGGCGTGGAGCTGCCGCCCGAGGAAGTGCCGCTGGCGCAGAAACGCATCGTCCGCCTCGCACGCCAGCTGGGCAAGCCGGTGGTGGTCGCGACGCAGATGCTGGAAAGCATGATCGGCGCGCCGGCGCCGACGCGCGCTGAAGCCTCCGACGTGGCGACCGCGGTGTTCGATGGCGCCGATGCGGTGATGCTGTCGGGGGAGACCGCGGTCGGGCAGTACCCCTACGAGGCGGTCAACATGATGGACCGCATCGTCGCGCGTGTGGAGCAAGATTCCGGCTGGCGCGCCATGATCGAGTCCAGCCGCGCCGAACCCGAGCACGCCACCGCCGACGCGATCGCTGCCGCCGCGCGCCAAGTGTGCCACACGATCGGCGCGAAGGCGGTGGTGGCCTATACGGACTCGGGCGCCACTGCGCTGCGCGTCGCGCGCGAACGGCCTGAGGCGCCGATCATCTGCCTGACGCCGCACAAATCGACCGCGCGACGCATGGCGGTGGTGTGGGGGCTCCATGCGATGGTGGCCGCCGATGCGCATTCGATGACCGAGGCGGTGTCACGCGCGATGCGTGTGGCACAGACCGAAGGCTTCGCCAGCCACGGCGAGGAGATCGTGGTCGCCGCCGGCGTGCCGTTCGGCCACTCCGGCACCACCAATTCGCTGCGCGTTGCGACGGTGCGATAGGGCCAGCCCCGCAACTCGTCTGCGAGAAGGTTACGGACCAGTCGGGTCGCAGGAAGCAAGATGCAACCCGAACGGACGCAAAGGCCGCAAAAAGGCCAAGATGCTTCAGTGCCGAGCCAACGGCCGCGTCTCACCCCGACGTCAGGCGCAAGATGACGGGAAGCCGGGCTAAGCGGCCGGCTGCAACGCCGGGCGGCGTGCATCTTCCAGGATCATATCCGACGCCTTCTCGCCGATCATGATACTCGGTGCATTGGTGTTGCCGGCGACAATCGACGGCATGATCGAGGCGTCCGCCACGCGCAGCCCGGCGATGCCGTGCACCCGCAGTCGCGGATCCACCACGGCGTTCGGACCGTGTCCCATGCCGCACGATCCCACCGGATGCAGGTTGGACACGCCGCGCAGCTTCACCTCGGCCCGCAGCTGCTCATCGCTGGCGACCGCTGGACCCGGCAGCACCTCCTCCACCACCAACCCCTTCAGCGCCGGCTGGCTGGCGATCTTCCGTGCGATGCGGATGCCGGCGAGCATGGCCTGCATGTCGTACTCGCTGCGCAGGAAGTTGAAGCGGATCTCCGGCGGCGCCAGCGGATCCGGGCTCTTCAGCCGCACCGTACCGCGTCCCTCCGGGCGCAGATGCACCGGGCTGATCGCGAATGCCGGAAACGGATGCGAGATGATCCCATCGCGCGTGCGATCGATCGTGCTCCAGGCGGAAATGTTCATCTGCAGGTCGGGCCGTTCGAGTGCGGGGTCGCTGCGTACCAGCGCGCCGACATACAGCCCGTTGCCCGACATCTGCCCGCCGCGCCACAGCAGATACTTCGCGCCTGCCAGCAGCTGATGCGGGATGCTGTGATGCAGCACGTTGAGAGACAGCGAGCGCGAGATGCGCCAGGCGCAGTACGTGTTGAAGTGGTCGTGCAGGTTGGACCCGACGCCCGGCAGGTCGTGCTGCACGGCGATGCCCTTGTCCTGCAGATGCTCCGCCGGACCGATGCCCGACAGCAGCAGAAGCTGCGGCGAGCCGTAGGCGCCGCCCGAGACGATCACCTCGCCGCGCGTCCGGGCGGTCTCCAGCCCGCGCGGCGTGCGGAACTCCACGCCCACCGCGCGGCCGTTCTCCAGCAGCACGCGCGTCGCGTGCGCGTGTGTCTGGATCACCAGATTGGGCCGCTTGCGCGCGGTCCGCAGGTAGGCCGCCGCTGTGCTCCAGCGGCGGCGGTCCTTCGTCGTGGTCTGGTAGTAGCCGGCGCCTTCCTGGCGCGCACCGTTGAAGTCGGGGTTGTACTCGATGCCGGCCTCGATGCAGGCGTTGAGCAGCAGCCGGCCGATCTCCCACTCATACGGCTGATTCGAGACGCGCAGCGGGCCGCCGCTGCCATGGAACTCGGACGAACCACGCTGGTTGTCCTCCGCCTTGCGGAAATACGGCAGGACCGAGTCGTAGTCCCAACCCTCGCATCCGCGCTGGCGCCACTCGTCGTAGTCGGCGTGGTTGCCGCGCATGTAGATCATGCCGTTGATCGAGCTGGTGCCACCCAGCACCTTGCCGCGCGGCTGGTACATGACGCGGTTGTTCAGGTTGGGCTCCGGTTCGCTGTCGAACATCCAGTTGACCTTCGGATTGACGAAGGTCTTGGCGTAGCCCAGCGGCACGTGGATCCAGAAGTTGCTGTCCTTGCCGCCGGCCTCCAGCAGCAGCACGCGGTGCTTGCCAGACTCCGAGAGCCGTGCCGCGAGCACGCATCCAGCCGAGCCGGCGCCGGTGACGATGTAGTCGTAGGTCGGTTCGTTCGTTGCCATGCCCGCCATTTCGCATGCAGGCCGGCTGCAGGGTCAAGGGGCCAACGGCCGCCACGGCGATATTGCCATTTCACCGATACGGCGCGAGGCTCGCGCTGTCGATGCCCAGCGTCGCCGTGACAATGCTTGCGAAGCCGTCAATACGACAACCGAGTGGTTCAGGAGGGCGTCGTCATGAGTTCCCACGATCCCCGCAGCCGCCACCATGACCATGACCACAGTGTCGTTCCCAGCGATCCTGCACTGCGGGTCAAGGCACTCGAATCCCTGTTGGTGGAAAAGGGCCTGGTCGATCCGGCCGCCCTGGATGCCATCGTCGAATACTACGAACACAAGGTCGGCCCGCGGAACGGCGCACGTGTCGTGGCGCGCGCCTGGACCGATCCCGCCTACAAGGCCCGGTTGTTGGCCGATGCCACAGCCGCCATCGCGGAACTCGGTTATTCCGGGCGCCAGGGCGAACACATGATCGTCGTCGAGAACACGCCAACGGTCCACAACGTGATCGTCTGCACCCTGTGCTCCTGCTATCCATGGCCGGTGCTGGGTCTGCCGCCGGTCTGGTACAAGTCTGCCGCGTATCGTTCCCGCTCGGTGATCGAACCGCGCGCCGTGCTGAGAGAATTCGGACTGGAAGTGCCCGATGCGATCGAGGTGCGGGTGTGGGATTCCACCGCCGAACTCCGCTACCTGGTTCTGCCGGAGCGTCCCGCCGGCACCGAATTGCTGACCGAAGATCAGCTCGCAACTCTGGTGACCCGTGATTCGATGATCGGCGTCGCGCGGGTGGCTGCGTCATGAACGGCGTGCATGACATGGGGGGCATGCATGGTCTCGGGCCCCTCGCCCCCGAACCGAATGAGCCGGTCTGGCACGCGCCATGGGAGGCGCGGGCCTATGCCCTCTCCTCGGCGATCGGGGCCTGGAGACTTTGGACCGGCGATGCAGGCCGGCAACAGATCGAGCACATGCCCGCCGCCGAGTATCTGCGTGCAAGCTACTACGAAAAATGGATTTATGGCCTGGTCGGGAACGCCGTCCGGCATGGGTTGATCACGCGTGAGGAAGCGGAAACCGGCCACGCCGATCCAGCGGCGCCCAAGCGCGCGCCACCGCTGACCGCGGAGCAAGTACCCGGGGTCATGGCGCGCGGCGCCCCCAAGACACGCAGCGTCGAACGGCAATCGATCTTCCAGGTCGGCGACGCGATCCGCACCAGGAACATTCATCCGATGACCCATACGCGCCTGCCGCGCTACGCCCGCGACAAGCCTGGCATCATCGCCGCCTTGCACGGCGCACATGTGTTCCCGGACACCAACGCGCTGTTCCAGGGCGAGAACGCCCAGCCGCTCTACACTGTGAGGTTCCGGGCGCGTGATCTGTGGGGGGAGGCCGCCAGTCCGCGCGATACGGTCTGTATCGATCTGTGGGAGGACTACCTTGCCCCAGCCTGACGGGGTCGCCCGTTTCGCCGCGGACACCGGCCTGCCGCGGGACGGTGACGGACCGGTTTTTACCGAGCCCTGGCAGGCCGAGGCCTTCGCACTGACCGTGCGCCTGCATGAGGCGGGATGTTTCAGTTGGCCCGAATGGGCGGCGGCGCTGGCTGTCGTACTGCGCGAGGCGCGCGGACGTGGCGAGGTCGATGAGGGATCGCTGTATTACGACGATTGGCTCGTGGCGCTGGAGCGCCTGGTCGCCGCGAAACGGATGTTCAGCACCTCCGACCTCGACCAACGCAAGGCAG
>Ga0105248_10010956_pt1 | contig 10004 bp, 11 predicted proteins | sample KBSS34metaG_FD_81524 | JGI IMG/M metagenome (GOLD analysis project Ga0105248, IMG submission 81524) | Switchgrass rhizosphere microbial communities from Kellogg Biological Station, Michigan, USA - KBS S3-4 metaG | ecosystem: Host-associated > Plants > Roots > Rhizosphere > Soil | place... | reverse complement strand
TGGGCGGAGAAGTTCGATCAGATCGCGGCGTTCCAGAACTTCATCATCATGCCGATGACGTTCCTCTCGGGCGTCTTCTACTCGGTGAAGTCGCTGCCGCCGGTCTGGTACGAGGTGAGCCACCTCAACCCGTTCTTCTACATGATCGACGGCTTTCGCCACGGCTTCTTCGGCACGAGCGACGTTTCACCGTGGACGAGCTTCGCCGTCGTGCTCGCAAGCCTGGCGGTGATCTGCGCGATCTGCCTGCACCTGCTTCGTATCGGCTACAAGATCAGGCATTGAAGATGCATTCCGAGGTCGAGCTGCATGCCGAGGTCGAGCTGCATGCCGAGGTCGAGCGCGGCCCGAGGGCGGCAGCCGCCCCGCGGAGCGAGCAGCGCAGGGGACCCGGCCCGCAGGGCCGGGCGCCGCAACTGCGCGGCAGCGGCCCCACCCCCGCCCTTGCGCGCTCGTTTCAACCGAAAGCAAAGCCGTGACAGCGCGAGGAATGAAGAAAGGCTTGACGTCCTACGGCGACGCCGAGTTCTCGCTCTTCCTGCGCAAGGCCTTCGTGAAGGCGATGGGTCTTTCGGACGACGCGCTGGCAAGGCCGATCGTCGGCATCGCCAACACCTTCAGCGACTACAACGCGTGCCACGGCAACGTGCCGCAGCTCGTCGACGCGATCAAGCGCGGCGTGATGCTCGCCGGCGGGTTGCCGATGGAGTTCCCGACGATCTCGATCCACGAGTCGTTCGCGTACCCGACGAGCATGTTCCTGCGCAACCTGATGGCGATGGACACCGAGGAGATGATCCGCGCCCAGCCGATGGACGCGGTCGTCCTCGTCGGCGGCTGCGACAAGACGATTCCCGCGCAGCTGATGGCGGCGGCGTCGGCCGACCTGCCGGCGATCGTCGTTCCGGTCGGGCCGATGCTCGTCGGCCACCACCGCGGTGAAGCGCTCGGTGCGTGCACCGACTGCCGGCGGTTGTGGAGCGACTTCCGCGGCGGCCGCATCGACGCCGCCGAGATCGAGGCCGTCAACGCGCGGCTCGCACCGACGCCGGGAACGTGCATGGTGATGGGGACGGCGAGCACGATGGCGTGCATCGTCGAGACGATGGGCCTGGCGCTCGCGACCGCGGCGTCGATCCCGGCGACGCACGCCGACCGGCTGCGCTCGGCCGAAGCGAGCGGGCGCGTCGCGGTCGGGCTCGCCGAGCGCGGCGGCCCGGCGCCGAGCGCGCTGATGACGCGCGCGGCGTTTCGCAACGCGCTCGTCGTCCTGCAGGCGATCGGCGGCTCGACGAACGCGCTGATCCACCTCACCGCCGTCGCCGGCCGGCTCGGCATCGCGATCGACCTCGACGAGGTCGACGCGCTCGGCCCCGAGGTGCCGGTGCTCGTCGACCTGAAGCCTTCGGGGCAGCACTACATGGAGCACTTCCACTGGGCCGGCGGAGTGCCGCGGCTGCTCCACGAGCTGCGCGACCAGCTCGACCTCGGCGCGCGCTGCGTGGAAGGGACGACGCTCGGCGAGCGGATCGCGAACGTCGACGTGCGCGACGCGCAGGACGTCATCCGCTCGCGTGCCGACCCGATCAGCGCCGCCGGCGGCATCGTCGTGCTGCGCGGCAATCTCGCGCCGCGCGGCGCGATCGTCAAGCAGTCGGCGGCGACGCCGCGCCTCTTGCAGCACACCGGCCGCGCCGTCGTCTTCGATTCGCTCGCCGACCTCGCGGCGCGGATCGACTCGCCCGATCTCGACGTCGGCGCCGACGACGTCCTCGTGCTGAAGAACGCCGGCCCGATCGGCGCCCCCGGGATGCCCGAGGCCGGCTACCTGCCGATCCCGAAGAAGCTTGCGACGCAGGGCGTCAAGGACATGGTGCGGATCTCGGACGCGCGCATGAGCGGCACCGCCTTCGGCGCGATCGTCCTCCACGTCACGCCCGAAGCTGCGCTCGGCGGGCCGCTCGCGCTGGTCGAGAACGGCGACCGCATCCGGCTCGACGTCGCTGCGCGCACGATCGACGTCCTCGTCGACGACGCCGAGCTCGCGCGCCGCCGCGCTGCGTTCGACGCCAACGGCGCGCGCGGTGCGGCGCCGGTTCCCGAGCGTGGCTACGCAGCGCTCTTCCATCGCTCGGTGCTGCAGGCCGACGAAGGCTGCGACTTCGACTTCCTCGTCCCCCGCCGCGCCGGCACCGCGCCGTGAACGACACGGCGCCGGACGCGGCTCCCGACTGCGCGCCACCGCAGCGGCTGCCGCGTGCGCCGCGCGCGCGACTTCCCGAGGGCGCGTGCGACTGCCATTGCCACGTCTTCGGCGACCGCGCGCGCTATCCGCTCGATGGCCGTCGCAGCTACACGCCGCACGTGGCGACGCTCGCCGACCACCGCGCCATGATGAAGGCGTGCGGCATCGAGCGCGCCGTCCTCGTCCAGCCCAGCGTCTACGGCACCGACAACGCGTGCCTGCTCGATGCGCTGCGCGACGCGGCGGGCGCGGGGAATGCGTACCGCGGCGTCGCCGTCCCCGACGCGGCCACGAGCGACGAGGAGCTGCTCGCGATGGACGCACTCGGCGTTCGCGGCATCCGCCTCAACGTTGTCAACCCGCAGGTCCTCGCGATCGATGACGCCGTCGCGCTGTGCGCGCGGATGCGGCCGCGTCGCGACTGGCATCTCCAGGTCCACCTCATGCTCGCCGGCGACGGCGCGACGACGCTCGCGCGTCTCGCCGACCGCGTCGACGTGCCGATCGTTGTCGATCACTTCGGCCGGCCGCAGGCGGGCGTCACGCTGCCGAAGGTCCTGCTCGATCTCGTCGCGAGCGGACGCGTCTGGGTGAAGCTCTCGGCGGCGTACCGGATCGCCCGACCGGGCCGCGAGCTCGCCGACCTCCAGCCGCTCGTCGATGCGCTCGTCGCCGCCAACCCATCGCGGCTCGTCTGGGGCAGCGACTGGCCGCACACCGAGCTCCGGGCGACAACGCCGCACGACGCCGATCTCGTCGACCTGCTCGTCGCGACGCTGCCCGATGCCGCGACGCTGCGCCGCGTCTGCGTCGACAATCCGGCGTCGCTGTACGGCTTCTGAGCGACGCGCCGTCGAAGAAGACTCCATGACCTCGCCCCGCCTGCGTGGCGTCATCGCCGCGACCCCGACCCCGGTCGACGCCGACTTCCGTCCCGATCCCGAGCGGCTCGTCCGCCACTGCCGCGCGCTGCTCGACGTCGGCTGCGACGCGATCAACCTGCTCGGCACGACCGGCGAAGCGACGGCGTTCGGCGTCGAACAGCGCATCGCGGTGATGCGCGCGATCGCGGAATCTCGCCTGCCGCTCGACCGCTTCATGGTCGGCACCGGCGTTCCCGCGCTCGACGAGACGGTGCGCCTCACGCGTGCGGCGTGCGAGCTCGGCTTCGCCGGACAGCTGATCCTGCCGCCGTTCTACTACCCCGACGTGGGCAACGACGGCCTCGTCGCGACCATCGATGCGCTCGTCGCCCGCGTCGACCATCCGCGGCTCGCGGTCTACCTGTACCACATCCCGCAGAACACCAAGGTGCCGTGGCCGCTCGAGGTCGTCGCGCGGCTGCGCGAGCGCCACGGCGCGACGCTCGCCGGCTTGAAGGACAGCGCCGGCGACCTCGAGTACGCGCGCTCGATCGTCACTGCGCTGCCCGGCTTCGACGTCTTCCCGAGCTCGGAGGCGACGCTCGGCAGCGCGACCGCCGACGGCTTTGCCGGTTGCATCTCGGCGACGGTCAACGTCACCGCGCGCGAATCCCAGGCGGCGTGGTCGGGCCAGGGCACCGCGGCCGGCGCGGCGGCGGCGAAGAAGGCGGCCGAGCTGCGCGCGATCGTCTCCGGCCACCCGCTCGTCGCCGCGGTGAAGTCGCTGCTCGCGGCGCGCTACCGAGACGACGCGTGGAACCGCCTCGCGTTGCCGCTCGTGGCGCTCGACCCCGAACGCGCCGCCGCGCTGCGCCAGGCGTACGAGCGGCGTGCCTCTGTTCCCTGAGGAATCGCGGGCCGGGGCGATAATCGAGCCATGGCCGAACCGACCCCCGAAGACCTCCGGCGTTTCATCGCCGAAGGCCTCGACTGCGAGCACGTCGAGGTCGAGGGCGACGGCCGTCATTTCTTCGCGACGATCGTCTCGCGCGAATTCGAGGGCACGAACCGCATCGGCCGACACCAGCGCGTCTACCGCGCGCTCGGCGAGCGCATGCGCGAGCAGATCCACGCGCTGTCGATGAGGACGCTCACCCCCGCCGAGTACCAGCAAGAACACCCGGCCTGACGCGGCATCGCGTCGATCACCACGATGGACAAACTCCGCATCCGCGGCGGCCGCCGGCTCGCAGGCGAGATCGTCATCTCCGGCGCCAAGAACGCGGCGCTCCCCGAGCTGTGCGCCGCGCTGCTCACCGAAGAGCGGGTCCAGCTGCAGAACGTGCCGCGCCTGCAGGACGTCGCGACGATGACGCGCCTCCTGCGCACGATGGGCGTCGTCGCCGAGCCCGGCGGCAACGGCGAGGCGACGGTCACGCTCGCCGCTGCCGACGTGACGTCGCGCGAGGCGCCGTACGAGCTCGTCAAGACGATGCGCGCGTCGATCCTGGTCCTCGGCCCGCTCGTCGCGCGCTTCGGCGAGGCGCGCGTCTCGCTGCCCGGCGGCTGCGCGATCGGCACGCGTCCGGTCGACCAGCACATCAAGGGGCTGCAGGCGATGGGCGCCGACATCGTCGTCGAGCACGGCTACATCGTCGCGCGCGCGGATCGCCTCGCGGGCGCGCGCATCTCGACCGACATGGTGACCGTCACCGGCACCGAGAACCTGATGATGGCGGCGACGCTCGCGAGCGGCGAAACGGTCCTCGAGAACGCCGCCCAGGAGCCCGAGGTGACCGACCTCGCCGAGATGCTGATCGCGATGGGCGCGCGCATCGAGGGCCACGGCACGAGCCGAATCCGGATCGCCGGCGTCGAGCGGTTGCACGGCGTCTCCCACCGGATCGTCGCCGACCGCATCGAGGCGGGGACGTTTCTCTGCGCGGTCGCCGCGGCCGGCGGCGACGCGCTGCTGCGGCAGGCGCGCGGCGACCACCTCGAGGCGGTGATCGAAAAGCTGCGCGAAGCGGGCGCGACCATCGACGTCGGCGAAGGCTGGGTGCGGGTGCGCGCCGACGCCCGGCCGCGCGCGGTGAGCGTGCGCACCAGCGAGTACCCGTCGTTCCCGACCGACATGCAGGCGCAGCTGATGGCGCTCGACTGCATCGCCGACGGCGCGGCGACGATCACCGAAACGATCTTCGAGAACCGCTTCATGCACGCCAACGAGCTGACGCGGCTCGGCGCCAGGATCGACATCGACGGCCGCGTCGCCGTCGTCCAGGGCGTCGAGCGGCTCTCGGGCGCGACCGTGATGGCGACCGACCTGCGCGCCTCGGCCGGCCTCGTCATCGGCGCGCTCGTCGCCGACGGCGTGACGACGATCGACCGCATCTACCACCTCGACCGCGGCTACGACGCGATGGAGACCAAGCTGCGCGCGCTCGGCGCCGACGTCGAACGGGTGTCGGCGTGATCACCCTCGAGTCCCTGGGAGCGCGATCGTGATCACGCTCGCGCTGTCGAAGGGACGCATCCTCGACGAGACGCTGCCGCTCCTCGCGCAGGCGGGGATCGTGCCGACCGAGGACCCGGAGACGAGCCGGCGGCTGATCCTCGCCACCTCGGATCCGCAGCTGCGGATCGTCCTCGTCCGCGCGAGCGACGTTCCGACCTACGTGCAGCACGGCGGCGCCGACCTCGGCGTCGTCGGCCTCGACACGCTGCTCGAGCACGGCGGCGATGGACTCTATCGGCCGCTCGACCTCGGCGTCGCGCGCTGCCGGATGAGCGTCGCCGCGCCGCTTGACTTCGACTACGCGACCGCCGCCCGCCAGGGCTCGCGGATCCGCGTCGCGACCAAGTTCACGAAGATCGCGCGCGACCACTTCGCCGACAAGGGCGTGCACGTCGACATCATCAAGCTCTACGGCTCGATGGAGCTGGCGCCGCTCACTGGCCTTGCCGATGCGATCGTCGACCTCGTCGCGTCCGGCAACACGCTCAAGGCCAACGCGCTCGCCGAGGTCGAGGAGATCATGCAGATCTCGGCGCGGCTCGTCGTCAACAAGGCGGCGCTGAAGCTCGACCGCGACCGCATCCGCGCGCTCATCGATGCACTCGCCGCCGTCGTCGCACCGACGAAGAAGACGACGAAGGGAGCGCGCGCAGCATGAGCGTCGCGATGCGCACGTTGAAGAGCGAAGACGCCGGCTTCGACGCCGCGCTGGCCGCGCTTCTCGCGTACCCGGCCGACACCGACGACGCGATCGAGCAGAGCGTCGCCGCGATCATCGCCGACGTGCGCGTGCGCGGCGACGCCGCGGTGCTCGAGCTCACGCGCCGTTTCGACGGCATCGACGCCGAGACGATCGCCGAGCTCGAGATCGCCAAGCCCGAACTCCATGCCGCGCTCGACGCGCTGCCGGCTGCCGAGCGCGGCGCGCTCGAGTCGGCCGCCGAGCGCGTGCTCGCGTTTCACGATCGCCAGCGCGACGCGTGCGGCCGCTCGTGGAGCTACCACGACGGCGACGGCACGCTGCTCGGCCAGAAGGTGACGCCGCTCGAGCGCGTCGGCATCTACGTCCCGGGCGGCAAGGCAGCGTATCCGTCGAGCGTCCTGATGAACGCGATCCCCGCCAAGGTCGCGGGCGTCGGCGAGATCGTCATGGTCGCGCCGATGCCGCGCGGCGAGAGGAACCGCCTCGTCCTCGCGGCGGCGGCGCTCGCCGGCGTCGACCGCGCGTTCACGATCGGCGGCGCGCAGGCGATCGCCGCGCTCGCGTACGGGACGGCGACGATTCCCGCCGTGCACAAGATCACCGGCCCCGGGAACGCCTACGTCGCGAGCGCGAAGCGGCGCGTCTTCGGCACCGTCGGCATCGACATGATCGCCGGGCCGAGCGAGATCCTCGTCCTCGCCGACGGCACGACGCCGCCCGAGTGGGTCGCGATGGACCTCTTCAGCCAGGCCGAGCACGACGCGCTCGCGCAGAGCATCCTGCTCTGTCCTGAAGCCGACTATCTCGAGCGCGTCCGCGATGCGATCGAGCGGCTGCTGCCGGCGCAGCCGCGCCGCGACATCATCCGCGCGTCGCTCGAGGGGCGCGGCGCGCTCGTGCTGACGCGATCGATGGAGGAGGCATGCGCGATCGCGAACAGGATCGCGCCCGAGCATCTCGAGGTGAGCGCGCTCGAGCCGTCGCTTTGGGAGCCGCTGCTGCAGCACGTCGGTGCGATCTTCCTCGGTGCATTCTCGAGCGAGAGCCTCGGCGACTACTGCGCCGGCCCGAACCATGTCCTGCCGACGGCGGGAACCGCGCGCTTCTCGTCGCCGCTCGGCGTCTACGACTTCCAGAAGCGGACCAGCGTCATCGAGGTGAGCGAGCGCGGCGCCGCGGTGCTCGGGCCGGTTGCGGCCACGCTCGCGCGCGGCGAAGGTCTCGAGGCGCACGCGCGCGCCGCCGAGCTCCGCTTCGAAGGGAAGACGACATGAGGAACGGCGCCGAGCGCTACGCCAAGGTCGTCCGCCAGGACGTCCGCTCGATGCACGCCTACGCGATCCAGCCAAGCGACGGCCTCGTCAAGCTCGACGCGATGGAAAACCCGTTCCGCCTGCCGCCGGCACTCCAGGACGAGCTCGGGAAACGCCTCGGCCAGGTCGCGATCAACCGCTACCCGACGCGCTGCGTCGCCGACGTGATCGCGGCGCTGTCGCGCCACGTCGCGCTGCCTGCGGGCTGCAAGATCATGCTCGGCAACGGCTCCGACGAGCTGATCGCGCTGCTTGCGCTGGCCTGCGACGTGCCGGGCGCATCGATCCTCGCGCCGGTGCCCGGGTTCGTGATGTACGAGATGTCGGCGCGCTTGCAGGGCCTGCGCTTCGTCGGCGTGCCGCTGACGCCGACGTTCGAGATCGACCTCGACGCGACGATCGCCGCGATCGAGGAGACCAAGCCCGCGCTGACCTACCTCGCGTATCCGAACAACCCGACCGCGAATCTCTTCGACGAGCGCGCGGTCGAGCACATCGTCGCCGCGGTCGGCGCGCAGGACGGGCTCGTCGTCTTCGACGAGGCGTACCAGCCGTTCTCGTCGCGGTCGTGGCTGCCGAAGGTCGGCGAGCTCTCGCACGTGCTGGTGCTGCGAACGCTCAGCAAGTTCGGCCTCGCCGGAGTGCGGATGGGCTATCTCTCCGGGCCGGCGGTGCTGATCGACGAGATCGACAAGGTCCGGCCGCCGTACAACATCGGCGCGCTCAATGCCGAGGCGACGCTGTTCGCGCTCGAGCACGCCGACGAGTTCGCGCGCCAGGCGAAGGTCCTGCGCGACGAGCGCGCACGGCTGCAGCGCGAGCTCGCAGCGCTGCCGGGAGTGACGTCGTTTCCGAGCGAGGCGAACATGATCCTGGTCCGCGTCCCCGACGCGGCGGCGGCGTTCGCCGGGATGAAGGCGCACGGCGTTCTGGTCAAGAACGTCGAGACCATGCATCCGCTCCTGGCCGGGTGCCTGCGTCTCACGGTCGGCACGCCGGACGAGAATGCGAAGATGATCGAAGCCCTGCGCGCCAGCCTGCGATGAAGAAGCCTGCCACCTCCACGAGCGGCCGCCGTGCGTCGATCCGCCGCGACACGAAGGAGACCAGGATCGGCGTCACCGTCGACCTCGACGGCACGGGCACGTCGAAGATCTCGACCGGGATCGGCTTCTTCGACCACATGCTCGACCAGATCGCGCGCCACGGCACGATCGACCTCGAGGTCGACGCCCAGGGCGACCTCCACATCGACGGCCACCACACCGTCGAGGACGTCGGCATCGCGCTCGGCATGGCTGTCGCGCAGGCGGTCGGCGACAAGCGCGGCCTGGTGCGCTACGGCCACGCGTACGTGCCGCTCGACGAGGCGCTCTCGCGCGTCGTCATCGACTTCTCGGGGCGGCCGGGGCTGGTCATGCACGTGCCGTTCAAGTCCGGGATGATCGGCGGCTTCGACGCCCAGCTCGCGCACGAGTTCTTCCAGGGCTTCGCCAACCACGCTTTCGTCACGCTGCACATCGACAACCTGCGCGGCGAGAACGCGCACCACCAGTGCGAGACGGTGTTCAAGGCGTTCGCGCGCGCGCTCAGGATGGCGGTCGCGATCGACCCGCGCCTGGGCGACGTCGTGCCGTCGACGAAAGGCTCGCTCTAGGCTCCTCAGCCATGGCTCGCACCGTCGCCGTCGTCGACTACGGCATGGGCAACCTCCGCTCGGTCGCCCAGGCCGTCGCCCACGTCGCGCGCGAGTCGGCGCGGGACGGCGAGGCGTTCGACGTCGTCGTCACGTCCGACCCCGAGGCCGTCGCCGCCGCCGAGCGCGTCGTCCTGCCGGGGCAGGGCGCGATGCCCGACTGCATGCGCGAGTTGCGCTCTTCCGGCCTCGAGGACGCCGTCCGCGAGGCGGCGGCGACCAAGCCGCTGCTCGGCGTCTGCATCGGCATGCAGATGCTCCTCGACCGCAGCGAGGAAGGCGATGCGCCGGGCGGCACTCCCGGTCTCGGCCTGATCGCCGGCGAAGTCGTGCGCTTCCGCCTCGAAGGCAGACTCCAGGACGACGGCAGCCGCTACAAGGTGCCGCAGATGGGCTGGAACGAGGTCATCCAGGTGCGCGCGCATCCGCTGTGGAGCGCCATCCCGGACCGCGCCTGGTTCTATTTCGTGCACAGCTACTGCGCGCGCCCGGCCGACGCGCGGCACAGCGCCGGCGAAACGGACTACGGCGCTCGCTTTACCTCGGCGCTGGCACGCGATAACATTTTCGCGACCCAGTTCCATCCCGAGAAAAGCGCCGCCCACGGCCTCGCGCTGTACCGCAACTTCCTGCACTGGAACCCCTGACGAATCCTGCGGGCACGGC
>Ga0105248_10010954_pt1 | contig 10004 bp, 6 predicted proteins | sample KBSS34metaG_FD_81524 | JGI IMG/M metagenome (GOLD analysis project Ga0105248, IMG submission 81524) | Switchgrass rhizosphere microbial communities from Kellogg Biological Station, Michigan, USA - KBS S3-4 metaG | ecosystem: Host-associated > Plants > Roots > Rhizosphere > Soil | place... | reverse complement strand
CTGCCGGACGGCAGTCTCCGCATCATCGTCCAGGGTCTTGCGCGCGTGCGGCTCGAGGAGGTCACTTCCTCGCGTCCGTACCTGCGCGGTCGTGTCACCGAAGCGGTCGAAGAACTGAAGGACGGCGACCGTCTCGAGATCGATGCGCTGCAGCGCAACATCAAGGCAAATTTTCAGCAGATCGTGTCCCTGTCGCCGCTGATGTCGGACGACCTGCAGGCGCTGGCGTCGAACATCACCGACGCAGGACGCCTGGCCGACTTCATCGCATCCGGTCTCGGCACCATTGGGACTGACACGAAGCAGGAGGTGCTGCAGACGCTCGATGTGCGCGCGCGCCTCGACTTGCTGAACCGGCTGCTCATCAAGGAACTCGAAGTCCTGGAGCTCGGGTCGAAGATCCAGAGCCAGGTGCAGTCTGAAGTCGGCAAGAACCAGCGCGATTACTTCCTGCGCGAACAGCTGAAAGCGATTCAGAAGGAACTCGGCGAAGGCGACGATCAGACGCGCGAGATCGAAGAGCTCCGCACCAAACTCGAGGCGGCCGGACTGCCCGAGGCGGTGAAGAAGGAAGCGCTGCGCGAACTCGATCGGCTGTCGAAGATGCCGCCGGCCGCGGCCGAATACACCGTGGCGCGCACGTACCTGGACTGGATCGTCGCTTTGCCCTGGTCGAAGAAGACCGAGGAAGTCATCGACCTCAAGAAGACCAAGGCGGTGATGGACGCGGAACACTCCGGCCTCGAAAAGGCCAAGGACCGCATTCTCGAATACCTGGCCGTGCGCAAGCTGAACCCGAGCATGAAGGGCCCGATTCTGTGCTTCGTCGGCCCTCCGGGCGTCGGCAAGACGTCGCTGGCGCGTTCGATCGCACAGTCGCTCGATCGCAAGTTCGTTCGCATCTCGCTCGGCGGCGTGCGTGACGAGGCGGAGATCCGCGGGCATCGCCGCACCTACATCGGCGCGCTGCCTGGACAGATCATCCAGGGCCTGCGCCGTGCCGAGTCGAAGAACCCGGTGTTCATCCTCGACGAGGTCGACAAGCTCGGCTCGGACTTCCGCGGCGACCCCTCATCGGCGCTGCTCGAGGTGCTCGATCCGGAACAGAACAACACGTTCCGCGATCACTATCTCGACGTGCCGTTCGATTTGAGCGAAGTGCTGTTCATCACGACCGCGAACGTGCTCGACACGATTCCGCCGGCGCTGCGTGATCGCATGGAAGTGCTGGAGCTGCCAGGCTACACCGAGGAAGAAAAGCTGGCGATCGCGCGCGATCATCTCGTGGCGAAACAGGTGCAGAACCATGGCCTGACCAAAACGCAACTGGTGTTCACGGAAGGCGGACTACGCGCGGTGATTCGCGGCTACACCCGCGAAGCCGGCGTGCGTAATCTCGAGCGCGAAGTGGGCGCCATTTGCCGCAAGATTGCGCGCCGCCGCGCCGAAGGCGACGAGACGAAGGTCAAGGTCACTCCGGAGCTTGTGCAGGAGCTGCTCGGCGCGCCAAGGTTCATGGACGAAGAGGTCAAGGACCGCACGCGCAATCCCGGCGTGGCCACGGGCATGGCGTGGACGCCGGTCGGCGGCGACGTGCTCTTCGTCGAAGCGACGCGCATGGCGGGCAACGGCTCGTTGACACTGACCGGTCAGCTCGGCGACGTGATGAAAGAGTCGGCGCGAGCCGCGCTGTCGTGGGTCCGTGCGCACGCCAACGAGTGGCAGATCGATCCGGAGTTCTTTAAGAACTCCGAGCTGCACGTGCACGTGCCGTCGGGCGCGATTCCCAAGGACGGCCCGTCCGCGGGCGTGACGATGGTCACCGCGATGGTGTCGGAGCTGACGCGGCGCCCGGTGCGCGCCGACTTGTCGATGACCGGCGAGATCACACTGCAAGGCAAGGTGCTGCCGGTCGGCGGCATCAAGGAAAAGGTCCTCGCGGCCAAGCGCCTCGGCATCAAGGAAATCATCCTGCCGAAGCAGAACGAGAAGAACGTCAAGGAGGATCTCGGTGACGAGCTTCTCAAGGGCCTGACGATTCATCTCGTCAGCACGATCGACGAAGTCCTGCTCCTGGCGCTCGTCGATCAGAATGACCGGCCGGTCAAACGAGGTGGAGACCGGCCAGCGTCTTCAGGTCGACGATCTCACCAGACGTCACGAGGTCACGCGCATCGCCGATAGTGAAGACGCGCGGTTCGATCTCCTCGTCATCATCCTTCCGCGCCGTTGAATCCGGCGCGGGAGGACGCAAGTCCTCGCAGCGGTAGTAGATCATTTCTTCATCGCAGAATCCCGGCGTCGGAAAGTAACCCCTCAGGCGGGTGACGCGGCCGGGCGCCAGGCCGATCTCTTCCTCGCACTCGCGCGCGGCGGCGTGGTCGGGATTCTCGCCCGGCTTCAGGCTGCCCGCCGGCAGTTCCCAAATCCAGCGATCGATCGTGTAGCGATATTGACGGATCAGGATGATCGTGCCCGGCTCCGGTATCGGCAGCAACACGACCGAGCCCGGGTGCCGGACGATCTCCATGTCGATGGTGTGCCCGGTCGGCAGCTTCACGACATCGATCTCGACCTGGAAGATTCGTCCCTTGTGAATGGTGGTGCGCGCGATCAGCTCTGCTGACATAGCTCGATCGTGACACTCTGGTAATCGGCGTTCAATCAGTGTTTAATCGGTGGCCATGAAGCGCCGAGAGTTCATCGTGTCGTCAGTGGCCGGGTCCGTCGGGGCCACGCTGGCCCATTCACCGATTGCCGCCGCCTCGCCAGGCGATGAGCAGCCGCGTCCATCCACGACGCGCAAGATCTTGATCGCGGGCGGCAACTACAGCACCGCGTTCATTCGCTACATGGCCCAACTCACCGGCAAGCCCAGGCCGAAGCTGCTCTACCTGCCGACCGCGTCGGCGGACTCGCAGGGCGGCATCATCGGCTGGTATCGGGCGTGCGCACCGGTCAACGTTGAGCCATCGCACCAGATCAGTTTCATCGCCAGCACGCAGCAGCCGCGCAGCTGGGAAGAGGTGCTGTTGTCCGTGGACGGCATCGTGTGTTCGGGCGGCAACACGCTCAACCAGCAGGCGATTTGGAAAGCGCAGGGCATCGACGCGATCCTGCAGCAAGCCTGGGACCGCGGCATCGTCCTGGGCGGCGCCAGCGCCGGATCGCTCTGCTGGTTTGAAGAAGGGACGACCGACTCTCGCCCGAAAGATCTATCGAAGGTCGAATGTCTTGGGTTCCTCAAGGGCAGCCACTCGCCTCATTACGACGCAGAACCGGGCCGCCGCCCGCTCTACCAGAAATTGATCCAGTCCGGGCAGATGAAGCCGGGGTACGCGTGCGACAACGACGCGGGAATTTTCTTTGAGGACAATGCCGTGAAGCGCGTGGTCTCGACCAGGCCGACGGCGAAGGTGTACTACGTCAGCGTCGACAACGGGAAGATCGTCGAGAAGGTGATGGAGCCGGAACACATTGCTTAGGTGCCGGTGCCGGGTGCCAAGTGCCAGGTCTAAGTTTTCTCGTCGGTCACCTTCGTCGCAAAGATTGCGGCGTACTGATCTTCGGGGACGAGCGCCCGTAGCACCGCCTCGAGGTCAGCTGGCAGCGGCGCGCTGAATTCGAGCGGTTCCTTCGTGCGCGGATGGGTGAAGGCGAGCCGCTCGGCATGCAGGAACGGCCGCGTCAGCCTCAGCAGCGGCCGCAGCCGCTGCGGCATCTTCTGGTGAACGCCGCCGTACAGGCCATCGCCCACAATCGGGTGGCCGATGGCGCTCAAGTGCACGCGGATTTGATGCGTGCGTCCCGTGGCGATCGCGATCCGCAACAGCGTCACGCCCGTGAGATCGCGCGCCCACGTGACCCGCGTGACGGCGTTTCTCGCGCGGTCGGCGCGCCGCGTCGTCATCTTCAAGCGGTTGTTCGGATCGCGGCCGATCGCGGCGTTGATGCGCTTGCGCTGCTGCACCAGCCCCCACGCCAGCGCGACGTACTCTTTTTCGACTTCACGGTCGTGAAACTGGCGCGCCAGCTCCTTGTGCGCGTCGTCGTTTTTCGCAATCACCATCACGCCCGACGTGCCCTTGTCGAGGCGATGAACGATCCCGGGGCGCACTTCGCCGCCGATGCCGCTCAGGTCCTTGACGTGATGCAGCAGCGCGTTCACCAGCGTGCCGCTCGCATTGCCTGCCGCAGGGTGCACCACCATGCCCGCGGGCTTGTTGACGACGACGAGGTCCGCATCGCCGAACAGGATTTCGAGCGGAATATCCTCTGCCTGCGCTGAGCTCGGTTCCGGCTCCGGCAGATCGACGGCTAGCACGTCGCCTTCGCGGATGTCGTTATTGGCCTTGACCTTCTTGTGACGCGAGTGGGTGACGTGACCGTCCTCGATCAGCCGCTGAATTTGGGAGCGGGAAAAGTCCGGAATCTGCGAGGTGAGGTAACGGTCCAGCCGCTCGCCGGTGTGGTCGGCTTCGGCGGTGAACTCGAGATGCGTGGTCGGACGCTGGGAGGCCGGAGACGGGAGGCGGCTTGAAGGTTCTTCGGCTCCCGGTTCTTCGGCTCGCAGTTTTTCGGCTCCCGGGTTCCGGCTCCCGGCTCCCTTTTTCATGCGAATCGTGGCTTCCGGGGACCGCGCGACGGTTCGGCCTCCACCGTGCGCGTCGGCCGGCTGAGATACCACAGCATGAACAGGCTGAGCGGCGCGAGGACGACCGAAATGAATTGCGACGTCGACAGGTAGTTGAACACCAGTCCGCGATCGTCGCCGCGGTAGAACTCGATGACGAACCGCAGCACCGCGTAGAGGAACGCGAAACTCCAGAACGTCCGTCCTGCAAAATGTCCGCGGCGCTTCTCGAGGACGAGCAGCGCGATGAAAATGACCAGGCCCGCGGCCGACTCGTACAGCTGCGTCGGATGCAGCGGCACATTGAGCGGCGTGCCGACGTTCAGGTTGGCGGCCGGACCCGTAAACGTCACGGCCCACGCCACGCTGGTCGGCTTGCCGTAGCAGCACCCCGCCATCAGGCAGCCGAGGCGTCCCACCATGTAGCCCAGGGCAATGCCAGGAGCGAAGAGATCGGCTGACGGCCAGAGCGGCAAGCGGTGCTTGCGCAATTGCCAGATGCAGACCACGATGGCGGCAATCAGTCCGCCGTAGAACACGCCGCCAGAGCGCAGCAGCGTCGTGAAATCTTGCCAGTTGTTAGTGAAGTGCTTGAAATCGACAACGAAGAGCAGCGCCTTGGCGCCGACCAGCGCGGCGATGATGACCCAGATCAACAGGTCCATGATCCGGTTGCCGTTGATGCCGGCGGCGTTGGCGCGGCGCACCGCCATCCACAAACCCAGCAGGTAGGCCGACGCCAGCAGGACGCCGTACGAGTAGATGGTGATCGGACCGGCGTTAAACAGGATTGGATGCATTGATGGAAGCTTGTCCTTTGAAACGCTTACCGAGTCCCAGAATATCGAGAATCATGAAGATCACGCCAACCGTGATCGCGGCGTCGGCCACGTTGAACGCCCAGAAATGCCAGTCGCCCCAGTACGCGTCGACAAAATCCAGCACGTAACCGCTGCTGGCGCGATCGATGAGGTTGCCGATCGCGCCGCCAAGCACCCCGGCAATACCGATGCGGGCCAGCCGATCGGCCAGCGGCACCGTGGCCGCGTACCAAGCGACGCCGCCGAGCGCGACGGCCGCCACCAGCGACAACACGACCGTCTTGAAGGGAAAGTCCACGCCGTTGAGCATGCCGAAGGCGGCGCCGGTGTTGTGCACGCGCGTCAGGTCGAGAAAACCTGGAATGACGGCGCGGCTCTCATGCAGTGTCAACGCCGGGCGCACCATCGCCTTCGTGATCTGATCGAGCATCACGACGGCGACGGCTACGACGAGTTCGAGTCGGCGGGAGGTGGACACTAGAGGCTCACAGGCTCGGCAAGCGCCTCGACACACCGGGAGCAGAGACCCTGGCGCTCCGGCTCGACGCTGACTTCCGGCACGTAGCGCCAGCAGCGCTCGCACTTCGTTCCGGTAGCCCGATCCACGGCCACCGCGGTGGTCTTGAGGTCTTGGGGTCCTGATGTCTTGAGGTCTACCTCGGACACGCCGAACAGAGTCGGCAGAAAGTCGCGGTACTCACTCAAGAGGGCAGCCGTTTCAGCAGCGGCGTCCACCGTCACGCGCGCCGACAGGTTCGCCGTGATCGTCTTGTCCTTCCGCTTCTCTTCGAGCTGCAGGTTCACTTGATCACGTACCGCCGCCAGTGCGGACCAGCGCTCGAGCAGCGCGGCATCCTTCCACTGTTCGAGTTCCCGCGGGAACAACGCCATGTGGACCGACTCCTCGCGCTCGCCCGGCAACAACCGCCACAGCTCGTCCATCGTCACCGACAGTACCGGCGCGAGCAGCCGAGCGAGGCCGTCGACGATCGTGAACATCGCGGTTTGGCCGGAACGGCGAGCCTCCGATTTCGCGCCGAAGGTGTACATGCGATCCTTTGTCACGTCCACGTAGAACGCGCTCAGGTCCACGGTGATCAGGTGGTTGGCCGCCTGGAAGATCGCCGGATAGTCGTATTCCTCGTATGCCTTGACGATTCTGTCCGCGGCGTCGGCGTACTTTGCCAGCGCCCAGCGATCGATCTCCAGCATCCGCGCCTTGGGCAGGCAGTCGTCCTTCGGATCGAAGTCGAAGAGATTGGCGACGAGCACGCGGATGACGTTGCGGATCTTGCGGTAGCTTTCGATCGCGCGCGCCAGCGCTTCCTTGCCGATGTTGATGTCGTAGCGATAGTCGACCATCGACACCCACAGGCGCAGGACTTCAGAGCCGCTCTGCTTGATGACGTCCTGGGGCGCGGTCGTGTTGCCCAGCGACTTCGACATCTTGCGGCCGTTCTCGTCCATGACGAAGCCGTGCGTGAGCACCTGGTTGAACGGGGCGCGTCCGCGCGTGCCGACGCCCACCAGCAGCGAGCTGTGGAACCAGCCGCGATGCTGATCGCTGCCTTCGAGATAGATGTCGGCGGGCCAGTGATGATCCTCGCGGAAGGGCAGCACCGCCTCGTGGCTCGAGCCCGAGTCGAACCACACGTCGAGGATGTTGCCTTCACGCTCGAATTCAGTGCCGCCGCACTCGGCGCACGCCATTCCGGATGGAATGAACTCCTCAACCGGCCGCTCGTACCACGCGTCGGCGCCGTACACGTCGAACACCGACGCCGCCTTGTCGACGAGCGCCTTGGTCAGCACCGGCGTGCCGCACTTAGTGCAATCCAGCGCGGGGATTGGGACGCCCCACACCCGCTGGCGCGAGATGCACCAGTCAGGACGGTTGGCGATCATGCCGTGGATGCGCGCCTTGCCCCAGTCGGGGATGAAGCGCGTCGCCTCGATCGACTGCAGCGCGCGCTGTCGCAGATCGGTGGCCTCCATCGAAATGAACCACTGCGACGTGGCGAGGAAGATGACCGGGTTGTGGCAGCGCCAGCAGTGCGGGTACTGGTGGTCGAAGTCCTCGCGATGCCAGAGCCGGCCGCGTTCCTTCAGCGCGGCTTCGACCCTCGGGTTCGCGTCCCAGACCTTCAAGCCGGCAAACAACTCGACGCTGTCGTTGTAACGGCCGCCGGCATCGAGCGGTGCATAGATCTCGAGACCATAGCGCACGCCGGTCTTGTAGTCGTCCGCTCCGTGGCCCGGCGCAGTGTGGACGGCGCCGGTGCCGGCATCGAGCGTGACGTAGTCGGCGAGCACGCCGAGCGAATCCCGGTCGTAGAGCGGATGGCGGAACACCAGTCGCTCCATCGCCGAGCCTTCGAAGGTGGCCAGCAGGCGATCGAATGACTTGCCGACCTTCTTGCCGACGGTTTCGGCGAGATCCTTCGCGATGATCACGGCCTTGCCGTCGATGTCGTAGGCGCCGTACTCGAACGTCGGATGAAACGCGACGGCGAGGTTATTCGGGATCGTCCAGGGCGTCGTCGTCCAGATCAGTACCGAGACGTCCTTGCCGGCCAGTGCAGGCACACGCTTCGCGAGTTCGTCCTTGCTGTTCTCGCTGAGCGGGAACTCGACGTAGATCGACGGTGAGGTGTGCGGCTCGTACTCGACTTCGGCTTCGGCCAGCGCGGTGCGGCAGTGCGTGCACCAGTGCACCGGCTTCTTGCCCTTGTAGACCATGTCCTGCTCGACGAACTTGCCGAGCGCGCGCACGATTGCCGCCTGGTATTCGAACTTGAGCGTCTTGTACGGATCGTCCCACGTGCCGATCACGCCGAGACGCTTGAAGTCCCTGCGCTGGATGTCGACGTACTTCTCCGCATAGGCGCGGCACGCGCGGCGGAAGTCGGCCGTGGTCATCTGCTTCTTCTTCGGGCCGAGCTCGCGATCGACCTTCAATTCAATCGGCAGGCCGTGGCAGTCCCATCCCGGGATGTACGGGGCGTCGAAGCCGAGCATGTTGTGCGACTTGACGACCAGGTCCTTCAGGATCTTGTTGAGCGCGTGACCCATGTGGATCTCGCCGTTGGCATACGGCGGCCCGTCATGCAGCAAGTACTTCGGCGCGCCCTTTCGAGCTGCCCGAATCTTGCCGTAAAGGTCCATGGCGTCCCAGCGGGCGACGGCCTCCGGCTCAGTGGTCTGCAGGTTTGCCTTCATGGAGAAGGGTGTACGCGGCAGGTTGCAAGTGTCTTTCCAGTCGGCCATACCTATCTCTCTATTGTACGCTGAGGTCTTGGGGTCCTAAGGTCCTGAGGTCTTAAGGTCCTGAGGTCTTGAGGTTCTGGCACGGAGGTTACGTGGTTCGCGAAACCGTCCTCGACAATGGCTTGAAAGTGCTGATCCAGGAAGTCCACACGGCGCCGCTGGCGTCGGTGTGGTGCTGGTATCGCGTCGGCTCGAAGGATGAAGGCGTCGGCCTGACCGGTGTGTCGCATTGGTGCGAGCACATGAACTTCAAGGGCACGCGCAACATTCCGCGCGACCAGGTGAAGGGCATCATCGAGAAGTTCGGCGGCAGCTGGAACGGCTATACCTGGCTCGACCAGACCACGTATCTCGAGACCGCGTCGACGGACGCCCTCGATCGCATGCTCTTCATCGAAGCCGAGCGGATGGACGGCTGCCTGTACGATCCGGCCGACTGCGAATCCGAGCGCACCGTGATTATTTCCGAGCTGCAGGGCGGCGAGAACGATCCCGAACAGCTGCTCGACACCGAAGTCACCGCCGCGGCGTTCAAGGTGCATCCCTATCACCACCCGACGATTGGCTGGCTGTCGGACCTGGAAACGATGACGCGCGAGGACCTGTATGGTCACTATCGCCGTTACTACGTGCCGTCCAACGCGACGCTCGTGATTGTCGGGGACATCGACACCGATGCCACGCTCAAGCGCGTCGAGCATCACTTCGGCGGTATCTCCTCTGGCGCCTCTCCGAAGCGCGTCAACCAGGTCGAGCCCGAGCAGCAGGCCGAACGTCGTGTCGTGCTGCGCAAGCCGGGGACGACGGCGTATTTCAAGGCGGCGTTTCATGCGCCGGCGTTCCAGGACGAGTCGTTCTTTCCGTTGCTGGTCGCCGATGCCGTGCTCAACGGCGCGGCCGGCCTCAACATCTGGTCGGGCGGCGGCGTGTCACGGCCGCAACGCAGTGCGCGGCTGTATCGCGCGCTCGTCGACAAGGGCCTGGCCTCGAACGTCAACGGCGCCTTGATGCCCACACAGCATCCGTATCTCTACAACGTGTATGCGAGCGTCGCGGAAGGGCAGTCGATCGCCGCGGTCGAGGACGTCGTCCTTCGCGAGATCGATCGCCTGCGCAGCGGCGGCATCACCGCCGAGGAACTCACGAAGGCGCATGCGCAGCTGCGCGCGCGGTTCATCTACGACGGCGACAGCGTGACGGACATCGCGCACCAAATCGGCTACTTCGAGACCATCGCCGATTGGCGTGCGTACCACACCTTGCGCAGCCGGTTGGACGCGGTG
>Ga0105248_10010953_pt1 | contig 10006 bp, 8 predicted proteins | sample KBSS34metaG_FD_81524 | JGI IMG/M metagenome (GOLD analysis project Ga0105248, IMG submission 81524) | Switchgrass rhizosphere microbial communities from Kellogg Biological Station, Michigan, USA - KBS S3-4 metaG | ecosystem: Host-associated > Plants > Roots > Rhizosphere > Soil | place... | reverse complement strand
CGTGCACGAATCGCAGTTTGTCGATCGCGGGCGTCGAAAGCACGAACGGATAGCCGTCGGCCAGGCCAAGACCGCGGTTCAGGTTGTTCAGCACGTAGGTCAGGGAGAACCAGTGGTCGATCAGCCGGTCGAACGGGACGCGCCCGCTCGTCACCGCCGGCGAAATCCGCGGCAGCGCGGGTTCGCCAGGACGCCGCGGCGTCAACACGATCCCGTTGTCGGCGCCGGTTTCGAGCGCGTCCACCATGTGAAGGTAGTGTGCCCACGTTTCCGCCCAGTCTTCCCACGGATGCGACGTGGCATAGGCGCTGACGAACCGGGACGGCCAGTCGCCGGGTGGTCCCTGGTCGTAGTGCGCCTTCAATGCGGCGGCGTAGTCGCGCTGCTCATCGCCAAACAGCGTTCGAAATCCTTCGAGCTCCGCGCTGTCACTGATCAGACGATCCCAGTAGTAGTGCCCGCTCTCGTGGCGCATGTGGCCGAGCAGCGTCCGGTACGGTTCGCCAAGCCCCTGCCGCCGCCGCTCCCGCTCGGCATCATCCGCTTCGGCGATGTTGATGGTGATGACGCCGTCCGCATGTCCGGTCAGGACACGCGGCGCGGCCGGATCGATCGGGTCGGCTTTGAACTCGAACGTCAGGGTGCGCGGCGAACCGTTGCTCCCGTCCGTCTCGGAAATCGGTAAACCCAGCGCGACCAGCGTGAAGACGAGCCGGCGTTTGGCCGCCTCGACCCGATACCAGGCGGTCCGGTTCTCGGGCGTGGACGTATCCGGAATGATTTTCGTCAGGCGGCACGATCGGCACAGCAGATTGCCGTCAGCCTCGGATACCGCCCAGTTGCACGTATCGAACTCGAGGTAGTTTTGACAGAGCCGGAATCGCTGTCCGGCCACAGTGGGCACTGTCGCTTCCCAGACCTCGCCGGCATCGGGCGGCAGCGACGCAATGGCGCCCGCCTCCGCGATGTACGCCAGCCGCGAGTCGCAGACGATGCAGCGTGAGTTTTCGAAGAAGAGCAGGTGGTTGCAGCGCTCGCAGTGAAAGACCTTCATCCGGTTGTGCGATCGGAGTGTACACCGTCGCCCAGGGAGATCGACACGACGATCAACGCAGAGCACGCTGAGATCGCAGAACCCTCTGGGGCTCTGCGTCCTTCGCGATCTCCGCGTTCCTTCGTCGTGCGACGCTCAGGCCGGGGGAGCGAGGGAGTCGTCGAGGTCGAGCGCCGCTGCCGCGATATCCTGCAGCCGCACGCTCACGTCGCGGTTCAGCGATCGCCGCACGAGATCGTGGATGCGCACCGGCGCGGGTGGCAGCGCCGTCCAGTCCACGTCGCGCGACATGACGGACATGATGGTGTCGGGCACCGTTTCGCCTGGAAAGGCCAGCCGGCCGGTCAACATCTCGTAGAGAATCGCGCCGAACGCCCAGATGTCGGCACCGCGGTCGATCGGCTTGCCGCTGGCCTGCTCGGGGCTCATGTACGCGGCGGTGCGGAGAACGGCGTCCTGAAATTTTGCCAGGCCGAAGCCGACCTTCACGACGCCGTCGCCACGCACCTTGATGTTGGCGGGCTTGAGGTCGCGATGGACGACACCCTGGGCATGCGCCGCCGCGAGCGCGTCGGCGATCTGTTTTGCGACAGGCAGCGCCTCGTTGAGCGGCATGGCGCCGCGCGCGAGCCGTTCGGCAAGGGTCGGGCCCTCGACCAGCTCCATGACGAGCGCATGGGCGCCGTCCGCTTCTTCGAGTCCGTGCACGTGCGCGATGTTGGGATGATTCAGCGAGGCCAGCAGGCCGGCTTCGCGGCGGAAACGCGCGATCCGTTCAGGATCGACGCCGATCGGATCCGGCAGGACCTTGACGGCGACCTCGCGGTTGAGCCGCGTATCGCGGCCGCGATACACCTCGCCCATGCTGCCGACGCCAATGAGGGCGAGGATTTCGTACGAGCCGAGACGGTATCCGTTCGTTAACGCCATCGACTCAGACGAAACGACTCGCCTTTCGCGTAAAAAGAACGTTTAAGAACTAAGACCGAAGAACCAGGAACTAAGAACCTGTTAAGGACGAGCTAATCGTAACTCAAACGTGCGCGCGCTCCGATCACCAATGCTGGTGTGAATCGAAAGTAACAGCGTTGTTCTTTTTCGCGTGCAGCGACGTTAATGAAAGCGGTGTTCACAGTTCCCGGATTTTCGCGTCGAGACACGTCATGCTGAACAACTATGGGCTACTCAAAGGGCGGCCGCTGCGCGGCGTGCCCGGGCGCGGGAGCAGCCCGCACTACCAGATTCACGTCATCGACGACATGACGGAATATCGCGTGGCCGTCAACGTCAAGTCGCAGGAGTCGCCGTCCGAGGTCGAGTTCCTGGTGGACGACGACTTCCGGCATCCGATTACCGACGGCCTCGTCGAGAGGCCGCTCGGCTATGTGCAACTGGCCTCGACGCCCTCGGGCGGCGGCCTCGACTTCATCCGCGGCAATCTGTTCGACCGGACGAGGATGCGGCCGCTGCCCAGCAATCTTCCAGGCCCCGACAACGATCTCAACGACGCAGTCGATCGCCACGTTCAGGCCGCGATCGAAGAGGAAGCGGCGTTTGTCTGCGCGTTCGGACAGCGCTGGGGGCCCGAGCCGACGACGCGCGACAAGATCTTCGGTTTCCTGCCGGGCAACGGGATCCACGACATCCACATGAACCAGGGCAACTCGTCGCGGTTCGTCAAAGACGATGGCGTGTGGCAGGACGGCGGGCTGATGTTCTTCCTTCCGTCGGTGCAGCGGTGGACGGGGATTTTCCTGAAGTTCCAGTCGCAGACCTGGCACACCGACGACACGACCGGCCACGCGCTCGACGGTCCGGGCATGCCGGGCACGGTGGTTCCGCCGCCCGGAGGAGGCGAGCCCGACTTCATGCTGCGAATCGTCGCGGCCCTGGTCAATCCCCAAGGCGCCGATCAGGGTGGCGAGTCGGTCACCCTCCTCAACACGATGGCGGAGGACGTGAACCTGGGCGGCTGGTCGATTGCGAACAAGATGAAGCAGCGGTATGTGCTCACGGGGATGATTAAGGCGGGCCAGACGATGACGTTCGTGCTGCCCGTACAGGTGCCGCTCTCCAACCAGGGCGGGATCATCACCCTCCTCAACGACCAGGGACTCAAGGTTCACGGCGTGAGTTACACGAAGAAACAGGCGGCCGAGGAAGGCCGCGTCATCGCCTTCTAGGTCGTCTTACTTCGCGCGCGTCCAGTCCAGGCCGGCGCCGATCGCCATCGGCTTTTCGGCGAAGACCTGGAGATCGCCGAGCGCCCGGAGATTGGTCACCGCGGTATCGATCGCCGCGTCGAACAGCCGCAGCGACTCCTGGGGCACGTGGCCTTCGGCGTCCATCCGCAGCAGCTGTAACTGATTCAGGCAGTTGTTCACGATGTCCTGCACGGTGCGCATGGTCATGTGCACGACGCGCAGGCGTTCGGCCTGCAACTGCGCCTCGTGCAGCTGGCGCGCGTCGCTGACGATCGGCGCGACCTGCGCCGCGGCGGTGGCGGCCATGCGCACTTCGTCCGCCGTGAACGTCCGCGGATCGATGGTCTGCACCACCAGCACGCCCAGCAGCAGACCGCGATCGATCACCGGCACGCCGAGAAACGAGTGATAGCGGTCCTCGCCGGCTTCGGGAAAATACTTGAATCGCGGATGACTGGTGGCGTTCGCGAGAACCTGAGGCCGGAGTTGCTCGCCGACCAGGCCGACCAGTCCTTCGGTCAACGGCATGCGGACGCGGCCGACACCCGACGGGTCCAGGCCGATGGTGGCGGACAACACCAGGTGCAGACGGTCGGGCTCGAGGAGATAGACCGAGCAGACGTCGCTGCGAAACTGACGCTGGATCAATCGTGCGATGTTGGCGAGCGTCTCGGTGGCGTCGCCCGCGTGCGAGACGACCAGCCGGCTGATTTCTTCGAGCGTCCCGAGTAACAGACTTTCGCCAGTGGTCCCCACCGTGATCTCCGCCATCCTTTTCGGTGGCTGACGAGGGCTTCCGTAGGCGTTTGCCCGAAGTGAGCTATGAGTCGCTCCGCGGTACACGGAAAAGCCGACAGTACTGTCGGTTTCCCTGTCAGTGCGCGCTGCTCTGGTCCGTCTCCGGCGTGGAGGCGGAAACGATCCGCGTCACTGACCCGCCGGTCGCGTCCAGGAGCACGCGGTCACCGGTCCTCAAGGCTCGTGTCGCGTGCTTGACGTTGGCGAGCGCCGGCAGTCCGTATTCGCGCGCGATGGTGGACGCGTGCGACAGCATCCCGCCAATCTCCACGATCACTCCGGATGCCAGCGTGAACAGCGGCGTCCATGACGGATCGGTGGCGGGCGCGACGAGAATGGCGCCGCGTTTCATCGAGGCGAAATGCGCCGGATCCAGGATGACCACGACTTCGCCCTCGACGCGGCCCGGGCTGACGCACAGGCCGGCGAGGGTATCCATCCCGGTGGTTGACGCCGCTGGCGCTTGGAGCAGACGCGCCAGATCTCGTTCGCGCATCAGCGCCGGAAGCTTCAGATCGCGTTCGGCGGCCCGCTCCTTCGCGCTTTGTTCGGCAATCGTGCGCAGACCGGGCCCGCGCAGCCGATCGCCGATCGCCGGGCCGATCTCGTCGAAGGTGAGAAGAAAGTAATCGTCGCGCTGCAGCAGCCATCCGCGTTCGACGAAGCGGCCGGCCAGCGTCAGGTGGTACTCGCGGATGTAGCGCACGATTCGCGTGAGGTCCGATCGCACCTGCTCGCGCCACACGTAGCGTTGCTTCAGTTCACGCAGCGTGCTGCGGACGCGCGGCAGCAGCGTCCACCGCTGCCAGGCCGTCAGGCGCGCTTCGAATTCCCGCCAGGCCGCCGCCGCGTCCGCCTGCTGCCGTCCGGCCACGGCTTCGAGATCCACCGGCGGACTGTGCAGATGCTGCTGGATGGCAAAGAGCGCGGCCGCCGGGTTTTCGTGGAGGCGGGGGAGCGCCCAGTCTGATTCATAGCGACCGCGATGTCCGTACTCGTCGAGAAATCGATCGAGCCGGGCGAGAAAGCTCGTCCCGGCGAGACGCGTCCTGAAATCGGTGAATGTGCCGTCATTCCCCAGCAGGTACTCCCGCGCGGCCGGCTCAGCGCGCGCGACCTCGGTCAACGCGACCAGCGCCACCGCCTGCTTCGTGCTCACCGATCGCTCGCCTGCGGCCAGCTGCGTGTAGACGAGCCGCTCATAGGGAAAATCGACTGTCCTGCAGGCCTTTCGGAGGAACGTCTCGCGCGAGAGCACCCCACTCATCACAAAGACGATCTGAATCGCGTCGGGCGCGAGATCGGACCACCACATCAATGTCTTCCAGATGTCCTGATCGGACAGCGACGCCGGATTCACCGCGGTCAGCTGCGCGATCGTCTCGCGCGTATTCTGTTCGTGCCTGCGCATGACCCGTCCGGCGGTCAGATCCCTGCGCACGATGCGAAAGAAATCCGGGAGGCACGGCAGGAGGGCCCTGAGTGGCGGACGCTTCCCGATCTCGTCGTCGGGGTGGATCGCATCGGCATGGCCGAGCGATCGGAGCATGTCGGCAACCGGTGCGCCGATGATGCCGACGACGCGCCGCATCTGGCTCAGATTCATGTACATCCGGCCGAGGAACACGCCGAATATCGGGCCGAGCTCGTCCTCCTGCGCGAGCAGCCGTCCCATGAACTTGCGCTGACCTCGGTTCAGCATGTCGTCGTAGGCAACAAGACACTGCCGGGACAGCTGTTCCGGAAACACTTCGACGAGGTTCGCGCGTGTCCACTCCGTGTCCGGTCTGGCGGGCAACCCGATGACGTGCGGGGCGGTCGTGACCGGACGTGATTGCACGATCCAGAACTGGCGGCCGTCGTGACACCACTCGATGTCCTGCGCCGCACCGTAGTGTTGCTCGATGCTCACTAGCAGGACGGCAAGCGCCTGAACCTGCGCGTCAGCAAGAGAAGAAGGGCCTGGCGCGTTGGCTCCGTCGGCACGATGCGCCGACAGGATGCGGCCATCGCGTTTCTCGACGGTGAATTCGTCGGGCGTAACGAGACCGCTGACGAGCGCTTCGCCCAGGCCGGACGCGGCGTTGATGACGATCTCGTCGGCGCCGGTCACCGGATTGACGGTGAACGCCACGCCGGATGTTTCCGCCGCGACCATGCGCTGGACGAGCACGCCGATTGCCGGGCCATTGTCGTCGCCTTCGACACCACGCGCCGCACGATAGGCGGCCGCCTGCGCCGACCGTCCCGAGTCGCGGCACCGCAGAACGTGTTCGACGATTCGAGCGCGGCCGACGTTCAGGTACGTCTCGTGAATGCCGGCAAACGAATGTCCGGAGCTGTCTTCGCCGATGCCCGACGATCGCACGGCAAACTGCGCATCGGCCGGTTGCGCCGCCAGCCACGAATCGTCGGTCAGCGAGTGAATTTCCTCCGCGGTGGCGTCGGCGCCGATCGCCAGTCCGTCGGGCACCGGAAATCCGGCCTGCCGAAGGCGCGCACAGTTGTAGGCTTTGCCGCCGACCGAAGCCAGGTCGCTGGACAGGATGTGATCGAGAGGTTTGTGCATGGTGTGACGCGCGTTACCGGACCACGAGCTGCGCCTGACAGTCGGGGAGCTGCTCGAACTGGAGCGGCCACCAGCGGCCGAAGTCCGCGTCGGTCGCGGCGAGCGGCAGGATCGGCGGCTGCGCGCCCGGATCGAACACGCCGATCCCGGCGTGTTCCGGAAAGGCGGGGACGAGATCGCCGCGCAGCTTCCAGAATTCCGCTGAGTTGAAGGCGACAAAGAACAGCTCTCCGCCGTTGGCGGGATCGGTGTGATGCGCCAGGCATACCGCCTCGAATGTCGTCGCCGGGGGCAATTCGTCCTGCGCGAAACGCAGGATGGCGTTGGTGTCGTTGACGCCCTGAAGCGCGTCCTCGTATTCGCCGCGCAGGACCAGCGGCAGCGCGTGCGGGACGGCAACCAGGCGGCGTCCGGCCTTGCGCGACAGCTGCTGAAAGAGGCTGTCGGTCAACGTGGCCGGCGGCCGCAGGGCGACCACCCAGGGGTCAGTGGGTGCGCCGACAACGACCGTCCAGCCGGAGAGCGACGAGCCCTTGATGGTGTAGGGCTCCGAGCCCGTATCCCGAACGACGAGCCAGACGAGGGCGGCGACCACGAGCGTCGCGGTTCCCAGGATGACGAGCGATTTGGCGGACAGACGCACGCGTCAATCCTACAGAATCTCCTTCAGGCGTTCAGGCGGCCTGGCAAGCACCGCGCGGGCGCCCTTTTCGACGATGGGGCGCTGAATGAGATCGGGATGCGCCACCATCAGATCGACGATCTCATCGTCGGACAAATCGCGGCGGCCGAGCGAGAGCTCCTTGTAGACCGCTTCCTTCGTACGCAGGAGGTCGCGCGGTTTCATCTTCATTTTCCGCAAGAGCTCGATCAGCTTCGCCTTCGGAATCGGATCGACGTAGTAGTTGACCGCGTCGAAGTCCACACCGCTCTCTTTCAGGGCGGTGTAGACCTGGCGGCACATCGAGCACGTCGGCTTCTGATAGATGACGATCGACGACACGTTACTGCGGCCGGCGGAACAGCCCGACGTAGACGGCCTTGCCCAGGATGTGTCCGTTCATCGCCTGGAAGATTTTCGTGCGCGTGTCCCAGGCGTCGGCGCCGGGCTGGACGTCGATCTTCGTGTCGAGCGCGTAGACCTCGATCGTGTAGTGATGGAACGGCCCATTGGCCGGTGCGCCCGGGCCGCGATAGCTGGGGCCGCTGGCGCTGATCTGCTGGCTGCCGTCCGGGCGGGTGGCGCCGGCGGCGACGCCTTCCGGCAATCCGGTGGCGGTGCCGGGAATGTTCCAGACGATCCAGTGCACCTGATCTTCCGAGGTTTTGTTGCGCGCGACGTCGGGGTCGCGCATGTTCAGCACGAAGGTCTGCGTGCCGGGCGGCGTGTTCGTCCAGGTCAGCGCCGGGGAGACCTGGTCGCCGGCCTGGGTGTACTTCGGCGGAATCTGTGCGCCGTCGGCCCACGCGGTCGTCGTCAGCGTCATGGGTCGAGGCGGCGGAGCTCCTCCCGCCGCGGGCGCCTGCGCTTGCGCGGCTCCGGTCAGCGGGAACGCCGCCAGGGCCATCCATAAAATCATTGTTCGATTTCGCATCGCCATCCTCCGTCACGTCGCAAAATGTGCGGCAGTGAGCATAAGGTCGTCACCCGCTATTTGCCTAGGGGTCAGACACCCATCTGACCCGAGGATCGGCGAAATTAGCGGCGATCTCGATCCGGCCGGCTGCTAACTGCTGCCAATTTGGGGTCAGATAGGTGTCAGACACCCATCTGACACCCATCTGACACCCATCTGACACCTGACACTATCTGGCACCCGGATTACGCTAGCAGCAACCGGTGAACCTGATCCTGTTCGATCGCAGTGAACTCCACGCAGACGGACTCGTCCGCCTCGACGGCGACCGGGCGCGCCACTTGATCCGGGTTCTGAACATCGCCCCCGGGCAGGACGTGCGGGTCGGCGTGATCGATGGACCGGTTGGTACGGGTACGGTCGCGGAGGTGTCCGATGGCGCCGTGCACCTGCGCTGCGCGCTCGGCGAACTCACGCCCGATCGCCCGCGCGTCGATCTGCTCCTCGCACTGCCCCGGCCGAAAGTCATGCGGCGCCTGTGGCCGCAACTGGCAGCGCTCGGCGTCGGACGGATTATCTTGACCAACGCCGAACGCGTCGAACGGAACTACTTCGACACGCACGTGCTCGCGCCGGAGACCTATCGGCCGCTCCTCATCGAAGGACTGCAGCAGGCGCGAGATACGCGCGTGCCGCTGGTCTCGATCCACCGGCGATTCAAGGTCCTGATCGAGGACGAGCTCGACGGCTTGTCGCCGAAGACGCTGCGCCTCGTCGCGCATCCGGGCAGCGACCGGACGATCGCGTCCAGCGTCAGCCGCGGGGCGGACGAACGGGTGCTGCTCGCGGTCGGACCCGAAGGGGGATGGAACGCGTTCGAACTGGAACTCGTCGAACGCTATGGATTTTCACGTATTCGCATGGGACCGCGAACGCTGCGCAGCGACACTGCCTGCATCGCGCTCCTGACCCTCGTTCATCACTACGTCGCCGACGCGTGTTAGCATCGGCCAGACGGAGGGACCATGGGATTGATCGATTTCATCCGCACGCAGTTCATCGAGATCATCGAATGGACGGATGACTCCCGCGACACGCTTTCCTTTCGGTTTCCCGACGAGGACAAGGAGATCAAGCGCGGCGCGCAGTTGATCGTGCGCGAGTCGCAGGCCGTGCAGTTCGTGTATCTCGGGCAGTACGGCGACCTGTTCGCCGCCGGCAAGTACGAGCTGACGACCGACAACATCCCGGTCCTCACGCGCCTCAAAGGCTGGAAATACGGCTTCGAATCCCCGTTCAAGGCGGACGTCTACTTTCTGACCACGCGCCTCTTCACTGGGAACAAGTGGGGCACCTCGAACCCGATCATGATGCGCGACCAGGACTTCGGCATCGTCCGCGTCCGCGCCTTCGGCACCTACGACTTCAAGATTGTCGATCCGCCGAAATTCTTGAAGGAAGTCGCCGGCACCGACAATCATTTCCGCCTCGATGAATTTGCGGACGTCATGCGCTCGCGCATCGTCAGCGTCTTCACCGAAGCGATTGCGACGGCGAAAATTCCGGTGCTCGACGTGGCGACGCGCTACAGCGAGCTCGGCGAAGCGCTCCTGCCGCTGATCAATCCGGCGCTCAAGGAGAAGTACGGTCTGGAGATGCCGAGTTTTGTGCTCGAAAACGTGTCGGTGCCGCCCGAAGTCGAAGCGGCGATCGACAAGCGGTCCAGCATGGCGGCGGTCGGCAATCTGAACGACTACGTCAAGTATCAGATGGCGCAGGGCTTCGAGAAGGGCGGATCGGGAGT
>Ga0105248_10010950_pt1 | contig 10009 bp, 11 predicted proteins | sample KBSS34metaG_FD_81524 | JGI IMG/M metagenome (GOLD analysis project Ga0105248, IMG submission 81524) | Switchgrass rhizosphere microbial communities from Kellogg Biological Station, Michigan, USA - KBS S3-4 metaG | ecosystem: Host-associated > Plants > Roots > Rhizosphere > Soil | place... | reverse complement strand
GAGCGAGGTCAGCCACGTCATCTCGGGCAGCGCGCGGCTCATCTGGTCGATCATGTGGACCGGAGCGTTCTGGCCCTTGCGCAGTTCGTCGATCAGCGCGACCCGCGCTTCGAGCAGCTTGCGCCGGTTCTCGAACTCTTGCACCTGCTTGAGGATTTCCTGCAGCCGCGCTTCTTCACGCTGCGCAACTTCGATGTCGTGCTTCACTTGCGCCTGCTCCTGCGTCAGCACCCAGTAGCGCCAGCCGACACCGACGCCGGTGAGCACCAGGATCAGGCTGCCGATGACCAGCATCTTTTGCTTGGCCTGAAATCCGGTGGAGACTTTCGCGCCGCGGCGCTCAGTGGCGAGAAGGTTGATCCGAATCATCGGTCACCCACCTTGCGCAGCGCGAGGCCGAGGGCCACGGCGGCCACCGGCGCAAATTCCTCGGGGCTGGCGATCCCCAGCTTCTTCGGATCGATCTCAACCTGGCGGAACGGGTCGAATGCCTCGACTTCGGTCGCGAAGCGTTCGCGCAATGAGTCCGCGAAACCTTCGATGCGCGATGCGCCGCCGCACAGCATGATGCGGTCGATGCGATCGCTCGACGCCGTCGCCTTGAAGAAGTCGAACGTCTTCTCCACCTCGAGCAGCACGTTGTCGGTCATTGCCCGCAACACGGCGCGCGCATCTTCGTAAGTTGCGCCATCGACGTCCTGCCCTTTCTTCAACTGCTCGGCGCTCTCGTACGGAAGGTTCAGTTCCTTCTGCACCGCTTCGGTGAAGGCGTTACCGCCCATCGACACATCGCGGGTAAACACGGACTGCGCACCGGACAGGATGTTGATGTTGATGGCGCTGGCGCCGGCGTTGAGGAGCGCGACCACGGCGTTCGGGTCAAAGCCGTAGTTGGCCTCGAAGGCGTTCTGCAGCGCGAAGACGTCGACGTCGACGATGAGCGGCGCCTTCCCCGCCTGCGCGATGACACTGCTGTAGTCGGCGATCTTGTCTTTCTTGGCGGCGACGAGCAGCACTTCCATCGTGCCCTGCGCGTCGGCGCCAGTGCCGGTGTCGAGGATCTCGTAGTCGAGGTTGACGTCTTGAATGTCGAACGGGATGTACTGTTCGGCTTCCCAGTAAATCGACTCCGACAGTTCGGCTTCGGTCATGGCCGGCAGCGTGATCTTCTTGACGATCACGGAATTGCCGGACAGTGACGCCACCACGTCCTTGGCCTTGAAGCGCTTGTTGGCAAACAGCCGGCGAACGGCGTCAGCCACCGCACCACCGTCGATGATCGCGCCATCGACGATGCTGTCCGGCGGCACGGACTCGACGCCAATGGCCGACACTCGGAACCCTTTGCCCGCGGGCTTGAGTTCGATGGCCTTGACTGAGCTCGATCCAATGTCGAGCCCGACCAGATTTTTCGTTCTGCGGAACAGCACGTTGCGTTGTCTCCAGACCCACACTTGGCAAACGGAATACCAGCTCGGCGCGGTCAGCTGATCCAACAAATTCGGCCCTGAATACCGAAACTGGCTGTTCGGGGCGGCGTGGCGCTGTTCGTTTTGGTTACATTCCTGCAAGTCGATGACGTTTCTCGTACTTGCTGGAAAGTGGCCTGAATTGACGCCCTACCAGATGAGCTTATCGGGGGCAGTGATCGTGGCTGCAGGGTGGAAACGAGCAAGCGTGCAGATCCCTTGCCGTTCGCCCGAAATGCGTGTATGATTTGGGTTTGCCGTCCTCAGCGAGGACCCGTCAAGGAACTCTATTCGATGCCTACGTACGTACCGCCCGTGAAGTCGATGCCCATTAAGTGGCACGTGATTGATGCCGATGGCAAGGTCCTCGGCCGCATCGCGACCAGCGCCGCGAAGATTCTCCAGGGCAAGCACAAAGCCATTTACACGCCCTACCTAGACACGGGTGATCACGTCGTGATCCTCAACGTGGCCAAGGTGAAGCTCACCGGCCGCAAAGACGAACAAAAAGTGTATCAGCGCCACAGTGGTTACCCGGGCGGCCTGCGCGAGGATCGCGCCAAGGTGGTCCGCGCCGTCAAGCCCGCGCGCATGATGGAAGAAGCCGTGCGCGGCATGCTCCCGAAGTCGAAGCTCGGTGATGCGATGTTCCGCAAGTTGAAGGTGTATGCGGATGGCAAGCATCCGCACGCCGCCCAGTCACCCACTGTCTTCGAGGTCGCATAACTTTGGCAGCAACACAGTTCTACGCAACCGGCCGCCGCAAGGAATCCACCGCCCGCGTGTTTTTGCGCCCGGGCACCGGCGCCATCAAGGTCAACCAGCGAGAGTTCACCGAGTTCTTCCCGCGCGAGACGCTGCGCATCCTGGTGAAGTCCCCGCTCCTGCTGACGGAAACACAGGAACAGTTCGACGTGCTCTGCACCGTGAGCGGTGGCGGCGTGTCGGGCCAGGCCGGCGCGATTCGCCTCGGCATCTCCCGCGCGCTCTGCGAGTTCAACCTCGAGTTCCGCCCGCGTCTCAAGAAAGACGGCCTGCTCACGCGCGACGCTCGCGCGAAAGAGCGCAAGAAGTACGGGATGGCCGGCGCCCGTAAGCGATTCCAGTTCAGCAAGCGTTAATGACATCCATGGTTGGAGGCAATTTGACCCCGCTCGCGATGAAGGACCTGCTCGAAGCAGGCGTGCACTTCGGACACCAGACCAAGCGTTGGAATCCCAAGATGAAGCCGTTCATCTTCGGGGAGCGCAGTGGCATCTATATCCTCGACCTCGGCAAGACCGTCAAGCACTACCGTGAGGCGGAGGATTTCGTCCGGCGGCTCGCCGCTGAAGGCAAGACCATCATGTTCGTGGGCACCAAGCGCCAGGCGCAGGACGTCGTCGCGGAAGAAGCGGCGCGCTGCGGCATGTTCTACGTGAACGAGCGATGGCTCGGCGGTCTGCTGACGAATTTCACGACCATTCAGCGCAGCATTGCGCGGTTGCGGGACCTCGAGGCGATGGCGACCGACGGCCGCTACGAGTCGATGCCGAAGAAGGAAATTGCGAAGGCCGAAAAGGAAAAGCGCAAGCTGGTCAAGAACCTGGAAGGCATCCGCCACATGGGCCGGCTGCCCGACGCGCTGTTCGTCATCGACACGCGCAAGGAACAGATTGCCGTCGATGAGGCGCGCAAGCTGAAGATTCCGGTAATCGGCCTCGTCGACACCAACTGCGACCCCGATCAAGTCGACTACATCATTCCGGGCAACGACGACGCGCTGCGTTCGGTGAAGTTGTTCGTGTCGCGCATCGCCGATGCGGTCATCTCCGGCCGCGGCGAACGTGAATCGGCGATGGCCGATCAGGCAGCGACCGAAGCCGAAGAAAAGGCCGCCGCTGAGGCGAGCCGCACCGTGCGGCCCGCGGACATCCGCAAGCCGCAGCGCCCGGCAGAGACTCCCGCGCCGACCGTGTAATCACGATCGGCGGCTCTCCTCTTCGCGCCGGCTGCGACACTGGGCCGGCGCGATTTTCGTACACGGACAGTGGTCTTGAGGCCGAGAGGTCTTGAGGCCTTGAACAACAAATCAGTTTCGTTCTGAGACCGGTCAAGACCCCAAGGCCTCAGGACCCCAAGACCTCGGAGCATTAAGCAAATGGCAGCGACAGCAGCACAGGTGAAGGAACTCCGCGACAAGACCGGCGCCGGCATGATGGATTGCAAGGCGGCACTCGACGAATCGGGCGGCGATGTCGAGAAGGCGGTCGAGCTTCTGCGCAAGAAGGGTCTCGCACAGGCCGCCAAGCGCGCGGGCCGCGTGGCCAAGGACGGCATGATCGGCCACTACATTCACATGGGTGGCAAGGTCGGCGTGCTGGTCGAGGTCAATTGCGAAACCGACTTCGTGGCGCGGACGCCTGATTTCCAGACGCTCTCCAAGGAAATCGCGATGCACATCGCCGCGGCCAGCCCGCTGGTCGTTCGGCGCGAGGAACTACCGGCGGATTCGCTCGAGAAGGAAAAGGAAATCTACCGCGCGCAGTTCGCCGGCCAGAACAAGCCGGCCAATGTCATCGACAAGATCGTCGAGGGCAAGCTCGAGAGCTACTACGCCCAGGTGTGCCTGATGGACCAGCCCTCGGTGCGCGACCCGAACGTCACGATCAAGCAGATGGTGGCCGCGGCCACGGCCAAAACCGGCGAGAACATCACCATCAGCCGCTTCGTCCGCTTCAAGCTCGGCGAGCACGCAACAGAATAAGGTTCCAAGGGTTCCAAGAGTTCCAGGGGTTCCAAGGGTTCCAAAGGTTCGAAGAGCCCTTGGAGCATTTGGAACCGTTTGGAACGGATGGAACCGATATAATTCAGGTTTGTGCCTGATTCCGACTCGCCAACACCCCACTTCAAACGCATCCTTCTGAAATTGTCTGGCGAAGCCCTGATGGGCGACGCGCACTACGGCATCGACCCTGCCGTTGCCACGCGCATCGCACAGGACATCGCGGAGATCCAGTCGCTCGGCGTACAAACCGCCGTGGTGATCGGCGGCGGCAACATCTTCCGCGGCCTGGCCGCCAGCGCACGAGGCATGGATCGCTCGACCGGCGATTACATGGGCATGCTCGCCACGGTCATCAACGCGTTGGCCTTGCAGGACGCGCTCGAGAAGAACGGCGTGCCGACGCGCGTGCTGACCGCCATTGAAATGCGGCAAGTGGCCGAACCGTTCATCCGCCGCCGCGCCGTGCGTCACCTGGAAAAGGGCCGCGTGGTGGTATTTGCCGCCGGCACCGGCAACCCCTACTTCACTACCGACACTGCCGCGGCGCTTCGCGCCATGGAAATGAAGGCCGAAGTCATCCTGAAGGCGACGAAGGTCGACGGCATTTACACAGCCGATCCGGTCAAGCATCCAGAGGCGACGCGCTATGACCGCATCTCTTATTTGCAGGTGCTCCAGGAACGGCTGCAGGTCATGGATGCGACCGCCATCTCGCTGTGCATGGACAACAAGCTGCCGATTCTCGTCTTCAACCTGAAGACGCCGGGCAACATCCGGCGTGTCGTCATGGGCGAAGCCATCGGCACCATCGTTACCGCGTAGTCAGAGGTTCGATATGGATGTGAATGACGTCAAGGGTTTAACGGCCGAAGTCAAGACACGCATGGATGGCCAGATCGAATTCGTGCGCAAGGAACTGGCCGGTGTGCGCACCGGCCGTGCGTCCACCGACATGCTGGCCAGCGTAGTCGTTGAAGCCTACGGCTCGAAGGTGCCCATCAACCAGGTGGCGAGCTTGTCGATTCCGGAGCCGGCCCTCATCGTCGCGCAACCATTCGACCCGTCGGTCATGTCGGCGCTCGAACGCGCCGTGCGCTTGTCGGATCTGGGCCTCAACCCGGCCAGCGACGGCAAGGTGCTGCGCATCCCGATTCCGTCGCTGACCGACGAGCGCCGCAAGGAACTGTCCCGCCACGTGCACAAGATGGCCGAAGAAGGCCGCAATCACGTCCGCGTCGTCCGCCGCGAGGCCAACGACAAGCTCAAGAAGCTGCTGAAGGATCACAAGATTTCAGAGGACGAGGAAAAGCGCGCGCTCGACGAAGTCCAAAAGGTCACCGACGCCCACATCAAGATGATTGACGACCTGCAGGGCAAAAAGGACCAGGAACTACTTGGCAGGTAGCTACTTCACGCATCTCGAGTGCAGTAGCGGGTGCGGTGCCGGGCCGTTCGACCCTCGGCAGGCCCACTTTCTCTGCCCCAACTGCAAGCTGCCGATGCTCGCGCGTTACGACCTGAACGCCGCGCGTGCGTGGAAGAAAGAATCGCTGACGGGGCGGGCGCCGAACATGTGGCGCTACCGCGAGTTGATGCCGCTGTTACCGGGCGACGAGCCGGTCACACTTGGCGAAGGCTTCACACCGCTGGTCCATGCAAAGCGTCTTGGCGCAACGCTCGGCCTCGAGCGATTGCTCATCAAGGACGAATCGCTCAATCCGACCAACTCATTCAAGGCGCGCGGACTGTCCGCGGCAATCTCGCGTGCTAAGGCGCTGAACGCCGAGACCGTGTTTCTGCCGACGGCGGGCAATGCCGGCAACGCCGCGGCCGCCTACGCAGCGGCGGCAGGCATGAAGTGCGAAGTCTTCATCCCGAAGGACGCCAAGCAGCCATTCGTAGACGAGTGCATCCTCTACGGCGCCAAGGTGACGCTGGTCGATGGACTCATCACCGACGCCGGTCGAGTCGCCACCGAGACGGCCAAGACGCAGGGTTGGTACGAAGTCTCGACCTTTCGTGAGGCCGGCCGCTGCGAAGGCAAAAAGACGATGGGCTTCGAACTGGCCGAACAGCTCAATTGGACTCTGCCCGACTGGATCATCTATCCAACCGGCGGCGGCACCGGCATGGTCGGCATGTGGAAGGCCTTCGCCGAAATGGAAGCGATCGGCTGGATGCCGAAGGGCGGTAAGCGCCCGAAGATGGTCACCGTGCAACCCGACGGCTGCCCGCCCATTGTCAGCGCGCTCGACCGTGGTGCCGATGTCGCCGGCACGTGGGAGCACGCGCACACCATCGCCGACGGCCTGCGTGTTCCCCGTGCCATCGCCGACTTCCTCATCCTTCGCACGATTCGCGAGAGCGGCGGTACCGCTGTGGCCGTCAGTGATGCCCAGATGGTCGACGACATGAAGACGCTTGGGCGGCTCGAAGGTATCTCCGCCGCCCCCGAAGGCGCCGCATCGCTGAGCGCGGCACGCCGGCTCGTCACCGAAGGCAAGATCAAGCCGCACGAAACCGTGGTGCTCTTCAACACGGGCGGCGCCTTGAAGTATCTCGACCTGATTCGCTGAGCGAGCCGGCTTTCCTTCCCGCCGCTAGTCGCCGAGCGACACGCCAATCGAGCGCGCGGTTTTTATTAAATCCGAATCGGGCGGCACAATCTTGATGCGGCCGACGACATCGGCCAGCGGGATCGGCACGATGTCAGGCGGATTGTTCGCCACCATTCTCCCGAACACCCCGCGCTGAATCAGTTCAACGGCCGCCGCGCCAAACCGCGTCGCGAGCACACGGTCGAACGCCGTCGGGCCGCCGCCGCGCTGCAGGTGCCCGAGCACGACGCATCGCGCTTCTCGCCCCGCCAACTCTTCGAGCAGTTCCGCCACCACGATGCCGACGCCGCCGAGCCGCTCCACATAGCCGGCGCGCGCTTCTTCGCGCAACGTGACGGACCCGCCGACCGGCGTTGCGCCCTCGGCAACGACCACGATGCTGAACTTTGCTCCAAAGGTCTCGCGACGGCGGATTGCGGCCGCCACTTTCTCGAGGTCGTAAGGAATTTCAGGCATCAGGATGACGTCCGCGCCGCCGGCCAGGCCGCCCTGCAGCGCGATCCAACCGGCATAACGACCCATCACCTCAACGACCATGATGCGCTTGTGCGCTTCGGCCGTGGTGTGCAGCCGGTCGATCGCATCGGCCGCAAACGACACCGCCGTGTCGAAGCCAAAGCAGCTGGTCGTGCCGACGATGTCGTTGTCGATGGTCTTGGGCACGCCAACAACTGGGATGCCCTTCAAGTAGAACTGATGCGCGATGCTCAGCGAGCCGTCGCCGCCGATGACGACCAGCGCCTGCAAGCCCATCTTGTGAAACGTTTCGACGACCCGCTCGGAATAGTCGACCTTGCCTTCCGGCGTGTCGACGGGATACTCGAAGGGATTGCCGTGATTCGTCGTGCCGAGGATGGTCCCGCCCAGGCGCAGGATCCCCGTCACGTCATCAGGGGTCAGGACGCGGGAACGGGATGGGTCGATCAGCCCGTCGAAACTGTCCTCGAGACCGACAACTTCAATTCCCGCATTGCACGCGGACTTGACGACAGCGCGGATCACGGCGTTCAAGCCGGGCGCGTCGCCACCACCTGTAAGGACACCAATTCGCTTGATCGAAGGCACGATTTACAAACTATATGTGAAAGCACGGCTGTTAACTTTCGGCCGTAAGTTTGATACAGTAAATAAGTTATTGGTCTGCCGGGCGGCTAGCTCAGCTGGGAGAGCGCAGCGTTCGCAACGCTGAGGTCGGGAGTTCGATCCTCCTGCCGTCCACCATCCTTCCTTCCCCACGCAACTTCGTCGGTCGCTCCGTAGTCGAACTAACATGGGTCTCATGAAGTCTCTCACTGCGGCTATCGTCGTCGCGTCCCTGTCTGTCTTGCAGGCACAGGGTACCGACCCGGTTGCGTTGGCCGCAAAGGTGCAGCAGCGCTACAACGGGATCAAGGACATCCAGGGCGACTTCGTTCAAACCTATGAAGGCGGCGTGCTGCGCACGAAGACCACCGAGCGCGGCACAGTCGCCATCAAGCGCCCCGGGCGCATGCGCTTCAGTTACGACAAGCCCGAGCGGAAGGAATTCGTCTCCGACGGCACGCGCCTTTACAGCTACCTCATAGCCGACAAGCAGGTCATCGTCAGTGCTGCTCCCGGGGCCGACCAGGGCGACATTCCGGCGATGTTCCTTGCCGGCCAGTCGGACCTCGCGCGCGACTACACGCCCAGCTTCACAGCTTTGCCCGGAGCTGCACCTGGCCTGCTCACCCTGAAACTCGTGCCCAAGAAGCACAGCAGTGACTACGAGTCGATTGGGATCGGCGTGGAGCCCAAAACCCTGCAAATCCAGTTCATTACCGCGGTCGACACCCAGGGCGGAAGATCGTCGTTTTCCTTCACAAACCTGAAGGAAAACCGCGGGTTGGCCGATAAGGACTTTGAGTTTCGTATACCCCGCGGTGTGGATGTGGTGACCAATGGCGTCCGTCCTCAGTAAACAATTCCGGCGCTCGACTCGGTTGCTTGTAGCACTCGCCTGCACGCTCACGGTGGCTGCGTGCGCGAGCAGCGGCGGCTCGATGCGCGCCGCGCGTGATGCCGAGAAGCTCCAGAATTACGACGTCGCGGTCGCCGAATACAACAAACTGCTCCGCTCGAACCCGGACAACATCGAGGCGCGCCAGGGCTTCGAGCGCGCCAAGCTTCGCGCCTCGCAGGACCATTTCACAAAAGGACGGCGCCAGGCTGCGACCGGCAAGTTCGAGGAAGCGATGGTCGAATTCCAACTTGCCTCGGAGCTCAATCCGGGGAGCGCTGACATCGAACGCGAGTTGCAGGCCGTCCGCACGCAGCTGCGCGCCAAGATTGCGGTCGCCGACAACGGCAAGACCCGCCTCGAATCGATCATCCGCGACAGCATGGATGCCCCGCTGCCCGGGCTGGACCTGCCGCCGGATGCGAAGATGCCGGACTCGGTCGTGTTTCGCGATGCGCAGGCGCGCGACGTCTACTCGGCAATCGCCAAGTTCACCAACCTCAGTGTCGCCTTCGATCCCACGTTTCGTGATCAGCTGGTCTCGATCGACATGCGCGGGCAATCACTCGACCAGGCCCTCAATTCCCTCTCGGGATCGACGCGGAACTTCTGGCGAGTCACGGGGCCGCGGGCCCTCACCATCGTGCCCGACACGACGGCCAAGCGCCGTGAGTACGAAGAAGAAGTGGTCCGCACGTTCTACTTGAGCAACGCCGATCTGAAGGAAACGATCGACATGTTGCGGATCGTCGTCGATGCGCGGCGCCTGTCGCCCATCACCGCGACCAACGCCATCACGATCAAGGACACGCCCGAACGCATTGCCGCGGCCGGCAAGATCATCACGGCGATTGACAAGGCGCGTCCCGAAGTCATCATCGACGTCGAGTTGCTCGAAGTGAATCGCACCCACCTGCAGGAATACGGACTGCAGATCGCATCACCCGGTTCGGCGGGCATTAACGGGTCGGTGGACATCAACAAGCCCAACATGACACTGCGCGACTTGTCGAACCTGACGAGCGCCGACGTGCTGCTCACCAACCTGCCCTCGCTTTACTATCGCTTGCTGAAGAACGATTCGGCGACGCGCATCCTCGCCAATCCGCAGTTGCGGACGGCGGAAGGCATCCCGGCACAGGCGCGCTTCGGTGAACGCGTGCCGGTTCCGGTCACG
>Ga0105248_10010942_pt1 | contig 10012 bp, 7 predicted proteins | sample KBSS34metaG_FD_81524 | JGI IMG/M metagenome (GOLD analysis project Ga0105248, IMG submission 81524) | Switchgrass rhizosphere microbial communities from Kellogg Biological Station, Michigan, USA - KBS S3-4 metaG | ecosystem: Host-associated > Plants > Roots > Rhizosphere > Soil | place... | reverse complement strand
TCCACCATCGTGTTGATCGTGTTCTTGAGCTCGAGGATCTCGCCCTTGACGTCGACGGTGATCTTCTTCGACAAGTCACCGCTTGCGACCGCCTTGGTAACGTCGGCGATGTTGCGCACCTGACCGGTCAGATTGCCGGCCATGAAGTTCACGCTGTCCGTCAGGTCCTTCCACGTGCCGGACACGCCTTCGACACGCGCCTGCCCACCGAGCTTGCCTTCCGTGCCCACTTCGCGCGCGACGCGTGTCACTTCCGATGCGAACGACCGCAACTGGTCGACCATCGTGTTGATGGTGTCCTTGAGCTCGAGGAACTCGCCCTTGACGTCGACGGCGATCTTCTTCGACAGATCGCCGGTAGCCACCGCCGTCGTCACCTCAGCGATGTTGCGAACCTGGGCCGTAAGATTTCCGGCCATCGAATTCACGCTGTCCGTGAGGTCCTTCCACGTGCCCGCAACACCCTTGACCTTCGCCTGTCCGCCGAGCTTGCCTTCGGTGCCCACTTCGCGCGCGACGCGCGTGACTTCCGCCGCGAACGCGCCGAGCTGATCGACCATCTTGTTGACGGTCTTGGCCGTGCGCAGGAATTCGCCTTGCAACGGCTGCCCGTCGACTTCCATCGCCATGGTCTGCGCGAGGTCCCCCTGAGCGACTGCGCCGATGACGCGCGCCGTCTCGCTCGTCGGATGAACCAGGTCGTCGATCAGTTGATTGACGGAGTCGATGGACGTCGCCCAGAAACCCGTGACTTCCCCGAGGCTTCCCCGCTTGCCGAGCTTGCCCTGCTTGCCGACCACCTTCGAAAGGCGCTCGAGCTCCTGCGCCATGCGCTCGTTGCGCTCGACGACATCGTTGAACACGTCCGCCACGCGGCCGAGCGCACCGTGCCATTGCGCGGGCAACCGCACGGATGCGTCGCCACGCTTCAGCGCAGAGAGCGCACTGAGGATGACGTTGATTTCATCCGTAGACGTAGTGGGAAGTTCGAGCACCTGCATGGCGCGACACTCCTGGCGAAAATTAGTTGGCGCAAGCGTCCCGGGCGGGACGGGTATCGAGAAATTCGGTCATCCACACGAGCAATCGAGACTCGCCACCGCGCGTCTGTCGGGCGGAGCTTGCCGGCGCGAGCAGACCTCGGACGCAGGCACGCGGATCCTCCGCGCGCGACGCACATACGCGCATCGATTGTCCCATGTGTTGCGCACGTTTCACAGGCGGGACGGGCTTGGTTGCATATCCGTACAAATCGGCGGCGCCGCTTTATGGAGTAATATTTTCAGCGTCGAAGCACTTCTCCGCCCGGAGACTCCGATGCGCAATTTAGCGAAACGTTCGAACCCGATCACCCAAGGAGCGCGGATCCTCGTCGTCGACGACGACAGCGACGGTGCCGAAGCGGCCGGCAAGCTGCTGGAGACCTTCGGGTGCAACGTCTCGCTCGTCGTTTCGGCAGGGGAAGCGCTGGAGCGCATCGAGGAAGGCGCGGACATCGATCTCGTTTTCTCGGACGTCGTCATGCCGGACATCGACGGCCTGGAATTCGCCGAGCGCCTCAACGCTTTGCGTCCGGGATTGCCCGTGATTTTTTGTACGGGTTACACGAGCGCCGTCGAGGCGCTCACGGATTGCGGCGCGATGGCGCTCATGAAGCCCTACTCCGCGGACGTTCTCGAACGCGTCGTGGCGGAACGGTTGCAGATCTCGCGGGACACCGCGCGCCGTTCCTCCGACTGAGGCCCCTATCGGGAAGCCGAACCGCAACTGCGCTCCGGCGCGGCCACAGCAGCGAGCAAAGCCGCTAGCGCCCTAGCTCGCGCGGCTGGGCGAGAGGACCTCGCCCTCCAGCATGCGGAGCTGCCACAGGTCCTTGTGCCCGCTGTGCAGCAGCGGCATGATCGCCAGTCGGCCCGTGTGTCCGATGCTGCGCTCGAGGTAATGCATCTCCGCGAATTTATCGCGCGTCGCTTCGTCGATCGTTGCTTCGAAACCGCTTTCGCGCATCATGAGTATGCCCTTCGCACGTAGCGCGAGCTCGGTGTGCAGGCGCAGGTAGCACAACAGGTCCGCGACCACGCCGCCCTTGAAGCGGCCCTTCACCGACGCGAGGTACTTACCCGCCGGCGAGTCCGGAAAGTGGCCGGAAGTGATCGACTCGAGCATGCGCGTGTCGGCGTCGAAACCGTGGCCGAGCCAATCCGCGACCGCACGTTCGCTGCGATCGAAAACGAACATCAGCAGCGGCGGCAGGACGACGATCACCGCGAGCGTCGATAGTCGCGGCGACCCGTTCAGATGGTTGAACGCCGAGTGCAACGCGACGGCACAAACGTACCCCGGTACGAACGCGAGAATGCGTGCACCACGCATTCGCTCGGTCATGGTCAGGCTGATCAGCGCGAAGATCGCCGTGGTGCCCCCATGCATGATGGCGGTGCCGAAGCCGCGCACGATCCACGTGCCGAGTCCGGCGTCCGGGACCAGCTGCTGATAGTACAGATTCTCGACGAGCGCGAAGCCGGTGCCTACGGCAAATCCTGCAATGGCGGCGTCGACGAGAAATCCGACCCGATGCATGCGGATCAGTCCGACGACGACGAGCGCCTTGCCCAATTCCTCGACGATCGGCCCGACGTACCGGCTGAAGTTCGTGAAGTCCATCGACAACGCGCCGATCAGATACGCGTTGGCGGCATAGCACGCGTAGGCGACGGCGACCCCGGAGGCGACGATGGCCATCACGACGCGCACGCGCACGAGCTTGTAGCTGTCGAGATAGAGAAGCGCGGCGAGGAACGCGAGCACGGGGAGGAGCGCGACCGCAACGTTCAGAATGAGTTCGAGCGACATCGTGGGAAACAGCGCTACAGAATCTTGAGCGAAACCATCCACTCGCTACCTGTGCGCTGCCCTCCTTTGAATCCGACCGCGTAGCCTGCGGACAGCGTCATCTCATACCAATGCAGCAAGCTGAAGCGCAGGTCGATCTGCCCGCCGACGCTTTGGTAGTTGTTGCGATGCGTTGCATCGGTCGGGTCGGTCCAGAGTCCAGTGAGGAAAACCGCGGGACGCAGCCAGTTGAGGTAAAACGCGGGCGTCCCGGCGGATTCGAATACAACAGGCGGAAGATTCCATTCCACCATCTGACGAGCAAAAGAAAGCGCGCTGATTTCGTCGATCTCGAAACCCGGCATTGAATAGTATTCGCGATACCGCTTAATCGATCCGCTATCGACATAGTTGTTGCCGAAACCTCCGAAATAGAAGTTGGCTACCGGATTGTCCCGCCGCCCGGTGCCCACCCCCGCTGCGCTGCGAAGCCAGATGGACGAATGCGGGATCCGCAGAGCAAAGCCGTAATCAAAATTGCCCCGGAGTTGGGCGGGAACCTCGTCCCCTACGCGATCAGCCTTCAGCACCACATCCCACGCAAAGCCCTTTTCATCGTCGACGGCGCCGAGCGAGCGCCGCGTGTTCGTGTAGTGCCAGCCGATCCGCGCCGTAAGCAGACGGCTGAATGGTGTGCCTACATTCTGGGCATTCGGCAGCACATCGATCTTGTCGTAGTACTCCAGGTCGTACGTCACCTTGAGGATGCGAGGATCGTCGAAGATGCGGTAATCGTCATAGCCAAACTTCGCCGCGTAGCCCTTGCGACTTCGTTTGGTGGGCCCGAACAGGTCGTAGAAGTCTGAGCGGTTAAAGGAAAGGCTGCCGCGCCAGCCCAAGTAGCTGCCGTCCACCTCGACGTGCGCGCGCTCGTTGGCAGGCAGATGGCTGCCTGGCGTATACGCGGCGGTGATGCCGACACTTGCGAACTGCAGCGGGTCCAAGAAGTTCGCGTGGTACCCGACGGCGGCCGTGCTCTTGTAGCCTTGCACTACCGGAAACGCGTTTGCGACGCCGATGTTGCGCAGTGGATAGTAAGGACCCTTTTCCGTGATGAGCTTGGTCTCGTCCACGGCGTTCGGCGACTGTACTTGCCACGTCTTGAGCTGCGGGTATTTCGCGACCAGATCAGCACCGAGAAAACGGATCGCGCTCACCTCGGTGAGCGGACGCGGATCGATCGTCGCAGGAACGAAGCCCTGGCTCGTGTAGACGAGCACGACCAGTCGTCCATCCTTCAGCGGAACCGGCCGGAAGAAGCCGGTTTCCGCGTTCGAAACCGCCTCGACATTGCCCGTCGCGACCTCGTACCGAAAGATGTTCGAGACGCCCGTGTAGTAGCTGCTGCCGTACAGGTAGCGCCCGTCCGGCGAGAAGACGAAGCTCTCGGGAACGGATGGTCCGAACCGATACTCGCTCAGCAGCACGACGTCGCCAGAGATTAGCTTCTGCAGATCCCATACCCGAAGGAACTGGTCGCCGTTCACTTCCGCAACGGATGCTGACAGCAGCCGGCCGTCAGGAGAAATGTCGAGATCGTACGGGACGAGGCCGTAAGGCAGTGTCCGGATCTCGAACCACTCACGGTATGGCGGCGGAATGCGGACTAGTTGCGCAAGCCCGTTCGCATGTCGAACGCCGATCAGCGACTTGTCGACTGGATTAATCACCATTTCGCCGATGCGGCCATCCTCGATTAGCGTGCGCTGCTCGCCGGTCCGCACGTCTACCGCGAGCAGGTCGCGATACCGCTGGTTGTCATTGGTGAAGTAGGCGGTGTGACTTGCCGGGTCGTATGCGAATGATGCGACGCGATAAAGCATCGCGCGCTTGATGTCAGCAAGCGGGCGGATCGTGCCGTCGCGTGTATTCAGGGCGCCGACGTGCTCGACGACACCCGGGTAACGAAACGCACCGTAGAGATCTCCGGTTACCTCATCAAAATAGGTGCGTGACACGGAGCCGACCGACTTGGCAACCAGCGTGCGATATGGCGTGATCGGAAACTTGCGAAGTTCCATCAGGTTGCCGCGCTGGAATTCATGCTCGAACGCAATCCAAGCACGCCATGCCTCTTCCAGAGTGACGCCGAACACCTGCTCGAACTGATCGGAGTAATAGCGCTTGCTGCCCTCGTCGCGCCTTATCCACGCGATCGCCTTCTCGGGCGAATACGTGTACGCGAGCCAGCTGAAAAAGCGGGTCCCATATAGATACCAGTTGACACCGACTTGGAAATCGATCTGCACGGCCTGCGAAACGAGTCCGAGAGGATCGTAGAAGTGCGCATCGTCGCGAACCATCGAGCGGAACACCATTTCGTCGTAGCCGCCTTGTGCACGCCCCAGGCCGCCGCCCATCCATGTATCGACGAAAACCGCGCTGCCTTCCAGATACCAGCGCGGGGCAGTGAAACGGGGGACGGTCAGATAGCTGTACAGGAGCGTTTCCGGATAGCGCGATTGTGGAATGATCTTGCCCAGAAACAACCGGCGCCAGTGCTCATCCTCAGCGGTGGCGACGTCGTCCTGGGCGACATGCACAAGTTCATGGTTCATGAGCGAGTAGAGCCGCTCGCTCGCCGGATAAGTTTCGAATGCATGCGACAGGGGTGCCACGTCGAATACGAGTGTGTTTCGGGGGGCCGCATAAGTTGTGGCGCTCCCGTAGTCCGCCCGATCCTGCAACAGCAGAATCGTGGACTCCGACGGCGTCCAGCCGAGCATCCGCCGCTGCCATTCGAGCGCGTTGGTGAACGTCCGTACCGCGTACGGCGCGAGATACTCGAGCGATTCGTAGTAGTAGACCCCCAACCGGTCCGTCAACACATGGGATATGCCGACAGGGCTGCCTTCTGTCGCGGAGGCGCCAAGGGGTAGCATCGCAAGAATCGCACAGAGCAGGCGACCGAGCATTCGAGTCCTTCCCTCGCGGTACCGGGGCGGGGCGAAGGATAAGAGGTCCACGCCAAAAAGCAACCGCCGGCTCTCGGCCGGCGGTCGTACGGGTGAGAAGCTGCGGGGACTAACGCTATTTCGTGCCGACGCCGCTGTTTGTGCCGACGCCGTTGCCTACGCTGAAGTTACTGCCCACGCCGTTGTTGGCACCCACGCCGTTGTTGGCTCCGACACCGTTGTTGGCGCCGAGGCCGTTGTTGGCGCCGAGGCCGTTGTTGGCGCCGAGCCCGTTGTTGGCGCCGAGCCCGTTGTTCGCGCCGAACCCGTTGTTGGCGCCGAGCCCGTTGTTGGCGCCGACGCCGTTGTTGGCGCCAAGGCCGTTGTTGGCTCCCAGGCCGCTGTTGGCGCCCAGGCCGTTGTTGGCGCCCACGCCGTTGTTGGCACCGAGGCCGTTGTTGGCACCGAGGCCGTTGTTGGCACCGAGCCCGTTGTTGGCGCCCACGCCGTTGTTGGCTCCGAGGCCGTTGTTGGCACCGACGCCGTTGTTGGCACCGAGGCCGTTATTCGCACCGAGCCCGTTGTTGGCACCGAGCCCGTTATTTGCACCCACGCCGTTGTTGGCGCCGACACCGTTGTTGGCGCCCAGGCCGTTGTTGGCGCCCACGCCGTTGCCGGCGCCGGTACCGCCGATCGCCGGATTCGTTTGCGCCGACTGTGAGCCCGACTGCCCACCCACCTTCACGTCATCCGCTGTGATCTGCGGCGCGCGATAACGCTCGGCCGGAACGATCGTGCCCACCGTGTCCTTGCCGCTCGGCGGAAACATCCCCGTGGACAGGGCAACGATCACGGCCGCTGCAGCGATGCCACCCCCAATCGCGACCTTGCGTTTGCCGGAGAAGCTCGTCTTTTGCTCGTTCATTGTGTCACCCCTCAGAAACGTCCACGTTTGAAAGACCTGGTGAAGCCTGGAGCGGTGCCCGGAGCTACGACCCCGGGCTTTCTTCAAATTTGGCTCAAATACACCCGACGATGAGAAAAGTTGGTCGACATCGCCTTTTGGAGGTTGGTATGGAGCACGAGCGATCACCGACGCCACCAATCCCTCGGGCGGAAATGGCTGGGGAACGGCGCGCAGGCCGTTAAACAAGTGCCGCAGCTCCTCGAACTGGGACCGCGCCGACGGATTACGCGCAAGCTCCGCCTCGAGCATTCGGTGCTCGTCCGGCGTGGCCTCGCCGTCGAGCTCGGCGTGCATCAGAACTACGAGTTGGGAATGTTTTTCCATGTCAGCCCGGCCGAAATTCCTTCAATGCTTCACGGAGGCGATGCCGCGCTTCGAACAAGCGCGATTTCACCGTCTTTTCGTCGATTTCGAGAACGTCCGCGATCTCCTGATAGCTCAATTCCGAGAAGTGCCGTAGCGTCAGCACCGTTCGGTCGTTCGGCGACAGGCCCATCAACGCCCGCTGGATGTGACGCGAACGCTCCGCGTCGCTGGCCTGGAACTCCGGGTTTGCGCTTTCCGCCCCCGGCAGGTCGATCTCGTCATCCAGCCACTCCTCGTGTCCATTGCGGCGCAGCAGATTCAGCGATTCGTTGACTGCAATCCGATAGATCCAGCTGAAGAACCGGTGCTGCGAATCAAACTCATCCAGGTGCTCGGCGACCTTGAGAAACACGGCCTGGGCGATGTCGCTTGCGTCGTCGGCGCTGCGGAGGATCCAGTAGGCCGCGTTGTAGATCGGCCGCTGATACCGCACGACCAGCTCCGTGAACGCGCCCCGATCGCCTCTCCGGTAGCGGTCGACCAACGCCTGATCGACGTCGTTGTCCATAATTACACGTCAACGCCGGAAAAGTTGGATTGAGGCGCTAGCGCGACGGCTCGATCTCGAACAACTGGTCGAAACCCGAGTAGGTGAAGATGTCCCGAAGGTGAGGTTTGAGTCCGACCAGTCGGAGCTTGCCGGAGGAAGCCATGAGCCGTTTTTGCGTCTTGAGGAGCACGCCCAGACCCGCGCTGGAGATGTACTCGAGCCCGTTGCAGTCCAGCGTCACGATCCCCTGGACCTTGTCGAGAAACGATTGGGCCGCCGGCGACTGCGCCGCATCCAGGCGGCCGGCCAGCAAGACGACCCCGTCCTGACCGAATTCAATTGCGAGCATGCTCCCCCCGTGCTCGCGGCTCTTACCGTGGAGCCGCCGATTCCGTTGCCTTGAATCTCACCGAGATCCGGCTCTGCCGGCTCTCCGCTGCATATTCGTACTGCACCGATTCGGCCATCCTTCTTATCAGGTGCAGTCCAAGTCCGCCCGGAGTGCGTTGCTCGATCGGCGCATCGATGTCCACCTCGGCTGCCTGGGTTACATCGAACGCGTCGACATCTTCGTCAATCAACGTCAACTCGACGCCGCCGTCCATTGCGGTCAGGGCCAGATGGACGGGGGCGTTGCTGCCGATCGCATATTTGACCATGTTCGTGAACAGCTCTTCCACTGCGAGATCGATGGACGGCAAAAGCCCCCCGTCGATTGCCAGGCGCGAGAAGGCCTCAGCCGTGAAATCAACCATTCCAGGAATGGAATCGAACGTGCGGTCGAAGCGGCCCCGCGCCGTTCGCGCATCGGAACGCTTGACGAGGACCGCGGTCATGTCGTCTTCCTGGGGTGAGCCGTCAGCGAAGGCGCTGACCGCCTGCTGTAACTGCGCGACCAGGTCGGACATCGGCTGCGCGCGGTTCGCCACAAAGACCCGCTTCACGCGCTCTTCACCGAACTGCTCACCCGCGCGATTCTCGTACTCGAAGATGCCGTCGGAGACGACCACGAGCACATCACCTGGCAGCAGGCGCGTGAGCAATGCCGGCCGTAGAACGGACAGAGGCATCGCACCGAGCGGGAAGCTCGTCGGTCGATAGCGATCCCACGTCGAGGTCGCCGCCCGGAAGATGAAGATCGGTCCCTGGCCTCCGCTGTGGAATCGCAACGCGTCCGTGGCGGGATCGAGCACACCGATGAACGCCGTGATGAAGCGATCGTCGGCAAGGGTCTCGGCGAGCCGGTTGTTGACCTGCAAGAAAGCAGTGTCGACGTCGGCGCCGAGGCGAAAGGCCATCCTCAGCATCGCCTGCATCTGCGTCACCGACAGTGCGGGGGCGATGCCGTGCCCGGTGGCGTCGCCGAGGACGACAAGCAGCCGTTCACCCTCCAGGCGGGCGAGATCGTACGTGTCTCCGCCCGTCAACTCGGCGGGCTCGAACAACGCCGCGACGTCGTATGACGGAATCGACGGCATCGCGGAGGGCAGCGTGCTCATCTGCACCTCGCGCGCCATCTCGAGGGCCTTGCGCATCTTCTCGCCCTCGATCAAAGCGCTCGTCATGCGCACACGTTGCAACGCCACGGCGCACTGTGCGGCGAGCGCCGTCGCGAGCACCTCGTCGTATGCATCGAAGACGCCGTCGCGCTTGTTCAGCACCTGCATCACGCCCACCAGGTCGTCGCGATGATCGACGAGCGGCAGCGTCAGCATGCAGCGCGTCCGATAGCCGCTTGCCCTGTCGACACTCGGGTCGAACCGGGGATCCGCGTAGCAATCGGGTACGTTGATGATGGCGCGCTCGCGCGCGCTCGCGCCCACGAGGCCGCTGCCGGACGGCACCCGGACCGGCTTGATGCCCGTTGCCACCTCGAGCACGAGCTCGTTGGCGGCGGCGTCGTAGAGCCAGACGGAACCGCGTTCCGCCGTCAATACCTGCTTCGCGGCGCCGACCACCTCACCGAGCATCGTTGCGAGATCGAAGGGTGCGGCCAATCCCCGCGTGACACGGAGGATCGCCTCCATGTCGCGCATCGACAGCTGGCGCTCGGGAATCGGGGCGTGCATGGCGGCGCAATGTATCAGAGGTTCGGCCGTTCGCCGACAGCCGACAGGCACATGGCATGGGCGGCGCCGAAAATGCGAAGATTCGCCGCGCGTGTCGCGGTCCGCGCGGCAGGCGCCCTTGATCCGGGACGACATGCGCATACTCGTCGTTGAAGATGATTCGGTCCTCGCCGCAGCGCTGACGCGCGCGCTCACGCAGTCCGCTTACGCCGTCGACCTCGTCGCCGACGGGGAGGCCGCGAATCACGCACTTGCGAGCACCGCGTTCGATCTCGTGGTACTGGACCTCGCGCTGCCGAGAATCGACGGCCTGTCGGTGCTGCGGCGCTTGCGG
>Ga0105248_10010940_pt1 | contig 10012 bp, 7 predicted proteins | sample KBSS34metaG_FD_81524 | JGI IMG/M metagenome (GOLD analysis project Ga0105248, IMG submission 81524) | Switchgrass rhizosphere microbial communities from Kellogg Biological Station, Michigan, USA - KBS S3-4 metaG | ecosystem: Host-associated > Plants > Roots > Rhizosphere > Soil | place... | reverse complement strand
TGCACGACCCGGATCTGCACCAGCGCGGGATGATGCAGACGATCGAGCATCCGGTTCGCGGGCCGGTCATCGTGGCGGGTTGGCCGCTGCGGATGTCGGACACCAAGGTCCCGCTGAAATGCGCCCCGGTTCTCGGCGCGGATTGCGAGGCAATCTATGGCGAGTGGCTCGGTTGCTCGCCCGACGAAGTCAGGACCATGCGGCAAGAGAAGGTGATCTGAGGACCGCGCTCCAGGCCGCGCGAGGAGCCGCTGCCCCCCGCGCTGCGATGATTTGTTACCCTCAGCTACCCTGCTCGCCACGCCGACGAACGAGAGAAGGGCTCGGAGACCGCTTCCGGTCACGAGCCGCCCACTGATCATTTCGCCGGCGCGGTCTACTAGAAGCCCAGCGGCTGGGTGACCCGCGCCCAGCGTCCGTCTTTCACCACCGCGAGGAACGAGGAATTCGCGCCTTGCCGGATGTTCGGTCCGAAATTGACCTCCGGTCCTTTGAAGCTGTCTCGATAGTTTCGGATCGACTCCAAGCCCTTGATGAAACTGTCAAGGGTTAGGTCGGCTCCTGCGTTCTTCAGGCCGGCCAACGTCAGGTCGGCGGCCACGTAGCCATAGACCGCCCCGATGTTGGGATCGACATTGTACTTCGCCTTGTAGGCCGCGACGAACTTCCGCACTGACTCGACCGGGCTGTCCGAGTACGGCATCTCGGTCAATCCCATGGCGTACAGCCCGTCCATGCCCTGAGCAGCCCCAACGACGCCGTCGTAGACCGCGGCTGATCCGACGAAGTCGACATCGGTCCAGCCCATCTTTCGTGCCGCGACGTACGGGATAATGGTGTCACGCACTATGGTGCCCATGAGCACCAGGTCGCAGCCGGCTGCCTTGAGGTTGGTGAGCGAGGCGGTGAAATCCTGATCGGTCGGCTTGTGTGCGCTCATCGCCGCGATCTTGATGCCGAGCTGCTTGGCTTGCATTTCAGCTCCGATCACGATCTCCTTGCCGAAGTCGGTGTCCTGGTACATCACGCAGATCGACTTCTTGCTCTTCTCCTTTACAAAATAGGACACGGCCGAACGGATCTGGTCGACGTAGGTGGCGGCACCGTAGAACTTCAGGCGGTCGTAAGGTTCGAACATCGAACGCGCCGCCGACAGCGGAAACAGATTCGGCACGCCGGCCGCGAGCTGATCCTTGAAACAGGCGTTGTTCATCGGCGTGCCGAGCGACGCCACGAAGGCGAACACGTTGTCGCGGTTGATCAGCTTGTTGCAGGCCTGCACCGCCTTCGGCACCTGGTAGGCCTGATCCTCGATGATCACATTGATCTTGCGGCCATTGATGCCTCCGGCGTCGTTGGCCTCGTCCAAGCGCATCTTGACGCCGTTGGCGGACGACACGCCATAGGTCGCGGCCACGCCCGACAGGTCGGTGTGCATGCCGAGCGTGATTTCCGTCTTGGTGACACCGCGCGTTTCCGCCGAAGCTTGCGTTGCAGTCGCTGCCAGCGCGGCGGCGGCCACTATAGTCAACATCCCGTTCATGGTTGCTTCCTCCCTGAGTGACTTGAGATTGCGGGCACTGTGTTTCGACTTCTGAGCTAGTCAGCGTCCGCGTACATGCTCTCGATCAACTGGTGGTACTTCTCGTTCACGAATTTGCGTTTCAGCTTCAGTGTTGGTGTCAGCTCATCATCTTCCGCCGACAGCTGATGTTCGATCAGGCGGAATTTCTTGATGGTCTCGACCCGCGCGAATTCCTTGTTCGCCTTGTCGATTTCCGACCAGATCAGACGCTGCACCTCTTCGGTGCAGCACAGCGAGCCGAAGTCGGTGAACGTCACGTTCGCATCCTGAGCGTATTTTGCGACGTTGTCGTAGTCGATCATCACGAGGCAGGTCAGAAATTTGCGCCGATCGCCGATCACCACCGCGTCCGAGACGTACGGAGAGAACCTCAGGAGGTTCTCGAATTCCGAGGGTGTGATGTTCTTGCCGCCGGCCGTGATGATGATGTCCCTTATGCGGTCGGTGATCTTCAGATAGCCCTCGTTGTCGACTGAGCCGACGTCACCGGTGTGCAGCCAGCCGTCGCGCAGCGTTTCGGCGGTCTTGGCCGGCTGGTTGTGGTAGCCCATGAAGATGTGGGGGCCGCGCAACAATATCTCGCCTTCCGCCGAAAGCCTAAGTTCGGTGCGCGGCGCAGCGACACCCACTGTGCCAAGCTTGACGCGGTCCGGCATCCCGGTCGCAAGTCCGCAATTCTCGGTCTGGCCGTAGACCTCGCGCATGTCGATGCCCAGCGCACGGTACCACTTGATCAGATCGGGGGCGATCGGCGCTGCGCCGGTGCCGGCATAGCGCACGCGGTGCATGCCGATCGAACGTTTGATGTTGTCCAGCACAAGGAAATCGGCGATCTTGAACATCAGCGCCAGGCCCGCCGACGGTTCTTTTCCCTCGAGCCGGCGTTCAGCCACGGCGACGCCGATCCGCACCGCCCAGCCATAAGCAAGCCGGCCGATCCAGGTTGCTTCCTTCATGCGCACGACAACGCCGGAATAAAAACGTTCCCAGATCCGCGGCACCGCGAAGAACAGCGTCGGAGCGACCTCACGCACGTTGTCCGGCACGGTCTCGATGCTCTCGGCAAAATTGGCCACGGCGCCCGACCGCATCGGCAGCAGCACGGTGAAGGTGCGCTCGGCGATGTGGCAGAGTGGCAGGAACGCCAGTTGCTCGCCACCTTCCTGAACCGGAATGAAAGCGTCGGCGTTGTCGAGCTGAAACAGCACGTTACGGTGGCACAGCATCGCGCCCTTGGGCGGCCCTGTCGTGCCGGAGGTGTAGACCAGCAGCGCCAGTTCTTCGGGCTCGGAGGCCTCGACGAGGTCATCCCACAGGCCCGGATGGGTGGCTTCGTGATCTCGGCCGAGCGCAAGCAACTCCTCGAACGCAATCATCTGCGGGTCGCGAAAGTCCGCCAACCCTTCGAGATCGAAAACGATCACCTTGCGGATCTTCTGACAGCGCTCGCGCACCTCGAGATACTTGTCGAGCTGCTCCTCGTTCTCGACAAAAAGGAAACGCGAACCACTGTCGCTGAGGATATATTCGACCTGCTTGGCGGCGTCGGTCGGATAGATGCCGTTGGAGACGCCGCCGACGCCCATGATGCCCATGTCGGCATAGAGCCATTCCGGTATTGTCTCGGCGAGGATCGAAACCACCTCGCCGCGCTGCAACCCGAGACTGACCAGGCCGAGCCCGGTCCACTTCGCGCGATCGCCGTAGTCGCGCCAGGCCGTGGCGCGCCAGAGGCCAAGCCGCTTCTCGCGGAACGCTGTCCTCGCGCCCCACTCGGCGACCCGGTGATGAAACAGCTTGGGGATCGTGTCGCACCCGGCGACCTCGATTGCCCGGACTGCTCTCGTCTCGACGTCCGCTTGCATGGTCGGCCGCCTCCCGCGTCAGCCGTTCATTGCCATTTTCGGTTCGTCTCGTCGTTGACTAGCACGGCCTCAAGCCGTCGGCCAGCGCCAATCGCTTCGGCGCCCGCTGGCTAGCGCCATGTCTTGCTAACGCCATGTCTTGCGCCGCTTCCAGCGCCGGCGACCTCGCGCGCTCTCTTGCTTGATACCGAGATAGAACTCCTTGATGTCGTCGCTCTGCAGCAGCCGCTCGCTGGTCCCGGCCATCACGATGCGGCCCACCTCTAGCACGTAGCCGTAATCGGCGACCTGCAGCGCCATGTTGGCGTTCTGCTCGACCAACAGGATCGTGACATTGCGCTCGCGGTTGATGCGAAGGATGATGTCGAAGATTTCCCTCACCAGTTTTGGCGACAGCCCGAGCGACGGCTCGTCCAGCAGCATCAGGCGAGGCCTCGACATCAATGCCCGGCTGATCGCCAGCATCTGCTGCTCGCCGCCGGACAGCGAACCGGCGCGCTGCTCGGCGCGCTCTTTCAGCACCGGAAAATATTCGAACACCGCCGCAAGATCCTGCGCCACGCCGTCGGCGTCGCGGCGCGTATAGGCGCCCATGTTCAAATTATCGCGTACGCTGAGGAATGGAAACACCTCTCGCCCTTCCGGCACCAGGCTCATGCCAAGCCGCATCACCTTGTCGGGGTCCATGCCCTGGACCTGGCGGCCCTCGAATGCGACGCTCCCCTTCTGCGGATCCATCAGACCGAAGACGGTTTTGAGCACCGTGCTCTTGCCGGCACCGTTGGCCCCGAGGATGGTCACGATAGCGCCTCGCGGCACATCGAACGAAACACCGCGAATGGCCGCGATCGGCCCGTAGTAGGTCTCGATGTTGCTGACCTTGAGGATCGACTCGGTCATCGCAGTGCTCAACCTCCAAGATACGCGCGGATCACCTCGGGATGGCTCTGCACCTCCAGAGGCGTGCCAGTCGCGAGCGGTCGGCCATAATTGAGCGCAAGCACCCGGTCGGAGACCGTGGCGACGAGCTTCATGTCGTGCTCGACCATCAACACCGAGATGCCGAGCAGTTTCTTGATGTCTTCGATCCAGAACGCCATGTCGTCGGTCTCTTCGACGTTGAGGCCGGACGACGGTTCGTCGAGCAACAGCAGCTTGGGATCCGTGCAGAGCGCGCGGGCCAGCTCGGCGATCTTGCGCACGCCGTACGGCAGGTTGACGACCAGCGCGTCGCGGTACTGCTGCAGATCGAGAAATTCGATCACCTTTTCGACGGCTTCGCGGTGCTCGACTTCCATGCGCTGGACCGATGGGAGAAACAGCAACTCGCTGAAGAACCCGGTTTTCCGGTGCACGTGTCGCGCCAGCAGCAGATTCTGCAACAGCGTGGCGTGCTCGAACAACTCGATGTTCTGGAAGGTGCGCGCGATGCCGAGTTCGGCAATCCGGTGCGGCGGCGTCGCGGTGATGTCGTTGCCTTCGAACAGCAGGCGTCCTGCCGAGGGATCGTAGATGCGGCTGACGAGATTGAAGATCGTGGTCTTGCCGGCCCCGTTGGGGCCGATAATGGTGAACACCTCGCCCTTCTGCACGGTGAAACTGACGTCGTCGACCGCGCGAATGCCGCCGAAATTGATGGCGAGATTCTCGGCGCGGAAGAACGTCATCGCAGACGCTCCGAGCGCATATAGCTCTTCTGCCGCTTGAAGCTGTCGCGCTTGTACATGGGGAAGGTCGAGAAGAAGAGCCTGATCTTGACCCAACGGCCATACATGCCGGCCGGCTCGACCAGGATCACCAGCACCAGGATCAGGCCGAAGATGCCGGCCTCGACCCCGGGCATCTTCAGGAACCCGCCGATTCCGCGGCCGATCGTGCCGATCACGCCGACGCCCGTGGCGCTCGCAACACTGGCCATGGTGGCCGGGATCGAGTCTCGCAGGATGGCAATGATCGGTGGTAACAGGGCCACGAAAATCGCGCCGAACACGACACCATGAAGCGAACCTAGTCCGCCCACGATCACCAGCAACAGCAGCTGGATCGAGAACAGGATCGAGAAAATGTCCGGCGCGAGGTAGGCGATCTTGTGCGCGAACAGCGCGCCCGCCAGCCCCATCAACGCCGCCGAATACCCAAAAGCGAACGATTTGTAGAGCGGCAACTGCACGCCCATCGATTGCGCAGCGATCTCGCTGTCGCGGATGGCAACCCAGGCACGGCCGGTGGAGGAGCGCAACAGGTTCCGGGTCAAGAGCAACGTCACCGCCAGCACCGCTGCGCACAGATAGTAGAAGCTTGCCTCATCAGCGAGCCGAACGCCGAAGATCACCGGCTTGTCGACCGCCATACCGGAGAAGCCGCCGGTCACCGCCTCCCAGCGCGTAAACACTTCCTGGATGATGACCGCGAATGCGAGCGTGGCGATCGCAAGATAGATGCCGGTCATGCGCAGCGCCGGCAGGCCGACCACGATGCCGCACGCGGTGGTGATCACCACGGCGATCGCGACCGAGGCGACCCACGGCACGCCAAGTTGCAGGAAGTAGGCATGGGCATAGGCGCCGATGCCGAGGAAGGCGGCGTGACCCAGCGAGACAAGCCCGGTGTAGCCGACCAGCACCATCAACGAGAGGCCGCAGATGCCGTAGATGAACACCCAGGTGATTTCGCCGATGTAGTAGCGCGAAAGCAGCACCGGCAGCGCCAGCACGACGCCGACTAGCACGCCGTACCACACCGCCGTGGTGCGATCGCGGAACAGCCTGATGTCCTGCTCGTAGGTGGTCTTGAACGGGAAGCGCATTGGTTTGCCCCTTAGACCCTCTTGCGTCCCGGTGTTCCAAACAGGCCCTGCGGCCGCACCGCGAGCATGATCAGAAGCACGATATACGGCGCGGTGTTCTTGATACCTTCCGGCAGCGTGGCCCCCGCGTACAGCTCGATCAGACCGATCGTGATGCCGCCGACCAGCGCGCCGGGGATTGAGCCGAAGCCGCCAACGACGGCGGCGGCGAATGCCTTGAGCGCCACCGCGAGCCCCATATTGATGTCGATCAGCGTGACCGGCGCGAGCAGGACGCCGGCGGCGGTCGCCAGCGCCGCCGAGATCGCCCACACCAGCGAGAAGATCATCTTCACCGGAATGCCCATGCAATATGCAGCCAACTGATTCTGCGACGTCGCCTGCATGGCGACACCCACCCGCGTGTAGCCGAAGAAGACATAGAGGATCGCACACAGGATCAACGTCGCAATAATGATGGAGAGATACTGGTGGCTGAGCGTCACGCCGGCGATTTGGGTGACGCCGGAGAACGGCGTCGGCAGCGTGTAGATCTCGGAGCCCCAGGTGACGCTGGCGAAGGTGCGAAACACCGCGCCGAGACCAAGGGTCAGCATCACGACGGCAAATTGCGGCTGGCCGATCACCCGCCGCAGTACCGTCATGTCGAGCAGCGCGCCGAACGCCCCGACCGCGAGCGCCGCGATCAGGAAGCTGATCCAGTAATCAAGGCCCCACCAGACCACCGCCATATAGGCGACGAATGCGCCGAGCATCAGAAGATCGCCCTGGGCGAAATTGACGAGCTCGGTGGCCTTGTAAATCAGCACGAAACCGAGCGCGACCAGGCCGTAGATGCAGCCGACCGCAAGTCCATTCAGGGTGAGTTGCAGAAACGTGGCCAGTTCCGTACCCCCCGAGCTGGAGGTCTAATGCCGCCATGTCCCGCGCAAACATAGGAACCGGTCTGGGCCTTAATTTCAAGAGGCTTGGACATGCGGCACCGCGAATGAAGAGCGGATACGCCCAAATGCTTTGTGGCCTGGCCGGAATCAAACATCTCGGTAAGATATTGATATATGGATTTTATTTTCAATCCCGGTCTGGTCTACTCACAAATCTACTCGTACCGTTGCTGCGCTCGAGCTGCAAGCCATGTGGCGCTATGAGATGCCGTCGCGAGTAAGGACGTCCACAGCCATCCGTCATGCCGCCGCTACCGGCGCGCTACGCGCGCGCAAGCGCGGGACGCGTACCATCATCCCCCGGGAGGATCTTATCGAATGGCTGAAATCTCTGCCGGAGCGATCCCGAAAACCTCAGATTCGCGCGGTTTCAGCGAATGCCGTCACGGATCATGTATCCGGCGCCGCGGATCGTATGCAGCAAGGGCCGCTCGAAGCCCTTGTCGATCTTGGAGCGCAGCCGTGAAATATGGACGTCGATGACGTTGGTCTGCGGATCGAAATGATAATCCCAGACGTTTTCCAAGAGCATGGTGCGCGTCACCACCTGGCCTGCGTGCTTCATCAAATATTCGAGCAGGCGGAATTCGCGCGGTTGCAGCGTCAGTTCGTCCTTGCCGCGGGCGACGCGGTGCGACAGGCGGTCGAGTTCGAGATCGCCGACCTTGTAAACCGTCTCCTCCGCCGGGCCGCCGTGGCGGCGCGACAGCACTTCGACCCGCGCCAGCAGCTCGGCGAATGAATAGGGCTTTGGCAGATAGTCGTCGCCGCCGGCGCGCAGGCCCTTGATGCGGTCGTCGACCTGGCCGAGCGCGGAGAGAATCAGGACCGGGGTGCGGTTGCCCTTCTCGCGCAGGCTACCGATCAGCGACAGGCCGTCGCGCTTCGGCAGCATGCGGTCGACCACCAGCACGTCGTAGTCGCCGCTGTCGGCAAGCGACAGGCCTTCCTCGCCGTCGCTGGCGAGATCGGCGACATAGCCGACTTCACGGAACGCCTTCACCAGATAGTCGGCGGACTCGCGGTCGTCTTCGATGATCAGCAGGCGCATTTGGGGGGCGGTTGCACTCAAATCAGCGGCTTTCTCTCACCATGACGCGGGCTGCCTTGTGATGCAAGGCGACCCGAAGCGCTCTCGATTAAGTGAAAAAAGCGGGCGGTGAAGCTGGGGGACCTCACCGCCCTTAGACCTTCCGACGGAGGGGGGCGTATTCCATCGAAAGGCAACTGGAGGGAGCGAGCTTTGGACCCGCTCCCCGGAAGGAGCCGTCGGCGGGGGCGACTGATGCCGGCGAAACCCTCCATCTCCTACTTAACCCTTGGCCAGCGGCACTGCCACGAACCGCGACGAACCGCCGCTCTTTACGCGCATCAGCACGCTGTTCTTGTTGTCGCTGCGCGCGGCATTGATCGCATCGCGCACATCGCCGGGGGTGGTGACGCTCTTGCCGGCGACTTCGAGAATGACGTCGCCTTCCTTGAAGCCGCGTTCGGCCGCCGCACTCTTCGGGTCGACTTCGGTGACCACGACACCATCCTTGCCGGCGCCAGCGACGCTGTTGGCGGGGGCAACCGTCATGCCAAGCTTCGGCACGTCGGTTCCCTTGTTGACGCTGGGCTTGTCGCCGTCGTCGATGTTGGCCTTGGCCTCGACCGTGTTCGGCAACTGGCCGAGCGTGAGGTTGATGACCTTGTCCTGGCCTTTATGCAACACGTTCAGCTTGACCGCGTTCCCCGGCGCAAGACCGCCGATGGTGCGGGCGAGTTCGCGGGCATCCTTGACCGTCTCGCCGTTGACCGCGGTGATGACGTCACCGGATTCGATGCCGGCCTTGGCCGCCGGGCCGTTGGCCTGGGGTTCGGCCACCAGCGCGCCTTCGGCCTTCTTCAGGCCGAGGCTGTCGGCGATGTCGGCGGTCACGGGCTGGATCTGGACACCGATCCAGCCGCGGCTGACTGAACCCTTGTCCTTGAGCTGGGCGATCACGTTCTTCACGGTGGAGGCGGGAATCGAGAACGCGATGCCGACGCTGCCGCCGGACGGCGAATAGATCGCGGTATTGACGCCCATCACCTCACCGGAGACGTCGAATGCCGGGCCACCGGAGTTGCCCTTGTTCACGGGCGCGTCGATCTGGATGAAATCGTCATACGGACCGTTGCCGATGTCGCGCCCCGAAGCCGACACGATACCGGCGGTCACGGTGCCGCCGAGACCGAACGGGTTGCCGACCGCCAGCACCCAGTCGCCGATCCGCGGCTTGCTGTCGGAGAGTTTTGCGAACGGGAAGTCGGTGCGGCCGGCGACCTTGATCAGGGCTACGTCGGTGCGGGGATCGGTGCCGATCACTTTTGCGGTGTAGGTCTTGCCGTCGTCGGTCGTGACTTCGACCTTGTCGGCGCCGTCGACGACGTGATTGTTGGTCACGGCATAGCCGTCAGCCGAGATGAAGAAGCCGGAACCCTGGCCGGTCACCGGGCCACGGCCGCCGCGCGGACCACCGCGCAGGCCGGGCGGCAGACCATCCGGTCCACCGAAGCGGCGGAAGAAGCGTTCCATCGGCGAGCCCGGCGGGAACGGCGAGTCCTCGTCCTTGTTGGCGCTGTCGTCCTTGTCCTTGCTGGCGAGCTTCTCGGCGATATTGACCTTGACCGAAATCACCGACGGCTTCACGCGCTCGACGATGTCGGCAAAGCCGACCGGCTGCGCGACCTTGCGGACTTCGGTATTGACCTGCGCGTGGGCCGCGCTGGTGAAGACATCAACCGGGCCGGACGAAGGGTTAATACCATAACCGGCGACGCCGAGGCC
>Ga0105248_10010937_pt1 | contig 10013 bp, 6 predicted proteins | sample KBSS34metaG_FD_81524 | JGI IMG/M metagenome (GOLD analysis project Ga0105248, IMG submission 81524) | Switchgrass rhizosphere microbial communities from Kellogg Biological Station, Michigan, USA - KBS S3-4 metaG | ecosystem: Host-associated > Plants > Roots > Rhizosphere > Soil | place... | reverse complement strand
CTCCCATCAACCGCGGGGTCGATTCATCGCTGGCCTCCCAGAGCGCGCCGATGGTGTTATGCGCTCCAGCTCGCAGAAAAGCCCAGGACAGGCCCACCAGCCCCTCGCCTGCGTAGGCTCGCGTCCCGGTGCCGTAGCAGGCGGAGATGGTTACGAGGCGGGCGTCGATGGGGTGGCGTATCACTTCGCGAGCATACAGCTTGAAGGTGTCCTGCCCGGTCCCGTTCCCTGACCGGGAGAGAATGATTGCCGAGTCCAACGGATCGGTCCGGCTGGCGACTCCATGGGAGACGAAGTGAATGTAGCCGAAGCGAGTTGGATCGCTCTCCAGATAGGCTGCCGGGGTCGCCTGTTCGCGCCGGAAAACGACCGGCTCCATATGGGTGGAGGAGGTGTGGGTTGCGAAGTGCGCCTCGATCTCGCGCATCTCGCCGGCAGCAAAGGGCAGTTCCGGATAGTCCGCCTGGGGTGAGACCGGGTCGCCCAGCAGCAGGATGCGTATATTGGCTGCCGGAGCCGGCTTGGCGGCGGCGAGCATGGCCAGCGACGGCGCGGACATCAGTGTAGCGTCTTCGATCCAATAGTGGCCGGCGCTGGTCCTGGTTCTGGTGTCGGGCGCAATCAGTGTCTCGAAGTTCAAAGTGCTCAGGGAGCCATCGGCAAGAATCATGACCGGCTTGCTGGGAGGAAGCATAGCGGCAACCGGAGCAACCAGCAGGTCATACAGCTTACGACCGGTTGCATTGGCTGCGCTGCCGGCCTGCATCGGATCGTCCACCCCCTGTAGTAAGCGGCTGTACCGCTCAATAAGAGGGAGGATATCTGTCCGGCTAGGGAGGGTGGCCATCCGTGTTTTCTGAGAGGTTACGGCCCATACAAAGGAGCGGCGTTCGCCGAGCCAGTAGAAAAGCAGCCCTGCTCCTGCTTTAGCGGCGACGGCTCGCGGAGAGGTCTTGGCTGCTCCGGTGTGGGCGGTGTCGCCCAGACCCTGGGCGAGGGTTCTGGCGCGGCTTTGATCGGCGAGAAGGAGGGCTTGGTCGCTGCGGCCGGTGTCTACGAGGAAGTCTACGTAGTCGTCATAGATATGCGCCGCATTGGATACGAACGGGAGCTGCGAACTTACGTTTTGCAGTTCGGCTCTTGCCGCTTCAAAGGTATTCAATGCGGCGAGGTACTCGTGCTCGGCTTGCTCATTCAACGGCTTTGAGTGATACAGCGTGGCCATTGCGAGTTCACAAGACCACTTCATTGAAGGCTGGCTCTCAGGCATGGATTCGACTTCGGAGAGTAATTGTTTGGCGCTGGCAATATTGCCCCGTAGCGCCGCAATCTGCATCAGAATAGCTTTAGCATCGGCTAAATCGTCTTTACTGCCTGTCTGCTTTGCCGTGGCCAACGACTGGAATGCATACTCGTCGGCTTTATCTGGATTTTTTGAAGCAATTTCTACCAGCGCAAGATCGGTGATGATTCCGGCGATGTAGTCCTTGCTATCAATCGAGCGGGCCAAGGAGAGTGCTTGCTGGTACGCTTGCCTTGCCTCCTGCACTTTACCAGTATTGGTGTAAACAGTTCCAATCGTGGTCAGCCAATTGATCTGTGAGCTTACCGTCCCATTTTTCCTTGCGCTGCTCTCAGCATCCAGAAACATGTTCAGTGATCGTTCGCTATCTCCGAGACCAAAATAGCCCCAGCCGAGGTTTCCCATCGCTACCTCTGCGATCTCTTCTGCTCCGATTGCAGTCGCGGCTTGTCGAGCGGACTCCGATAGATCTACCGCCTCGTCAAGCCGATTCTCGTGGAGCGCAACGACTCCCAGATTCAAAAGGGCATTTGCATTCAGCCAAGAATCGGCACGGGCATGGGCGAATGCTTCCGTTTCATAAAGGTATTTCCTGGCCTCGGCGTACTGGCCTAGTCGCAACGCCAGAATTCCACGAATTTCTTTTACGTTGCCGCAAGTCGGCACGGAGTTCCCCTGGCACAGTGACTCGGCTTCATTGAGTTTACGGGCGGCCTCTTCGAACTGCAGTAGGCCCATTAGTGCAACGCTTTCCAGCGTCATTTGCCCAATGGATATCTCTGCGCTTGGGGCTAGGCCCTTGGTTGCGAGAACGTCCAGTGCATCTCCATACATCCCGCGCCATGCCATCGACTCCGCCTGCAGCAACCGGAACCTCGACGCGAAGAGAGTATTCGAAATTCGGTATTTCCAATAGCCAACCTCTGATTGACGCTGGCTTGCATCTAGCTTGCCTTGCTGAAAAAGCCGCCTGGCTCTTGGAAAAGCAATTTCCGCAGGTTCTGGACTGGATTCTCGAATCGGCACCAATAGCAGTAGCAGTAATGACGCCCACAAGAACTGGAACCAGTAACCGCTCCAATTTTTCTCTGCCTTGCAGGACCGCACCATCGCTCTCGCCCTCAGGCGACCATTTGGGCAAATGGATCGACCGTCAGACGCAGGCTAGCATATGCGAGCGGTGCGATGAAAAATCTGGACGTTTTTCGGCAAAGCAGATTGGCTTATGGCCTCGTCATGCCGTTTGTTCGAGTAGCGGCTACCTTGGCAGTACCGGAAGCGATGCAACCCATCTTGATATCCACCATGGTGAGGTCAAACAGGGTTTCCCGCGGAACTCCGCTGACGAAATCCGATTGCTCCAACCGAAGGTGCGCCAGCCTCACCACACCGAAATGAGGGATGCGGATAACATGTCCGAAAGACGTACCGGGAAAACCACCGCGAACGTGATTGACGAGTGAACAGTCGATAATTTCCGCATGACCACCATTAGGCTTTTCGATGGTGGGCGACAGCTCACAACGCCGGGGAGTGTACAGGGCGGAGTCTTCGTGGGTGAGTTCCGGGTCCATTTGCAGGCGGGCACGATGGCGCGCGACTTTCTCCAGAAAGGAAGGATTCTGCAGGTGACCGACCTCGTGGGGACGATTGGCAAAGATGTCGAGCTCCATATCGAGCCGGTCAGATTCGAGGCCGGTGATTTTGTGTCCTGCGATGCGGAGATTTTCAAATCCTGTGCCGAGAAAGGTCACAACCGGCACGTGGCCCTCGAGCGGATGCAGGGTACTAATCTGCCCAACTACCCGGTCGGCGGTGATGACGTTGAGGACATTGAGACCCTCGACAACGGAAGTAGCCAGAGTGCGGTAGCCGCCGCCGTGCTTCTCTTCTACGTGGCCGGAAACCTGAGTATGAGCCGACTTAAATGAAATGATAGATTCCAGGCGGTAGTCTTCGGCCTGCTGCGCGTAATAGCCGCCTTTAGGCTTGACTTTGGCGAAGGCCTGAGCCTGAATCTCCTGCTCGACCGGCAATTGCAGCAAACCCGAGAGCACGGACGCCTCAGCGTGATAGATATGCTCTCGTTTAATTAGCTCCGACATCTGCGACTCTCTTTTCTATGATTTGAAGTGCACTTCGAATACATCGCGTTCAATTTCAGCCTTGGTGCCGTCGGCACCAATTCCGCGAACTGCGAGGGTGTAGGCGCCCTCTTTCAGGCCCGGTCCGGGAATCTGGAGGGCAAGTGTTCCATCGGAATCCTTGGCGGCAACGACGCTATAGTTCCAGGCGGCTTTGCCTTCGGGGTCGTACAAATCGAACGCGTAAGCAGAGTACCCCGTCTGTTCGGGAATATCCACCACAATCGCTACGCCATCTTTACGGTCGGCTTCGATGACCGTCTTCCCGGCGCTACGGGTGCCGCCATGCAGGGTTGTGACCGGCATCAGGCGCGGAGCTTTGGCGGCGGACTCAAGTTGCGGCACCGTTACCAGATTCTGATACCCGACAACCACGAGCAGAGCCGCAAAGACCGGCCCGGCTACCATCGGGTTCGCAAAAAGCGGCCGCAGCCAGGCTAGAAAATCCCGCTTTGGAGCAGACTCCAAAGTACGAGCTGGTTTTGCCGGTTGCTCCGTCAGGCTCGGCAACTGCTGCTTTGCCTCATTGATGAACGCCGCGCCTGTACGCAAATCCAGAGCACATTCAGGACAACCAAACACGTGCTCCTCATACGCATCGCGCAGCTCTGGCGTGAGCTCATCGAGCAAGTACCTCTCCGCCATCATTTCTTTCACTGCCTCGCCGTGTTCCATCTGTGTTTGTCCTCGCTGTTTCATACCGCTACCTAATCCTTCTCCTTAGGTAGTGCATCTCACATATCGACCGTTTCAAACTTGCTTCCAATTGATTACGCGCGCATCTCCAGCGGCACATGATCGCCCAGTCGCCGCAGATACTCGGCCTTGAAATCTTTCTTGGCACGGTAGAGCAGCACCCGCAGGTACTCGCGATCGACTCCAAACTTGGAGCAAACTTCGTCGCGATCCTCTTCGTCCAGAAATACAGCCTTGAGAAGCATCCTGTCGCGCATAGGCATCTCCAGCAGCACTTCACGAACCTTGACCGCTGTCTGCTTGCTGACCACCTCGTCCAGCGCGCTTGCGCTCTTCGACGGCAACTCGGGCTGACCTTCTTCGTCGAGAGAATCGCTGCGTGAGGCGCTACGGTAATGCTCCATCAACACGTGGTTGCACACAGTGTTGACAAAGGCTCCCAGCCGGTCCGGTTGGCGCAGCCCGCCCGGGCTTCGCAGCGCCTTCAACACGCGCGCAAAGGTCTCCTGACGTACGTCTTCTATCGCCTGCGGAGAGCGCAGTCGCGAGCGAAGTTTGATATGCACCAGGGCTGTGAAATAGCTGACGAAATGCTCTTCCGTCTCCCGGTCCCCAGCGCACAGGCGTTCAATGTAAGTCAAATCGAATGAACAAAATTGCAAGAGAGGCTCCGCATACCCGAGAGGACGCAAGTATAGCACCGCGCCCGGTGCAGAAAAAGCCCGCAGACTCCACTCCCGGCCCAGTGTTCGGGTACGCCTGCGCCTTTCGGGGCGAGGTAAAGCAGCTATTTGAGGGATCGATTGGGTATTCATCGCGTTTGCCTGAAGAGCCGGGTTCGCAGCATGGAGACGGCATCCCGGGCATCGACCACGAGTGTCGGAGTAGTCCGGCTGAACTGATACATTTGGCCGGTCACCGGGCCGCGCACGCTCATGGGGGCATGCCCGTAATAGAGCAGCTTGATCATTCCCTCTTGTGCGGCGCCGTCACTGTTCAGGGCGCTCCGTTTGTTTCCGCAGCACATCGTCAATCTCCCTCTATGACTTCCATTTTTAGGAATTTGTCCGCTCCGCCGACATCATTCTTGTCAGGAACCCGCGTCATTCGCTCCAGCAGGCAGGCCGCACCCGAGAGCGCAGGCCACTGCAGAATGAGGCCCATCCAGCCATCACTGGCCCAGATGGCAAGCGGCAGGCTCACCCACATGCTCAGACAGTAGAAGCAGTCCATCATGCGGCCCAGCATGCTCGAACCCAGTCGTGCGCGAAGCCTGACGATCACGTCCCAGGGGCCGTCTTCCTCGGCCAGCAAGTGGCTCAATCGCCAGACTGCCAGCGCGGAAAGACAAAACCTCCAGATCGATTCGTTGCTGCTGCTGCCGTCCATGACTTGCCTGCCAATCTCTATATTTCGAATCTTCAGCGACCTCTCCTACGGAGCAGATGGGGCCAACCCGTTTAGGCTGGCCCTACCCGTTCAGGGGGAGAGAACCAAGGCACTTCGCGAACTACTTGCCCGCGAATATGTTGTCTAGGCAGAAGCCAACCGACTCCTGGTGATAGTTGCTCGTCTGCCCGCTGTTCACATTGGTCCGGTCCCAGACTCCGAGGGTCAGCGAATACCCGCAGGCGTCCATTCCGGTTGTGTTCAGTGAGAAGGAAGCTCCTACCACGCCGGGATCGGCAATCGCCCCACCCAGCCAGTTGGAGGTACCACCCGCCGGCACCGGCAACACACCGTGCGCAGGTCCCGGAGGCAGAATGGTGAACCCGAACGAACCGAAGTCCGAAGCGGTCGCCGTGAACACGCCCGTGATCGTCGAGCCCGGAGCCATCTTGCCGCATTCGCCAAAGGTAGGCGTCAGCGAAGCACCCGGAGTTTCGTTGTTCACCAGCACGGTCACCACGTCGCTCTGTACGTCGTGCGCCGGATTCCCATCGACACTGAGGTCGATTCTCAGATCGAAGGCATTTCCACTGTCGGCGGCTGTGGTAAACCACTCGCCCAACAGCTGTCCTTCGACAAAGTGATTCACCGAGCTCGCCTGGTACACGTAGTAGCCCTGCGGATCGGCGTGAAGCGTCAGGTCGGTCTGGGTCCAGAAGACGCCGTTGAAGTCGTTGATGACCAGCGTCAGCCCGCCCGGCTCATTGGCTACCGGCGCGAAGGAAGACGATCCGTGAGGAGCCTTCATCACCCGATACTTAAGACCCGAAGTTGGGTTTGAAATCGCGCCTGCCAGCGTTACACGGCCGCCAAACGGAGCGTTGGCGTAGTGTGCGCCGGTCTGGATCGCGTTGGCGCTGGTGATGCGGCCCGTGCCGTCGATCTTCGACACCTCGATGTCACCTACCGCGCTCAGTACCGGCACCTGCGCACCCGTCCCGATCACCGGCCCCGGAGGAATGAGGATGAGCCCCTCCAATGCATTGCCCCAGGTTACGGGAGCAAGCGGATCGGTGGTGGATGGCGGAGTCGCCCAGGAGAGCACAGCACGTACACGCGCTGTTTTCGGCCCCATGGTGCAGGGCTGTGCGTGAGAGAGCAGATCAACAGGCAGGAAGACGTTGTATTCCAGTCCACCGGCAGGGATCGAGGTATAGTCATGCACATTGACCGAGGTCATTCCGGCAAACTGGAATCCCGAGCCCCAGTCGACCCAGAAGGCCACATACTCCTGGCTGCCTGCCGAGCAGGGAGGACCGGAGTAGCCTCCGTTCTGCTTCACGTTCAGCAGAGCAACGAGCTGGCTTGAAGCCGAATCCAGACCCACGCAGTTCAACTGCTCATAGGTGGTGTTACCCAGCGTGTTCAGGTAGGCCTGGATCAGAGCGGCGATGTCGATGCCGTCGATGCCGAAGATCGACTTCTGCACGACATTGGTCAACTTGGGTGACTGCAGAGCCAGAGTGTTGGGGGCAATCGAAGGGGCGCTGATGAGCGAAGCAATCGAGGGCGCCAGGAAGCGATGCGTGGGAACCTTGGTCTTGGCGTACTGCCGGTAGAGTTCTACTGGCGGCACTGGCTTCTTTGGCAGAAACTTTATCGGCTGCTTGAAGTCGATGATCTGCTGGATGGGATCTGGGAGCTGCAACTTGGCCTCAGCCAGCAAAGTTTCGAGCAGGATTAGATAGTAGCCTTCGACCTGGATATGCGAATCGAGAACGTTGCCCCAGACAGGAGGCCAGTTGGGCTGCCCGGCAGGTGGCGGCGAGTTCCATGAAAGGATTGCGCGCACGAGCGGCAGATTCTGCAGGAAGCAGAACTCTTCGATGGGATTGATGTTCAGCGAGACGGCATATTCCAGCGGCTTCGGCCCCGGCACATCAAAAACATTCACCGACCGAACGCCCTGGTCCTGCCAGGTCGCGCCGTTGTCGTACGACAGGTAGAAGCGCACATATTCCTGCGAGCCAGAGCCGCAGAGACCACCCGAGTAGCCAGCCTGCAGCTTGATGTTGATGGTGGCTCGAAGCTGCTTGAGTTGCGGGTTGTAGCCTACGCAGCCGAGGCTCTCGTAGGTAGTATTGCCGACAATCTGCAACACCGGCGGAAAGCCGCTGTTCGGCAGGTTGCCGAAGTAGTTTGGGTTCACTGCCAGCAGCGCGTGGAAGTTGCTGCGGGCCAGCTCAGGCGTAGGCTTGGCGATCACGATCGCCTGCTTCGTCACAGATGCGGCCTTGGCCGCGGGCTTGTCTTTGGGGGAGGGCATAGTGAAGTCCTTTCTCACTACCGTGCGTGCAGTCCTAAAGCGCCAGTGGCGCAATACCCGGCACAGAGCGATAGTGCTCACTCCCCCAAATGCGTTTCACCGCAGTGTCGTTAAATCTCTCAGCCTGCCCAAAGCAGGCCTTCCCCGAGGACAAATTCGTCCCGGCCTCCGGTACGTTTGGAGGGAGAAGCTTCCTCTTTCAAACCCTGAAAATCCTCGATTGCTTCCAATCAATTCGGCATCTTCTGGCTCATAAAAATGGCAGAGTTTTTCCTTCTGACTCCGCGTCACACAAAGGACCTCGCGCCTCACTCCGACCGGCGTTTGCCTCGGCGGCGCGGAGTATAGAAGAGTTGTCTCTCAATCTTCCGCCTGCGTAAAGACTGAAAGCACCGCAGCATTCGCGATATTGAATAAATCGATTTTTTCGACGTACGCTCCCCCACGGGCCGACACATGCCTCACAGCTTCCTTTCGGACTGTTGAACGGTTCGTACTGTCTTTGAACTAATGTGTCAAATGAATCGTCTACCTGCGCCGCTGTCACTCTCGCCAGCCAATGTCCCAACGTTCCGCCTGCTCAAAGCCCGTCGAACTTCGAGCCAAAGTTCCTCCTCCGCCAATATCAGCCGCCAATTTTGCTCCCATATTCGTTGACCTTTGTTCGAAGTGTGTACTAAATTGGCCGCCGTCTTGAGAACGTCTCAAATTGGGGGCTGTACATGGTTGGAATGAGTCGCGGTGCTGTTATAAGCCACAAGGATTGTTTGGTGGTTTGCAAGGTAGCAGTGGCCGGAATTGTTTGCCTTCTGGTCTCCTTTTTCTCTCCGGGACTTCATGCCCAGCTGACCACCGCCACGCTGACTGGGACCGTCACCGACTCCGCCGGCGCAGTCGTCGTGGGAGCCAATATCGTCGCTGTCAACGACGATACGCATTTCACGAGCAACGCCGTAACCAACTCCAGCGGCAACTACCGCCTCGATTTGCTCCCGGTGGGCACGTATTCCATAACCGTCGATGCGAAGGGCTTCAAGAAGTTCGTGCAAACCAACATCGTTCTGACTGTCAATCAACAGGCTTCGGTCGACGCCACGCTCGCACCTGGTGCGGCTTCCGAGACCATCACGATCACCGACCAGCCGGCTGCGATCAATCTCGAAAATGCCACGGTTGCCCGCACCATCGATGCGGCTGAGGTGCAGAACCTGCCCATCGTCGACCGCAACATCTACTCGCTGCTTACGCTTGTCCCGGGCGTGCAAAGCAATACGGCCGGCAACACGCTGGGCTATCCGCAACAAGTGGTGCAAATCAACGGAAGCACCACCGAGAGCAACACCGGGGCCGTCAGCTACTACCTCGACGGCGGCCTGGATATGACCGGCGTACGCATGACCGGCAACCAGATGCCCAACCCCGAAGCCCTGGCCGAGTTCAACGTACAGACCAGCAACTACAACGCCAGCTACGGACGCATGTCGAGCGGCGTCGTCTCCGCCGTCACCAAGTCCGGGACCAATCACTTCCACGGCAGTCTCTACGAGTTTCATCGTGAGACCAACTTCAACTCCTACCCCTGGTCTCCTCAGCCGGCTCCAGGCGCAGGCACATCGATCACCAGTGCGGTCCCTCCCCGATCTCCGGTCCACCGCAACTTCTTCGGAGGCGTATTGGGCGGTCCAATCCTTCGTGATCGCACGTTCTTCTTTTTCGATTACTCCGGTTTCCGCGACCTCGCCAGCAGGTCGGTCCAGACCGCGATTCTACCCACCGCCAAACAGGCTTCTGGAGACTTCAGCGAGTTCCTGCCTACCAGCAGCGGGGCCATCACCTCTTGCACTCAAACCATCGCCGCCGCCGACAAGGCACAAGGCAAATTCATCGTCTGCAATCCCAAGACACGCAAGCCCTACTCCGGGAACATCATCACCGATACGCTCGACCCTGTAGCACGGAATGTCCTCGCGGCGCTTCCCACAGCGAACTCGGGATCGGCTCTCGCTCCCATTTATAAAGGCTCCATTCAACAGCCAGCCAGCTATAACGAGTACATGGGCAAGATCGATCACCAACTCAATGAACGCCAGCGCCTGCAAGGCTCCTACTTCTATCTCAAGGGCAAAAATACCATCCAGGCCGGCACCGGCAACCT
>Ga0105248_10010935_pt1 | contig 10013 bp, 12 predicted proteins | sample KBSS34metaG_FD_81524 | JGI IMG/M metagenome (GOLD analysis project Ga0105248, IMG submission 81524) | Switchgrass rhizosphere microbial communities from Kellogg Biological Station, Michigan, USA - KBS S3-4 metaG | ecosystem: Host-associated > Plants > Roots > Rhizosphere > Soil | place... | reverse complement strand
GAGGAATTCCTTCACAGGCCTCCGCGAGGAATCACAGGCCGGGAGGCCTGTGCTACTGAGGAGGCCTGTGCTGCGTATTAGAAAAGGCCGGCGGGATAGAGATCGACGACGCGCCAGGCTTTGCCGGATTTTGCGAGCACGCAGCGGACCGCGCGTCGGCGCGGCTCCGTTTTGTCCCCGGTGCCCCGGCTCCGAATCTCCATGTACCAATCCAGGGACAGCGTGCGGCGCGCGTCGTCGCCCTCGTTCTCGAGAATCGAAATCGAAGAGGAAACTTCGGCGCGGCCGAGCAGAGCCTCGACCTGCTCACGCAGTTTCGCGTAGCCGGGCATCTCGTGATCGATGGGCTTCAGGAATCCGGCGGGGTTATTGCCCGACAAATCGGTAGCCAGTTTGGTCACGACGTTGCCGGCGTCCGTCGCGGAGTCCGCGAGCAGCGGCAACGCGGCGAAGACGGCGACGATCAGGAGGTGGCAGATCCGTGTCACGTTCGATAGCTCGCGTTGATGGTGATGTAGTCGTGCGTGAAATCGCAGGTCCAAAACTTCACCCGCGCCTTGCCCGCGCCTTTGAGAACGAAGCGAATGGAGCAATTCGGTTCGTCTAGTTTCTTCGACATCGCGCCTTCATCCATCGGAGCCGCCAGGCCCGCCTTGCAGACCAGGTCTCCCTGCAGATAAATGTCTACTTTGCGCGGATCGAACGCAACTCCCGCATAACCGGCCGCGCAGATCAGGCGTCCCCAATTTGGATCGGACCCGGCAATCGCGGTTTTCACCAGCGGAGAATTCGCAATGGCGCGGGCGATTTTGTCGGCGTCGGCTTCGGTCTTCGCGCCTTCAACCGCGATCGTGACCAACTTCTTCGCGCCCTCGCCATCGCGGACAATCTGGACTGCGAGCGATTCGAGAACCGCGGTCAGCGCCTTTTCAAATTTGCCTTCGTCGACGGCCCCAGCTCGGCCGTTGGCGAGGACGCAGACCATGTCGTTGGTGGAAGTATCGCCATCGACCGAGATGCGATTGTAGGTGCGCGCGGTGGCGCGCGCCAGGATTTTGTTGAGAGACCCGGGAGCGATCTTCGCATCGGTGACCACGAAGCCGAGCGTGGTGGCCATGCGCGGATGGATCATGCCGGACCCCTTGGTCATGCCGGCGATGGACGCCTTGCCGCAAGCGGCGTCGGCGATCTTCATCCTCGTGTCGGTGGTCAGGATGGCGGAGGCGACGTCTTCGAAGCGCGCGGCATCGAGCCCCGCTACGAGCGTGTTCATGGATCCGGTGATTAATCGCGGATTCAGTTCGACGCCGATCACTCCGGTCGAAGCGGGCAGGACCTCCTGCGCCTTGATTCCCAGCGCGAGCGCGGCGGACTTCGTCGACGCGAGCGCGACGGCGTCGCCGGTCCGCGTCGCGCAATTCGCGTTGCCCGCGTTGATCAGGATCGCCGACGCTCTTCCTCTGGTCGCGGCCAGATGCTTGCGCGCCAACAGCACGGGCGCGGCTTGCACGCGATTCGTCGTGAACACCGAGGCCGCTGACGCCAGGTCGTCGGACACAATCAGCGCCAGGTCCGGCTTGGCCGCCTTGCGAATTCCCGCGTATACGGCGCCATATCGAAACCCATTGGGCAATCTCATTCTCCGACCCTCTCTCCGGACGGCGCGAGTTGCGCACCGTTCAAAAATGCCGACGCCGACATCTTCTTTTTTCCTTCGGGCTGCACCTCGATCAATTCGAGCGAGCCGTCGCCGCATCCTACCAGCAGGCGTTTCCCTTCCGTACGCATGATCCCGCTGATTCCAGCAGCTTCGCTGACGCGCGCGGACGCGACAGTGAAATGAGTTCCGCGAAAAGTCGTGTAGCCGCCGGGCCATGGCTGAAAGCCCCGAATCCGATCGTGGATTTCGCGGGCGCTGAGCGTCCAGTCGATCGAGCCGTCTTCCTTCTTCAGAATCGGAGCGAGCGTTGCCTGCGTGTTGTCCTGCGGCTCCGGCACGATCTCTTCGATCCTGCCAAGCGTCTCAATCAGCAGTGAAGCACCGGCGACGGCCATGCGTTCACCGAGTGCGATCGCGGTTTCCTCGGGGCCTATTTCGGTTTCCCACTTCAGCAGCATGTCGCCGGTATCGAGGCCGGCATTGATTTTCATCGTCGTGACGCCGGTGGTCCGCTCACCTCGCGCGATGGCCCACTGGATCGGCGCGGCGCCGCGATATTTCGGAAGCAGCGATCCGTGAACGTTAATGATTCCGTGCCGCGGCAGGTCGATGATGGACTGCGGAATGATCTGTCCATAGCCGACGACGACCATCACTTCGGCGTTCATGCCGCGAAGCTGTTCGACGATTTCCGGACGGCGTACGCGTTCCGGCTGCTCGATTCGCAGACCGAGACGCTGCGCGGCTTCCTTGACGGGTGACATCGCAAGCGCGTGTCCACGGCCCTTCGGGCGATCCGGCTGCGTGTAGACCGCGACGACTTCGTGATCCGCCGTCACCAGCGCGTCCAGCGTCGGAACGGCGAACGCGGGCGTTCCCATGAACACAAGGCGCATCGCCGAGCGTCCTATGACCACTCGCCGAGCTTTACGAGCTTCTTGATTTTGCGCCGGATCAGATCGCGCTTCAGCGGACTGATATGGCTGATGAAGAGGATGCCGTCAAGGTGATCGGCTTCATGCTGGAACGCGCGCGCCAGCAGGTCTTCGCCCTCGTAATCGTGGGCTTCGCCCTGCACGTCGTACGCGCGGACCACCACCTTTTGGGCACGGGTCACCTGCTCGCGAAAGCCGGGAATGCTGAGGCAGCCTTCCTCGCCGGTCTGCGATCCGGAACGCGAAACAATCTTCGGATTGATCAGAACGAACTTCTGCGTCGGATCTTCCGCGCTGGACGTGTCGACCACGGTGAGGCGCTTCGAGACGCCGATTTGCGGCGCTGCGAGGCCGACGCCGCGGGCCGCATACATCGTCTCGAACATGTCGTCGACAAGCTTCTGCAACTCCGGTGTATTGAAGTTCGTAATCGGCTCGCCGGGGATCTCGAGCACTGGGTCGCCGTATTTGACGATCGGATGAATCATGACGATTGGTGATGCGCCGCGCGGAAACCCACACGCCGCGTATTAGAAATTCCGTACCTGCTCTAAGTATCCCCGATAATTGCGCTCGGTCTCCAGCATCGAGTCTCCGCCGAATTTTTCGAGGAACGACTGGGCCAAAACGATCGCGACCATGGCTTCGCCGATCACCGCCGCTGCCGGGACCACGCAGATGTCGCTGCGCTCGTAAGCTGCGGCAGCGGATTCGCGCGTGTCGAGGTCCACCGATTCGAGCGGACGGCGCAGCGTGGAAATCGGCTTCAGCATGCCGCGGACGATCACGTCCTGACCGTTGGTCATGCCGCCTTCCAGCCCGCCCGCGCGATTCGCTCCGCGATAGAACTCCTGCTGCTCCTTGTTGTAGTGGATCGTGTCCTGAACCTTTGAGCCGAACGCCGTGGCGCCTTCTTCCGCAAAGCCGATTTCGACGCCCTTAACGGCTTGCATGGAAACGATAGCTTGCGCCAGTTTTCCGTCGAGCCGCGAATCCCAGGTGATATGCGAGCCTAAGCCGGGCGGTAAGCCGCGCGCGACCACCTCGAAGACGCCTCCGACGGTGTCGCCGGTTTTATAGGCCACGTCCACAACGGCCTTCATGCGCTGCTCGGCTTCCGGATCGATGCAGGCTAGCAGAACGTCTTCGCGGGCAGCCAGGGCGCGCAGTTCGTCCCAGGTTGCGCCGCGATTCAGCTTTTCCGTTCCGACCTGGATGACGTGGCTGAGAATCTCGATGCCGAAGACGCCGAGGTACTGCTTGGCGATGGCTCCAACGGCCACGCGCGCGGTGGTTTCGCGGGCGCTGGCACGCTCGAGGATGTAGCGGGCATCGTCGAAGTTGTACTTGATGGCTCCGGCGAGGTCGGCGTGGCCGGGACGTGGGCGCGTGACGCGCTTCTTCTTGCCGTCGTCGCCGGCGGCCGCTTCAACCGGAAGCGCTTCGGTCCAGTTTTTCCAGTCTTTGTTTTCGAGGATTAACGCGATGGGAGAACCGATGGTGATTCCGTGGCGGATGCCCGCGACGAAATGGACTTTGTCGGTTTCGATCTTCATGCGTCCGCCGCGGCCGAAGCCCTGCTGACGCCGCCAGAGTTCGCGGTCGATCGCTTCGGTCGAGATGGAGATGCCGGATGGCAGGCCGGTCAGCGTCGCTACCAGGCACTCGCCGTGCGACTCGCCAGCAGTTTCAAATCGGAACATGTTGGGAGGCTTTCATCGTAACAAGCCTCCGACTACGGCGGCGCGAGTCCGCCTGTTGACGGGGCGACTCGGAACGGCTTACCTATTTCAGGCTGAGCGCGGCGACGAACGCCAAGGCAACCAGCGAGCCGACGACCGACCAATGTGATGACGCGCTGGCGGCCGGCGTGGGCCCTTCCGCTGTTAATCGTCCGGCCCCCGTAGCCCTTCAAGACTTTCTTGACATCGTCGTAGCGGAAGGTTTTGAGCTGCCCGGATTCGCCGTCGCGCAAATCGAAGTCGGCGCCTCCGATCCGGCTGAGCCGGCCGAAGTGCTCGCGGCCGTCCGGAAGGATCACGATCATCTTCTGCCCGATCGCGAGCTTTTGCACCTCCTCGGGAACCGCTGCGGCGAGAATGGCGCTAAGCACGAGAGCCAGGAAAACAGGTCTCATAGACCGAGCATGGCGAAGTCGGCGGCGCCCTGTCACTTGGATTGGGGTGAATCGCCCCGTGTACCGCCCAGATGCGAAGCTAGCCGTTCTCTTTGCAGCGAGATACACTATTCGCTTGGACTGGAGCGGTTGAGCCAGCGCCAATTTGCGTTCCTGTAAACAACCAAACCTGGGAGTAACCAATGTCGATTCCGTCCCGTATACTTCTATCCGCCGCGGTTGCCGCCGCTTTATTGACGACCGCGGTCGCACAAGACGACAAGAAAGCAGCGGCGCCCAAGAAAGCCGCAGCGTCGAAAATTCTGCAGCCGCAGATGGCCGTCGAAAAGGGCACCTATAAAGAGCCCATGGGCAAACTCGGCGAGAAGCCCGCGCAGCCCTGGTCCGCAACAACGGTCGGCGCCGCTGTGGACGGAAAGGCGAATCCCGGCGCGACGATCAAGACCGTGACCGGCGAAATCGTCGACTTCTCGTGCTACCTGCAGATTGGCAAGCATGGCGAAAAGCACCGCGCGTGCGCGCAGAAATGCTTCACCGCCGGCCAGCCCATCGGCCTGTTGACCGAAAACGGTACGCTGTACATGCTGATGGAAGAAGAACATGATCCGCGCCGCGACGGCATGGGAACGTTCCGCCAGGCAGCCACCGATCACGCCAGCCACATCATGGAAGTAACCGGCACGGCCTGGTCGCTGAACGGCTACAACGCGCTCTACGTCACCGGATTCCTGAAAAAATAATGACTCGAACGCTGCTGATTCTCGCAGCCGTCCTTGGTCTCTACGGCGTCTCGCTCGAAGGCGCCGAGGCGCCCAAGGCGGTGCCGCCCAAGGTTCCCCTCGGCCTGCTCCCCATCGACTGGCCGAGGGACAACCCCTATTCACCGGAAAAAGTGGAGCTGGGCCGGCTGTTGTACTTCGACCAGCGCCTGTCGCTCGACGACAACATTTCCTGCGCGTCGTGCCACTCTCCAAAGATGGCCTTCACGGACGGCGCGCGAACCTCGGCGGGAATTCATGGAGCCAACGGAAAACGCTCCGCCCCGACAGTCATCAATCGCGCGTACAGCCTGGCGCAATTCTGGGATGGGCGCGCGGCCACGCTCGAGGAACAGGCGAAAGGTCCGATCGAGAATCCGATCGAAATGGGACATTCGCATTCCGCGTGCGCCGCGAAGATCCAGGGCGTTCCCGGGTACGCCGCGATGTTCGAAAAAGTCTTCGGCACGCGGGAGATCACCATCGATCACATCGCCAAAGCCATTGCGACCTTCGAACGCACGGTTCTTTCCGGCGACTCACCCTACGATCGCTACAAAGCCGGGGACAAGAAAGCCATGTCGCCCGCGCAGATTCGCGGCATGAACGTGTATTTCAAAAAGGCCAAGTGCGACTCCTGTCACGAGGGTATTAACTTCACGGCGAATTCGTACCACAACATCGGCGTCAACATCGATCAGCCGAATCCGGACCTCGGCCGCTATGATGTGACGAAAGATCCGAAGGACTGGGGCGCGTTCAAGACTCCGACGTTGCGCGACATCGCCCGTACTGCGCCCTACATGCACGATGGCAGCATGAAGACGCTCGAAGAGGTCGTCGAGTTCTACGACAAGGGCGGAACGGCCAACAAAAACCTCGACGAGAAAATGAAGCCGCTGAAGTTGACCAAGGAAGAAAAGCAGGACCTCGTGTACTTCCTGCACGCGTTGAACGGAAACGGCTGGCAGCAGATCCAGGTGCCGAAGACGTTTCCCGAGTAGCTCGATTCAATCGCCTCCACCCTCGAAGGAAATCCGCGCATGAACCTACCGATTCTTACCCGGCGCGCCGCGCTCGCCGCTCTCGCCGGAGCTACGGCCTCGTGCAATCGTTCGCAGAAGAAGACCATCGCCGTGATTCCCAAGGGGAACGCGCACCTGTTCTGGCAGTCGGTGCATGCGGGAGCGGTTGCTGCGGCGCGCGAGGACAACCTGGACGTCATCTGGAACGGTCCGGCTGCCGAGACCGACTTCACGGGCCAGATCAAGATCGTCGAAAGCATGATCAACCGGCGCGTCGACGCGATCGCGCTGGCTCCGATCGATCGCAAGGCCATGGTCAGCGTGGTGGAACGGGCGGCCAAGGAAAATGTCCTGCTGATCATTTTCGACTCCGGGATCGACACCGATCAGTACGTCTCGCAGATCGCGACCGACAATTATCGTGCGGGAGAACTGGGCGCGGAGCGGATGGCCAAGATTCTCAACGGAGCAGGACAGGTCGCGATTCTCGCCGTCACTCCGGGAGCCGCGTCGACGCTCGCCCGGGAACAGGGTTTCGAGGATTGGATCAAGAAGAACGCTCCGAAAATCGAGATTGTCGATAAGCAGTTCGGGATGTCGGAAGTGGCGACGTCGTTATCGAAAGCCGAAAACATGTTGACCGCGCATCCGCAGATGGCCGGCATGTTCGCGTCGAATGAATCGAGCGCGGTGGGCGCGAGCCAAGCGCTCCGCGGCCGCCAGGGGAAGGTGAAGCTGGTCGGTTTTGATTCGAGTCCGTCGCTGATTGAAGGGCTGAAGACCGGTCTTGTGGATTCGCTGGTGATCCAGGACCCCTTCAAGATGGGTTACGAGTCGGTGAAGACGGCTGCGAAGAAAATCGCGGGCCAGACGGTCGAGAAGAACCGGAGCCTCCCGGCGGTGCTGGTTACGTCCGAGAATCTGGACACGCCGGAAATCCAGGCGAAGATCAGCCCGGACTTGAAGAAATATCTCGATTAGGTTCTCGGACAAAATGAAAAAGGGCGCACCCGAAGGTGCGCCCTTTTCTTGATCTGAAAAACGTGCGAGGTGTCTAGCTCGCGCTCATGCTGGAACCGATCTTCGAGAAGATCGTGCTGACAGAAGGCATCAGCGTCGTCGGGAGAAATCCGGCAACCACGATGACCAACGCCGCCGCCAGGAGTGCGTACTCAATCATGTCTTGGCCGTTTTCGTTGTCCCAAAACCGCCGCATTGACGATAGAGAATATTGACGCACCATAGCTACCCTCCCTGCAGGCCTTTCCCGCGACGAAACCATCGATAACGTGCGGCTGAACTCTATAGTGCCGGAGTTCTGCGATTTGGGCAACCTTATTTTGACCGTAGCGAGAAATCGGAAAAACGCTTACTTGATGGGTACTAGGCAAATACCTTACGACAAAACTAAGGGTTTGACTGCGTCGGATAACGGATCACCGTAAAATTCCGGAGCACAATCCGATCGCTCGTCGCGGCTAAAGTCTGTCCCTGGAAGTCGATGAGCAGCGAGACGGAAAAATTGTCCGCCGCGGAACCCATGCTGGACGCCAGCGTCGAACTGGCTCCCCAACTCTGGCCGGACCAAGCCGCACCCTCGCCGTGCAATCCGATTTCGATTCTTCCGCCGAGCTGCGATTCGTTGGCGGCCACGCTGCGAGAGAAAATCGGAGTCATCCCCCAGAAAATCTGTGCGCCGATCCCCGCATTACTTCCGGTGTGAGAGTACTGGAAGACGATCGAGATGCGATCGCCAGTCTTCAGAATTCCGGTCGGAATCGTGCAGGTGCCGAGCTGCGTCGAATTGGTAGACGTGGACCCCGTGCCTGAGCTGGAACAGATTACCTGCGCGGGCGCGAACGCGCCCAGCGGATTCAGCGAATCTCCGTACCGGTATTGCGCCGTGAGCGCGTCGCCCGCCTGAGGGACCGCCGACAGGAAGAACGTAATTGTCTGCCCGCTGAGGGTGAAGTCGGAGTTCACGACGAGGCGCATGCCATTCCGATACAGCTGCAGGCTCGATGCCGGGGACGGGGGATAGTTGAGCGTAAACGTCAGATTGAGGCCGTTGATCAGTCCGGCGGGAGTCTCGTTGTCCACGTAGGTCGGAAAAATGCCGCCTCCTCCTTCCCCGCCGCAGGGTCCTGCACTTCCATCCACCCGGACGCAATCGCCCGGATTGCCCGTCGCCGCGTCAATTTGACCCGCGAAGTTGATGACCGCCGCGCGCGAAGGCCCGAATCCCGACCCGGCCTGCGGACGAACAGCCAATTCGTTCGACAACCCACTGACATCAGAAATGAAGATCGAGGAAGTGACCGGCGGCGGCCCGACGACGGTTCCACTCGAAACCCGCACGTCGCGCAAGCGGAGCGTTGTGCTGCTCGGAGGAACGGCCCACGTCTCAGTGAACTGCAGTCTGCCCTGACTCTCATAGTTGACGGCGTAACTAGCTCCGGGCGATGAAGTGGTGGTCGGCACCAGCTGCACTTTGAGCGACCCGTTGACGATCTCCAATGTCACCATCTGGGTCGCAATGGGGATGCTGTCCCCGGTCTGGAAGCTGTTCCACCGGATCGTCATCGTGCCGGAATACCGCGTCCCATCGGCCTTATAGAGCGTGTCCTGAATGGTCGTCAGCGCGGGCTGTGCCCGGGCCGGCTCGACCATGGCGGCCAGCGCCCCTATCAGGATCCATCGGCTGAATAACTGCATCGTGAATATGCCTCCTCGCGGCCGAAGCATACCTTGGCGGCTGGATGGAAGGACCCGTTCCTGCCGGATCGAATGATGGCAACCGGTTTCAAATCAATGAGATAAAAAAATGCGCCGCTCGCGTGACTGAAAACGCCGTGGGAACCGCCTCACTTTCGCGGGGGAGTACGTTAAACTTGAGGCAGATGGCTGATTCCGTAGCAATCGAGAAGCGCGCCTCCGTGCCCGTCAGCGCGTGGTTACCCGCGGTCGCTGTAGGCTGGTTCCTGCCCGGCGCTGGACACTTTCTGCTGAAGCGCTACTACCGTGGCGCCCTCATGCTGGGCTCTGTGGCGCTGATGTTCCTGTTCGGCCTGCTGATGCGGGGAGCCTTCTTCGAACCGCAAGGCGGAGACCTGTTGACCACCGTGATCTACTACGGCGGGTTCCTCTGTAACCTGATGTCGGGCATCTTCTATTTCCTCGCCAGTTGGCTGGGCTATACGCAACCGGACGTCGCCGGACATGTGCACGATTACGGAACGAAATTTCTCGTTGGCGCCGGGCTGCTAAACGTATTGGCGATGGTCGACGCCTTCGAAATCGCTACAGGCAAGAAGGATTAAGGGGCCACAAGCATGAAAGCGAATCTCTCCCATTTCGAAGCGGCCCTGCTCTTCGCTCTGTTTACTTCCATCGTGCTTGGGATTATCACCAAGCGGACCGATCGGGAACGCTGGCGATACGGGCTCTATTGCTTCGGCTGCTTCGTAGCGGCGCTGTTTGGCCTGAGCTGGTTGATGT
>Ga0105248_10010933_pt1 | contig 10014 bp, 7 predicted proteins | sample KBSS34metaG_FD_81524 | JGI IMG/M metagenome (GOLD analysis project Ga0105248, IMG submission 81524) | Switchgrass rhizosphere microbial communities from Kellogg Biological Station, Michigan, USA - KBS S3-4 metaG | ecosystem: Host-associated > Plants > Roots > Rhizosphere > Soil | place... | reverse complement strand
GACCGCGCTCGCGATCTTCGCGTCGGACGCACTATCTTCAACCGCCTACGCAACTGAGCAGATTCTGCTGGTTCTGGCAGCCGCCTATGTCGCCGGAGCGGGCGCTGCTTTCGGTCGCGTAATTCCCATCTCGATTGCGATCAGCCTGCTGCTGGTAATCGTCGCGATCAGTTATCGACAAACAATTTACGCTTATCCTTCCGGGGGTGGCGCGTTCATTGTCGCTAAAGAGAATTTGGGAACGTTACCCGGGTTGATTGCCGGCGCGTCGTTGCTGGTCGATTACATTCTGACGGTATCCGTGTCGGTTGCGGCCGGGGTCGAGGCGATCACGTCGGCCATGGTAGGCACGCGATTCGCCGGCTTGCACAATCACCGGGTCATTCTGTGTCTGTTCTTCATCGGGTTTATTACCGTCGCTAATCTTCGGGGCGTGCGGGAAGCGGGCGCCATGTTTGCCGCGCCGAGCTACGCTTTCATCTTTAGTTTTCTGGCGCTGATTATCTATGGCATGGTCCGTTACTTTCTGAACCCGGGCATAGTGCCTCCTCACAGCGAGGTCGAGACCAAGATTGCCGAAGGTTACCATTCACAATCGCTCAATCTCTTTCTCTTGTTAGGAGCGTTCGCCAACGGCTGCGCGGCCCTGACGGGAATCGAGGCAATTTCAAATGGCGTGCAAGCGTTCAAGGCGCCGGAATCAAAAAACGCAGCGACGACGCTTTCCTGGATGGCCGTCCTGCTAATCGTCATGTTCATGGGCGCGAGCATTCTGGCTTATCTCTTCAATGTCCATCCGCTCGAACGTGAAACAATAATTTCACAAATTGCTCGTGCCGTATTTAGCGGGCCGATGACCTGGTTCTATTACGTAGTGCAGACTACGACGGCCGCGATTTTAATTCTGGCGGCCAACACGTCGTTTGCCGGTTTCCCTCGTCTCGCCTCACTGCTGGCGCGGGATCGCTTTTTGCCGCGCCAACTGGCCAATCTCGGAGACCGTCTGGTCTTTTCCAACGGGGTCATCTTGTTGGCGATATTCTCCGGGTTTCTGGTCTGGGTTTTTAGGGGTGATACCAGCCGGCTGATACCGCTCTATGCGGTCGGAGTGTTTCTCTCGTTCACGCTGTCGCAAGCCGGAATGGTGGTCCATTGGTGGCGCGAAGGCCGGATGAGCAAAGCGCCGGTTCAAGATGCCGCGCCCGGTAAAACGCCCGAGGTCCGGAGGAAATCACACTGGCGAAAATACCTGCTCGTCAATGGAATCGGGGCGGTGGCCACTTTTCTGGTGCTGATGATCTTCATCGTGACCAAATTTGTGCACGGTGCCTGGATCGTCGTCGTCTTGATTCCCGCGCTGGTCTTGATGTTCCTCAAGATCCACCGGCATTACGTTGACGTGGCCCAACAGCTTTCGACCGAAGGCTTGCAGGCATTGCGGCCGATGAATCATGAAGTGATTGTTCCGATCTCCGGAATTCATCGAGGTGTAATTGCCGCGCTGGAATACGCAAAGTCAATCGCGCCGCACCATGTCACGGCCGTTTACGTGAACCTCGACGACGAAGCTACTCAAAAGTTACGCGAGAAGTGGCAGCAGTGGGGCTCAGGAGTGAACCTCGTCGTGGTCGCTTCGCCTTATCGATCGCTGGCCCGGCCGCTATTCAACTACGTCGATCGAGTGCGGCGGAGTTCACCTAACGTGATGATCACGATCGTTTTGCCGGAATTTGTGCCCGCGAAGTGGTGGCAGAATCTACTGCACAATCAAAACACTTTATTTTTGAAAGGCGCGCTCTTGTTTAAAAAAGGGGTCGTCGTCACCAATGTTCCGTACCACCTGGAACACTAACAACTAAACAGTTGCGGCCATCGTCCGCGAGGCCAGAAAGCAAGCGCGGCAATAGACAGGGCGCCCTTGTGAAGGATAGAAGGGTACGGTTGTTTGCGCCCGGCACTGAGCGCAGGTAACGGTCACTTCAATTCGTTGTTTGATACCGGCTGATTGGGCGGCTGAGATCGCGGCGAGGCGTTCATTCTTTGCGTGCTTGCATGGCTTGCAGCGCTTGGGCTCGTTCTTCAAACCTTTGTCGTGAAAAAATACCTGCTCGCCCGCAGTCCAGGTAAACTCTTCGCCGCAATCCACACACGTTATCGGCCGATCTTGAAATTCACATATCGGTTCCGCGCCGTTTTGGTCTGTGTGAGTATCTGACATAGTTTTCCTCCCGCCGCCCGTTAGTCGCCAGGGACAGGAAAGCCCGATCAGTGGTGCGTTGAGCTGTACGAGGAGGCCGCGGAAAAACTACACTAGCGGTGGTTCGCTTAACGTTTTCCCGAGAGCACGAAAGCAACAGCCACAGCGGCTGCACTTATATGACTATGATCCGGCGCTGTCAAGCATTTTCTGTGGAAATTCCCGGGCCGGAATCGGCTGAAAGTTAGCGGAGGAAGTGGTCTTTTGACGATGAAAGTTTTGGTGATTGGATCCGGAGGTCGAGAGCACGCGCTATGTTGGGCGTTACAAAAGACTTCTGAACGCCCCCTGGAATTATTTTGTGCGCCGGGGAATGCCGGTATTGCACAGATTGCCAGGTGTGTGCCGGTGCGTGTAACTGACAACAACGGGCTCGCCACTTTCGCCGAGGAGGCAAAAATTGATTTGACGATGGTGGGACCGGAAGGCCCTCTGGCGGCCGGCATCGTCGATCATTTTCGCATGCGCGGCTTACGAATTGTCGGTCCGGCGCAGGCTGCGGCGCGCCTGGAATCGAGTAAGGCCTTTGCCAAGGATTTCATGCAGCGGCATGCAGTGCCCACTGCTCGTTATCGAATCGTCTCGTCGGCGGAAGAGGGCGTCAGCGTCTTAAACACCGGCGAGTTTGGTGATAGCCAGGCTCCTGTCGTGATCAAAGCGGATGGCCTGGCGGCCGGCAAGGGCGTCTTCGTAGCGACCAATCGCGGCGAAGCCGTCAACGCGTTGAACGAATTGAAAAGCGGAGTGGTGGGGGCGGAAGCTGCGCAACGAATCCTTATTGAAGAAACGCTCGTTGGGCGCGAGGTGTCTTTGCTCTTGTTTTCGGACGGCCAGGATTTTCGCCTGATGCCTGCTGCGCGCGATCACAAGCGCGTCGGAGAGAACGATACGGGCCCCAACACCGGGGGCATGGGATCGATTACGGATGCGACCATCCTTGATGAGTCAACCCGCGATCGAATCGTGCGCGAAGTCGTGGCCCCGACTCTTGAAGGATGCCGCGCCGAAGGCCTGCCATTTCAGGGAATCTTATTTGTAGTTCTGATGCTGACCGCTGACGGACCCCGCGTCCTTGAATACAATGTGCGCTTTGGCGATCCCGAGACGCAGGCGATTCTGGTAAGGCTGAAAAGCGACCTCGCAGAGATCTTCCAGGCCATGACTGAGAGGCGACTCAGCAGTGCCCAGGTAAACTGGTCGGAAGACTCTTCGGCGTGTGTCGTCCTGGCGTCACGGGGCTATCCGGCCAGCGCGGAAACTGGAGCATCGATTGAAGGGCTCGATCGCGCGGCGCAAAGTGATCGCACGACGATCTTTCACAGCGCTACGGCCCGCGGCGCGGCTGGTGAATGGCTGACAGCCGGCGGCCGGGTGTTGGGCGTTACCGCCACCGGCGAAAACCTCGACCTGGCCCTGTCGCGGTGTTACGGCGCCATCAGCAACATTCACTGGGACGGAATGCATTACCGGCGCGATATTGGACGGCCGGTTGGGGCGGGCGCGTCAGCAAAAGGCTGAAATCACGCAAACCGGCGATTCGCTCGCCAGACGCACTGCGAACCCTCCCCCGTTCTCTGCTATACTCCGTTGAAAATTGGTCGAAAATGCAACCGTGCGCCTTGCTCTTTCGTACTATTCGTCGGTGCGCCGGGCCTTTTTGACGACCGCTGGGGTGACTAATCCGATCTTCGATTCTGAAATTGGCCGGAGGATGAAATGGGACTGTGGACTAGGATATCGCGTTCGCTGCGCGCTCTGTTCGGCGGAATTGTCGAGGCAACAGAAGATCCCGAACTGATTTTGCAACAAACGATCCGCGATATGCGCGATCGTATTCCGGACCTCAACAATTCGGTGGCCCAGGTGATGGCCACTGAGAAGCTGCTCGGCAAGAATAAAGAGCGGCTGGAGACTCAGGTTGTTGATCTGGATTCGAAGATTAAGGCTTCAGTGAAGATGGGCCGCGATGATATCGCGACTGCTTACATCGGCCAGCTACAGCAGGCCCAGGTAGATTTGCAACGGACCGTCCACCAATACGAACATTCACAACTCGCATCAAAGCAGGCTCTGAAGGCCCGGGACAACTACATGCTGCAAATGCAACGGCGCACTGCCGAGGCGATGCAGCTCATCAATCAATCAAAGCAGGCCAAGCTCCAGGAGCAGTTGGCCCAGACGATGGCTTCGTTCCAGATTGGCGACGATGCTTCGACTTTCGATGAGATGCGCGACAAGATCGATCGCCGGGCCGCCGCTGCCGAAGCGCGCATGCAATTGGGCTCAACCTCTGTAGATAACCAGATGCAGGAGATTGAAAAGGAAGCGATGGACATGCAGCTCCAGGACAAGCTGCTGCAATACAAGAAAGAGATGGGACTGCTTCCGGCCGGCAGCGATGCCCCTGCGCCTCAGGCCTTGCCGGCGCAGGGCGAGACGTCGTCGCGATCGTAGCAGTTGGAGTTCCGCCTTCAGACGACCGCCGCCTAAACGCGGAACTCCGGTACAGGCTGTAACCGTCGAGGGTTGGCAAATAATATTCATCCATTAGTTCACGCAGCTTCATGGAATTTCCCAAGATCGATTTCCGGTACGTAAAAGAGGCATTCAAGGAGCCGATTAATTTTTGGGGCATGGCCGGCTTTGCCATCGGCGCCGCGTTTTTTCAGGACGTGACGCCTTTGCTGCTGGCGATGGGCTCGGAAGCTGTCTATCTCGCGGTGGTGCCTGCCAGTCCAATCTATCGCCGCCTGGTTCAGCGTCGGGAAAAAGAACGCGCGCGCAAGCTGCGCGAGGCGCAACGCGAAGCCGTGATCAAGGCGTTCGATCCGCGCGAACGCGAGGCCGTCGAGTATCTGCGCTGGATGAAAAATCAGATCTACTCGAACTATAAAAAGTTCACCACCAGTAAAGAAGTGCCCGCCAACCTGCAAACGCTCGATCAGCGGTGGGAAGACTTCGTCGATTTGCTCGATGTCTATCGCCGGCGTAAACACCACCTGCGATCGACCAATCGCCAGGCCGTGGCGAATCAACTGAAGCAGGCGGAACATGCTGTTCAAACCGCCACCGACGATAAGCAAAAGCGCATTCAACAGGCCAACGCCGAAATTCTCAAGCGCCGCGTGGCCGCGTTTAATGATCTGGAGCGGTCAGTAAAGCTGGTCGAAGGGCAACTTCAATCGATCGAGAATTTCTTTGGCCTGGTAAACGACCAGGTGGTCACCTTGCCTACGCCTGAGCGCGTCTCTTCACTGCACTTTGAAGAGTTGAGCGATTCCATCGCCATGACCCGCCAGATGCTGGAAGAAACCGCCGACACCTTCGGGATGCTCGATAATCAGAACCGCGAATTGGACCTGCTGCTTTCCAGCGGATCATCTTCAAAATAAAGCCATGTCCGGCAAACTTTAGTTTGTCGCTTCCCAGGGCCTGGACGAGACCCCGTTTCGAGATTGCCCGATAACGACAAACTGAAGTTGTCCGGCTCCTTTGGGCCACTCTAAAAGCGTGATTTCCGGCGACTTAGCTCTTAAGGTAGAGCCTCAGGAAACACACTCTATCGTGTTGAAAAAAAAGATGGCCACAAGATATTGACATCCGGAAAAACTAGGCGTATAGTCCGTTCTGCTTTGGTTGAGACGGCTGGCAGCGGCGGCAGGGGGGTTCCAAAACCCAACTCCGCAGGGTTGTAGTGACTTCGCAATACCGACCGTAGTACCTGCAAAACATCAAGGGTTTTTGGCGTAGGCGATTATGAATCGTCTCGGTCTTTTTGTCCCTGAAATCGGCTCGTGTGGCCCTGGTCGCGCGGGAAAGGTAAACTAATGAACGTAGCGAGCGGCGCGAAAATGACAAAGGTGTCTGAAAAAGAAATGAGCAAATCGACTTCCTTTGAAAGGGACATTGCTCCCCTGGGTCTGAATGCGCGGCGCGTCATTGCCAAGCGCTATTCGCTGAAAGATGCCAAAGGGAATTCCCTCGAAGAGTGGTCAGACATCGTTGCTCGCGTGGTCGCTCACGTGTCAGTTGCTGAAACCGATCCCAGCCAGCGCGACCAGTTCTTTAATGCGTTGACGGACATCATGATGGCCCGCGAGTTTGTTCCCAATACGCCGTGCCTGGTGAACGCCGGCAAGCCCAATGGCCAGCTCGCCGCCTGTTTCGTGCTCGATGTGCCGGATTCGATTGCCGGCATCATGAAGACGGCCACTGACGCCGCGATTATTCATCAGACCGGCGGCGGCACCGGCTTCACTTTCGAGAAGCTGCGGCCCAGCGGTTCAATGGTGAGTTCGACGCACGGAGTGGCCAGCGGTCCCGTCTCGTTCATGAACATCTTCAATACGACGACTGACACCGTGAAGCAGGGTGGCGTGCGGCGGGGCGCGAACATGGGCATGATGCGGGTGACGCATCCGGACATTCTGCGTTTCATCCACGCGAAGAATGATCAGCACTCGCTGACGAACTTCAATATTTCAGTCAATGTAACTGACAAGTTCCTCGAGGCGGTTGATCGCAACGAGTGGTATCAGCTCGATTTCAAAGGCGAGTCCTGGGACGATCCGGTTTTCGATCCGGTCACTGGCCGCAACTATGTGGTCTATCGCCGGCCAGATGGATCGACCGTTACCTTCCGGGATAAAGAATCATTCGACACCGCCGATCTTTCCGATGTCTTGATTGAAGAACCGCCGGCGCCGGGATTTGTCTACGCGCGGGACATCTGGAACCGGATCATCGCCAGTGCTCATAAGTACGCTGAGCCGGGGATCGCTTTCATCGATGAAGTCAACCGCCACAATCACATGATTAATTCGATGGGCCCGATCATGGCGAGCAATCCCTGTGGTGAGCAGTTCCTGCACTTTGCCAACTCGTGCAATCTCGGCTCGATCGATGTCAACAAGTTCTATGATCGGGAAAACCGTCTGGATTGGGACCGCCTGGCTGAAGTGACGCACTGGACCGCGCGTTTTCTCGACAACGTGATCGACACCTGTGCCTGGCCTTTGCCGGAAATCAATGACGTCGTGAAGCGCACGCGTCCGGTGGGCCTGGGCATCATGGGTTTTGCCGATCTCTGTCTGAATTTGAAGATTTCTTACGGCTCTGCCGCCTCTATAGATTTAATGGATGAAGTGATGGGCTTTATTCGCCGCGAGGCGTGGATGGAAAGTCTGCGTCTCGGAGCTGAACGTGGTGTTTTTCCTGAGCTCGAAGCTAATCGCGAATCCTATGCCGACTTTCTCTATAACCAAATCGGCATCTCACGTGAAGTTTCGCTCACCCCGCGTAACTATGAAGTCACGACGATCGCTCCTACGGGCACGATTTCCCTGGTCGCAGAAACATCGTCGGGCGTTGAACCCAACTTCTCATGGGCGTACGTGCGAAAGGACACTCTCGGCACGCGCACGTACGTTCACACTCTCGCCGCGCAAGCGCTTGGTCTGGAGGTCGATCAAACCGATGCGGATTCAATCGATGCCGCCGCCGCTTACGTCGTTGAGCACGAGCACGAACTGCCTGGTTACTTCATTTCCGCCATGTCGATTAGCGCCGAGCAGCATGTTCACGTGCTGGCCGCCGCACAGCGAAACGTCGACAACAGCGTTTCCAAGACCTGCAACGGCGCAGTCAACGACACTATCGAGTCAGTCGATCATCTCTATCGCCTGGCCCGCCAGCTCGGCTGCAAAGCTGTGAGTTATTACCGTGACGGCTCGCGCGAAGGTCAGGTGCTCACTTCGATGAAGTCAGAACCTAAGACTGAGACGCCGACGGTCGTGACCACCACAACGATTATCGAACCAATCGAAGAACCAACCGTCGCCCGCACCGAATCAGAAAACGAAGCCGCCGCGCGCCGCTTAGCGGAAGCCGAAGCCGCCGCGCGCAAGCAGGGGGCAATTCGTCTCGAGCGTCCGCGCGAACTGCGGGGCGCCACCTGGCGGATTCCTTTCGATGGCCAGAACCTCTACGTCACTGTCAATCACGACGATCAGATGATTCAGGAAGTCTTTGCCACCGGCCCGATTTCTGGTGGGGTGGGAATGCTCGCTTCCAAGATGCTGCGCGGCGGATTCGACGCTGCCGAAGTCGCTTACAGCTTGAACAAAGTTACCGGCACGCACGCCGTCTGGTTCAACGAGCGCCTGCTGACTTCACCCGAACAAGCCGTCGCCGAATGTCTCATGATCACGAACCGGCGCTTGAAAGGTCATCCCGATTCGGCCCGGGCCCTCGGCAAACAAACCCACGCGACCACTTCATCCGTCACCGCGCAACCCGTAATTGGCGCCATCATGTCCACAATGATCAGCACCTGCCCCGAATGTCATGGGCAATTGGAGCATGCCAGTGGGTGTGATTTTTGCCGGGATTGTGGATATTCAAAATGTAAGTGAGACAGATCGAATGCACGAGGTAACAACCGCCGCGCTACGTCGCGGCGGTTGTGCTTTGTATGCAACAAAAGAATCCAGGGAGAACGGAATGACACTCGAGGAAGGAACTATCCACCTCCAGTTAGGACAACCAACCCTGGGGCCAGTCCTGGAATTCTGCAATTCTGAGCCGCTTTAGAGCCAAGCTAACATCGTCGTCAATGCAAGACACTGGCAGTGACGTGGTGCGACACAAAAAAACATTTCCGCATCAGCTCCGACAAAGCTTCCTCGTGAATATTGGTTGAAGCGAGTTGAATGGCCGCTTAGGTGCTTTTGGAGTGCGGCGACTTGTCGCCGCTTTTAGTCGCGGTCAGCAATTCTAAAGCGGTGACAAGTCACCGCACTCCAAATTTGCTGCGTTTGACTTAAGCTCTCTATTAGCCTACTGTCATTCCGAATCGAGTCCAGCGCACTCCTTCTCAGGCTCCTCTGGAATTAACCAGATAATCTGACCCAACAGCTCAAGAACAAAGGCATAAGTATGTTTGCTCGTCACGTAGTAGTTAGACTCAAAGCCAAGGCCGCCCCCGAATTTACCCGCCTGGTTGAGACGCAGGTAATTCCCATGCTGCGCAAGCAGAAGGGATTCCTGGATGAGATTGTCTTTATCGCGCCGGATCTCACCGAAGCCGTCGGTAACAGCTTCTGGGAGACGCAGGCGGATGCGGAGGCCTACAGCCGCAAGTGTTTTCTTGAGGTAGTTAAGTCTCTGGAGTCGGTGCTGGCGGGAGCCCCGACGGTCGGAACTGCGCATGTATCCAATTCAACATTTCACAAGATCGCGTCTGGCAATGGAGCGTAAGCGCTTCCAGATGCAGAGGAGGGCCGGAAAGCCCTCTATCCGGGATTCCCCAGTTCCGACCATCTTTCTTCAAGGCGAGCCTTTGACTCCAACAAAAATACCAGTGATGAAGAAACTAAGAGAGCGCGGAATCTATGCTCTGTCAGACGGCAGAGAGTTTGTCGTGCATGCAGTTTTCCGCGGTGGTTATGTTTTCTACACGCCCGAGGACTGGGATCGCTTTGGCGGTCACGCATACGAAGCGAACGCGGATGGCCATCTGCGCTGGAACGGTGAACTCGATCACTGGCGCACCGAAGATTTGATTGATACGAGCCGGACAGCGCCATCGCGTTCGCGGAATGTAGCCTGATCAGGAACTTGATAGGGCCGCGTTCTGAATTGGATTAGGCGTCGAAATATTTTCAGGCAGGATTACTTGCGGATTCTTAGCAAGCAGGGGGAAGTCAGCGAGTGCTAACTAACACTCAAGGACTTCCCCTTATTGCGTAGACCATGCG
>Ga0105248_10010930_pt1 | contig 10015 bp, 9 predicted proteins | sample KBSS34metaG_FD_81524 | JGI IMG/M metagenome (GOLD analysis project Ga0105248, IMG submission 81524) | Switchgrass rhizosphere microbial communities from Kellogg Biological Station, Michigan, USA - KBS S3-4 metaG | ecosystem: Host-associated > Plants > Roots > Rhizosphere > Soil | place... | reverse complement strand
TGCGCGGTCGGGCAATCCTTTCGACAAATAGTCGCGACCGAGCGTGAAGTCAGGTAGCGCTGTTGCGACGCTGCCGGCTCCCGGCACCAACGCGCCGCTCTCCGGAGCGTCCATCTCGAGCGTCATTGGCTGGCGGAGCGCATGGGGATCGAGTTTTTGCGCCTGCTCACTGGAGAGCGCTGCGCCGTCGATGTCGCCCAGAGCCGAAAGAGCGATGCTGAGAATGGCGTGTGCCTGAGCCAGGGACTCATCCTTCCTGATCGCGCGAAGACATGCATCTCGCGCCTCGGCAAACCTGCCGAACTCGACGAGCACACGCGCCACACCGCACCACGCAAGTGGATGCTCCTGCTGATCGTGAATGACAGCGCGATACGCGTCGAGCGCCAGCTGGAAGTGTCCCTGCCGGTACAGCGCCAAAGCGAGATTGATTCGCGCGCTCTCGAGGGAGTGGTCGTCGCGTGCAGCTCTCCGAAAGAAATTGGTAGCTTCACGAAGCTTGCCTGCGTCCCACAGCAACGCTCCGAGATTGTTTTCCGCGGGCGCGTAATCGGGTTTGCGCACGATGCAGTCGCGGAGCGACTGCTCTGCCTCGGAGCTGCGGCCGAGCAGGTAGAGCGCGATGCCACGCTGGTTGAGAATTCTCGGAGTTGCGCCACCGAGGGCCATTCGCTTGTCGTAGTCGTCCAGCGCCTCGCCGGGTTGCCCCAGCGCGAGATGCAAGCTCGCCTTTGCCTCGAGCGTTGCCGCAGGCTCTTCGCCCGCGTTGAGGGCTGCACGGCATTCACGCATTGCTTCGACGTGATAACCCTTGAGACGGAGCGCGAGCGCGAGCGTCAGATGCGGACTCCCTGCACGAGCAGCGTGACCTGGCTTGGCCGAAGTTTCGGGAGCTGTCGCTTCTTCTCCGTCTGCTGCCTCGAGAGCGAGGTTCGCTTCCGCGCGCGACAGCCGCGGATTGAGTGCCACGGCTCGACGGTTCGCCTCGCGCGCCTCGTCTACTCTTCCAAGGTCACCGAGTATGAATCCCGCGAGATAGTGCGCGTCGGGATTCGATGGGTTGAGATCGATCGACCGTCGCAGAAAGCGCAATGCTTCCTCGCCGTTCCCGCGATTGTAATAGAGCTCCGCGAGAAAAAAGTGCAGCACGGAGCTTTCCGGATCATGCTGCAGCGCGCGCCGGAATCTCTTTTCCGCCAGATCGAGATTTCCTGCGCTCTTCTCCGCGATTCCACATTCGACCAGTGCGCCGATGTCGTCGGGAGATGTGGCGAGCCTCTGCTCGAGCTCGACCGTCCGGCTCTTCAGCGAGCCCGCTTTTCCATAGGCAATCTCGAGATTTCTGCGCGCGACGCGCATCCGCTCGTCGAGCGCCAGCGCACGCGAGAAAGCTTCTATTGCCTCATCGAACAGCCCACGCCGAAAATACAACACGCCGAGATTGTTCTGCGCTCCCGGATCTGCCGCGTCGATCCTGCGCGCAAACGATCGCAGAATTGCGGCGTCCCTGGGTGCAGACACAACCGCGCCGGAATCGTGCATCAGGCCACGCGCACCGCACGGAAGATCGCGCCGAACGATTCCCCGTCCGGCAGCAGCAGAAAAAATCCACGAAATCGCTCGCCCACTTCCTCGAACGAGAACTCCGTCTCCACGCAGCAGACCGCTACTTCCGGTGATGCTGCCGCGTTGCAGTCATCGAGTATCTCGAGAGTGGTGCCCATGCGAAACCGCGGCGGCGACGGCATCAGATGCATTCCGAGGAAATCGCTGAGCGCGGTCATGTAGGCGCCGCCGAGTATGTTCCCCGCTTCCTTGAGCGCCGACTCCTCGAGTCGGTCGAAGCCTTCGCCGCGCTGGCGTCGCTCGCGGCGGAGCATCAGGTCAGCGAGCCTTCGTCCGGTGAGCACCGGAAGCGCTAGCAGCGTCTGTCCGTTGAGCGATCCGCTCATATCCATCGTCACGCTCACGATATGCGCGTCAGGATCCGCAATCGCCGGAACCAGCTCAGACAGCTGTCCGACGTTCACCATCGGAACGTCAATCATTATTCGCGCGCCGGTCATCAATGACAAAGCGGTCGCCGCGTGCCCTGCACCGATGCTCGCAACTTCCTTGAGCGCATCGAGCCGGGCGGGTGAAAACGAGCGCAATACTGTCGCGCTCATTGACGGCTCAGGAACTTCGATTCTCTGCATGTCGTCGCCTATGCCAGGCCGCGCGCGTCGAGTATCAGCGCCGGCGCTCCGGTTGGAAGGATCGTCGCTCCGCTGAACAGCTGCGGCATTCCGCGGGCGGCGTCGAAAGGTTTTACAACGATTTCCTGCTGTCCGATGAATTCGTCCACAACCAGTGTCGTTCGTCTGTCGGGCATGTCGAGCACGACAACGTGACCGGCACCGTTTGCCCGCGGAGGATGACCAAGGCGAGCTCTCAACCGCACCACCGGAAGCTTCTCGCCACGGATTTCCAGCACCTCGCGTCCGTCCTCGAAGCTCGACATCGCCTCGGTGAGGACCATTGTTTCCACCACGTGCGTGATCGGAAGCGCGTAGACCTCGCCCGCGGTACGCGACAACAGCGCGTGGATGATTGCGAGAGTGACTGGAAGCCGTACGCTGATCGTCGTTCCCGCGCCTGGCGATGTTGTCAGCTCCACCGAACCACCGAGCGACCGCACTTTGGTTGCAACCACATCGAGACCAACGCCACGTCCTGAGAGTCGACTCACGGCGGACGATGTCGAAAAGCCTGGCCGCGCTATGAGCTCCAGAATCTCTGCATCTGACAGCGATTCCTGAGTTGAGGGTACGAGTCCCGCCGCGCGCGCATTCTTCAGCACTTTCCCGGCGTCGATTCCCCGTCCGTCGTCCTCGACATTGATCACCACCGCAGCGCGCTCACGCTCTGCCGACAGCACCAGCCGGGCAACCGGCGGCTTGTGGGATTTCTTCCTCTCCGCCGGAGTCTCGATCCCGTGATCGATGGCATTTCGAAGGAGATGCATCACCGGATCGCCGATCTCGTCCAGCACCGATTTGTCCACCTCGATGTCGGTTCCCTTGAGCTCGAGCGACACCTGCTTCCCGAGCTCGTGCGACGCATCGCGAACGAGCCGTTCGAACCGCTCGAACGCCTGACCGACTGGAACCATCCGGCTTTTTGTAATTTCCTCCTGCAGGCTCGCAATCAGGCGCGATGCCTGAGAGACGACTTCCACGAGCTCCGGCCGGCCCATCTGCCGCGCCAGCTCGGACAAGCGGCCTCGCGCGATCACCAGCTCGCCGATCAGTGTCATCAGCGTGTCGAGTCTCTCCGCATCCACGCGAACGCTGCGCTTCCCATCTCCGACCGAGAAGGTCGAGGTGTGAACCCGCGTCCCGAGGGGCGGAGTGAATCGCGCTTCTTTCGACGGCGTGAAGCGCTTTGACTGCGACGGAGTGAAACGCCTTGGGTGCGCTGGAGTGTGACTCACGACCTGCATCGCCGGCCATTCCATCGTCGGCATCATGACAGGAGGAACGACGGGGTCCTGCACCGCCGCGAGCGATTCGAGCATTTGCACCGCAGCGCTTACCTCGTGGCTCGCGTCGGGATCCACTGACACAGCCACAACTGCGCTCTCGAGTACGTCCACTGCCTCGAACAATGCGTCGATTACTGCAGGCGACGGCTCTGCACCATAGCGCCGGAGATTTTCGAGCAGAGTCTCGAGCGCGTGCGAGAGATCGCGGATGGATTGGTACCCCATCGCCGCACTCATTCCCTTCATGTTGTGGACTGCTCTGAACAGCTCTGCGATTCGCTCGCTGCAAGCTCCGTCGCCGCCGCGCTCGATTGCGAGCAGGGCGGTGTTCATGTCGTTGAGTCGCTCCCGCGCTTCTGCGCGGAAGAGCTCGGCGTAGCGCTCAGCGTTCACTTAGCCAAGCACGCGTTGCACCGCTTCGAGCACTCTACTTGGCTGAAACGGCTTGACGACGAAATCCTTCGCGCCGGCTTGAATCGCTTCTGCGACCAGCGCCTGCTGTCCCATTGCGCTGCACATCAGCACGCGCGCCTGCGGATCGAAATCCGTGATTGCCCGGACGGCGTCGATGCCGCCCATCTCCGGCATGATGATGTCCATCGTCACCAGATCGGGACGCAGCTCCTTGTATTTCTTCACTGCTTCCTGCCCGGATTCCGCTTCGCCGACGACGTCGAGACCAGCCTGCGTCAGGATGTCCCCGATCATCGTGCGCATGAATACCGCATCGTCACACACCAGCACCGTTGTGTTCACTTATTCCCCCTCAGACGAGAGCCATTTGCACGAGTGCGCCAAGGTCGAGCAGCGCCTCGAACGGAACATCCTTGTCCAGCAACCCGATGTCGTGCACTTCATCCACCACCACTCCAGCTACGCGCGTCCCCAGCTCTACCAGCAGAATGCTCGCTGTGGGCGCCATCGACGAAACGCCATACTCGCTCATCGTTGCGTCGAGAACCGTGACAATCGTTCCGCGCAGATTTATCAAGCCACACACCTGCACCGGCGAGCCGGGGAGTGGCGTGACGGGCTTGAGCGGAATTATCTCGCGCACCGATCCGAGACCGGCACAATGCAAGTGGCCGGCGAGGCTGAACAGCAGCACCTTCGCGTGTCGTGTAGAAGACGCCTCGGCGGACAAATCGAAATCGTCCGGCGTCGCGAGATGCTCGAGAGTCGCGCTTCTAGCTGCTGTGCTGGTCATAGAAGCCGAGGGCAACCAGCGGATCCTCGGCTTCAGGCAACCCTGATCCCTCAGCAATCGCGGAGAGCGATTGCTTCAGGTCCTCGGGCAACGGTGAGCGGATGTCCATCGGCGCGCCAGTGATTGGGTGTATGAACACGAGCCACGCCGCGTGCAGAAAATGCCTCCGCGGCGGAAGCCCCGCGATCCGTCTTCCTCCACCGCCGCCGTACGTGTCATCGCCCATCACTGGGTGTCCGACCGACGCGAGGTGAACGCGAATCTGATGGGTCCGCCCGGTGTGCAAATGAGCGCGCAGCAAGTCTCCGGGTCCAAATCGGGCTAGCCGGACAAAGTCCGTCTTCGCCTGTCTACCAGTACTGACGATTGCCATACGCTTTCGGTCTCGCGGGTCACGGGCGATCGGCTTGTCCACCGAAAGCACGTCCCCGCCGAGATGTCCCCAGATCATCACTGCATAGCCGCGATGCACCCGCCTCGCCGCCAGCGCCGCACTCAGAATCCGGTGCGCGCGGTCGGTCTTCGCAACGATCAGCAATCCCGATGTTTCCTTGTCCAGACGGTGAATGATTCCCGCTCTGTCAGCCGGCGCCCCGCTGGGTGAATCGCTACCTCGCCCCATCAATGCATTCACCAGCGTACCCGACCAGTTCCCTGGTGCGGGATGCACGACCATGCCCGCCGGTTTGTCGACTACCAGAAGGAATTCATCTTCGTAGGCCACTGCGAGCGGAATATTTTCGCCGGCGATCTCGCGCGAAACTGCTTCCGGGGGATCGAGTATGACTATGTCGCCTGGAAGCGCGCGGTAGCTCGCCTTTTCCCGCTTGCCGTTGACGGTGACGTTGCCGTTTGCAATCAGAGTGGCCGCCTGATTGCGAGACAGGTCCGCTCGCTGGGCTACAAGCAGATCGAGGCGAACGTTGCCGTCCGCCTCGATGGTGAATTCCTGCCGCCCGGGAGTCGCGGGCAGTTTCAGATCTCTGGGCGCGCCGGCGACACCGATGATGCCGGGATCGTCGCTGGCTCGTCGTCACCCGGCGTGCCGGGCTGATCAGCATGCTCGTCGCCCCACAGCACCCACGCGAGGAGGAAAGCGCCGATGCTCACTGCCATGTCGGCGACATTGAACGTCGGCCAGCGCATGTCGCCAATTCCGACGTCGATGAAATCCACCACGCCGGCGGCGGAGCGGATGCGATCGATGAGATTTCCGAGAGCGCCACCGCAAACCAGCGCGATTGCCAGCGTTCGCAGCAGATCACCGTCACGCGTCGAGCGGTACAGTCTTCCCAGAATGAACAGCGCGCCGGCCGTCAGCGCCATGAATATCCAACGCGAATACGCGCCAAGATGAAGGCCGAATGCGGCGCCTGGGTTGTACACCAGCGTCAGTCTCACCGCCGCACCGAGAAGCTCGTGCGGCATTCGCTGAGGAAAAAGTGAGTAGACTGCGAGCGCTTTGGTGATGACGTCGGCGACGACGATCACCACCACGACTGTCCAGAAAAGCGGCGGGTTAGCCTTGCCTCTTTGCATCTTCCTCACGCTGCTTGCAGTCAATACAGAAGCGCGCATGCGGCAACGCGTCCAGCCGTTCGTACGCAATATCCTGTCCGCAGTTGTGGCATTTGCCGAAAGTCTCGGGCGACCGGTACAGCCGGCGAAGGGCCTCGTCCAGGTGCCAGAGGAAACGTCCCTCCTGGCTGGCGAAAAGGAACGCCTTCTCCCTCTCCATCGCGTCGGTGCCCTGATCAGCCATGTGGAACGAATAGGCACTCAGATCGCCGTCTGCTCCCTGAGGGGTCGAGCCGAAAGTCTCGTCGTAGTGTCCGAGCTCTTTCAGCACACGCTTCCGCTCGTCGAGGAGACGCTTCTCGAAATGATCGAGCATCTTCTTGGTCATCGGCTTCTGCTTCTTGACTGCAATGGGTGCCGCCATCTAAACCGTCCTTTCGAATGCGATGCTCACCGGCTGGCCGTCGATGTCAACCGTTTGCACCGCGTGATGTGATTCCTTCCGATCTCCAACTTCCAGCTCCCGCGCCAGCACTTCTCCAGCGATCCAATCAGCGTGGGTACGGACCGCTTCTTCGATTTCGGACGGGCCAGCAATCCATAAAACTATTCGATCGCTCACCGCTAGTCCCGATTCTTTTCGCATTCTTTGAATCCGGCTTACGATTTCCCGGGCTAACCCCTCGGCCCTCAGCTCGGGACTGACCACCGGATCGATCGCCGCAAAATAACCCCCCTCTTCCTTCACAACGAGATTTCCCGACGCGCGCCTCACGATCACCAGATCTTCCAGATCGAGCGCACGCTCGTCCTCGCCCACTCTGATCCTGAGTGGTGCTCCGCCCTCGAACGCGGCGAGCGCATCACTCCCAAGCTTCGACACTTCCTCCGCAGCAAGCGGCGTCTGCTTTCCGAATTTCTTTCCCAATGTGCGGAAATTCGGCCTGGCCTCGAGCGTCACCAGGGCGTCGGCGGAGGAAAGGAAACTAATCTCCTTGACGTTGAGCTCGCCCCTCAGCAATGGAATCAGCCTGTCGATGCCGCGGGCTTCAGTACCCCGCAAGCCGGTGTCAGGTACGACACAGACCATTCGCTGAAGCGGCTGCCGTACCTTCACGCCTGCATCTTCGCGCGCCGCTCGTCCAAGCTTGGCAAGTGCGCGTACGTGATCCATCTCCTCTTCCAGCGCGGCGTCGCGCGGATCTGGCTCGTCTCGAATGTACCGCGCGAGGTGGACCGACTCGCCCGTCAGCTCAGTGTGCACCCAGTCGGTGATGAACGGGGCAAACGGAGCAAGCAGCCGGCACGTCACCATCAGCACGTCGTGAAGCGTCGCGAATGCAGCGCGGTTGTCTGCCGAGTCAACGTCGTAGAACCGCGAGCGGTTGAGGCGGACGTACCAGTTGGAGACGTCGTCGACAAAGAAATCCATGATCTCGCGCGCGGCGAGCGTTGCATCGTATCGCTCGAGCATCGCGTCGGCATCGCTTTCCACCGCTGCAAGCCGCGAGAGAATCCAGCGGTCGATCTCCGGTCGCTCGGCTACGGGAGGATCTTGATCCGACGGCTCCCACCCGAAATTCGCATACAGGGCGAAGATTCCGCTGTACACGTTCTTGAAAGTCAGGAGGAATCGTCCGGTCGTGTCGCGCACCGCGTTCTCATCGAAGCGGCGGGGCATCCAGACTTGACTCGATGCGAGGAGAAAGAGGCGCACTGCATCAGCGCCGTGTCGCGGCAAAACCTCGCCCGGGTCCACCGCATTGCCGCGGGTCTTCGACATCTTGAAGCCTTCGGCGTCGAGAACGAGCTCGTTTACTACTACCGAACGGAAAGGCGCAGTGTCGACAGCGTCCTGCACCGGCGCGTGATGCGCCAGCGTGTTGTTCGGGAGCGCATCGCCGAGGCCCGTTGCAATCGCCAGCAGCGAATAGAACCACCCGCGGGTCTGATCCACTCCTTCCGCAATGAAATCGGCCGGATAATGCCGTTCGAAATCAGCATGGTTCTCGAACGGGAAATGCCATTGCGCGAACGGCATCGATCCCGAGTCGAACCACGTATCGATCACCTGAGGGACACGACGCATGGTGCCACCGCATTTAGCACAATTCCACGTGTGCCTGTCGATATAGGGTTTGTGGGGATCGAACCCATCGCCGAGCGGGGCGCCTACTTTTTCCTCGAGGCGGGCGTAGCTGCCGATTGCCTCGACGTGCGTGTCGTCAGCATCGCAGATCCAGAGCGGCAGCGGCGTGCCCCAGTAGCGATCGCGCGAGATTGCCCAGTCGATGTTGTTCTCGAGCCATTCCCCAAAACGGCCCGTTCCCATTTCCGGCGAATGCCAGTCTACACGCGCATTGCGCGCGAGCATTGCATCCTTGAACGCGGTGGTGCGGATGAACCACGAGCCGCGCGCGTAGTAAAGGAGTGGAGTCTCGCAACGCCAGCAGTGCGGGTATGGATGCTCCACCTGCCCCGCCTTCCAAAGCACACCTCGGCGCTCGAGCTCCTCGATGATCCTGGGGTCGGCCGCTTTAACGAACATTCCGCCAACAACCGGCATGTCTTTCGGGAACTCACCTCGCTGATCAACCGGCTGAACGAATGACAAGCCGTTGCGCTGGCCCGACGCATAATCGTCGGCGCCGAATGCGGGAGCCATGTGCACTACACCGGTTCCGTCCTCGGATGAGACGAAGCTCTCGCCGACGATGATCTCGTGCTTTCCTTCGCCAAGCTCGATCCAATCAAGCGGACGCCGGTACTTCCGACCGACCAGATCGTCTCCGCGCAGCGTTGCGATGGTATCCCAACGCTCGGCGTAATCCTCGCCGAGCACCGCTCGCGCGCGCGATTCGGCAATGATGATCGTTTCGTTTTCATCGCGGTCGCGCTTCCTCAGCTCGACGTACTCGAGCTCGGGATTGACGGCGAGCGCAACGTTCGAGACAAGCGTCCACGGAGTCGTGGTCCAAACTAGAATTCTGCGCCTCGAGCCATCGTGCTTCGCTGTCGCGGCAGCATCTCCTGATGGAACGAGGTCGAGCGCGATGTAAACGCTCGGATCCTTAACGTCCTTCCAACCCTGCGCAACTTCGTGGCTCGAGAGTGCTGTACCGCACCGCGGGCAGTATGGAAGGACCTTGTAGCCGCGGTAAAGCAGGCCGCGATCGAAGAGAGTCGTGAGCGCCCACCAGACACTCTCGATGTATTCGTTGGTGTACGTGATGTACGCGTTCTCGTAATCGAGCCAGTACCCGATCCGCGTGCTCATCGTTTCCCAGTCGGTCTTGTATTTCCACACGCTCTGGCGGCAAAGCGCGTTGAACTTCTCGACTCCGATTTCTTCGATCTGCTGCTTGCCGCTGATTCCGAGCGCCTTCTCCACCTCGATTTCAACAGGCAGACCGTGCGTATCCCAACCCGCGCGCCGCGTGACGTGAAAACCCTTCATCGCGCGATAGCGACAGAAGAGATCCTTCACGGTACGAGCGAAGACATGGTGGATGCCGGGCTTTGCGTTCGCCGTCGGCGGGCCCTCGAAGAACACGAACTCCGGATTTCCCTCGGTCGCGCGAAGGGTACGTGCGAAGAGATCCTCGCGCACCCAGCGATCGAGAAGCTCTCGCTCGAGCTCGTCGGGGGGCCTGTCCGTTGGGAGCGGCCGGTAGCGCATTGCCGCGTCGAGAGACGTCACGTGCTAGTCTCTCGCACCAAACAATGTCGTACCGAGTCGAACCATCGTCGCTCCCTCTTCAACC
>Ga0105248_10010929_pt1 | contig 10016 bp, 8 predicted proteins | sample KBSS34metaG_FD_81524 | JGI IMG/M metagenome (GOLD analysis project Ga0105248, IMG submission 81524) | Switchgrass rhizosphere microbial communities from Kellogg Biological Station, Michigan, USA - KBS S3-4 metaG | ecosystem: Host-associated > Plants > Roots > Rhizosphere > Soil | place... | reverse complement strand
GCACATCGATAATCATTACGCTTCACCGAAAGCTTTCCATGCCGAACGCGATGCGCAAGACGGGTGTTCCGGCACCCGTCAGTCGCGTTCCAGCAGATCATTACGCACGCGGATGCTGCGGTTGGCGAAATGGACTTCCATTAGGAACAGGCTGAGCGCGGCGACCAGCAGCACCATTGCCAGGATGAACAGGAAGGCGACGGAGCGGCCAAAGCCCGCGCCGATCAGCCGCGCGACGAACAACCCGCCCACCACAAGGCAGATCGCCACCGCGCTGATCGTGCAGAGCGTGATCGCCCAGCTGATCACCGACATGCGGCGATCGAGCAGGCGCAGCTCTTTCACGGCGCGTCCGCGTTCGATCTCGCCGAAATGCTGCTCGATCCAGCGGGAGCGGTCCACCACGCGGCTCAGCCGGGTGGCGAGCAGGTTGAGCAGCTGCCCCAGCCCCGCCAGCAGGAACACCGGCGCCACCGCCAGCTGGATGGTGTGTGCGATGGTTTCGGGGGCGGGGATGGGAACGAGGGGCACGGCCATGATCGCAGGAGGATGGCCGCGCCCCGTCGCTTGGTCAATCAGTCGGTCGATCAATCCCGCTCGGGCACCGGCACGTTGAAGCCGTTGAGCGTCATCGACACCAGGCAGTAGAGCCCGACGAGATAGATCAGCTCGTTGGCGCCATGCTGGCCGAAGGTCTTCACCGCCAGCCGGTACACCGGCTCGGGCAGCACGCCACCGTTCACCAGCGCGAAGGCGGCGTCATAGCCGACGCCCTCTTCCTCGCTGAGGTCGGTCGGCCGCGAACCGGAGACGAGCGTCGCGAGGCGCGTATCCGACATGCCGTCCCGCTCGGCGACGGCGATATGGGCATAGAGCTCGTACGCGGCATCGAAATGCGCGCCCGTCACCAATATGGCGATCTGCCGCACCGGATCGGGCAGCGTCGCCTCCATCGACATCGCCTTGGTGAGTTCCCACACCGCGCCGCCGATCCGGGGCTCGTGGAGCCAGGGGTTCCACGGCCCCATCAGGGCGCCGGCCTCCGTCGTGCCTTCCGGCGCCACGGTGATGAAGGCGTTGAAGTTGGACGCGATGCCCTTCTTCATGTCGGCATAGAGCGGCTTCTGGTCTTCGGTGAGATCGGCAGGCGCAATCAGCGGCAGGCGCATGGGCGAACCTTCCTGAACGGGGATGCGGACGGGTGGGGAGAGGTGGCCGGCCGGTCAGTCGGCCATCTGCTCCAGCCGGTGCTCCAGCGTGATCTCGGCGTTGAACAGCTTGGAGATCGGGCAATTGGCCTTGGCCTCGGCGGCGATCCGCTCGAACTCGGCCGGGGCGATGCCGGGGACGCTGGCGGTGAGGGTCAGCGCCGATTTCGACACCTTGAAGCCCGCGCCGTCCTTCTCCAGCGTAACGGCGGCCTTGGTGTCGAGCGTGCCATCCTCATAGCCGGCGCCGGCCAGCGCGAAGCTGAGCGCCATGGTGAAGCAGGAGGCATGGGCAGCGGCGACCAGCTCTTCCGGGTTCGTGCCGGGCTCCTCGCCGAAGCGGGTGGTGAAATCATAAGGCTGGTCGCTGAGCACGCCGGACTGGGTGGAGACCCGGCCCTTCCCCGTCTTGCCGAGGCCTTCGTAATGCGCGGTGGCGGTGCGGATCGTCATGATGAATCTCCCGGCTGTGCGAGTGACGCAGACTTGCAGGCGGCCCAACGTGCGGCGTGGCGATTGGTTCGATACCACCGATGCGCCCCGTCCGTAGGGCCTCCCCGGCCGAAGCTAACGGAGTCGGAAGGCGCGATGATGACGATGGGGCGGAGATAGCGGCGGCTGGGGGTGGAATGAGCGCCGGAGCCGGATCACGGAGAGTCGGGGTCTTCGCCCTTCAGAATCTTCAACAGCCGTTGGCCCTTGTCCGCCGATTCCGACACCGCCGCCGATCCGCAGCAATGGAGGGGCGATTTTTCGACCAACATATGATGGGTGTCGATCAAGGACATCGGTGTTACTGTCGGTGCAAGCTTCGCACGGTATGATCGATCATGGACACAAGCTTCGAAGAGACCGAATCGTCTTCGCTCAGTCCGCGTATCGTTCTGATTTCGATAGTGTGTTTCTGGGCATTCTATTATTCGATCGTCACGGTTCGTTGGCAGGTTCTCGGTTATGGGAGTCAGTGGGGCGTATTGGCGCCACGTGCGGTCGTCTCCATGGCCAGCATAGGACTAACTTATCTGTTCTACATGGTGCTTCGTCGTATCTCCACGGCATCGCAACTGCGCACTATCGTCATCGCATTCCTGCTCTCGATCCCGGCGGCCATCACCTATTCCACGGTCAACTGGTTCATCTTCGGGTATTGGCCGATGCCGATCGAGATGAAGAAGGGCAAGCAGGCGAGCGAGACGACGTCCGCGCATGTCGCGCCGCCTGCGCAGCCCTCTGCCGGTATCGCCGCGCCGCCGGCTCCTCCCGCCGCACCCGCCCCGCCGGAGACGGTGACGGTAGGGCGCCTGCACCATGAGGAGGACATGACGCCGTTCGAGTCGATCGCGGATACGTCCGTTAATGGCTATTTCTTCTTCGTCGCCTGGGCCGCGCTCTATCTCTCGCTCTGCTATGCGGCGGAGGTGGCGGCGCTGGAGCGGCGCACGGCCTCGCTGCGGGCCGCCAAGCAATCCGCGGAACTGCGCGCGCTGCGCTATCAGGTGAATCCGCATTTCCTGTTCAACACGCTCAACTCGCTCTCCTCGCTGGTGCTGGCCGGCAAGCGCGACGAGGCGGAGCGGATGATCATCAATCTCTCCACCTTCTTCCGCACCAGCCTCACCAGCGATCCGACCGACGATGTGCCCCTGTCCGAGGAAATCTTCCTCCAGCGGCTTTATCTGGACATCGAAGCGGTGCGCTTTCCCGAGCGGCTGGTGGTGGACATCGAGGTGCCCGATGCGCTGCGCAACATGTGCGTGCCGGGGCTGATCCTCCAGCCGCTGGTGGAGAATGCGGTGAAATATGGGGTGTCGCGCGCGCGGCGGCCGGTCACCATCCGTATCCGCGCCTCGCAGGAGGAGGACGGGCTGGCGCTGCTGGTGGAGGATGACGGCAATGCCCCGCCGGCGATGAACGGCCATCGCCCCGGCACCGGCGTGGGCCTCCAGAATGTGCGGGACAGGCTGCTCGCGCGGTTCGGGGCCGCCGGTGGCTGCCGGTGGGAGGAGAAGCCGGAGGGAGGCTTTGCGGTGAAGCTTACCATGCCGCTGGTGCGCAATGGTTGCTGCTGAGCCGGCGCTGCGCACGCTGATCGTGGACGACGAGCCGCTTGCGGTGGAGCGGCTCCAGATCCTGTGCGCCGAGACGGAGGGGCTGGCGCTGGTCGGCACCGCGTCGGACGGGGAGGCGGCGCTGCGCATGATGGAGGCGCTTTCGCCCGAGCTGGTGCTGCTCGATATCTCGATGCCTGGGCTGGACGGGCTGGGCGTGGCGCAGGTGCTGGAAGGGCAGGTGCCGCGCCCGGCGGTGGTGTTCTGCACCGCGTTCGATCAGTTCGCGGTGGCGGCCTTCGATGTTTCCGCCGTGGACTATCTGCTGAAGCCGGTGGCGGCGGACCGGCTGGCGCGCGCCGTGGCACGCGCGGCCGAGATGCTGCGCGCGCCATCGGCCGAGGTAGCCCCGGCGACGCCGTGGGCGGAGGAATTCTGGGTGCCGCACCGATCCGAGATGATCCGCATCGCCGCGCTTGCCATCGATCGCATCGAGGCGGAGCGGGATTATATGCGCCTGCACATCGGCACCCGTAGCTTCCTGCTCCACCAGACGATCAGCGCGCTGGAGAAGAAGCTCGATCCGGCGCGCTTCATCCGGCTGCACCGCTCCACCATCGTGCGGCGCGATTTCATCGCCAAGCTGCATCATGACAAGCTGGGCACCTGGTATGCCAGCCTGCTGGATGGGGGCGATATCCGGATCGGGCGGAGTTATCTCGCCGGGGCCAAGGCGCTGCTGGGGCGCTGCTGACCGGCGGTTTATCGAAATGCGGGCGCGCCTCCGGGCGGGGGCACCGGAGGCGCATGGGGTCGGAAGCGGCGCATGGTGGCGCCGCTTCCGGTCCGGTCAGCGCTGGAAGGCGAGCTGTACCGCGTTGGCGGCGTAGACCTTGCCTTCGCGGGCCTGGGCGACGGCCAGCTCTACTTGCGGCACGGCACCCGCCAGCGCGACCCGACGGCAGTTATCGGTTTCCCGCATGGCCTTTAGATCGCGGATTCCGGGCTGCCCGCAGATGGCGCGCGCGGCGTGGTGGATCCGGCTGTGCAGCCGCTGGACGCCATCCGCCGTGCGCAGATCAAGATCGGCGAAGGAGACGCGGACGCTCCCGCTATCGGCCGCAGGGGTGGCGGCGGCGACGGGTGCCGCAATCGGGGCGGAAAGGGCGAGTGCACAGGGGAACGCAACGGCGACGGCAGAGCGGATAAACCCGTTGACCATGATCGATGCTCCTCGAAGCGGCGTCGGGAAGCGTCCCCGCGCCTCTGACGACGCCCCGGCCTCCACCGGATTTCGCCGCTGGAGAAGGTGATAAGGGAGCGCGGATTCTGGCGCTCGACCTGTTCGACCGACCGCGCGCCCGGCTCCATTAGCGGCGCCCATGTCCGACGAACGGCAATCATCCGTCGACGAACGCCGTCAAAGGGCGGATTTCCCGTCGGGGGTAGGCATGAGTTCCTGCGAAGTGCAGAAATGGTCAAATCGGTGCCGATTGCGCGCGCGCTTTATCATCTCTTCAAGCAGGCTTCGGGTAAGAGCTTTTCATGGCCACTTCTATCCGGCGCCGATCGGGCGTCGATCCTCATGGGAAGACCGCATGGCATGGGCTCGCATGGCCGCTGCTGTGCGGGCTGGGGGTGGCACTGGCGCTGACGGTCGGCTGGGTCGGTTATACCGCGTCCGACGATGCGGCCTATTATGATGCGGCGCTCCGCTGGCTGACGCATCCGCCTTATGCCGGCGAGGACCATTGGGCGACACGCTTCCCGCTGGTGCTGAGCCTTGCCGGCGTGATCGCGCTGCTGGGCAAGGGTGCGACCGCGATGAATGCGACGGCGCTTATCTGGTACGGCCTGTTCCTCGCCGCGGTGCGCTGGCTTGCCGGCTCGATTGCTGGCGGGCGGGCGGGATGGATCGCGACTCTGCTGATGGCGACGATGCCGGTTGTGGTGGCGAATGCCACGACCGTCTCGTGCGATCCGGTAGAGGCGGTGTTCCTCATCCTCGGTATCGGCCTGCTCGGCGATGTCGCCAGTGGCCGGGAGGGCTGGCGGCCGGCGGCGGCGGGCTTCGCCTTCGGTGGTGCGATCCTGTGCCGGGAGACGAGCGCGCTGGCGCTGTTCGGGCTGGTGCCGCTCTTCCTGGCGGGACGGCCGGTGCGGCGCCGGGCGCTGATCGTGGTGGGGCTGGCCTGCGCCGGAGTGTTGATTGCGGAGGCAGCGTTCCAATTCGTGCTGACGGGTGATCCGCTCCACCGCTGGACGCTCGCCTTCCATCATGATGCCCATATGGACCGGGCGGCCAATCTGGAGGGAAACCTGCTGCTCTGGCCGCCGATCGATCCGCTGCTGGTGCTGCTGGTCAACGATGATTTCGCGCTGATTTTCTGGCTGGCGATCGGGGCGCTGGCCGGGCGCTTTCACCGGAAACTTGATCGAGAAGGGCGCCGCCGTATGGTGATCCTCGCGGTTTGCGCGCTGGCGACCTTCCTGCTGGTGGGCGGGCTCTCCACCCAGCTGGTGCTCAATCCGCGCTATTTCCTGCTGCCCGCGCTGGCGGCTGCGATCGTGGTGGCGGCGTGGCTGGATGGTTTGCGCCCGGGGCGGAGGGCGGCGCTGCTCGGCGTGGCGCTCAGCGCGAACCTGCTGATGCTCAGCGTGGAGAACAGGCATCCCCGCTGGCCGGCCGAGTCGCTGGTGGAGGCAGCGGCGCGCCATCCCGCCCGCTGGATCGCGACCGACGCGGAGACATTGCACCGCGCCCGCAATCCGCTGGCGTGGAGGGGGCTGGGCCATGTGATGGCCATGCCGCCCCGGCCGGGCGGTCTCGTCTTCCTGCCCGAAGCGGCGCTCTCGCCGGGATGGCGGGTGGTGGAGCATTATCCTTCCCCTGCTACCCCGCTCGGCACGGTGTTGGGTGATCTGGGGTTGGGAAGGCGCTTGCCGCCCCGGCTCGCACGCCGGTTGCTGGCGCCAGATCCGGCGATGGTGCTGGCCGAACGGGCGCCGCCGCTCATGTGAGCGCCGATTTGCCGTTTGCTGCTTTTTGCCGATGCGGACCTTCGTCTCGGCTGCGTTCCTTTCATCAGGAACCAGGGAGGGTCTTCATTCTGTCATGCCGTATCCAGTTGCCGCCGGGAGTGGCGAAGCGCAGCGTCTGCTGCGTGTCGCGCGGTCACGCGCATGGTGATGGCGCCCGATATCGCCAAGCCGCCCCAGATCGTGGTCACCGCGCCAGATCTGCGCTCCATCATCAAGAGCATCCCGCCCGTCCGTACGCTGACGAGTGGCGAAATCCTGGGCTATAACGCCGATACAGTAGGCGAATTGCTCGACGATCTGGATGCCGATGCGCATCCGTCCGGTACGGACAAGCCGCTCATCATGATGAACGGCAAGCTGGTGGATCGGAGCGCTATCGCGGGCCTGCCGCCTGAGGCGCTGGACGGTGCAGAAATATTGCAGGCAAACGACGCCACCCGGCTGGGGGGCAACGGCATGCAGCGACTCATCAACATTATCGTCAAGCATCACTACCGGGGAGCCGAAGTCACCATCACCGGCGGGACCAGCACCGAAGGTGGCGGCCGCAGCGCGAAGGCGGCCACGAAGCTGACATTGGTCAATGAGAACAAGGTAAGCCAGGTCTGGCTCTCCTACAAAAAGCAGCAGGGGCTTCGCGAAAGTCAGCGGGGCATCCAGCCGACGCCCGCTCTCGCGCCGTTTGATTTCGTGGGCAATGTGGTCGGCGCCGGTGGCGGGTCGATCGATCCGGCGCTGGATAGTCTGGCCGGCGTGCCCGTCAAGATCGCCGGCGTTCCCGGCCCGCATCCCACGCTGGCGGATTTCGTCGCCACGGCCAACCGCCCCCGCCAAAGCGACGTGGCGGATATGCGATCGCTGACTTTGGCTTCTGAGGCAGGCAACGTCAGGATCAACCTGATGCGTCCGCTGGGCGGAACACAAATCTCCATCGATGCGAGCCTCGATGCGAGCCGAAGCCACGGGGTGCAGGGGCCGGCGACGGCTCTGCTGGGCGTGCCCTCCGGCGATCCCTTCTCTCCTTTCGGTGCGCCGATCCTGGTCGAGCGTTTCCTGAACGAGGTAAGGCCTCTCCAGACGAGAAAAGAGCAGCTTGTTGCCTTTGGTAGTGCCAACATAGGAGGCCACAAGGGGGGCATTTTATGGACAGCTCTCGCGGACTATACGCTTAACTACAGCCGGCAGGCCAACGATACCGGGATCAATCTGGCTCCGGTTCAGGCGGCCTTGTCGGGGGACAGCGCCTCGGTCGATCCCTTCGCAGCCTTGCCCGTTGGGCTGCTCGGGGGCAGGCTGCGCAATCAGGGCACGTCAACGTCGCAGACGATCACCGGAAGTCTGATGATATCCGCACCATTGATGCGGATCGCCGAGTGGTCCCTCCGGGGGACGCTGAAGCTGGATACGACTCAGAACTGGCTGGCCTCGCGAAACAGCATCGCCGGTGGCCCGACGGTCGACATGTTCACGCGGTATGGGTCCAGCGGTGGCGATTTCTCTCTTTCCCTGCCGGTCCAGCCATTTCGTGCGTTTGGCCAGTTCGTACTGGAGGGCGGCGTCGGTGCGCGACGGGTCAGCGATTTCCACGTACTGACGGACTATCATTATGGCTTGGGCTGGACGCCGAGCTCCAACGTCTCACTCAACGTCAACATGGCGTCCGTTGCGACTGCGCCGCCGGCTTCGTCACTCGCTGCGCCGGAGGTGACGACGCCGAACGTCCCTATCTTCGATTATGTGCGCGGGCAGAGCGCGCTCGTGTCGCTTATCAGCGGCGGCAATCCGAGCCTGCTGCCGGCGCGTAGCCGATCGATGGTGGCCAGCCTGTTGATCATTCCAGCCCGCACGAGCCCCTGGCGGTTTACGCTCGATTACAGGACAACCTCCACCAACGGACAAGCCAGCGCCTTGCCGGGGGTGACGGCGGCGGTGGAGCAGGCCTTTCCGGAGCGTTTCGTCCGCGCGCCGGATGGCACGCTGCTGTCGCTGGATAACCGCCCGATCAATATCGACCGTGAGGAAAGCGCTGAATGGGGGAGCGAGATCACCTACAGCCACAGTTTCGGCAAGACTGCCGAACCCGTGATGCTGGGGCCGGGCTCCCATGATTCGGATGATAAAGCCAGTAATATCCTGCGTTTCAGCCTCAGCCAGACATGGCGGCTGAAGGATGCGGGCCGCATCCGGCAAGGCCTGCCGCTGCTGGATCTGCTCTCCGGCGCCACGCTGGGCGGCAATGGGCTGTCCCGGCATACCGTGGAGGCGTCGGCCGGCGGTAACATGAATGGCCTGGGCTTCAGCCTCGCCGGCCATTGGAAAAGTGGTACGCGCGTCCAGTCGGCCGATCCGGCCTCCGCGTTGCGCTTTTCCGGGCTGTTCACCGCCGACGTCGGGCTGATCGCCAATCTCGGGCAGATGCGGGCATTCAGGGGCGACACATGGATGAAGAACCTGCGCATCACGTTCAACGTCGTCAACGTGGCCGATAGCCGGATGCGCGTGCGGAACGGGCTGGGCGTGACGCCTCTCAACTATCAGCCGGGCTATCTCGATCCGCTGGGGCGGACGATCTCCCTGACGATTCGCAAGCTGTTCTGAGGCCATCGCCGCCGGCCCCCGCGCAGCGCGCGCGGGAGCCGGTGGGAAGGGTCAGGCGACGGCCGACCGGACGAGCGAGGCGATCGCCTGCTGCGGCAACGGCTTCGGCGCCGGCAGGTGGGCGTCGTACAGATCGTGCGATGCGTTACCGCGGGCCGATGCGGCGCCCTCGTCCACGTTGAACTGCGCCGCCTGATCGCGGAGCGCCTGCACCTCCGTCGAGAGGTTGCGGGCGGCGGCGGAGGATTCCTCCACCATCGCGGCGTTCTGCTGGGTGGAGTGGTCCATCGCGCTGATCGCCACGCTGATCTGGGAGATGGCGGAGGATTGCGCCTGGTTGTCGGCCGCCATCGTGCCCAGCAGGCGATGCACCTCGCCCACGTCACCCACGATGTCGGCCAGCGCCGCATCGACCTGACGTACCGCCTGCACGGCGGTGCCGATGTCGGTCTGGGTGGTGGTGAGCTGCTCGCGGGCGCGCTTCGCCTCCTCTTCGGAGCGGATGGCCAGCGCCGAGACGAGATCGGCGACCACCGCGAAGCCGCGGCCGGCATCGCCCGCGCGGCCCGCCTCCACGGCGGCGTTCATGGCCAGCACGCGCGTCTGGAAGGCGATCTTGTCCAGGCCTTCGATCACGCTGTCGATGCCCTCGGCGCTGTCGGAGACGCGCCGCATCGCCTGCACCGCCTCGTCGGCGACGGTGCGGCCGGTGCCGACCACGCGGATCGCCCCGTCGGCGCGATGCACGGTCCGCTCGGATGCCTCGGCGGTGGCCTTCAGGCGGCCATCCATCTGGGCGATGGCGGCGGAGGTCTCCTCCAGGCTGGCCGCGTTGCTCTCGGTGCGGCGGGCGAGATCCTCGGAAGCGAGTGCGATCTCGTTCGATCCCGTGCGGATCGAGTCCGCGCTTTCGACGATGGTGCCGATCAGCGTGCGCAGCGCGTGCAGCGTTTCGTTGAAGTGGCGCTGAAGCCCCTGATATTCCGCCGGGAATGTGGCGGTGAGGCTGGTGGTGAGATCGCCATGGTGCATCGCCTCCAGGCTCTTCTCCAGCGCGGCGACCACCATCTGCTGCTCGGCGCGCTGCCGTTCGGCCTCCGCCTCGGCCTTCTCCTTGGCG
>Ga0105248_10010927_pt1 | contig 10016 bp, 8 predicted proteins | sample KBSS34metaG_FD_81524 | JGI IMG/M metagenome (GOLD analysis project Ga0105248, IMG submission 81524) | Switchgrass rhizosphere microbial communities from Kellogg Biological Station, Michigan, USA - KBS S3-4 metaG | ecosystem: Host-associated > Plants > Roots > Rhizosphere > Soil | place... | reverse complement strand
TTCCCGCCAGTGGCGGGCCGAACGCCATCGCGGTCTGCTCCCATGTGTCGCCATGGAACACCTGGAGGTAGCGTCCGATGCGTTCGACCCCGGCATGGAGCGCGAAGACCGCCTCGAATGTTCCGGCCAGGACCAGCAGGGGAAAAACGACGGCGAGCGGCACCGCGCTCATGGCCAGGATCGCCAAGGAGAGGGCGCCCCAGACACCAAGCCCGGCGACGAAAATGCACGTTCTGGCAGTACCTCGCGCTCGGATCGTGTCGCGCAGCGCCCGGTATTCTTCGATCCTGAGATCAGTCATCGGTCCGGCCCTTAAGAGAATTCTGTCACAGGCCGATAATTCCCTTGAGGACTAGCATTTGTGTGCTTTACAATCCCCAAGTCGGCAAAAGACAGATCCTGAATCGGCCGGAATGCGCCCAGTGAACAACAAACACTATTCCTGGTTCGGAATTTTTGCGCTCGTCAGCCTCGTCAGTATCGCTGCCGCTCCGGCAGAGGGCGCGCGAAAGTCTCAAGCCAAGTCGAAATCCGCGTCGGGTTCATCCGCCGCCAGCGCGTCGTCATCCGCGGCCAGCACGTCAAAGGACGTCAAACCGGGCACCGCGTATTCCGCCGCACGGGCGCGGGCACGCCGGGTTTCCCTGGCGCGGGCGCGGGCGCAGGCGATGGCGCGCGAGACCGCTCTCACGACACTGCCGCGCTACAAGTTCGACGACTTGGGTGCGCTCGTGCCGGATCTGCACGCCGAAGCGGCCGTCATTTACGACCCCGAAACGAACCAGGTCCTCTGGGAGCAGAACTCGCAGACGCAACGATCGATCGCCAGCATCACCAAGGTGATGACGGCGACGGTATTTCTCGAGAACGATCCGAACCTCAGCGAGATGGTGACCATCGCGCGCAGTGACGTCTTCCAGGCGTCGACGACCCGCCTGAGGGCGAATGACCAGGTCACGACCGACGATCTGCTGCACCTGATGCTCATTGCGTCCGACAACGCCGCGGCGCGGGCACTGGCGCGCGTGTCACCGTATGGCTCTGTCGGGTTCGTGCAGAGGATGAACGAGAAGGCGTCTGAGCTTGGTCTCGAGATGACGAACTACGCGGATCCGTCGGGTCTGCTGTCGGACAACGTCTCGTCGGCCTACGATATGGCCCGCCTCATCACGCTGGCCTCGAATGACGAGCGCATCTCTTCCATCATGCGGATGCCCGAGTACACGCTCTATACCGTCAAGCACCGGGCGATTACATTCCGCTCGACAGATCATCTGCTCGGTCTGCCGGACATCGACGTACGCGCGGCGAAGACCGGCTTCATTTCCAAATCGGGTTATTGCCTGGCGACGCTGCTGCAGATGCCGCAGGGCGGGCAGCAGGTGGCGGTTGTCGTGCTTGGCGCGCGGTCGAACGCGGGCCGCTTCCTCGAGACGCGCAATCTCTTTCAGTGGCTCTCGTCGAAGGCGTCAACGGTCCTCGGCTCCGCCGTGTCGCCGGAGCCGTCGCAACTGCCCCAGATCCCGTAGCTATCCGGCGTAACCCCGCTGCATCGCAGCCGCATCGAGCGGCAGCGTCGCAATCGCATCCACAGACACCATCACCGGACGAGGCGCGTGCCGGCTGTCGTACGCTTTCAGATAGCGCCGGCAGACGTCGCACGCGTAAACCCTGTATCGCCCGTCACGCGTGGCGAACGACGTGACGCGCGTGCGGTCGGCGTTGGCGCAGAAGGGGCAGGTGAGGGGCGGGAAGGGCCACTGGCCGCTGCACCGGCCGCAGATAAGGCGCCGCTCGGCGCTCGACGTGATAACCGCGAAGTCCGGTTCCCACCCGCAGAAGGGGCAGTGCCCATGTGCAGCAGCCGCAGGAGACGCCGAGGGGGACGACGAGGCCGTCGAGTCTGCGGAAGCCAACGAGGACAAGTCGGAGCGCGTCGAGAGCGCCTCTGAGCACCGCGCGAGGAATGGACGCAGCGCCAGCGCGAACACCTGATCGAGGCTGGCCGGGCTGCCGGCTGGCAGCCGCTCGGCTTTCTGGTCGTGCGGGTTCGAGGTGGCCGTGTACCACTGTTCCAGCAGCGGCTGCAACGCGCGGCCTTCGCGTCCGAGCGTCACGATGGCGTCGTAGTCGGCCGCGTCGAGGGCGTCGAAACGCCGAAGGATGTCGGCGGTTTGCCTGAGCGTCAGGCGGAAGTCAGTCCAGTCGAGCGGGATGTCCGCGAAGCGAACCAGAGGGCGACCGGCCGCAAGCTGTGCGCCCAGCCACTCCGCGTCGACCTGCATCCACGGCAGGGGCACGCGGGACTGCACGCGCCGCTGAATCTCGACAAGCGCGAGCTGCATGTCGACGGCGCCCGCGAGATCCGGTTGATCGGCTTTGAGCTGTTTCAGCTCGAGAACTTCTCGCGGCTCGGCGCGCGTTGGGCGGGGCGGACGGTCGGTCACGTGGAAACATTGTAGGGCAGGAGGGGCGGGAAGGGCAGAGCGAGGACGCATGTGTGGGATAGCATGGCAACTCATGGCAGCGTCCGCGGCGCCACGCTCGGTGCTTATCATCGGTTCGGAGGCAGTGCCGTTCGCGAAAACGGGGGGCCTCGCCGACGTGCTTGGCGCGTTGCCCGGGGCGCTGACGCGCCTGGGATGGGATGTCACAGTCGCCATTCCACGCTATCGAGGCGTGAGCGCCGGCTCGCTCATCGACACGTGGCCGGTCACCGTCGGCGCGTTCACCCGGGACGTGGGACTCTTCGAAGCGCCGCTCGCTGGTGGCGCGCGCGCGTGGCTCGTGGACTGCCCGGAGCTTTTCGATCGCGACACGCTGTACGGGCCGAACGGCCTCGACTATCCCGACAACCCAAGACGGTTTGCGCTCTTGGTGCGCGCCGCCCTCGAGCATGCGGCGCGGGTCGATCGGGCGCCGGCCCTCGTGCACGCGCACGACTGGCAGGCGGCGTTGGCGCCGGTCTATTTGAAGACGCTGTACCAGTCGCATCCCATGCTGGGGAGCACGGCCAGCGTCTTCACGATTCACAATCTCGCGTACCAGGGGCTCTTCGACGCGGACTGGCTGCCGCGCCTCGATCTGGGGTGGGACCAGCTTTCCCTCGATCGCATGGAGTACTGGGGCGGCATCAGCTTCCTCAAGGGAGCTATCAACGACGCCGAGCTCATCACCACCGTCAGCCCGCGATATGCCGACGAGATCCAGACACCGGAGCTGGGTTTTGGCTTTGACGGCATCCTGCGCCGTCGCCGGCCTGACCTGATCGGCGTCCTGAATGGCATCGACACGACCGAGTGGAATCCGGGCCACGATCGATTCCTCCCGCAGGCGTACGGGGTCGACGACCTGGCCGGGAAAGAAGCCGCAAAGGCCGAACTGTTGTCGCAATACGGCATGGCGCGCGACGCTGCTGCGATGCGGCGGCCGCTCGTCGGCCTGATTTCGCGGATGATCGATCAAAAGGGCTTCGATCTGCTCGCAGCGCTCGCCGACGACCTGCCGAGCCTCGAGGCCGCCTTCGTAGTGCTTGGAACCGGGGAGGCGCGCTATCAGGATCTGTGGACGAGGCTGTCCGCAGCCCATCCGGACCGCATCGGCGCCCGGATCGGCTTCGACGAGGGGCTCGCCCATCTCATCGAAGGCGGCGCGGACATCTTTCTGATGCCGTCGCGATTTGAGCCATGCGGTCTGAATCAGATGTACAGCCTGCGGTACGGGACGGTTCCTGTGGTTCGAGCGGTCGGCGGGCTTGCCGACACCGTGATTGGCTACGCGCCGGAACGGCCGGACGCCACCGGCTTCGTATTCGAGGAGTACACGCCGCCTGCGCTGCTCGATGCCCTGACTCGGGCGCTGGCTTTGTATGGCGATCCCCGTAGATGGCGGGCGCTGCAGACTTCAGGGATGCGGCTGGATTATTCCTGGGACCGATCGGCCCGGGAGTACGTCACAATATATGGACGGGCCACCGCGAAGGTCGCTGGTGGCTAACTGGTGGCTGGTGACTAGTGGCTGGTGGCTAGTGAACGAGGAGAGAGACGAGACCCCCAATGGCAACTGAGAACGTGCAGACCCTGACCGATACGAATTTCGAAGAAAGCGTGCTGAAGGCCGGCGCCCCGGTCCTCGTGGACTTCTGGGCTGAATGGTGCGGCCCCTGTAAGCGGCTGGCGCCGACCGTTGACGCGCTGGCGACCGACTATGCCGGCAAGATCACCGTCGGTAAGCTGAACGTTGATGACAACCCCAATACGGCCTTCAAGTTCCAGATTCGCGGCATCCCGACCCTGCTGCTCTTCAAGGGCGGCCAGGTTGTCGAGCAGGTCGTGGGACTCGTCCAGAAGGACGATCTCAAGAAGGCCATCGACAAGCATCTCTGAAATTGCAGAATTGCAGAATGGCAGGATTGTAGGAAGGGAAGGCGCTAAGGCCTTGCTTCCTTCACTTTCTGCAATCCTGTAATCCTGCCATTCTGCAATCTCATGGCAACTCGTAACGTAGTCATCATCGGTTCTGGTCCGGCTGGTCTGACGGCCGCTCTATATACCGCGCGCGCGAACCTTGCACCGCTTGTCATCGAAGGAATCGAAGCGGGTGGCCAGTTGATGCTCACCACGATGGTGGACAACTTCCCCGGCCACCGGGACGGCATCATGGGCCCGGACCTGATGGCCGAAATGCGGGCGCAGGCTGAGAAGTTCGGAGCCGAAATCATCCAGGGTCACGTGGCGTCTGTTGACGCCTCCGTTCGGCCGATTGTGGTCCGTACCTCCGAGGCCGAGTACCTGACGCGTACGCTGATCATTGCGACGGGCGCGTCGGCGCGGCTCCTTGGCCTTCCCGCCGAGCGTGCGTTGATGGGCCACGGCGTCTCGACTTGTGCCACGTGCGACGGCTACTTCTTCCGCGGCCACGAGATCGCAGTGGTCGGCGGCGGCGACTCGGCCATGGAAGAAGCGGTGTTCCTCACGCGCTTTGCGTCCAAGGTCACCGTCGTCCATCGCCGCGACACGCTGCGCGCGTCGAAGATCATGCAGGACAAGGCGCGGGCGAATCCGAAGATCGCCTGGATGCTCGACAGCGAGGTGGAAGACATCCAGGGGACTTCCGGGGGAGAAGTGACCGGTATGGTCGTCCGTCACAACAAAACCGGGATCAAGACAGAAATTCCTGTGACCGGCGTATTCGTCGCGATCGGCCACACGCCAAACACGTCGCTGTTCAAGGACCAGCTCGAACTCGACGCCAACGGCTATATCGTCACGCACGACGGCCCGAAGACGAGCGTGCCTGGCGTGTTCGCGTGCGGCGACGTGCAGGATCACGTCTACAAGCAGGCGATCACGGCGGCGGGATCTGGCTGCATGGCCGCGCTTGACGCCGAGCACTTCATCGAACATCAGTCGTAGAGTCCTTGGTCCCTCGTTCCTTGTTCCGGGTCCGTTCTCGGTCCTTGGTTGTTCGTGCGCTTGCGCGTTGCCAAGGACCATGAAACCAAGAGCGGGCGGATCCTGTCGTGTCCCACACGGATTCGCGGGATACTCTAAGGCGCCGGCGGTATGACCTGGGGCTTGGCGGCGGCGCGCGACGACAGATACGCGTGGATGTCGATGAGATCCTGATCGGACTTCAGCAGCTTCTCGGTATAAGGCGGCATTTCTCCGCGCGGTGCGCGAACGTAGCGGATGAGCGTCGTCACTGAGGGCGTGTTCGGTGCGATCCGTGGTCCGGCCAGGCCGCCCTGTCCTTCGCGGCCGTGGCACTCGTAGCAACCGTACTTCACGAACAGCTTGCCGCCGTTGACAGCATTCCCCGGGGGGATGGCCGCAGGCCGCTGGGCCGATCCCGCCGCGCCTGGAGCCGGTGTCTGCGCAGAGAGAGTCATCGCGCTCACCGTAATCACGAAGGCCACGAAGACACGAAGGGCTATTTGTAAGAGACCTGCTTCGTGTCTTCGTGAGCTTCGTGGTTGTGACATCAATCTCACCGGGGCTGTGTCACGACGTCGAGCAATGCGGGCTCACCGCGCTTGACGACGGCGAGGGCGCGTTTGATGGCGGGGGCTAGATCGTTCGGCTGCGTGATCGGGCCCTCCGCGTACCAGCCCATGCTCTGCGCCAGCTTCGCGAAATCGATCGCCGGCTCGTCAAGGGACGTCCCGATGTGGGCGCGATCGATGCCCCGGTTACGCCGGTTGCCCATCTTCTGGATGTGCATCATCTCCTGATGGTAGGCCCGGTTGTTGTGCATGACGGCGAGCAGCGGAATCTTGTGGTGCGCGGCCGTCCAGAGTACGCCCGGCGCGTACATCAGATCGCCGTCCGCCTGAATCGTCACTGAGAGCCTGCCGTACTTGCGGTTGGCGAGCGCCGCCCCGACTGACGCCGGCGCGCCGTATCCGATGCCGGCGCCGCCCGACCCGCCGAGGAACTGGTAGTGCTTGGTGAAGTTCCAGAAGCCAACGGGCACGGCGCCGACGCCGCTTGCTAAGCCATTGTTCACGAGCGACCAGTCCTCGTGCTCGATTTGCGTCCACACCTCGGCCGAGACGCGGCCGGTGCTGATGGGGCTCGCGTCCCACGCGTAGGTGGCCTCCGTGCGCGCGCGCTCGATGGCGGCCTTGCTTGCCGCGGCCAGCCTCGCGCCGCGGGCCTCGATGGCCTGCCGTCGATCGGGGGTCATCAGGCGCTTCACGGCTTCGATGGGCGAAGGCAGCGTCGCCTCGGCATCGCCGGCGATCGCGAGGTCGACTTCAGCGTAACGCTGGAAGTCCTGGTAGTTCGCTTTGTGCGTGAGGTCCCCGACGCCAATGTGGACCAGCTTCACGTCGTCCTGCGCGAGCCTCTTCGAGCGGCGCTCGACGAGGTCGAGCACAGAGTTGACCGTGCCCCAGAAGTCCATCACTTCGAGCCCAACGATAACGTCGGCGTCGCTGATGACGGTTCCCGTCCGCAGCGTCTGATTGAGCGGATGGCGCGAGGGAAAGTTCATGCGGCCGCGCGCGCCGCTGACCACGGCCGCCTGCACGAGCTCCGCGAGCTCGACGAGACGAATAATACCTTCGGGCGTGCGCGCCAGGCGCTCGGCCACGAGCACGGGGTTGGCGGCCGCGACGAGAAGCTTCGCCGCTTCGGTGACGGCCCCTGAATCACCCTGTGGGGGCGTGACGACGTTCAGCTTGGGGACGCGGAGCGCGAGACCCTCGGGGATCGGCCGTTCCTGCAGCTCGGCATCAGCGACAAGCACCACCGGTCCCATCGGTGGCGTCACCGCGACCTTGTAGCCCCGCACCATGGACTCGGCGAAATGCTGCAGAGACGCCGGCTGATCGTCCCACTTGGTGTAGTCGCGGACCATGGACGCCGCGTCCTGCACGCTGTGATACCACTCGGCTGGCGGCTGCCGCTTGTCGGCGTCCATTGTGTTGCCAATCACGATGATCGCCGGGACGCGATCCACGTACGCGTTGTAGATCGCCATGGCCGCGTGCTGCAGGCCGACAGTGCCATGCGCCATAACACACAGCGGTTTACCTTCCACCTTGAAGTACCCGTGGGCCATGGCCACCGACGACTCTTCGTGGCAGCAGGTCAGGAACTCCGGATGCTCGTTGCCGCCGTAGTTGACGACCGATTCCTGCAGGCCTCGGAAGCTCGAGCCGGTGTTCGAGCAGACGTATTCGATTCCGAGCGACTTGATTGCGTCGACCATGAAATCGGATCCGCTGCGGCCCTCGGTCAGCGGCGACTCAGCTGTGTTCGGCGCCGGCGTCGCCGGCTGCTGCGCCGCAGTGACTTCGGCAGCGGCGCCAGGCGCGGCCAATGCCGCGCCGGCGGCGGCAGCGCGCTTGATGAACTCTCTCCGGGCGCCAGAGAAGCGCTTTGCTCGGCCCATACGGGGCGAATCGTAGCAGAAATTGCAGGATGGCAGGATTGCAGAATTGCAGGAAGGGAAGCTAGTCTATCCAGCCGCCGCCGACGACCATGTCGCCGTCGTAAAACACAACAGCCTGTCCGGGCGTGACAGCGATCTGGGGCGAGCCAAACACCACCTCGGCTCGATCGGGCTCGAGTGCGCGAACGGTGGCGTGCGCTGGTTGATGCCGGTGTCGAATCTGCGCGGTCACGTGGCGCGGCGTGGCCGGCGCGTCGAGGATCCAGTTCACGCCAGACGCTGTGAGCGTCGTGCGCTCGAGCGATGACTTCGGGCCGACGATGACACGCCGGTCGGCGGCGTCGAGCGCCAGCACGTAAACGGGCGCGCCCGTCGGCGAGCCTGACAAGCCGAGCCCCTTCCGCTGGCCGATGGTGAATCGGTGCACGCCGTCGTGCTGGCCCACCACCGTGCCGATCTCGTCGACGATCGCGCCGGACCGGGCGGTGGCCGGCGAGTGGCGCGTGATGAACGCCGCGTAGTCGTGATCGGGGATGAAGCAAATCTCCTGGCTGTCGGGCTTGTCCGCGACCGGCAGATTCAGCCGGCGTGCGTACTCGCGGACCGTGTCCTTCGGGCGATCGCCGACGGGGAAGATCGCGCGGGCAAGCTGGTCCTGCGTGAGCGAGAAGAGGAAGTAGGCCTGATCCTTCGCCGGGTCGGCGCCGCGCTTGAGCAGGAACCGGCCGTCGGCGTCGCGCTCCACGCGCGCGTAGTGGCCGGTGGCGACGGCATTTGCGCCCAGGCCACAGGCGCGGTCGAGCAGGGTCGAGAACTTCAGGTCGCTGTTGCAGCGCGCGCAGGGCAGCGGGGTCCGGCCCGCCGCGTATTCACTGACGAAATTCGAGACGACCTGCTCGTTGAACTGCCGCTCGAAGTTCAGGACGTAGTGGGGGATGTCGATGGCGGCGGCGACACGGCGCGCGTCCTGGAGATCGTCGAGCGAGCAGCAGCTGCCGAAGGCGCGTGTCCCGTCGGCCTTTTCGGACGCGTCGTAAAGTTGCATGGACAGGCCGATAACGTCGTGGCCCTGCTCGGCGAGCAGCGCCGCGGCCACTGACGAGTCCACGCCGCCTGACATCGCGACGACAATCCGCATATTCGTGCTAACTCTGACCTCTGAAAACCACGAAGTCGCGAAGCTCACGAAGGTACACGAAAAACATTGGCTCTTCGTGTCCTTCGTGTCTTCGTGGTTTGTTGTCGTTGCTATCCAGCTAGCTGCTCCCGACTGTTTGGGGCTTGCGCGTCAATCCTCTCAGCTTCTCCACCAGCTTGGGCAGCACTTCGAGGACTCGATCCACCTCTGCGTCAGTGGAAAACATCCCGAGGCTGAAGCGCAGCGAGTTCTGCGTCCGATGCGGCGGGAACCCCATGGCCCTCAGGACGTGCGACGGTTCGAGCGTTCCAGACGAGCACGCCGATCCAGTCGACACCGCGATGCCCTCGAGATCGAGTGCAATCAGCAGGCTCTCGGCCTCGACGCGCTCGAAGCTGATATTCGTGGTGTTCGGCACGCGGGCAGACGGGTCGCCGTTGACGGCGGTTCCGGGCACCGAGGTGAGGATGCCTGTCTCGAGACGATCTCTCAGCCTGCCGACGCGGACGGCCTCTCCGGCCATCTTGCCAAGTGCGAGGCGGGCCGCGATGCCCATCCCGGCAATCGCGGGCACATTTTCGGTGCCGGCCCGCCGGTTGCGCTCGTGTTTACCGCCGGTCAGGACGGGCTGCATTCGGGTGCCGCGCTTGAGCCAGAGCGCCCCGGTGCCCTTGGGCCCATTGAATTTGTGCGCCGACAGCGACAGCAGGTCGATCCCGAGTGCCCGCACGTCCACGGGGATCTTGCCCACCGACTGGACTGCATCGGTGTGCATCAGCGCGCCGCGCTCGTGCGCGAGTTGGGCCAGCTCAGCAATCGGCTGGATCGTGCCAATCTCGTTGTTGGCGTGCATCACCGACACGATCGCCGTGTCGTCGGCCAGAAGCGGCCGCAGCCGTTCGGGCGACACAACGCCGGTATGGTCGACCGGGACGAGCGTGGTGCGCCAACCGCGGCGTGCCAGGGCCTTGAGCGTGTT
>Ga0105248_10010926_pt1 | contig 10017 bp, 8 predicted proteins | sample KBSS34metaG_FD_81524 | JGI IMG/M metagenome (GOLD analysis project Ga0105248, IMG submission 81524) | Switchgrass rhizosphere microbial communities from Kellogg Biological Station, Michigan, USA - KBS S3-4 metaG | ecosystem: Host-associated > Plants > Roots > Rhizosphere > Soil | place... | reverse complement strand
AGCGCCCCACCCGTCTGATACTCAATCACCCGCGTCTCGAAGAAGTTCTTCTCCTTCTTGAGATCGATAAGCTCGCTCATCCACGGGAATGGATTGGTCGCGCCCGGGAATAGCTGGTCGAGACCGATCTGCTGAGCTCTCCGGTTCGCAACGAACCGCAGGTACTCCTTGAACATCGGCGCATTCAAACCCAGCACGCCGCGAGGCATCGTGTCCTCGGCATAGGCGTACTCGAGCTCGACGGCCTTGTGGAAGAGCTCGGTCAGCTCGCGGCGGAAGTCCTGCGTCCAGAGGTTCGGGTTCTCGAGCTTGATGGTGTTGATGAGGTCGATGCCGAAATTGCAGTGCATCGACTCGTCGCGAAGGATGTACTGGTACTGCTCCGCGGCTCCGGTCATCTTGTTCTGGCGGCCTAGCGAGAGGATCTGCACGAAGCCCACGTAGAAGAAGAGGCCTTCCATCAGGCACGCGAAGACGATCAAGCTCTTCAGCAGCGCGCGATCGCTCTCTTCCGTGCCGGTCTTGAAGAGCGGATCGGTGAGCACGTTGATGAAGGGGATAAGGAAATCATCCTTGTCCTTGATGCACTTCACTTCCTGGTAGGCGGCGAAGATCTCGCTCTCGTCCAGGCCCAGCGATTCGGCGATGTACTGGTACGCGTGCGTGTGGATCGCTTCCTCGAACGCTTGGCGCAGCAGGTATTGGCGGCACTCGGGCGCGGTGATGTGGCGATACGTCCCCAGCACGATGTTGTTCGCGGCGAGGGAGTCGGCCGTCACGAAGAAGCCCAGGTTCCGCTTCACGATGAGCCGCTCGTCTTCCGTGAGCCCTTCCGGGTTCTTCCACGTGGCGATGTCGCGGTTCATGTTGATCTCCTGCGGCATCCAATGATTGGCGCAGCCGGAGAGGTACTTGTCCCATGCCCACTTGTACTTGAAGGGCACGAGCTGGTTCACGTCGGTCTTGGCGTTGATGACGCGCTTGTCTTCGGCGCGCACGCGGGTGAGCGGCGGCGGCGGCGCTTTCACGTCGCCGAGCGTTGCAGGCGCGTCTCCCACCGGTGTCGGTTGCGCCGGTGACGTGCGCCCTGACGGGGTCGAATGCAGCAACTGCAGCCCAACCGTGGGGGTCACTGGCGTGTCGTCTTCAAAGCTCAGCATTTCTTCGCTCCTTGGTTCCTGGCGTTTAGCGGTACCGCCACTTTTTGTTTTGTTGTTTGTTGGTTAACTGCGTCGTGAGGCCACTGCTTTTTCCGGCCCCGGATCATTGCTGCCTGGAGCAGCGTCCGGGGTGACGTTTTAGTAACTGACGGCTGCGACGTTCGCGCCCCTCAACAGGCCGGCGGGCACCGCATCGCTACGGGCGGCGGTCGCTTTCCAATGCAGCGCCTGGAGGTTTTCCGGGTCGGTCGAGCCGCCCATGGCGCGGGCGACGATGTAGTCGAGCTCCCAGCCGAAGGGCGAATGGCGATTGCCGAAATCCGAGTAGCGCACGAGGTTCCCGAGGCAGTCCTTGCGGAATTCCCAGGCGCTCGCTTGTCCCGAGACGGGGCTGGTCCGGCCCCAGGCCGCCCGCTTCAGGTCCTCCAACATGGTCATGTGCACCTGCAGCCCCATCGCACACCTCCCGGGTTGGTTGTTGTCCGCCGTACTGGGGAGTTAGCTTGCTACAGGGGGGAGGCGGGGTCAAGGGTCAAACCCCAATATATTGCGGCTTGGACCCTCTTGACACGGGCTATCTTGTGGGCTAAGTGGTGGGGTTCCTGTGGATAAGGGGGAAGAAACTGTGGGGAAAAGGGGCTGTTATCCACAGCGTTTCCCTGGCCACCCCGGGCCCAATAAAAAAGCCGTCCCGGGCCTCTAGTTCCCGGAACGGCTCGAGGGAGTGACTTCGGGATTTGGAGTCCCGGAGTAACTCAAAACGCTTCAGTGAAGGGGCAGGATCGGCGTTTCGACGTCGAGGGCCGGCCTGGATTTGGGCGTGTCCTTGAGGGTCTTCGGCTCGAGGCCTTCGAATGCGTAGGCAGTCATGCCTGCCGCATCGACCGCGGCCGTCAACCATTGGGGCAGTTGTTCCATCTTCCCTATTCCTTTCCTTCAGGCGTGATCGACATGGTCGTCGCGCGATGCTTCACGCCGCCTGCGAGTTGCATCGAATTCATGGTCCGCATGGCTTAGTCAGCGTCCAGAGCTAAACATTTCGTGGGCGTGTCTGAAAAACATGGCCCAACCCCAAATCACCTATCGCGCCATGCCTCACTCGCCGGCGATGGATGCGCGGATCTCGGAGCTCGCGGCCCGGCTGGATGAGCTCAATCCCCGCATCACCCGGTGCCACGTGGTGGTGGTCGAGACGGACCAGCACAAGAACAAGGGCAACCTTTTCGAGGTGCACATCGACCTGCACATCCCGGGGCACGAGATCGTCGCCACGCGCCAGGCCAACCAGGACGCATACCTCGCGATCACCAATGCGTTCGACGTGGCCACCCGCCAGCTCGAGGACACCATGCAGCGCCGACGGCAATAACACGACCATGAAACCAGCAGCCAGAGGAAGAGTCGTCGCCTTTCCGCGCGACGATGCACCCGACCACCAGCGCGCCGCGAGGAACAAGGAAGATCCGTACGTCGCGACGCACAAGCCGCCCGAGCCCACGGTCTGCCCGTCATGCAAGGCCGTGTTCCAGGAAGGGCGATGGACATGGCAGCGGCCGCCGCCCGAGGCCGCGGAAATGAACTGTCCCGCGTGCCAGCGCATCCAGGATGAATTCCCGGCGGGCTACGTCACCATCAAGGGTGAATTCCTCAAGGAGCATCGCGACGAGATCATCGCGCTCATCAACTCCAAGGAGGACCGGGAAAAGGCCAGCCATCCGCTGCAACGGATCATGGCCATCGAGGATGTGCGCGAGGGTTTGCAGGTCACCACGACCGACTCTCACCTGGCACGCGGGATAGGCGAGGCGCTGCACGACGCGTACAAGGGCGACCTGAAGCTGCGATATAGCCGCGACGAGAACCTGCTGCGCGCGGTCTGGAAACGGTAAGCGGCGCGCACTGATATATAGTCGCCCCGAATGAAACGGGGCCTGTTCTTCCTGCTGGTCGCGGCGATGTTCACCGCGTTCGCGTGGCAATCGCAGCTCGCGAGCTTCGGCGACGACAGCGCGAGCTACCTCACTCTCGCGCACTACTTCTCTCCCTGGGGCGATCCCGCCGTCTCGCGTTGGGCGGGATGGCATTCGAACTTTCCGCCGCTGTTTCCGCTGGCGCTGGCACTTTCGGGCGCGCCGTCGAACCTGGCGATCGGCTTCGCGCTCGTGGCCTTGTTCGCCGCGGGCGGCGTGTTCCTTTTCCAGCGCTACGCCGCCGCGGAGCTGGGCGAGCGCGGCGCCTTCGCCGTCACGATCGTCTTCCTGTGCACGGCGACCGCATGGATCTCGCTCAAGGGACTGCTGAGCGAATCGCTTTTCCTGCTCGTGTCGATGGCCGCGCTGCGCTTCTACCAGTCGCGGCTTTTCGCACGCGAGGCCAACACCTATGAATGGCTCGCCTTCGGAGTGCTCCTCGCCTGCGCCCCGCTCACGCGCGCGATCGGCATCCTGCTCGTCGTCGCGTTTGCGCTGCACCTCGTCATTCGATTTGCAAAGCGCGACCGCCCTCCTCGCGCGGCCTGGCTCGCGCTGCTGCCCACCGTCGTCTTGCTGGGCCTCTGGTACGCCGTGCGCCCGCGTGCGCCGATCGACTTCTATCAATTCGCAGTGTCGTGGGTGGTGAATTCGTGGCTCGAGAATCCGCTCGTGACCGCGCTGGGCGCCTGGCGAATGTTCTTCGACTCGTGGATCGGATTGTTCCTCGCGGATTCGGAGGTCGCTTTCGGCGCGAAGGTCGTGCTGGCGGCCATCGGCGTTGTCGCGGCCACCGGAGTTGTGATGCGCGTGATGCGCAATCGATTTGACGGATGGTTCGCGCTGCTGTCGGTGGGTGTGATCTTCGTCTGGACATTCGGGCCGCAAACCACGCGGCGCCTGATGTATCCGCTGCTTCCCCTGTTGCTGCTCTTCGCCGCCGATGCCGTGCGGCAATTGCTCGATGCCTTGCGATTGGTCGAGCGCCGGCGGCTTTACGCCGCTGCGGCGATCACGGCGATGCCAATCCTCTTGTGCCTTCCGGCTCTCGTGGCGATCGGCGAGAAGTCGCTCGATCGTCGCGCGGCAATTGCGGGCTGCCCCCAGACGTTTCGCGAGATCACGCCGTACTACAACACGGTAAACCTCGAGGGCGCCGAGGGTCTGGCGCGGCTGGAAGTGATCATGCTTTGCGGGTTGCAGTCGCTCGATAAGGTGACGCCGCCGGGTTCCGTGGTGATGTGGACGCGGCCCGAGTACGTTGCGCTGCTCGCCAAGCGCCCAGCCGTCCCCTACTACTACCGCTGGACGCCGCGCGAGCTTGCGACGGCGATCAAGAGTGGCAACGCCGACTACCTGGTGATCACGATCCTCAACAAGAACGACCTCGAGGGCGGCCTGCCGAAGCCGACGAAGGGAATGCAGGAGGAGGCGTATTCGCAGCCGGTGTTCGCCTCCACCGACGAGATCCTCGTTGTGAAGAAGATCGACAAGGCGGCCCTCGAGCGATTCCTCGAGGGCACGCGCTAGGCGGGAGTCTTCGTCAGTTCAGGCGGTGGACGTGCTGGCCCAGCATCTCCGGCACGACGAGGATGCGGCCCTTCTCCGTCACGTGGAAACGCTTGCGATCGGTTTCGGGATCGACGCCGATGCGCATGCCGCTGGGGATGCGGCAGTGCTTGTCCACGATGCAGTTGCGCACCACCGCGTCGGGACCGATCTCCGCGTTGGGCAGGATCACCGAGTCCTCGATGGTGCAGTGGTTGTGCAAGCGGACGTTCGTGAAGAGCAGCGACCGGCGCACCGTCGAGCCGCTCACGATGCAGCCGCCCGAGACGATGGAATCCATCGCGGTGCCGCGGCATTGGTCGTCGTCGAAGACGAACTTCGCCGGCGGGTTCTGCTCCTGGTAGGTCCAGATCGGCCAGTTGCGGTCGTAGAGGTTGAGCTCCGGCACGACGTGCGTGAGATCCATGTTCGCTTCGTAGAAAGCGTCGATGGTCCCGACGTCGCGCCAATACGGCTCGCCGCCCGCCATGTTCACGCAGCTCTCGGAGAAATCGTGCGCATATATCGGCGCGCCTTCCTTCACCAGGCGCGGGATCACGTCCTTGCCGAAATCGTGGCACGACCCCGGCATGACGGCGTCGAGGCGAAGCTGCTCGTACAGGAACTGCGCATCGAACACGTACACGCCCATGCTGGCGTAGACCCGATCCGGGCGGCCAGGCACCGTGCACGGCGCGTTCGGCTTTTCCTGGAACGTGGCGATGCGGCCGGTGCGCTCATCGGCGCCGACCACGCCGTAGCATGACGATTCGCTCGCCGGGGCCTGCACGCACGCGACGGTGACCTTCGCGCCGCGCTGCATGTGGTCCTCGATCATCATGCGGTAGTCCATCTTGTAGACGTGGTCCCCGCCCAGGACCAGGACGATCTTCGGATCCTGGCGCCGGAGGATGTCCAGGTTCTGGTAGACCGCGTCCGCGGTGCCTTGATACCAGTCCCCGTTGGTGCGCTGCTGCGCCGGAAGCACCTCGACGAATTCGTCGAAGCGCGAGTCGAGGAAGCTCCAGCCGCGCTGCAAATGGCGGATGAGGCTATGCGCCTTGTACTGCGTGCAGACGTCGATGCGGCGGATGCCGGAGTTCAGGCAGTTGGAGAGCGTGAAGTCGATGATGCGGAATTTCCCGCCGAACGCGACGGAGGGCTTGGCCCGCCAATCCGTGAGCTGGTGCAGGCGGCTGCCGCGTCCGCCGGCGAGCACCATCGCGACGGTGCTGCGCGCGGTGAGCGCGGAGAAGCGCTGGGGAGCCGGTGTGCTGGCCGTGTCGCGTCGGGCGCGGACGAGTTCATCGACGACGGTCATGGAAGTCTTGTTTGTAGTGCGTGCGCGATAAGGGCACTACATCACGCGCCGACAGAGATTTCTGTCGGCCACTTCTTACACGATCAACTTCGCAGCTCCAAGCAACGCGACGCGCTCGCTCGTCACGGCCTTCACGGGAATTTTCATCATCGCCGCCGAATGCACGCCTTTCGCGCAGAACGCCTCGCTGAACCGCTGCGCGTTCAACCGGGAATGCACGCGAGTGATCACACCGCCCATGAGGTAGACGCCGCCGCGGGCCATCACGGCGAGCGCGTGATCGCCGGCCACGTTGCCCAGGCACTCGGAGAAAAGGTCCAGCGCCGCGGGGTTTTCGACGAGATGGTCAGCGGTCACTGGCTCCGCCGGGGAGGTGCCCAGGAACGAGAGGATGTTCACGATCCCCGACCCGGACACGATGTCTTCCGCCTCGACGCGCCCATGGCGCGCGAAGATCGACTGCCAAAGCTGCATCTGCTGCACGGAGCCCGGCGCGAATCCCAGGTGGCCGCCCTCGCCGGGTATTTCACGGTAGCCGTTGTCGTCGGGCACGAGATATGCAATGCCAAGGCCCGTGCCAACTCCGAGGACTACCCGTGGCTGCCCCGGCTCCGACCCGCCGTCCTGGATCGTGACCAGGTCGCGTGAGGTGAGCTTGTCGATCGCGCGCGCCGCCGCGGCGAGATCGTTGGCGACGCGTACTTTCGGAATCAGGAATCGCTCGCCGATCGCATCGCCATCGACGGTGATCGGCCGGTGCGTCATCTTCACCTTGTTGCCGAGCACGACGCCCGCGACGCCGAAGCCCGCGCCGGTGATGCGCTCATCCTTGCCCCGCACCTGGTTCCATTCGCCGAGGAAGGAAGTCAAAAGATTCGGGAAGCTGTCTACCTCGGTGGTGGCGTAACGCCGGCCGAGCTTGGTTTCCCAGCGGTCGCTGCGGAAATCGCCCACTTCCAGCAGAATCTTGGTCGCCCCGACATCACCCGCCAGAATCAAGTTGCCTCCTTCGCATCACAATCCGCCGAGCGTACTCTTCGCCACGCCCGAGTGCGCGCCGCTGGTGAAGACCGGCGGCCTGGGCGACGTGAGCGCCGCGCTGCCGGCGGCGCTGGCCGAGCAGGGCCTCGACGTGCGCGTGCTGCTGCCCGGTTATCCGCCGGTGCTCGACGGCGCCCCGGGGGCTCGCGAGATCGGGCGGCTCACCGCGCTCGGCCGCGCCGTTCGCCTCCTCGAATCGAAGCTTCCCAACGGCGTGCCGCTCATCATCGCCGACGCGCCCACGCTTTTCGCGCGCACGGGAGGTCCCTACCAGGATGCGTCCGGCGATGATTGGAATGACAACGCGCTGCGCTTCGGCGTTCTCGCGAAAGTCGCCGCGATCCTGGGAACCGATTCGAGCCCGCTGGAGTGGCGCCCGGACGTGGTGCATTGCAACGACTGGCCCACCGCGCTGGCTCCGCTCTACCTGCGCTTCGCTCGCGGCCGCCGCGCGGCTTCGCTCCTTACGATCCACAACCTCGCGTTCCAGGGCATCTTTTCCTTCGACCAGGTGAAGTCGCTCGAGCTTCCCGCCGAGAGCGTGGGGCTGCAGGGCGCCGAATACTACGGGAAGGTTTCGTTCCTCAAGGGCGGCATCGTGTATTCCGGCGCGGTCAACACGGTAAGCCCGACCTACGCGCGCGAGATCCAGACGCACGATCTTGGCTTCGGCATGGACGGCGTGCTGCGCGGCCGATCGAAGGATCTTTTCGGCGTGCTGAACGGCATCGACACGAAGACGTGGGACCCGCGGACCGATGCGCTCATTCCCGCGCACTACGGGCCCGACACGCTCGATGCGAAGCTCACCAACAAGCGCGCGCTCAAGCAACGACTGGGGCTCGAGGGGCCGCACGAAGTGCCGCTCGCGGCGATCGTGAGCCGGCTCACGCACCAGAAGGGCATCGACATCATCGCCGAGGCCGTGCCGCAGCTCGCGAAGATCCCGGTGCAGATCGCGGTGGTGGGCGCGGGCGATCGCGAGCTGGTGGAGACGCTGCGCGCGGCGCAGGCCGAATCTGCCACGCAAATGGGCGTGTACATCGGCTTCGACGAGCAGGCCGCGCACCTGGTCGAAGCGGGCGCCGACATGTTCCTCATGCCCTCGCGCTTCGAGCCGTGCGGCATGAACCAGATGTACTCGCAGCGCTATGGCACGCCGCCCGTCGCGAATGCCACCGGCGGCCTGGTGGACACGATCTCCGACGCCGAGACCGGATACCTCATGCGCGAGCTTTCCGCGATGGGCCTGGTCGAAGCGGTGCAGCGCGCGCTGGTGGCTTTTCGTGATCAACCGAGCTGGCGGCGCGTGCAACGCGCGGGCATGGCGCGCGACTTCGGTTGGGCGAGTGCGGCGCGCGCGTACGGCGAGATCTACGCGCGCATCAAAGCCAGCGCATGAGCCCCAGCTCGAACCGGTGCGAGAGCGCCGGGTGGCGAGGATACGCGCGGATGCGGCATTCGACCTTGCCCGCCGATTCGAGCGGTAGCTCCAGCACGTAGAGCTGCACGCCGCCGTCCGCGGCGCCCTCGGGACGCAGGAAGAACGTCTGCGGCGGTTCGCGCGATGCCTTCTCGCGCAGCACGTTGGCGAGCATCAGCTCGACCTCGATGTCCTGCGCTTCCAGCTTGTCCAGCTTGATCCCCACGACAAAGCGCGCGCGCTGGCCGTATTCCGCGTGGCGCTTGGGCATCTCGATCGCCTGCATCACGACGTGCGGCCATGCGCCGCGCACCTTGCGCTTCCACGCCGCGACGTCGCGCGCGGTGCGGTAGCCGTTGTCGCCGAGATGCTGCCCGCGTTGCGAGGCGGGCACGTAGAAGCGCGAGACGTACTCCGAAACCATGCGATGGCTGTTGAAGCGCGGCAGCAGCGTCATGATCGAGCGCTTCGCCATGCGGATCCATTCGGGCGAGAAGCCCTGGTTGCCGCGGTCGTAGTAGAGCGGCGTCACCCGGTCCTGGAGCAATTCGTAGAGCGAGCGGCTCTCTTCGACGTTGCGGCGCTCGTCGTCCAGCATCTCGCTCGCGGGCTTGATGGCCCAGCCGTTATCGCCCAGGTATCCCTCGCCCCACCAGCCGTCGAGCACCGAGAGGTTGATGACACCGTTGAAGCCGGCCTTCATCCCCGAGGTGCCGGACGCTTCCAGCGGGAAGATCGGATTGTTGAGCCACACGTCGACGCCGGAGACGAGGCGGCGCGCGAGGCTCAAGTCGTAGCCCTCGACGAAGAGCACATGCCCTTCGAAATCCTGCATCGAGGCGACCTGGATCACGCGCCGGATCATCTCCTTGCCGGGCTCGTCGGCCGGGTGCGCCTTGCCCGCGAAGATGAACACCACCGGCCGGTTCTCGCTCGCGACGATCTCCTTCAACCAATCGAGCCGGTCGAAGAGGAGTGTCGCGCGCTTGTACGTCGCGAAACGCCGCGCGAAGCCGACGGTGAGGACGTTGGGATTGGCGGGATCCGCGAGGCGCAGGATGCGGTCGATGTGCGCTTCGCTCGCGTGGTTCCTCGCGTATTGCGTGCGCACGCGCTCGCGCACGAGCGTGAGCATGCGCGACTTGAGGTGCTGCCGAATCGACCAGAAGAGGTGATCGGGCATGTCCATGAGCCCGCCGAGCGCGTTCGGGTCGTCCATGTGCCGTTGCCAGCCGCTGGGCAGCACGTGATCGAACGCCTCTGCCCATTCGGAAGCCATGAAGGTCGGAGCGTGAACGCCGTTGGTCACGTACATCACCGGGTTTTCCTGCTCGGGCACTTCCGGCCACAAGTCGCCGAGGATCAAGGCCGACACGTCGCCGTGGATGCGCGAGACGCCGTTCTGAAAGCGCGAGCCGCGCGCGGCGAGCGCGGTCATGTTGAAGTCGGGCTTCTCGCCGGTGCGGCCCAGCTCGAGCGGCGTCTCGAGGCTCACCTTGAGGCTGCGCGCGTAGCGCTCGAAATAACCGACGACCATCTCCTCGGAGAAATGGT
>Ga0105248_10010925_pt1 | contig 10017 bp, 6 predicted proteins | sample KBSS34metaG_FD_81524 | JGI IMG/M metagenome (GOLD analysis project Ga0105248, IMG submission 81524) | Switchgrass rhizosphere microbial communities from Kellogg Biological Station, Michigan, USA - KBS S3-4 metaG | ecosystem: Host-associated > Plants > Roots > Rhizosphere > Soil | place... | reverse complement strand
GGTCCAACCACTCGGCGATTTCGTCTTCGCGATCCGCGGCCTCGAGCGCCGTTCGCGTGCCCGCCGCTCGCCCGCACTCACGACGAATCGCATCGACCGCCGCGAGCTGCTCGTCCGACAGACGCGCCGCCGCCAACTGCCGCGCGGCCTGCTCCTCTTCGTTCATCAGGCCCGTCAATGACTGGGCTGTGCGCGCCGCCGCGGAGGCGGGGTTGTTCAGCTCGTGCGCAAAACCGGACGCCAGCCGGCTCAGCGACTGCAACCGGTCATCATTGAGCTCGACCGTGCGGAAGGCTCGCGCCCGATCCACCATGTGGTGCACCAGCGCCGCCGTCAGATCGAGGTAGGTGCGCATCATGGTCGGGAAATGACGCTGATGGAGCGTCAGAGCCGTGAGGCGATCCTCGATCACGACGTCGCCCGGTGAAATCCGATAGCGTGAAAACGGCAGCGTGCCACCAATCTGGCCGGCGATGGCTTCCATAATCTTGCGCGTCGCGCCGCCTTTTGGGACGTACAGTCCGGCGCGGCCCTCGAGAATGATCCACATTTCCTCACTGGCCTCGCCGGTCCGCATCGCCGTCTCGCCCGGCTCGTACGTCCGAACTTCGCCGTGTTCCACGAGCCATTCGAGCTCGTGACGAGGCACGGACTCGAACGGCGGCAGCGCCGCCAGGCGATCGAGGATGGCCGCGGTCATCAGTCCAGCTTCCCAGGCCGCTTGGCGAGCCCCTGCTTCTGCATCTCCTTGACGATGGCCTTGACAATATCGCTCACGAGTTTCTGCAGATTCTTGGGATCACTCGTCTGTGCGACGGCGGCCCACAGCAATTCGTTGCGAGGCACGCTATAGACCGTATTCTCGACGACAACGACCGTCTCCTGATCCACACCACCAGGCACATACACCTGGCTCCAGCCGTAGCCGTAGTACCCCCAGAAGGTGTTGTAGTACCCGCCCATCCAGATACTCGGCGTGTACGTGGTGCGCTTCTCGACGCTGACAGGCCGCAACGCCACGACGCCCTCAACGCCGGTCTTCTGTTGGATCCACGCTTTGGCCTGCTCGACATCCTGCAGGACTTCCTTGGGCGCGATGCGATAGGTCGCAATGCCCTGCATGCCGAGCGCCGTCAATTCGCGCGCGAGCGCCTCCTCGGCGCCCATGCGCATATTGTCATCCTTCGAAATCACGAGCGCCGCGACTTTCTTGCCAAAGAAACTCACCGACGCGGCGTCCGGCGACTTATAGGTGGACTGGAACTGCACACTGGCGGCGGACACCAGAGCGCCCATGGCGGCCATCACGATGATCGGGACGAAACGGACGCTCGGGTAACGAATCATGATTACTCCGGTCACACTTTATCGTGGATGGCGGCAGGAAATTCGGTAGGGTCAGTTTGAATAAGCGACGGCCCATTTCTCCGCGCCTCCGCGTCTCCGCGTGAGATCCACCCCGATCTGACCGGCTTCGCCGCGCTCAGCGACTCAGCCGCCTACATGGATCTCATCCCCGAATGACATAATCCCAAACATGTCGAAGATCGCAATCGCAACCCTGACCATGATGTTGCTGCCGGCGGCGGCGAGTGCGCAGACCAACGCTGCCACGATGCCGGCTGAGCCGAATCAGCCATTTACGATGACCAAAGTCGCGGAATTCAACCTGCCGTGGCGGATTGCGTTCCTGCCGGACGGTCGCATGCTGATCACGGAGAAGGTTGGACCGGTCTGGCTCGTCACGCAGGATGGCGCGAAGACTCCCGTGACGAACGTGCCGGCCGTCGTGTCACGAGGTCAGGGCGGAATGCTGGGCGTGTTTCTGGCGCCGGGATACGCGACCAACCATTTTGTGTATCTGACGTACGCGGAGCCCGCTGATGGTCCACCGAGCCGGGCGTCGAGCCTGGCGCTGGCTCGCGCGACACTGACGATCGGGAAGGACACCGCGAGCCTCGAGAACCTTCAAGTGCTGTGGCATCAGATGCCGAAAGGCGACGGCGGGCAGTTCGGCGCCCAGATCGCGTTCTCACCGGATGGCCAATACTTGTATCTGGCCGTCGGCGAGCGGCAACGCATGACGCCGGCGCAGGATCCGAATCAGGAACTCGGCAAGATCCTCCGCCTGACGCTCGACGGCAAACCCGCGCCCGGCAATCCGAATGAAGGAAAAGTCGGATCGCCGACGGTCACCCTGATCGCACCGCCCGCGGACACAGAAGCTGCGAAGAACGCGCCGGTCATCAGCACGTACACATTCCCAGGACCGAATCTGGCGCCGGCGGAAATCTGGGCCACTGGATTCCGCACGCCGTACGGCCTGGCATTCGCCCCTGACGGCCGGCTCTGGGAACTGGAGCACGGCCCGGCTGGCGGCGACGAATTGAATCTGATCACGCCAGGAAAGAATTACGGATGGCCGCTCGTCGTCTACGGTCAGAACTACAACCGCGTGCCGATTCCGAGCCCGGACACGCGGCCCGACCTCGAGAAGCCCGTCATCTATTGGAATCCGGTCATCGCGCCGGGCAATCTCGCGTTCTACAAGGGCGAGATGTTCCCGCAGTGGAATGGATCGGCGCTCGTGAGCGGCCTGGCGTCCAAGGCCCTGATCCGGATCACGTTCGATGGCAAGGGCGGCGCTACGCAAGTGGATCGCTGGGACGTCGGCTTCCGCGTCCGCGACGTGGAAGTCGCGCCCGACGGCGCGCTCTGGATGATTGAAGATACGGCGACCGGCCGGCTCGTCAGAGTGATCCCGAAGTAGCCCCGGTCGAGTTTAGCGCCGCGGCGCGATTGCGCCGCCGGCGTCCTCGATGACGAGGTTCGTGAACTCCACCCACAGAATCTTCGGTTCCATGGCCTCCGACGCCGACACGACCGATGAGATCCCGCGGAACGTGCCGCGCAGCCGAACGCGCTGATCTTTCCGCAATTGTCGAAGCCTGGGGTCATCCGCGGCCGCGGCGAATCGCAGCACGATCTTCGGCGTGCCATCACCCTGGACCGCTCCATCCAGGAGCGCGTCCACCCTCGCATCTGCGCTGCCCGGCGATAACCGCACCGCCTGGACGACGACCAGCCCGGCATAGATCTTTCCGACCAGGCGATCCGCGGCCTTCGCGCCGGAATCCGTGATCACCTTGACGATGGACGCCATGTCTCCGACGGCTGGCACGGGCGTCGTCGACTGCGCACGTACCGCGGTCACCGTGCCGGACACGACGGGCAGCGCGACGGCGAATGCCGCAAGCCCAAGCAGCAACAACTTCCTGGTGACAGACAACCGGCGACCAATGCGAACCATCATGATGTCCTCGATTCTCTTCTTCAGGTTGGATCCGGTCACGCCGGAGACGCACACGATCGGTGACTCGACGTAGAGCCTGCACACGTTGAGGATGCCGTCCGCATAGTCGCGAGGCGGTACACCGAGCGTCAGTACGTGCTCGTCGCAGGCACGTTCTCTTTCCTCGACCAGCCGCGCGCCAATCCACCAGATGATGGGATGAAACCAGAACACGGTCTCGACCACCATGTGGATGCCCGCCAGGAGATTGTCGTGGCGTTGCACATGACAACACTCGTGGGCGATCACCGAGTCCAACTGGGCCGGCGTGAGTTGCCGATCGATGCCGACCGGGAGCAGCAGGACCGGCCGACGGATGCCGACGATGCCAGGCTCGAGCAGACCGGGCGCCGCACGCACCTCAACCGGCCGATCCTGAACCTCGACGTCCATGGCCACGCTCTGGCGCATCGCCGCGCGGATGCGCAGCCAGGCCCGCAGGCGCATCGACACGAGCGCGAGAGACCCGCACGCCCAGAGCGCGAGGACGGCGATGAGGACCCAGCCAGACAAGGTGACAGGCGCATCGCGCGCGACGACTTCCCCGCCAAAGAATGGTGCGGTCAGTTGCCGCGCCGCCAGCGACCACGCCGCCGACACGGGGGACGTTGCACCTGCCACAGTCGACGCGGGGAACATGTCTCTGAACTGGCTGCCCGCAGCCACCAGCCACCCGAACGGCACGAGAAACTTCACCGACGCGATGACCCAGATCCAGTGGCGGACGCCGGCCCGGTTGCCACGCAGCGCCGCCGCCAGCGCGACGGCCGCCAATGCGAAGATCGTCGACTGCCAGAGGTGGTTCACGACACCGGCGATCATCGGCTCCTCGCGGGCTTCCCGGTCCTGCGCTGACGATCGTGCCGATCGATCGCCTGCTCGAGTTCGTGGATGTCTTCGCGCGTCAGCTTACCGGCTTCGGCCAGTTGCGCCATCATCGGCTGCGCACGGCCCCCGAAGAAACTCAGGATGTGGTCGAGCACGCCATGCCGTGTGACGTCGCGCGCGACGATGGGCTCGAAGATGTGCGCGTTGCTGATCTTGCGGACCCGGCGCAGGGCCTTCTTCTTCTCCAGGCGATACACCGTCGTCTGGATCGTCGTGTACGCGGGCCGTGGATCCGGGAACGCTTCCTGAATCTCACGAATGGAGGCTTTCCCGCGCGCCCAGAGGGCTTCGAGAATCTGCAGCTCCAGTCGTGTGAATCGGGTGGACGCCATGACAGTCTCCTATGAGATGTCTGAATCTACTATTTTGTAGTAGACGTGTCAAGCGCGGCGTGCGAGCATCGGACAGGGCGCGCGAAACTGGGACCCTGTTGGGTTGGATTCCTGCACATTTGAGGTTTTCGCTCTACAATTTCGCGCAGAACTCGCACGCACGAAGAGCCCATGAGGAAGTCGTGATCTCGATCTGGGGGTACTTCCGTCGCAATACCGGATACATCGCGATCAGCGTCTTCACGCTGTCGCTTGCGGTCGGCGCAAACGTGGCCGTTCTCGCCGTCGTGAACGCCCTGTGGTTTCGTTCGCTGGCCATCCCGCATCAGGATCGCGTCGTCATGCTCCTGCCCGTGAACGAGTTCGATGCGACGTCTGAAGGAGCGTACTGGGCCGAACATGGTTTGGAGTGTTATGTCCGGGGCCTGCCGGTCTTCGCGCGCGTGGCGGGCCAAGTCGCCACGACGGGCTCCAACGCCGAGTACAAACCTCGAATTCGTTTCGAGCGTGTCGGGCGTGAGGTGGAGTCGATTGCCGTCACGTGGCAGTACTTCTCCGTGATGGGACTGGCTGTTCGCGGGCGCGATTTCGTGGCGACGGACGACCAGCGAGGCGCTGAGCCCGTTGGCATCATCAGCGACCGATTGTGGAAGCTCTCCTTCAACGCCGACCGCACGATCATCGGAAGCGTTATCGACGCATCGCCTCGGCCGGTACGAATCATCGGCGTGGCGCCACCAGGTTTTGGCGGAGCGCGTCTGGGTGAGCGCGCGGACCTGTGGATCCCGGCGGCCACGGTGCCGCAACTGGCGAGCCCCGGTCTCACCAGCGAGTCGAGCCAGCCGTTGCTCGCGCTGGCACGGCTCAAAGACGGGGTTTCTCTGGCCGAAGCCCAACGAGCGATTGACGCAGGCGCTAACTCGTGCGCCTCACCCCAGGCATCAGCCAGGTCTAACAGCGCGAGACTCCCGGGACCGTTGGTCAAATACGATGTCGTTCGGATCGGCGACCTATACGGAGGACCGCAGACCAGAACGATCATGACCAAGGACTCGCGCGCCGTCGTGGTGGCTGCCATCACGGCCGGGCTGGTCTTCGTCGGTGGTTGCGCCACGCTGATGTCGCTCGTACTGATGCACTACGAACGCCGGCGAAAAGAATTGGCCATTCGTATTGTGCTGGGCTGCCCGGTGAGGCGCCTGCAACGGAATCTCGCGACCGAACTGGCCAGCATCGGATTGTTGGGGCTCGCGGGCGCTGCGGCGCTCGCATTTTCAACGCTCCAGGTCCTACCCACTCTCGACTTTACCGCGGGCGTTGATATCAGCAGGCTCGACCTTGCGATCGATTCCCGTGTGTTGGCTGGCGGCGTCATGGCTGTAGGACTGACGTTGGCTCTCGCCGCCGCGCTGCCAATGGCGCGCGCAATTCGCAGGAATGCCGGCCTGGAACTGGTCGCCAGCTCGACCCGCAACACACCCTCTTCGGTGCGTTTGCGTCGGACGCTCCTGGCCGTGCACGCGGCGGCAACAGTAGTCGTCCTCATGGGGGCCGGTTTGTTTCTCAGGACTGTGCAGCTGGCATTCGGCGAGAAAGCTGGCTTCGATCTCCAACGCACCGTCTTTGTCCGCGCGCAGATTGCCTCGAACACGGCTCCGCCGTCGCCAGCGCCCAGGACCCAGGCTGAGCAACAGACCTTGGACGCCGCGCGATTCAGCGAGAGGGCTCATCGAATCGGGGCCTTTTTCGACCTGCTGTCCGAACTGCCGGGCCTCCGTGGTGTGTCACTTGGCGAAGCGCCAATTGGACTCGACCAGGCGCAGCGAGGAGGTCGCAGCCTGCAGGTGGCCGCCGGGTCGACGGTCAGGACCGGCACCTTCCACTGGTCGGCCGTTGGCAATAACTATCTTGACATTCTCGGCGTGCGACTCCTCGCCGGACGCGGGATGGGTGAAGCCGCTGTGGCGGGAGACGCTGGGATTCGGTCCGCTGTGGTGACGCGGTCTTTCGCGCAAACACTCTGGCCAGATACGTCCGCGATTGGTCAGCAGTTCTCTGTGGAAACCCTGCCACACCAGGTGGTCGGGGTCGCCGAAGATTTCGCCATTGGCTCGTTGACACTCAGGCAGCGTGCCGCGATTTTTGTGGGCACGGACGTCGCTGATGCGGGCCGGCGTTTTACGTTGCACTTCGTTGTAGGAACGGCCGGTCCCGCTGAAGCCAGCATTCGTTCGATCGAGGAACGTCTGCGGCGCATATTCCCGCAAGTGGTGGGCCTCGATATGGCGACCGGTCAGGACCTGGTCGCACGCGATTTGGGCCGTGAACGACTGGGCGCATCCGTCTTCTCGGGTTTTGGTCTCCTCGCTCTTGGTCTCGCCTTCGCCGGTGTATTCGGGCTCGTCTCCTACCACGCGGAGTCGCGTCGCCGGGACCTGGGAATTCGATACGCGCTCGGCGCAACATCTCGCAGACTGATTGCTGAATCCGTGCTCGTGGGTATCTCGCCGGTCTTCGTCGGGGTGGTCACGGGCTTCGGACTGACAGCACTCATCGCGCAGCTCGTTCAGTCTTCGGTTCCTGGTTTCGAGGTACCCGACGTCCTGGTGTATCTGACGACTCTGTTGGTCGTGTCAGTCGGTGCGGGCCTTGCCGCGTTCGCCGCAGCCAGACGTCTCGCCGATGTGTCACCGCTTGATGCCCTGAGAGCCGATTGAAGACTTGAGACAAAGTCAGCTTGTCCGTCGCGCTACCAGAACTTCTTCAACTGTGGCCAGGCGTCGCGAAGGCTCATCTTGGGACGCCGTCCGATCGACACGTCGAGTCCGCGCTCGTACGGCATCGACCATTGAGACGACGTCTGGCCCACAATCTCTATCTCTTCGAAGAACTTCGCGTTGCCGTCGCGGTCACCGCCAATGATGATGACGACGTCCGGCGGATCGCCTTGAAGGCCCCACAGCCAATAACTGTTGTGCCCGCTCAGCGCGTGCGGTAGTCCCAGACGACGCCCCAGCACATCGATCGCGCCGGCTTCTCCATAGTTCTGTCCGAACACCCGGCATCGCAGGCGCTCGTCCGGCGTCAGCCGGTCGTACGCCCTGGCCACCAGCGTCGTCATCTCCGGCCAGCCGAACATGTCGGCATACTGCTGCGGCAGCGCCCCCATCTCCAGGCGCTCCTCGGTCTTCGGCGCCATGCCGAGCGCCGTCTGGTACCGCACAAACGTCTCAACCGGGAGGATGGGCAGCGCCATCGGCATCGCGATGAGCCCCACGCCGGCAACAAGCGTCGTCACAGAGGGACGTAACCAGCCAAGGCCCGCGCGGCTCGACACCCGCTCGATGGCCACCGCGCCCAGCGCCAGCAGCGCCGGATAGGCGGGCGCAAGATAGGACGCCCGGCTGCGGCCGGCGGCCAGCAGCAGCGCGAACACGGACACGTAGATCAACACGACGACGCCTCCGCGGCTGCGCTCGCGGCCGAATAGCCCGAACACGAGCCCTGCCAGCCACACCGGTGCGGCGCCTGGACCTACGGTCAAGATCTGATCGCGAACAAAGCCGGCCGGCGAAACATCCACCATTTTCATGGACGTCGCGTTCCGCATGAACTCCAGCGTCGGCCAATCGTGCAGCGCATTCCACAACACGTACGGCAGGCCAATCGCGACTGCGAGGAGGGCCGCGATCCACGGCCATGATCGGCGCAGCACGCCTCGATGGCGCGTGAGCACGAGCCCGATGACGATACCGGCGCCAAGCCAGGCGACGCTGATCTTGTTCAGAAGGCCAAGACCGATCGTCACCCCCAGGATCAGCCAGTGCAGCGGCCGTCCCTCGTGTAGCGCGCGGAGCAGGACCAGCGCGGCCAGCGGCCACGCGAACTGATCGAACACGTTCATCGAGTAGTAATGCGCGGTACCCAGGAAGACCGGTGAAATAGCAACTGACAAAGCCGCCAGACCCTGCGCGAAACGGCCGCCGCCGAGTTGGCGCGCGATCAGCGCGGTCAGCATGACGGTGGCGGCTCCGACGAGCGCCGGCAAGGCACGGACGGCGATCAGCGAATCGCCGAAGACCGCGCGGACAATCGCCAGGATCGCGATCGAGAGCGGCGGATGATCCACGTAGCCCCACCCCAGGTGATCAGTGCTGGCGATGTAATACAGCTCGTCTCGAAAGTAGCCGTACTGGGTGATGACGGCGACCTGGAGCAGGAGCCTGGCCAGGATCAGGACCGTCAGCGCCGGAATCGCGAGTCGCGGAAGCGCGCGGGGACCGGACTCCATCGACAACGCGCTCGTTAGTGTAGTGCAGGATTACAGGCCGCCCGAACTTGTGAGATTATTCACCCTTCACGATGCGGAAAGTAAACCTCCGGAACCTCGGGCGCAGGTACGCCGTGCCCGTTCATCTGGCCGTGGCGCTGGCCCTGGTGTTGGGCGCGCATCCCGGTTCGCCTGATCGAATCGCCGGCGCTGTGCAGACCGGCGACACGTTCATCTCGCCTCCGGTGCTCAAGAACACGTCCGACAAGCCCGGGATCGTCGAGCTCGACTTGACGGCGGCGCCGACGACCATCGAGTTCGTGCCCGGGAAACCGACGACCGCCTGGGCCTACAACGGCTCCGTGCCCGGCCCGACGATCGAGTTGCGCGAAGGCGACTCGGTGACGGTTCATTTTCACAACAAGCTCAAACAGACCACCACCGTCCACTGGCACGGCCTGCACATTCCGGCCGGCGCCGACGGCAGCCCGCTGAATCCCGTCGCGCCGGGCGGCGATCAGAACTACACGTTCAAGATTCCGCTCGGCAGCGCAGGGACCTACTGGTACCACCCGCATCCGGACATGACGACCACCGAGCAGGTGGCGCGCGGACTGTACGGCGCGCTCATCGTGCGACCGGCTGTGGATCCGCTCGCGGGGATACGGGAACGCCTCATAGTTCTTTCCGACAACCGGTTCAAGCCGGACGGATCGGTGGACTTTCCCGAACACATGTCGTCCGCCTCGCAGGTCGACGCCGAGAATGGTCGCGAAGGCAACGTGCTGATGGTCAACGGCCGCGTGATGCCGACGGTCTCGATTCATCAGGGCGAAGTGCAGCGCTGGCGCATCGTCAATGCTTCAGCCGCGCGAATTTATCGCTTGGCGATGCCGGGGCGGAAACTCGTGCAGGTGGGCAGCGACGGCGGCCTGTTCGGTCCGCCGCGCGAAGTTGATGACGTGCTGCTTGCGAATTCGGAGCGGGTTGAGTTGCTCGTCACGGGGTCTGCATCCGGGCCACAGGTCCTGCAGACGCTGGCGTACGATCGCTACGATCCGCACACCCGGCCGGCAGACTGGAACCAGCCGCACGATCTGCTCCAGTTACAGACGGTGCCAACGCCATCGGGGACCGTGTTTCAAGGACCGACCTTCGACCTGCCGCCTGCCGTC
>Ga0105248_10010921_pt1 | contig 10019 bp, 9 predicted proteins | sample KBSS34metaG_FD_81524 | JGI IMG/M metagenome (GOLD analysis project Ga0105248, IMG submission 81524) | Switchgrass rhizosphere microbial communities from Kellogg Biological Station, Michigan, USA - KBS S3-4 metaG | ecosystem: Host-associated > Plants > Roots > Rhizosphere > Soil | place... | reverse complement strand
TCCCACAACGGATAAGTATGTCTCTCGTGAATTCCAAACCTTCGGGCTTCATCTCGCCACGCAATTGGATGATTTCAAACTCAAAAGCCTCTATATGAAACTTGCCAAGACTGTACATAGATCAGTTTTGGAACAAGCACTCTCCTTCGTCAGTGATAGCAAAGCATCAAACAAAGGAGCGCTGTTTATGTGGAAACTAAAAGAGCTGCGCAAGACTGCGAAGCCAATAGGTAACAGTTAATTGTTATGAAACAAGCACATGTATTTATTTCCGGCAATGTCCAAGGAGTGGGATATCGTTACTTTGTCAAAAGTAATGCTCGCAAGCTTGGTCTGACTGGGTGGGTGCGTAATACTGAAGATGGTGGTGTTGAAGTACTTTTGCAAGGCGAAGAATATCTCATTGAAAAGATGATTGCACAGTGTAAAGAAGGCCCTTTTCTTGCTGAGGTAGAACACATTGGCTTTGAATGGGAAGAAACTGAAGAACTATTGGAAGATTTTAAGATTCACTAAGTCTTATTTTGCTGCAGCGAGTGCACTATCAATCTGTTGTTTTAATTGTGCGTAAGGTACTGCTCCAACAAGTGGAACGCCGTTTACAAAGGTTGTTGGTGTTCCATCAACAGTAGCACTTTGTCCGTCCGTCAGGTCTTGTGAGACATTCTTGTCATATTTATTGCTGGAGAGACAAGAGTTGAATTGTGTTTGATCCATACCCAAAGTACCTGCAATTTGTGAAAGATTGTCAACAGTATACATCGATGTATCTGATTCATCAGGTTGATTTTTGTACATATAATCGTGGAATTCCCAGAATTTATCTTGCTCATTTGCGCATTCTGCAGCATTAGCAGCAAGTGTTGATGCTGGGCCAAGAAATGCATAGTTACGGAAGGCAAATTTTACTTTACCAGTGTCTACGTAATCTTTGATAAGGTTAGATTCTGTATCAGTAAACCATTTTTCGCAGAAAGGACAGCGAAGATCAGCAAATTCAATAACCGTTACTTTTGCGTTGGTGTCGCCCTTTACGGGGAAGTTGCCGATGCTTACATTAAATGGTCCTGCTGGAGTTGGTTGAGCGCCTGTTGGTGCTGCAACTTGTGCAGTGGCTGTCGTATCAGTAGCGCCTGTGGTTTTTCCTTGTTTCTCTAGATACATTACTTTGCTGGTAAGCATGCCAAGGAGGAAAGAGAAGATGACGAGCGCTACGACAAGATAAGCGTTAATGGGACCATTACGGAAAGAGAGTTTGGGGAGTCTCAATTCTACATAATCTTTAGAATCAGCAGCTTTTATTGTTTCTTTTTCTGCAACTTCTTTTTTCATTCAGGTCTATTGTACTGAGGAAATTCTTCTGTGTCAATGAGGATTTTTATTGGCTTAGTAACATTTTTGCTAATTATAGGAAGAGTAGTATATAATGATCGCAGTGCATTTATTGTATGGTAGATTTTCGACCATTATCACCACTCGCGAGATTCCTGCTTGATTCTTTTGAGAAAAAAGAACATGTCGTGGAAGAAGACCGCAAGATTTTTGTTAATCCAATTGTTTCTAAATTTGCCTCATGGTACGAAAAATTACGTAATGCTATGGAATTTCGGGAAGATGAGGTGATTCTCCGAGCGACTATTGAGCGAATTTTAAAACGCAGATTGCTTCTTGGTGGAAATGGCGAAACAACTGCAGAACCGCTTGTGAAAGAATTGCTCTGGGCAAGATATATGCCCAAGCACGAAATTGGCGCATCAGTTGTGGATGCAGTGAAGGAATCTATCGATTTATATCTTTCGCTGCGGTTACAAGTTATCCAAAAGCATCATATGCCTGACACGATTATGAATGACTGGATTTATGACCTCATGTCCAGTGATATTCAATATATCCTCAATACGAAACGAGAAAAAGAGCTGATGGGTAATTTTATGTTCCATGTGCTCAAGGATGATGTGCTTATGGAAGATGAATCAGAAGAGACGAGAAATGCTCAGGTGTTTATGGCAGTACGCAAAGCATTTGATAGGGATGATATTGCCTTTTTGCGATATCATATGTTTTGTCAGTATTTTGGTAAATTAACTCCCCAAACGCTTGCTTACACTGTCGAGCATTTCCCAAAAGGATATCGTGAGATCATGCAGCAACTTGCACATACAAAGAAAGATAGGATATATACGTATATAAAACGACGTACAGCAGCATTTTTTATTCTGGAAGATGTTTTACAGAAGCATAAAGATAATATTAAGTCACTTCTTCAGACGCCTGAGGAATTGGAGCAGGTAGTATTTGAAGCAGCTCAGATTCGTTACAATAGTATTGCATCAAGGGTGCAAAGAGCAATTATTAGGTCTGTTATTTTTATTTTATTGACCAAAATAGGTTTTGCTTTTGCGATAGAAGGAACCTATGATGTTTGGAAATATGGCGAGATTCAATGGGTATCACTTCTTCTTAATATTGCTATTCCACCGTTGTTGATGGTTATTGTGAGTCTTTTTCTGCAGCCACCAGGGTTGGATAATTCACGCCTTATATTATCGTATATAAATGAATTGCTGTATGAAGATGATCCTAAACTTGGTAATAAACTGCTTGTTGCCAAAGAACAGAAAAAGGATGCAACACTGCATAAAGTTTTTGACACTTTATGGCTATTTGGCTTTTTACTTTCCTTCGGCGCGGTTATCTTTGTTTTGACAAAGCTGCACTTCAATATTGTTAGTCAGTTTATTTTTGTTTTCTTCCTGGCAATTGTTTCGTTCTTGTCTTACCGAATCAGTCTTATTGCTAACGTGTTTCGGGTAGGTGAGCGGCAAGGGGTTTTGACCTTACTGGTTGATTTCTTCTTTATGCCTGTTATCCGAACAGGACGAAAGTTAACACAAAGTATTTCCCAGATAAATATTTTTCTATTTATCTTTGACTTCTTTATCGAAGCGCCATTTAAGTCGCTTTTTGCCTTTTTCGACCGCTGGTTTTATTTCCTTCATTCGAAGACGGAAGAATTGGAATAACGCTTACGCAAGAGAAGGGTCTTGTATTGCTTGTTCCCGTTTGCGTTGCTTTTTTTCTGCGATTCTTTTCCATCCTTCCAATCCTCCAGCGAGAGCAATATTGAATCCTGCTACTGCCATACTCCCCGAAACTAAGTCCTCAGTATTACCTGATAATTGCGTAAGTGCTGCATATCCACCACCAAACAGTACAGTGTTTGTATACGCACAAAGTCGTGCAAGTCGGCCAGGAGTGCGTCTGTTTTCAAACAGTGTTTCTCCAGCCATATAGGCACCAGTTATAACGTTGCTTTCGCTCATGCCAATTGTCTTTGTTAACCGGAGGTCTTGTTCAATGGTAAGCCCGTCAGTAGCGAGACTAGCAATGATAGCTGCACTAGCAATTTTTGGATCGTGTGCTATAGAATTAAGATGTGGAATAATATCCGGGTGGGTAGTAAAAATGGGTTTTAACACAAAGTCAGACATCGCCCAGGTTGCGTTTCCTAGAATGTTGGTAACAAGAAATTTTTTTCCGGTGACTTTTGCGATTTGATCTTTTGTATATCCCGCTTCGAGATAGGCACCTCTACGCTCACTTTCTGTTAAAGCGTGGCCACTATTCAATTTCAGCATAATGCGGGTACGATCAAGTTTAGAAAAGCTACCTTTCTTTTCGTCAAGCTGTGCCTGGTCAGTGGCAGCCAGTTCGCTTCTGATGTCTGTGAGCAGCTCTACTTCTGACGGAGAGAATGGAGGGGCTTCTTGGCTACTTTCAGCCTGTGTCTGGCGTAGATAAGCGAGTGCTGCTTTTTTTATTTGTCTTTGTGATCTCCCTTCGGGAGCTAGGGTGCGGGTAAAAATTTTTGCTGCCTTTCTGTCACTTCTTGCAGCCATTAAATGACCATAAAAAGTATAGGCAACTTCCTGTTCATCAGGTAATCGATCTTTTGTATCTTGTAGTTCGCTCATGCAAGTTAATATTATACGCTCAATCAATCCTATAGTTAAGTGTCATGTGGCTGGGAAATTGGCGTAGTGATTGAGGAGCTTGCCCATGTATCATAATGAGTTTTAAGAATATCAGCAAACATGAGTAATTTTTCCTTTCCATATGGCATGTTTTTAACAGATTCGGGAATAGGGAGGTCTTGTACCTTAGTGGCGTTTGCTATGAGGACAGTCTTATATGATGTCTTTTTGAGTGCAAGGAGCAAAGGGTCTGTTTTCTTTGTATCTGGCACATTAACCATGACGAGATACGCTTCATCCATTGAAAGTGCTGATTCGATCAATGTCACGACTCCTTTTTTCCAATCACCGCTTGTATCTCCTCCGTCAGGGGCAATATAGAGTAACTCTCCTGCAATAAGTTTTGTAATAGCATTTTGGATGCTAGCATCATTTCTTGCTCTTCGTTTATCTTTTTGTTCCTCTGTTTCTTTATGTCCTGGATGCCATACTGTAATATATCGTCCTGCCATGGTAGGACCAAACATATTACTTTCTCCATGTTTAGCTATGAATGAAACATTGTTTCGAGATGGAAGAGCTGCGAGAGAAAGGGTTGGTTCAAGGGCATGTGCGTGATTTGAAACTAAAATAACCGGTTTGGTAGGATCTTCAAGAATAGTTCTTGTTGCCTTTTCATTATCCCACTGTACTTGTGGGTGCATACCTCTTTCGGCCAGAAACGTGCGCATTCCTCCAGGTAAGCCATCTTCTTGAGCTACCTTTTCCACTTTATCCATAAATTTTTTCCCAGGACCGTGATGTGTCAAAAATGCTGTTAATGTAAATCCATTTTCGGGTCTAGCCATAAACGCACGGAGTATAGCAGAAGCTATATTCGTGGTCAAATATATATTATAACGTTTCGGGATTAATTCAGTCCTGTAGAATTCATTCCCTTGACAGTCAGTCATGAGAGTAGTAGTATGGATAAACACTTATGGCAGATATCACCTTTACAGACTCCAATTTCAAACAACAAGCTCTCGAGAATAACCTTCCTGTTGTTGTCGACTTTTGGGCACCATGGTGTGGGCCTTGTCGGGTTGTGTCACCAATCATTGAAGAGCTGGCAAAAGAATATGAGGGCAAACTTGTCGTAGGTAAGCTAAATGTAGATGAGAATACTCAGACTGCAGGAGAATATGGTGTTATGAGTATCCCTACCGTTATGGTTTTCAGAGATGGTAAGCCACTTAAATCCATGATTGGAGCTCAGGGAAAAGAAAGCTACAAAAAGGCAATTAGTGAAGCCCTCGGTCAATAAGTTCTAAATTCATTTTATGTACGACGTTATCATCATTGGTTCTGGACCGTCAGGTCTGACAGCTGCAATTTATAACACACGAGCAAGTTTGAAAACGCTGGTCGTTGCTGGTCTCAAATGGGGTGGTCAACTGATGTTGACGACAGAGGTTGAAAATTTCCCTGGTTTTCCTGAAGGGATTCAGGGTCCTGATCTGATGGCAAATATGCGAAAGCAAGCTGAGCATCATGGTGCAGAGATTGTTGATATGGATGCGGTATCTGTTGACTTCAGTAAAAGACCGTTTACCGTCAAAACGGATGAAAAGGAATATCAGGGTAAGGCTGTGATTATTTCGACTGGTGCTGATACGAAGTGGCTTGGTGTGCCTGGTGAGCAGGAGAAGATTGGTCGGGGTATTTCTTCATGTGCTCCGTGCGATGCACCTTTCTTTCGAGAAAAAAGTGTGATTGTTGCGGGGGGAGGCGACAGTGCTATGGAAGAGGCAATTGTTTTGACACGCTTTGCGAAAGAGGTAACGATTATCCATCGACGCGATGTCTTCAAAGCCTCACAGGTTATGATTGATAAAGCAAAAGCAAATCCGAAAATCAAATTTATTTTAGATAGTACTATTGAAGAAGTTTTGGGTGCAGAAAAGGTAACAGGGGTAAAATTGAAAGATAATAAAACAGGGGAAGTAAAAGAGCTTTCCACAGAAGGTCTCTTTGTCGCTATCGGTCATATACCAAATTCCAAAGTATTTCCAGGTATCGATGTTGATGAAAAGGGATTCATAAAAGCTCATGACCATTTTCATACCAATATAGAAGGTGTCTTCGTTGCAGGTGACGTCTATGATCACCAATATATGCAGGCAGTCACTGCTGCTGGGTTTGGTTGTGCCGCTGCATTAGAAGCTGAGCGATGGCTAGAAGCTCAAAAAGTATAACTTCGAATAAATAATAAATCCCCTCAAATAATGGTTATCAATTCTTATGGTGTGGACGATAGTGGTGCTTCAGAAGGAGAAGAACTCGATGATTCTTGACAAATCTTTGTTTGGATTTGTTTCAACACGGTGGCTACTTGGTTACTTGCCGGGGCGACATACGCATCACTTGGAGAAGAGGCGACATTGGACATCATTGCCTTTAGTTTGGTATCAAATTTAGCATCAGAAGTATCAGTGTAGGTAATAGTAAAAATTTTGACTCCTGTTTGTTTAATCTGTGCTGCAATTGCAGTAGGATCTTGCTCGCTAGCAAAGCATCGACAAGTACCAGACGGAGCTGTTCCGCAGTTTGGACCGTTAACTCCTCCCTGACAGGCTTGATTAGTTGCGCCAGTTTCAGGGATACCATCTGAAATAAAGAGTAAAGAAAATTTATGATTGGGGAATTTTCTTCTTCCTTCCGCAATTTTCCCCATTGCAAAAACAAAAGCATCTTTAGAGTATGTTCCTGAGATGGGGTGCATGAGGTTTACAGCAGTGAGGAATTGAGGCTTGTCTTGCCCAAATAGTTTATCAAACGGTACGAGTTCGATGGGAACTTCACTGAATGTTTGTAACGTAAGCACACCATTGTCAGGGAAATTACTCGCGAGTACCCGTAACGCATTTTTTAAATCGTCCATTTTTGAACCAAAACTCATTGACCCTGAATTATCAATAAGCAGGTCAAGTGCGGCGTTGCTACTACATTGTTTTATACCAAATGTTTTCAACTGTAAATTACTATGAGGATTGGTGGCAATTTTGGAGAAGTCGACCTCATTCTCGCCAAGAGGAGTAAGCGTTTTGTTGGTAACGCTGGGAATAATACCACCAACAAGAAAACTTGCGAGAATTATGAGGAGGAAAACAATAAGTACAATAAAAGGGGAAGCTTGTCCGTGTTGATATGAAAAAGTTTTTTTCTTTAGTATATATTTTTTCATAAATACAGGATTATTAATAAATGTATATGAAAGAGGTATAATTTGCAAACTTTTTTCCTCTTTACTCCAATTTTTATCTCTGCTAGTCTAATAATAGTACTATGAATAAAAAGGCTCAATACTCCACAAGAAAATCAAAAATAATTCGTGCATATGTCCTTGGTCCGTTGCTGCTTCTTTTGACAGTGGGAGTGGTTGTGTTTGGAATACATCAAGTTCAGGTTAAACAAAGCTTAGCGCAATCAAGTAATTGTAGTGTCTCTACTACTGATTATGGCATGAGTAATATAGAGAATGAGTTTGTCGATTTATTGAATAATTATCGGAAGCAAAATGGACTCTCTCCCGTAAAGTTGTCTCCGAAATTAGCTCAGTCAGCAGCGTGGATGGCTCGAGATATGGCAGATAAAAACTATATGGCCCACACAGATAAATTGGGGCGCGATCCGTTTGTTCGTATGGGCGACTGTGGATATAGCGGAGGAACAATGGGAGAGAATATTGCCTATGGCCAAAGCACTGCACAAGCAGTTTTTGACGCATGGAATGGTGATGCGGGACATAGAGACAACATGCTTGGAAGCCAATATACGGTTATTGGACTTGCGGCTGTCGCAAGTAGTAACGGGAGATTATATTGGGCAAATGATTTTGGGGGCACTGATGACAGTGCTTCTGGGACTGTGCCGGATATCGCGAGCAACCCTCAACCAACAACAGACGTCTCTGCGGGAGGAGGAACAACAAATCCGCAACCGACAGATTCTGGTGGTGGTACAAGTAATCCTCAACCTACGTTTTCTATAGTAGGAGATTGTGCAGCCAATGGGAACTGTCCAACTGCAGTACCAGGAAGCACAGTACCAGGTAGTAGCCTTCCAGGCGTTTTACCAGGTGGTAGTTTACCTGGGACAAGTACTGGAGCGGGTGGAGGTGGAACAGATTTTCTTTCAATGTTTATTAGCTTCATTCAGCAAATCCTCCAACTGCTAAAATCCAATGGTGTTATTTAAGCGAAACACGCTATTGACAGCCTCTATCGGCCTATGGTAATATAGCTGTTGTAAACAGAAGTAATTCGTTTGTATGATAGGATTTGTATTACATTTTTCTTTTTCAGCGAAAGCTATTACGTCTTCTTAAATACATCGGGTCTCTGTTTACTTCTATAGGTGATTTTCATAAGTAACTTAGTTTGTCTACGTTGACTTATGTGATCAGGACAGGGAAGAAAAGATTGCGGGCCGGTAGCTTAGTTGGTAGAGCGCGTCTTTTGCACAGACGAGGTCGAGAGTTCGAATCTCTTCCGGTCCACTTCAGGCTTTCGGGCAAGCCCTCTAGTAAGAGAGGGTTTACCTGAAAGACTCTGAGGCATTTATTCTGATTCGCCAGTTGGCGGAGAAGGAATAAGGTTCTTTAACAAGTGAAGAGAAGATCCCGCGTTATTCCCTTTCTGGGGGTAATACGGGATAAAAAAAACGTCTTAAGTCCCGAATGAATTCGGGACAAGAAATTTACTAATAATGCCAACAATGGATGCCTTGGAGATTTTGGCCGAGGAAGGACGCAAACGGCGGCGATACTCGTCGGGGAGGTGCCATTAACCTTTGATCCGGCGGTTTCCGAATGGGGAAACCTACTCGCTTTTGCGAGTGGCCACGCGTGAAGTTAATCAGTAATGGTTATATTAGCGTTTGGCTGGGCACGGCGTGAACTGAAACATCTTAGTAACGCCAGGAAAATACATCATATGAGATTCCGTCAGTAGCGGTGAGCGAAAGCGGAGGAGGCTAAACCGTAATTTATTACGGGGTTGCAGGGCAGACGATATTCGAGTGTTGCGGATAGCAGAAAGATCCGGAATGGTCTTCCAAAGAGAGTGAAAGACTCGTATGCGAAATTCAAAACACCGATAGACTGTACCTAAGTACCATGAAGCACGATAAACTTTGTGGGAATCTGGGACGACCACGTTCCAAGCCTAAATACCAAAATCTACCGATAGTGAACTAGTACCGTGAGGGAAAGGTGAAAAGCACCCCGGGAGGGGGATGAAATAGAACTGAAATTGTTGGCTAACAAGCAGACAGAGGTTGAGTAATCGACTAATGTCGTGCCTATTGAAGAATGAGCCGGTGAGTTTTTGATTGCTGCATTAGTTTAACCAATTGACATTGGGAAGACGTAGTGAAAGCGAGCCCTAACTGGGCGACCATAGTAGCAGTCAATAAACCCGAAACCGGGTGAGCTAACCTTGAGCAGGGTGAACCCCAAGTAATATTGGGGGGAGGCCCGCACTCGTATCCGTAGCAATGGGTTGAGATGACTTGAGGTTAGGGGCAATATGCCAAACGAACCCGGAGATAGCTGGTTCTCCCCGAAATATATTAAGGTATAGCGTTATAGATAAGCCGTGGGGTAGAGCACTGAATGATTCGTGGGGGAGCAATCTCTCGCAGTCAACCAAACTCCGAATACACGGTGTTGAACTATAATAGTCAGACTTGTCGGGCTAAGCTGATGAGTCGAAAGGGAAACAGCCCAGACTCTCAATTAAGGCCTCTAAATAGATGCTAAGTTTTTAAGGAAGTCACAACCCAGAGACACCCAGGAGGTTGGCTTAGAAGCAGCCACCCTTTAAAGAAAGCGTAACAGCTCACTTGCGGATGGTTCTTGGCGCCGAAAATTCATCGAGGATTAAGTTTTCTGCCGAAATTGGAGACTCCTGCATTTCTTGCAGGATGTGGTAGGGGAGCGTCTTATCTGCAGTGAAGTTGGACTGTAAGGTCTGGTGGAGCGGATAGGAGTGAGAATGCCGG
>Ga0105248_10010918_pt1 | contig 10020 bp, 6 predicted proteins | sample KBSS34metaG_FD_81524 | JGI IMG/M metagenome (GOLD analysis project Ga0105248, IMG submission 81524) | Switchgrass rhizosphere microbial communities from Kellogg Biological Station, Michigan, USA - KBS S3-4 metaG | ecosystem: Host-associated > Plants > Roots > Rhizosphere > Soil | place... | reverse complement strand
TGCGCACCCGAAGTTCGCGCGTTCGAGCTTGCCCCTCGTGTCCCGGCTCATCCCCGTTCCGGGCCTCTCTCTGCGTGACGTGCGCCCCCGCGCACCTTTCCTGACCTCAGCTGAAGGAATCCCCCCGTGTTGAAGAAACTCCTTGCCGCTTTGGGCACCCTTGCCCTTGTTGCCGGTCTCGTGGCGCTCGTCGCCGGTCCGGCCAGCGCACACAATCACACCGTCTCGGCCAGTTGCGACGCCGGTGTCTCGGTCAACCTGAGCTACTACGCCACGGGCGATGCGAGCAAGCACAACACCGTCAAGGTCTGGATCGACGGCTCGGTCGTCACCGACAATCCGAGCTTCGGAGCGTCGTTCTCGCAGACCTACCCGTTCTCGACCGGCCAGGCGAGCCACAGCTACCGGGTGCTCGTCACGGCGTATGACAACAACGCCGCCTACGGGTTCGACACCGGCGTCGTCACGGTCAACGGATGTGAAACGGCCGTCACCCCGGCCGCGGCGACCTCGACGAACCCCTACTGCACCGCGGCGGGCACCGTCGGCGGAGGCGGGTACACCATTCCGACCCAGCAGAGCGGTGTGCAGTACCAGCTCTGGAACGGCTCCGCGTGGGTCGACATCGCGGCGGGCACCTATGGTGCCAACCCGGGCGCGGTGGTCAAGATCCAGGCGATCGCCACATCCGGCTACAAGCTGAAGCAGGGCGCCACCACCTCGTGGACCTTCACGTTGAGCAGTCCCGATGCGTCGAAGTGCGTCGTGCCCGTCGCGCCGACCGCCGATGCGTCCGAGTGCACCGCGACGCCGGGCTCCTCGACCACCGCGACCTACACGATCCCGAGCGCGCCGGCCGGGTACACCTTCTTCCAGCAGGGCAGCGCGACCCCGTTGGCCGGCGGGACGGTGGATGTCACCACCTTCCCGACCACGATCGTGATCGTCGCGAAAGCCAACGCGGGCTACACCTTCCCGACCGGCACCACCACGACCTGGACGTTCACGTTCTCGTCGCCGGGTGACTGCCACGTGAATGTCACCCCGGCCGCCGTCGTGTCGAATCCCGCAGCGTGCACGGCTTCGGGGGTCTCGTCGGACAACGGGTTCACGATCACGGCGACCCCCGGCGTGATCTACCACCTGTCGACCGACAGCACGCCGCTCGCGGCGGGCTTCCACAGCCTCGGTTCCGGAGCGTCCAGCGTCGAGATCGTCGCGACCGCCGAGCCTCACTACGTGCTGACCGGCACCGTCGAGTGGCCGTTCACCTTCGTGGCGGCCACCGACTGCCTGGTGCCGGTCCCCGCAGGTGACCCCAAGTTCGTCGACGGTGGATGTGACGTCTCGGGCAACGAGGCCGTCGGCACCTACACGGTCCTCGAGGCCGACCACGTGCACTACGTCGCGAGCGTGAACGGCTCTGCGCCGATTCCTCTCGTCGTCGGGGTGAAGAACCCGGCGCAGCCGGGAGACCTCGTCGTCATCACCCCGATCGTCGATGCCGGCTACGTCATCACGCCTGCGATCCTGACCGAGAACCTGACTCATCTCTTCGCGACGCCGGGCCTCTGCAAGGCCGACTTCATCAAGCCGGCCGCGACCTCGCAGTCCTGCATCGTCACGGGCGGCGACGGGCAGCTCGACAGCAATGTCGTCAAGGCCGCGGTCACGCACACGCTCACGGATGCGTTCATCACCATCCCGAGCCTCGCCGACTCCCCGCACGTCACGTACTTCATCGACGGTGTTGAGGCAGCGCCCGGGATTCACATCCTCAACCCGGATACCTACTCGGTGTCGGCCGTCGCGAAGACCGGCTACTTCCTCCAGGGGTACAACGGCCCGTGGACCGAGGTTCTGACATCCGCCGCTCCCTGCGGCGACCTGATCACGCATCCGCTGGTGTTCCCGTTGGCCTCGCAACATCAGCTCGGATGCTTCGCCAATGGTTCGTACACCCTGTCGAACAGCATCAACGATGCGGCTGCCCTGACCTGGACGGTCAACGGTTCCATCGTCACGCCGGGTACCTACTCGGTGAACTCGGCGAGCACGGTGACCGTGCACGCCGCCGCCAACGGCCCCGCCTACGGGCTGGAGGACGGTGCGGTCACCGACTGGACATTCCACTTCGTGCGTCCGACGAGTTGCGACCTGACCACCCTCGCGCTCACCGGTTCCACGCCGACGGGCTGGATCGTGTTCGGCTACCTGCTGCTGGTCTCCGGACTGGCCCTGGTCGCGGTGCGCTTCGCGCGGCGCCGCGAGGGCCAGGTGTAGCCCCCTAGACGGCGTCGTCCCGCCCCGTGTGCTGAGACGCGAGGGCGGGGCGACGCTCCCTCCCCCCAACGGGGGTGGTGTCCTCCTTTTGGGGGACTGATAGCCTGAAACGGTCCGGCCGGGGTGCGAACCCGAAAATCCGCCTCGGAACCCCCGGACAGCTACCCCCCCGACGCACCCCCAGCCGACGACATCCCACGGTGTCCCGGCGCGTCAGAACATTCGCACCGGTGCGCACCACCGGGCGCGAACTCTCTCAGCTAGGACCCTCCCCCCGTGTTCAAGAAACTCGTCGCGTCCGCGGCGACCCTGCTCGTTGCCGCCTCCCTCTCCCTCGTCGGTGTCGCCGGCTCGGCCGACGCCCTCGGATCCCCCGGGACCTCCGACGGCCCCATCCCGTACACACTCACGACGACGTCGTTGACCCTCTCGAGCGGGCACACCTTCAACAGCAGCTCGCCGACCAACGACGGCAACGTGAAGTACATCCCGCTCGCCCAGTACTCGGCGGGGCAGACGTACACCAGCCACCCCGCGAGCTGGACGATCACCAACATCAACTTCCACATCGAGCAGAACCCGCACACCGGCAAGGCGATGATCGGGCAGTCCACGCTTCCGTTCGATCAGACCGCCAGTGACGGGGCCTTCCGCGGCACGCTGCCGTCCACGGGCTACTGCATCGTCTGGGTTCAGGTCGACGGCTACAACGAGCACTTCGGCGAGGGCGGCCAGGCGCCGCTCTGCACCACCCCGACGACGGTCGCCGACGCCAGCGCCGCCGCTCCGACGATCGCCGCGGCCACCTGCGCCACCGGTGAGACCGTGACCCTCGGCACCGTGACGAACGCCACGTGGGGCAGCGTGACCGGAGGCACCGGACCCGGCTCGTACTCCGTGACGGCGACCGCGACGAGCGGGCACACCTTCTCCAACGGTGACGCGACGAAGACCTTCACCGGCTCGCTCGCCGGACCGCTCTCGGCCGACAACGCGGCATGTCAAGCGCCGCCGGTCTGCATCCCGAATTCCTCGGTGAGCTACACCTACGACCCCGCGACCAACAGCGGTGACATCGTCGTGACCGACGTCAAGAACTCGACCGGTGCGCTGTGCAACCCGTTCTGGGTGACGGCGACGAGCTGGCTGTACACCCACGACGCGACCTGGCCCCAGGTGCGCGACGTCGTGCAGAAGCTGCCGCAGATCTCGACGCCTGGCACCTACCACTACGTGGCGACGGTGACCTGCGGCCAGGGCGACATCTACGCCTCGACGGTCGCCCAGCCCGACCCGACCTCGGTGCTCAACGGGCCGAACGATCCCTTCAGCGAGCACTTCCTGCACAACATGGGCTTCACCGGTCCGACGCCGACCTACGTGCAGCAGCCGACCGGATGCAACGTCATCACGCCCGCCGCGCCGACGGCGAAGGCCATCACGGCGTGCGGTGAATACGGCTCCGTGTCGGTCCCCGCCAGCACGGCCGCGGTCACCTACACCGAGACCGGATCCGGCAACCAGGGCGACTACGTCGTGACCGCCACGGTGAACGCCCCGTACACGCTGAAGGTAGGCGCGACCACCTCGTGGACGTTCCACCTCGGCAGCTACGCCCCGTGCGCCGCACCCTGCACGACCACGACAGCGGGCCCGGTGTCGACCAACCTCGACAACGCGGGGTGGACCTTCGGTGAGTCCAAGTCGGGCGGACACCACGACTACGTGCCGAGCGGCCTGCACATCTGGACCGACGGCTCCGGCTCGAACGACAAGTCGGCCGGGTACGTGGCCACGGACTTCCCGCTCAGTCAGGCCGGCGATCCGGCCCTCGGCTACGCCAACACCAGTGGCGAGTCCGCTCCCGGCCTCCAGCTCACGGTCTACGTCAATGGCTCGTTCTTCGGCAACCTGGTCAACGAGCCGCTGTTCCCGAAGTGGTGGAGCAGTCACGCGGTCAGCGGACTGCCGAGCGGTCCGAACCCGAGCTACCAGCTGTCGTACGGGTCGATCGACGACTACCTGTTCGCGTGGGCCCAGCAGGGCGTCACCGACGTGCAGGTGAAGGCGATCGGCTACTCGCTCGGCTCGGGCGCGAAGGGTGACGGCATCGTCACCTCGGTGACGGCCGGCTGCGTGAACTACGCCTTCACCTCGAAGAGCTACGCGCCGGCGGCCAGCTACACGCTCGGCGCCTGCTACCCCAACGGTGACTTCTCGTCGAAGAACCTGTACTTCCACTTCGACAACAGCGCGTCGGATGTCGCCGTCACGTTCACCGTGCCGTACACCACCATCTCCGACACGGTGCCCGCCCACTCGACCGACGTCGTCGAGGGCACGCCGATCTGGAACCAGGGCAGCGGCTACGACGTGGACGCCGATGGCGTCTTCCTGACCCACCTGACGATCCCTGCCTTCACCGGGTGCCTCACCAGCACTCCCGGTGACCCCTCGGTCTCGCCCGAGGTGTGCACGAACGGAGTCGTCGGCTCCGGTTCGATCACCGTGGACCTGCAGCCCGGCCTGATCTACTCGATCACCGGCGTGGGCAACTCGTTCAGCCTCGCGGAGGTGAAGACGAGCGTGACGAAACTGCCTGCCGGGGAGTACCGGGTCGATGTCGCTGCTAAGCCGGGCTTCGTGCTGAGCGGGGCCGATAGGTGGCCTCTGACCGAGAAGGTGCTGCCCCCCGAGCACTGCGCCACGGTCACCCCGCTCGCCGCGACGGTGACCACCGCGCTCGGGTGCACGACCGACGGCGTCTACACGCTTCCTCAGCAGGATGGCGTGGCATGGAAGGTCGACGGCGTCCCCACCATCCCGGGCGCCTACCACGTGACCGGAGCGAGCACGGTGGATGTCACCGCCGAGCCGGTCGACTCGACCTGGGGCTTCCCGGCCGACGCGACGACCCAGTGGTCGCTGGTCTTCACAGCCCCGCTGGACTGCCTCCCCACCCTCGTCGATCAGCCGACCAACGCGACTGCGCACGACGCGGCCTGCGGGCCGAACGGTTCGAGCACCGGCTCCATCACGGTCGGGCAGGTCGAGGGGGTCGACTTCTCGAAGGTCGTCGACTACTTCATCGACGGTGTTCCGGTGACCCAGACCACGACGCCTCTGGCGGCAGGTACCTACACCGTGACCGCGAAGCCGCAGGGCAACGATGGCCTGGATGGCCTGAGCAGCTGGGTTCTGACGGTCCACGCGGCGACGACCGTCTGCGGTGACCTCGCGACCCTCGCCCTGACCGGCGTCGACAGCACGGGGTGGATCATCCTGGCGGTGATCCTGCTGCAGCTCGGTGTGGCTGTTCTCGCCGTGCGTGCCGCCCTCAACCGTCGGCGGGTCGCCCAGCACCGGGCCGGCTGAGTCTCGGTTCGTCCGGTGCTGAGAACCGGGTGAGCCGATCGAACCACGGTGCCCCGTCTTCCAACCCGCCTCGCGGGAGACGGGGCACTCGTGTGTCAGGCGATGGCGTCGCGGTCGGTGCCGGCGTGGTGAGCGGTCGCGTCATCGGGGGGCTCCACCTGCAGCCCATACAGCGCGTCGAGACCGGAGAGGAATTCGTGAACTCGGCCCTCGGCAGCCAGGCGCCGCGCTCGGACCGAGGGAGTGTGGACCAGGACGCCGGCCAGGTGACGGAGGGCCTCCTCCGTGCGGACATCTCCGCCTCGGGCGCGCGACCGCGCGATCTCCTGTTCGAGTGCGTCCAACACGTGCTGCCGCAGCGCCACGATCCCGGGAGCGGCGTCGGCCTCGGCACTGAACTCGGCTGCCGCCGTCGCGACGAGCTGCTGCGCGCCCTCCCCCAGCTCCGACAGCGGAGCGTGGAGAGCCAGCAGTTCCAGGTCGAGCAGCTCGACGCCTGGCAGCTGCGCCACAGCGGGCTCGACATTGCGCGGCAGGCCCAGATCGATGATCAGGCGGCGATCGGCATCCGGGATATCGTCGGCGGTCACGGTGTATCGCGCCGTGCAGGTCAGCACGATGGCAGCCCCCGCGATCGCCGTGCGCAGTTCGCGCTCGGCTCGCACACCGTACTTGGCCGCGAAGCCGTCGGCTCGGTCGGTGGCCGAATACACCCGGATGTCGCGGGCACCTCGCGCCCGAAGAGCCGCGATCGTCGTCGCCGCGTAGCGCCCCGTGCCGACGACCAGCACCGGTACGGTCGCCCAGTCGGCCACGCGCGACGCCGCCAGATCGAGCGCGAGTCGCACCATCGACCGACCGGCCCCGCCCAAGTCGGTGACCTTCCGCACCTGCCGCGAGGTGCGTGCCGCCCGTTGGAACGCCCTCTCGAGGGCGCTGCTCGAGGTTCCCTCCGCGCGGGCCGTGGTCAGGGCGCGCTGAACTTGCCCACTGATCTCGTCTTCGCCGACGACGACTGACTCGAGTCCCGCGCTGACCGCGAAAAGGTGGCGCAGAGCCTCATCGCCGCGCAGCAGCTGGGCGCTCCGACGCAGTTCGGTGGCGTCCTCGCCCACCGAGCGGGCCAGCGTCGCGAACACGAGGTCTCCGGATGCGACCGCGCCGGTCGGGGCGTCGTCATCGACATCCAGATAGGCCTCGAATCGGTTGCACGTCGCGAGCACGACGGCGCCCCGCACCGAGGAATCCACGGCGAGCAGGTCGGCAGCCGTCGACGACACCTCGCGGGAGACGCGATCGAGAAGGGCGAAGTCGGTGGTGCGGTGACTCGCCGTCACGCACAGAAGCACACTCCATCGTAAGCACTGCCCGGCTGAGTGCTCAGCCACCGTCACTTAGCCTGGAACGGTGCCCGATGTCTCCGCCCCCTCCGATAGCCCGTTGCCCGGCGATCATCCGCTGCGCGATGGACGCACAGCTCGATCGGCGCTGATCCGGGCATACCGAGGTGATCGTCCCGCGACCCGACCCGTGTGGTTCATGCGGCAAGCAGGACGTTCGCTTCCGGAGTACCGCGAGCTGCGTCTCGGTACCGAGATGCTCGACGCCTGCCTGACGCCCGAGCTCGCCAGCGACATCACCCTGCAGCCCGTTCGGCGGCACGGCGTCGACGCCGCCATCTTCTTCAGTGACATCGTCGTGCCGGTCAAGCTGGCCGGGGTGGACGTGCGCATCGTGCCTGGCCGCGGTCCCGTGTTCGACTCTCCGATCCGCACCGCCGCCGACGTGCTGCGACTGCCGCCCCTCGGTCCGGATGCCCTGGCCCCGATCAGCGAGGCCGTCGCGATGACCGTCGCCCAGCTGGGCGGGACGCCCCTCATCGCCTTCGGCGGGGCGCCCTTCACGTTGGCCTCGTACCTGATCGAGGGCGGCCCGTCGAAGGATCAGCTGCGCGCGCGCACGATGATGTATGCGGACCCGCACAGCTGGGCGACCCTGCTGAACTGGTGCGCGGACGTCACGGGTGCGTTCCTGCGCGCCCAGGTGGATGCCGGTGCGAGCGCCGCCCAACTGTTCGACTCCTGGGTCGGCTCGCTCTCGCGGCGCGACTATCAGCGCCGGGTGCGGCCGCACTCGGAACGCGCGCTGAGCGCCTTGCGCGGTCTCGACGTGCCCAAGGTGCACTTCGGCGTCGGCAGCACGGAGGTCATCGACCTCATGGCGGGTATCGCCGACGCCGTGGGCGTCGACTGGCGGCTCCCGCTGGACGAGGCGAACGAGCGCCTCGGCGGCGCGGTCCCCCTGCAGGGCAACATCGACCCAGCCCTGCTCGACGCGCCCTGGCCGACACTTGCGGCACACGTGCGCGACGTGATGGAGCGGGGCGCGAGCGCGCCCGCTCACGTGGTGAACCTCGGGCACGGCGTCCCCCCTGAGACCGACCCCGATGTGCTGACCCGCGTCGTCGAGCTGGTTCACGAGCTGGGTTGATGCTGCCGCAGCCCCGGTCCCGACCTCCGGTCATCGTGGTCGGCGCGGGTGTCGCCGGGCTGGTGGCCGCGCGACGTCTGGTGCTGGGCGGCCGCGACGTCGTGGTGCTCGAGGCGTCGGATCGCGCAGGGGGCCAGGTCGCGCGTCACACCGTGGGTGGTCTCGAGCTGGATGCCGGGGCCGAGTCATTCGCCACCCGCGGCGGCACCGTTGCCGACCTCGCCGACCGTCTCGGACTGGGCGACGAGATCGTGCGGCCGGCGGACCTTCCGGCCTGGCTCTATCGGGCAGACGGCACAGCGATCCCGCTCCCCGCAACCAGCCTGCTCGGCATCCCCTCTCTCGCACTCTCGCCGGACGTGATCGGCGCCATCGGGATGAGGGCGGCCTTCCGTGCGGCGCTCGACCTCCTCATACCGGCGCCGGTCGGCGCGAAAGCCGAGACGCTGGGCGAGCTGGTGCGGCGACGGATGGGCCCGGCCGTGCTCGAACAGCTGGTCGCGCCGGTGGTGCGCGGCGTGCATTCGGCCGACCCCGACGAGCTCTCGGTGGAGCGCGCGGCGCCCGGCCTCCGTGCCGCCCTCACGCGGGAGGGCTCCCTGTCGCACGCGGTGGCGAGCCTGCGCCTGCGGTCGCCCGCCGGCTCGCAGGTGGCAGGCATCCGTGGTGGGGTTGTCGTGCTCGTCGATCGCCTGCTCGCCGACCTGGAGCGGTTCGGCGTGCCCGTGCGCCTCGGTGTCACGATCGACGAGGTGGCGCCCGATCACGTTCGCGCCGACGGTGAGGTTCTGCACGGCGACGTCGTGATGGCCGCCTCCGGGGTGGCTGCCTCCGGGGTGGCTGCCGAGCGCATCCCGGGTCGCCGCATCACCCTGGTCACTCTGGTCGTCGATCAGCCGGAGCTTGCCGAGGCGCCTCGCGGGACGGGGGTTCTCGTCGAGCTCGGCGCTCCCGGCGTGCAGGCTCGCGCGCTGACGCACCTCACGGTGAAGTGGCCGTGGCTGGCCGAGCGCTCGGGAGGGCTGCAGGCGCTCCGCCTCTCCTACGACGGGGACCATGGCGGGGACGGGTCGAACGAGGACGACGCAACCGTCGCGCGAGCCGTCGCCGACGCGGGCGTTCTGCTCGGCATCCCGCTTCGCGAGCCACTGGACGCCGATGTCCGGACCTGGGAACGGGCCGTGCCTCGAACGCATGCCGTTGACGGAATGCATGATGTCGGGGAGGCTGTTTCTGGCACCGGACTGGCCGCCGTGATCGCGCAGGCCGAGTCGGAGGCCGAACGTCTGCTGGGAGATGACCCGGAGGACGAGGGCTAGGCTGGACCGATCAGCCATCAAGGAATGGAGCGTTCCATGAAAGGCAAGATCCTCTTCGTGGCCGGACTCGGCCTCGGCTACGTGCTGGGCACCCGCGCGGGCCGCGAGAAGTACGAGCAGTTGAAATCCAGCGTGATGAAGTTCTGGAACGACCCGCGCGTGCAGCGTCAGGTCGACAATGCCGAGGCGTTCGTGAAAGACAAGGCGCCCGATGTCGCCGAGTTCGTCAGCGACAATGCCAAGAAGGTCGTCTCGCAGGTGACGGGCAAGAAGCCGGCCGCGAGGTCGCGCACGTCGAGCGCGTCAACCGCCAAGTCGGGCACGACGAAGTCCAGTTGATCGGCGGCTGAGTCGTGTCTCAGACCACCGGGTCGTCGTCGGCCGTGCCGCCGCGACCTTCCAAGCGCTCCCTGCTGTCGCTCATCACCGACATCCCGGCTTTGATCCAAGAGCTGTTCCACCGAGAGGTGGAGCTGCTCAAAGCAGAGCTGATCGCCAAGCTCAAGGCCTTGGGCGTCGGCGGGGGGCTGATTGCGGGCGCCGCGGCGGTGCT
>Ga0105248_10010916_pt1 | contig 10022 bp, 7 predicted proteins | sample KBSS34metaG_FD_81524 | JGI IMG/M metagenome (GOLD analysis project Ga0105248, IMG submission 81524) | Switchgrass rhizosphere microbial communities from Kellogg Biological Station, Michigan, USA - KBS S3-4 metaG | ecosystem: Host-associated > Plants > Roots > Rhizosphere > Soil | place... | reverse complement strand
GTCTGGTGTTCGACGAAGGCCTTCTCGATGCTGTCGGTGGTGCGCAGGCGCTCCACGGTCTTCACCCCGTCGCTGATGCGGCGCATTTCCAGATGGGTGACGGGGGTACTCTTGCCGGGATGGATGTTCTCGGCGGTGATGACCAGATACAACTAGACTTCTTTCTCGATGACATTGCCTTTGCGCACAGAGCTGGCGATAACCGAAACCACGGGAAACCTCGCGAAATTCTGACTTATGGGGATTTGCTGGGCGGGCTATAGCAGGGGGGCTGTACGAGGTCAAAATGCCTTGGTGGACGCCGCAAAACCATGCCGACCGGCGCCCCCTGCTGCTCCAGCGGGGGCGACTGAAGGCCGCCATCCGGGCGCATTTTGAGGCGCAAAGCTTCGTCGAGGTCGAATGCGGCGCCCTGGTGGCTTCCCCGGGGAATGAGACCCATCTCCATGCTTTCGAGACCAGGCTGACAAGACCGGATGGGGAAACCCGGACCCTCTATCTCCACACCTCGCCGGAATTCGCCGCCAAGAAACTGCTGGCGGCCGGGGAAAAGCGGATCTTCGATTTCGCCCTTGTGTTCCGCAACCGTGAGCGCGGCCGCCTGCATGCTCCCGAATTCACCATGCTGGAATGGTATCGCGCCGGCGAAGACTATGACGCCGTGATCGCTGACGCTTTGGCGGTGCTGAAACTGGCGGCAGACATCGCGCAAGCGGGCTCGTTTTGTTACCGCGGCGTGGTGTGTGATCCCCGCGCTGAGGCCGACCGGCTGACGGTGGCGCAGGCCTTCATTCATTTTGCCGGCATCGATCTTCTTGCCACCCTGTCACCGTCAGGTGAAGGCGATGCCGCGGCGCTCCGGTCGCGGGCGCGGCGGGGCGGCATCACCGTCTCCGACGATGATGACTGGTCCGACATGTTCAGCAAGATTCTCACGCTTCGGGTGGAGCCCCGGCTGGGTGCCGACCGGCCTTGCGTCCTCTACGAATATCCCGTCTGCGAGGCCGCCCTGGCGCGGGTCAGTCCGCGCGATAGCCGTGTGGCGGAACGGTTTGAGCTGTATGTCTGTGGTGTGGAATTGGCCAATGGTTTTGGTGAGTTGACCGATCCCGTCCAGCAGCGCGCCCGTTTTGAAAGCGCGATGGCCAAGAAGGAAAAGATCTATGGCCAGCGCTATCCGCTTGACGAGGATTTCCTCCAGGCGCTCGCGCATATGCCACCCGCCAGCGGGGTGGCGCTGGGGTTTGACCGCCTGCTGATGCTGGCAACAGGTGCGCCGAACATTGACAGCGTGCTCTGGACCCCGCTTCCCTAGCGAGCCAGCGAAGGGGGAACCGCAACCGGCATGGCCGGTTTGCGAATAACGGGGTGGTCAAAAACCCAGCAATGGCTAGGTTTGGCGCGCCATGACCGATACCACCGCCTCGCGGAATCTGGCGCAGGAAACCACTTTCACGGTTTTGTTCGCCATCGCCTTTTGCCATCTGCTCAATGACATGATGCAGGCGGTGATCCCGGCTATCTATCCCACCCTCAAGGCGGATTTCCATTTAAGCTTTGCCCAGATCGGCTTGATCACCCTGGCGTTCCAATGCACCGCCTCGCTGCTGCAGCCGGCGGTCGGTTTTTTTGCCGACCTCAAGCCCATGCCCTATTCCTTGGCCGGCGGCATGGTGGCGACGCTGATCGGCCTGATTCTGCTGTCCACCGCCGGCAGCTATCCCGTGGTGCTGGCCGCCGCCATGCTGGTGGGCCTGGGTTCTTCGGTTTTTCATCCCGAATCCAGCCGGGTGGCGCGCATGGCGTCGGGCGGCCGTCACGGCCTGGCCCAGTCCTTGTTTCAGGTGGGCGGCAATACCGGTTCGGCGCTGGGGCCGCTGAGCGCCGCTTTCCTGGTCGCGATCTGGGGCCAGCATGCGGTGGCCTGGTATGCCGCGTTGGCGCTGCTCGGCATCGTCGTGCTGGTCAATGTGGGAAACTGGTACAAGCATCACGGCCTGGCGCGCATCCGCCATGCCAACAAGCAAATTGCCGCCACCAACCTGCCGCGGGGAAAAGTGTTGGCCTCGATCGCCATCCTTTTGCTGCTGATCTTCTCCAAATATTTCTATCTCGCCAGCATCAGCAGCTATTTCACCTTTTACCTGATCCACACCTTCGGCGTGTCGGTGCAGGTCGCCCAGGTGCATCTGTTCTTTTTCCTGGGCGCCGTGGCGGCGGGTACCTTCATGGGCGGGCCTTTGGGCGACCGCTTCGGGCGCAAATACGTGATCTGGTTCTCCATCCTGGGGATGCTGCCGTTCACCTTGCTGCTGCCCTACGCCAACCTGTTCTGGACCGGCATCCTGTCGGTGATCATCGGCATGATCATGGCATCGGCCTTTCCCGCCATTGTGGTCTATGCCCAGGAACTTCTGCCCGGAAAAGTGGGGATGGTCGCCGGCCTGTTCTACGGCTTTTCCTTCGGCATGGGCGGCATCGGCGCCGCGGTGCTGGGGGCGCTGGCTGATGCCACGTCCATCACGACGGTGTATAAGGTCTGCGCCTTCTTGCCGCTTCTAGGATTGCTGACCGTGTTTCTGCCGAACTTCAAGAACAGGAAATGACCCTGGAGGACGTCGCGCGGCGCTATGCGGTGGCGGTTTCGCCGCATCTTCTGTCGCTGGTGGACCCGGCGGATCCCAACGATCCCATTGCGCGCCAGTTTCTGCCGTCGCTGGACGAGCTGACCCTGTTGCCGGAAGAAGTGGCGGACCCGATCGGCGACGCGGCCCATTCCCCGGTTCCCGGCATCGTGCACCGCCATCCTGACCGGGTGCTGTTCAAGGCGGTTGCGGCCTGCCCGGTCTATTGCCGCTTCTGCTTCCGGCGCGAGATGATCGGCCCGGGCCATGAGAACGCCTTGTCCAAAGCGGATTTCGACGCGGCGCTGGCCTATATCGCCGCCCATCCGGAAATCTGGGAAGTCATCCTCACGGGCGGTGACCCGTTCATTCTCAGCCCGCGGCGTATGGCCGAAATCACCGGCCGGCTGGGGACAATCGCGCATGTGAAGGTGATCCGCTGGCACACGCGGGTGCCAGTCACCGATCCGGAGCGGGTCAGCGACCAGATGGTGGCGGCGCTGCACGCGTCCGGCGCCACCACCTATGTGGCGGTGCATGCCAATCATCCGCGCGAATTCTCCGCTGCCGCCAAGGCGGCGATCGCGCGGCTGGCGGGGGGCGGCGTGCCTTTGATCAGCCAATCGGTACTGCTCAAGGGCGTCAATGACGATGTCGAGACCTTGGCGGATCTTATGCGCGCCTTTGTCGAAAACCGCATCAAGCCCTATTACCTGCATCATCCCGATCTGGCGCCGGGAACTTCGCATTTCCGCTTGGGCATTGAAGACGGCTTGGCGCTGGTGCGCCAACTGCGCGCCAGGTTGTCGGGCCTTGCCATGCCCAGCTATATGCTCGACATCCCCGGCGGCTTCGGCAAGGTGCCATTGGAATCCAGCAATGTGGAAAAGACCGCGACCGGTCATCGTATCCGCGATGCGCGCGGTGAATGGCACGACTATCGCCCTACTCACCATGGGCGGCCTTGAGCCGCCCATCCATCGCCGCGCGAAGCGCGGCAATGAAAAAGTTGGATGGCCGGGTCAAGCCCGGCCAAGGAGAGTTAGAGCTTACATCCGGTCCGGCGCGGACTTGCCTCTGAGCCGCTTGAAGAACGCGCTGACGCGGTGGCGAAACTGTTCGCGCTTGACCACGCCCATGTCTGTCACCCAATTCAACTGGATCACTCGGCGCGGCCCCTCGAAGGCATGAAAGCCGTGCCAGGCATTGGGCTCGTTCTTGAACGCCAGCAGCGTGCCTTCGTCGGGCGGCACCTCGGCGATCACATCGTCCAGATTGTCGGGCGACCGCAACAGGCGCAGCCGGCCGGTTTTGGCTTCCCATGCATTGTTCATGTAAATCAGCACCGTGATCAGCTTGGTGCGGGAGTCGGTATGGATCTGGCCGTCGCGCGCCGCCGAGACACCCCGCGCCGTCACCATGGTGGGCCGCCCTGCCAGGTCCACGCCCAGTTTTCGTTCCACCGCATGGGTGAATTCCGGGCCTTGGATCGCCTGCATCAGCCGCGCGAAGGCGGGGCCATATTCCAAGGTCGGCAGCGGGAAGGACCCGGGATGGGTGACCAGGGGGTAATCGGTATTGATCGCGCCCATTGCTTCGGGCCTGACAAAGCGCGGCACCATGACAAATGGGAAGGGTTCGCGTGTCAGCGGCGCGGCTTCGAAGGCGGCAAGGTCAATAGGCAGGGCGCTCATCGGGGGTCCGGAAATACCGCTTCGCTGGGCAAAAGGCAAAACGGCCGCCCGGCGGTTCAATCCGGCCCCGACTTGTTCTAGATAGAGGCATGGCTTTCCTGCAATCGGCGCCGCCGCGCCAACCCATTTTCCGCGCGCCGCCGGCTGTGCTGTGGCTGATCGGCGTCCTGACCGCGATGCATCTGGCGCGCGTGTCCCGGCCCGAGGCTCAGTCCGATGCCCTGGTCTATGAGTTTGGCCTTTATCCCCTGCGCTACAGCCGCGCCTTTCTGGAAAGCCATATGGCCAATCCGGGCACGCTATTGGAACGCGCGGTTCCTTTTGTTTCCTATATCGGGCTGCATGGCAATTGGACCCATCTGATCATCAACTGCCTGTGGCTTCTGGCCTTCGGTCCGATCGTGGCCCGCCGTTTCGGCGCCGTGCTGTTTGTTCTTTTCTTCCTGATCTGCGGGATAGCAGCGGCAGCCTTTTATCTTGCCTTCAACTGGGGCAGTCCGGTGCCGGTGGTGGGTGCGTCCGGCGCGATTTCCGGATTGATGGCCGCGGCGTTCCGCATGCTGCCGGGTCAGGCACCCTGGACTGTCGCGGGCGAAGCGCCGCTGGCACCGCTGCTGTCCCGTCCGATCCTGGTGTTCTCGGCTTTGTGGGGGGGGATCAACCTGATGACGGCCGTGACCGGTTTCGGCATGGCGGGAGAAGGTGGGCTGGTCGCGTGGCAGGCGCATCTGGGGGGCTATGTCGCCGGACTGCTGTTGTCAGGCGTGTTCGATCGGCTGCGTCCGCGCAATGTCGATATGCCGGTGGATCGCTGAGCGCCTTCACGCTTGCCGCCGGCCCAGGTCAGGCATAGGATTTCTGACGCTTGTAGTAGGATGTGTCGATGCGGCTTCCCAAGTTGAGCAAGCTGGAAATGCAGATCATGGAGGTCTTATGGACCGCCGGTCCCTCTGCCATCCGCGAGATTCAGGAAAGCTTCGGTCCCAAGAATCGCCCCGCCTACACCACCGTCCAGACCATGGTGTACCGGCTGGAGGTCAAAAAGGCGCTGCGCCGGGCCAAGAAGATCGGCAACGCCCATATCTTTGAAGCGGTGCTGTCGCGCGATGCCGCCAAGGCCCGGCTGGTGGATGAGTTCCTTTCCATCTTCGGCGGGCGCATGCAGCCGGTGATGGCCCAACTGATCGAAGCCGGCAACCTGACGTCCAAGGATGTGGCCGACGCGGAGAAGCTGCTCAAGGAATTGGCGGTCAAAAAGAAGAAAGACGCATGACCGCCGGCCTGCTGGATCATCTGTGGCAATCCAGTCTGTTCACGGGCGGCATCGCTCTTTTGACCTTGTTCCTCCGCAAGAATGGTGCGGCGGTGCGTTTCTGGCTGTGGTTTGCCGCCTCGCTGAAATTCCTGGTCCCCTTCGCGGTGCTCACGGCGTTGGGAGACTATCTGTCGCGGCAGTTTCCCGCTTCCCTTCCCCCAACATTGTTGGCGATCCGGCCGGCGGCGGAAAAACTGTCGGCCCCAGCCAAGATGCTGGTCGCGCCCCATGCCGAAGGTATTGCTGTGGCGCCGCTGTTGGCCGGGGTCTGGCTGCTGGGCTTTGCCGCCATCTTGGGCTTGCGGCTTCTGCGCTGGCTTCGCCTGCGCGCCCTGCTGGCTGCCGCGCAGGATGTTCCGGCCTCGCTGCCGGTCCAGATCAAGACCTCGCGCTCGCTCCTGGAGCCCGGCCTGGTGGGGATTGTGAAGCCGGTTGTGCTTCTGCCTTCAGGATTGATGGCGCGATTGTCGCAAGCCGAGCGGGATTCCATCCTGGCGCATGAAATCAGCCATTTCCGCCGCCGCGACAATATCACCGCCGCCATCCATATGATGGTGGAGGCGCTGTTCTGGTTCCATCCCCTGGTCTGGCTGATCGGGGCGCGGCTGATCACAGAACGCGAGCGCGCCTGTGACGAAACGGTGCTGGCGCATGGCCATGATCCAGAGGTCTATGCCGGCGGCATCCTCAAGGTCTGCAAATTCTGCGTCCAGTCGCCGCTGGCCTGCGTCTCTGGCGCGTCCGGAGCCGATCTGAAGCGCCGTGTGCGCCAGATCATGAGCGCCGAGGCCGCAATGGGTCTGGATGCCTTCCAGCGCTCGCTGCTGGCGGGTGCCGCGGCCCTGGCGCTCGCTCTGCCGGTCATGGGTGGATTCCGCGACACGCCGTTGACGGTGACGGTCAAGCAGGTGATCGCCGTTCAGGCCCGTGCCGAGCAGGCGGTGACGATGGTCGCCGAGCAAATCGGTGTCGCTCCAGCCCCGCAGGTGACAGTAAAGAGACGGCTGAAAAGGATAGCCGTGGTGCCGGTTTCGCCGCACGCAACACCGCAAAATGTCGTGCGGGCGCCAGAAGCTCCGCCGCCGCCTGCCGCCGCGCCCGCTACGACATCCGTCGCGACGATCGCCAGCGCACCTGATGAAGCGCCAGAAATCAAGCAAGCAGTGCTCGCCCTGAATCCGACGGGCGGCGGCGATCCCGACGCAATCACCTGCCGGGTACCGCAACTCCTACCCGGCTCGCGTCTGGCGGGGCCGCAGGTCTGCAGGACAAACCGCATTTGGGCAGCGTTGCGCGCCGAGCGCAAAGACATCGGTCCCGATGGCAAGATGATCGTTCATCTTGACGATTTTCAGCGCCTCGGCACATCGAACTGCCGGGGAATCTTCTTCACACCAGGGGCCGGCCGGATCAGCTTGGCAGGGCCTTCGACCAACACTTTCTGCTTCTGATCGCCGGTCAGGGCTACTCCGCTGGCGCAATGTGAGGGCCGGTGCGCCGGGCCTTGCGGCGCTGCAACCGCGTACTGAAGCGGTCGAGATAGGAATAGATCACCGGCGTGATGTAGAGCGTGAGAAGCTGCGACAACAACAGTCCGCCCGCCACGCACAGACCCAGCGGCCGGCGCGATTCCGCCCCTGCGCCGCTGCCGAAAGCGATGGGGAGCGTGCCCATCAGCGCCGCCATGGTCGTCATCATAATGGGGCGGAAGCGGGTGATGGCCGCTTCATAGATCGCCTGTTCGGGGGAAACGCCGGCATCGCTGCGCTGCCGGTTGAGCGCGAAGTCGATCATCATGATGGCGTTTTTCTTGACGATGCCGATCAGCATGATCATGCCGACAAACGCATAGAGCGTCAGCGACATATCCGAATGGGTGACACCCGCCAGGAACAGAAGGTGGGCAACCCAGAGTGTGAAGAGACCGCCCACCGCCGCCGAGGGCAGGCCCGACAGGATGGTCAGGGGGTGGATGAAGCTTTCATACAGGATGCCTAGGATGATGTAGACCACCACCATGGCGATGAGGAGCAGGATGCCCATATTCTTGGTGGATTCCTCGAATGCGGCCGCCGTGCCCTGGAAATTGCCCTGAATGGTTTCGGGCATTCCGATCGCGTCGCTGGCTTGGCGGATGCCGCTAACGGCATCGGACAAGGCCTTTCCGGGCGCCAGGTCGAAGGAAATGGTCACCGACGGAATCTGGCCCGCATGGTTCACCGACAGCGGCACCGTGCTCGAGGTCAGGTCGGTCACCGCGGTCAGCGGCACCAGCATTCCGCCCGTGCCGGTGATGTAGAGCCGATCCAGCGCGGATGCGTCGCGTTGATACTGCGGCAACAGCTCCATGATCACTTCATACTGGTTGGAGGAGGTGTTGATCTGGGAGATCTGCTGGCCGCCGAACGCCGAGCCCAGCGCGAGTTCGATCTGCTGTGGCGATACGCCAAAGGCCGCCGCCTTGTCGCGGTCGATCTTGACCTGCACCGAAGGCATGGCCGCTTCGTTGTCGGAGGTGATGTCCACAAAACCGGTCATCTTGCGCATCTGATCCATCAGGCCGCTGGAAAAGCCCTGCAACTGGGCAAGATCCAGACCCTGCAAGGTGTATTGGTAGGTGGAGCGAGCCTGGCGCGCACCCAACCGGATGGCGGGTGGATTGGTGAGGAACACGTTGACGCCGGGAATGCGAGACACTTTGGGGCGCAACCGGCGGATGATTTCTTCCGGCGTGGCTTTGCGCACCGAAAGCGGTTTGAGGGTGATCATCATCATCCGGGCCTGGTTGGTGCCGGCGCTGCCATTGGCGCCTTCCATCTGGGCCAGCACGCCTTCCACGCCCGGATCTTCGCCCACCACCTTGGCGACCTGCTGGGTATAGGCCGCCATCTGTCTAAAGCTGGTACCGTTGGCGGCCTGGATATTGCCCTGCAGGCGGCCAGTATCGTCGCTGGGCAGGAAGTCCTGCTGCATGACCGACAGCAGCAGTACCGACGCGGCCAGGCTTGCGAAGAAGACGCCGATGATCGCCCGGGGGTGGGTGATACTCCAGCGCAGGGTACGGTCGTAAAACGCCTGCACGGCGTTGAAGGTGTTTTCGCTCCAGCGATAGAAGGCGTTATGCGCCTGGCCGTGCTCGTCCTTGAGGATACGGGCGCACAGCATCGGCGTCAGCGTGATCGAGATCACGCCCGAGAACAGGATCGCCAGGATGATGGTGACGGCGAATTCGTGCAGCAACCGCCCCACGATGCCGCCCATGAAGACGATGGGAATGAACACCGCCGCCAGGCTGATGGTCATGGACAGGATGGTGAAACCGATCTCGGACGATCCCTTGAGCGCAGCATCAAAGGGTTTCTCGCCCATCTCGATATGGCGGACGATATTCTCCAGCATGACGATGGCGTCGTCGACCACAAAGCCGACAGACAGCGTCAGCGCCATCAGCGAGAGATTATCGAGGTTGAAGCCAAAGGCCGACATGCCGGCAAAGGTGCCGATGACGGCGATGGGCAGCGCCAGCGAGGGAATAATTGTGGCCGATACGCGCCGCAGGAAAATGAAGATCACCCCCACCACCAGGGCGCCGGCGATCAGCAGAGTCATCTGCACATCGGCAATGGACGCCCGGATCTGCTGGCTTCGGTCAAACACCACATCCAGCTTGACCGAGGGCGGCAGGTTGGCCTCGAACTGGGGCAGAACCTTTTTGATGGTGTCGGTGACTTGCACCACGTTGGAGCCGGGCTGGCGGAAGACCGCCAGCACGATCGCCTCGCGGTTCTTGAACCAGCTCTTGGCATAGGGGTTTTCCAGCCCGTCGATCACCCGCGCGACGTCTTTCAGTCGGACCGGGCTGCCATTCTGATAAGTGACGATCTGGTTGTTGAATTCGGCGGCATTGTTGAGTTGGCCGCCGGTATGGATGACCGTGGAGCGGGTGGGGCCGTTCAACGCGCCGGTGGCGAGATTGACATTGGCCTGGGCGACGGCGGTGACCAGCTTGTCGATGCCGATCTGGCGCGTCGCCAGCGCGGCCGGATCGGCCTGGACGCGCACGGCATATTTGGCGGAACCGAATACGCCGACCTGGGCCACACCTTCGATGGTGGATATCTGCCGCGCCAGCAGGGTTTCGGCATATTCGTCCACTTCCGAGGGCTTGAGCGTGGACGAACTCATCGCCAGGAACATGATCGGAATATCGGCGGGGTTCTGCTTGCGGAAGGTGGGCGGCTGCGGCAACGCCTTGGGCAGGTTGCGGGTGGCGGCCGAAATGGCCGACTGGACGTCCTGCGCCGCACCATCGATGCTGCGGTCCAGGCTGAACTGCAGCTGAATCTGGGTCGAGCCCTGGGTGCTGGTCGACGTCATCTGATCGATGCC
>Ga0105248_10010915_pt1 | contig 10022 bp, 11 predicted proteins | sample KBSS34metaG_FD_81524 | JGI IMG/M metagenome (GOLD analysis project Ga0105248, IMG submission 81524) | Switchgrass rhizosphere microbial communities from Kellogg Biological Station, Michigan, USA - KBS S3-4 metaG | ecosystem: Host-associated > Plants > Roots > Rhizosphere > Soil | place... | reverse complement strand
CCATGGGTCAGGAGCCGACAACCACTTTCTTCAGCCATGTGAAGCCGGGCGACACGCCTTACAAAGCGGGCGGCTTGCGCGATTTCTTCGTCTATCGCGACTTGGGCATTGCGGGGGCCACCAACGGTAAGGTGATCGCCCATCTGGTGAAGGCCAACCTGCCCCCGGCCGACGGCACCGGCTGGCACTATCATGTCTGCGAATTCCAGATCGTGATCATGATGAAGGGCTGGGCCCGTTTCATGTACGAGGACAAAGTCACTTTGGTGGAAGCGGGCGATGTGGTGCATCAGCGCCCCGGCATGGTGCACTATCTGTTCGATTACTCCCCCGACATGGAATATCTGGAAATCGTTTCGCCCGCCGACTTCGGCTCTATCGAAGCGCCGGCCGCGACCGACAAGGTCCCACCGGTGACGCCGTGGAAATGATCTAGTCGAGAGCGGGAACGGTGTTTTTGGGCGCCGCGCTAAGCTTCTTGATGATCTCAATTTCCCGCGCCCGGTATGGCGTGCCGTCCCCATGCAAAAGCTCGTGGTGCCACACCACCGGCGGCCGCGACGTATAAGGCCGCTGCCAGCTGTCCCAAGGCAGATCGGTCTGGGTCTTGCCCACCACAAAGCCCCAATTGATCATGCCGACATTGCGGCGTTTGCCGATGGCCAAAACCGTGTCGATGGTCGAGCCGGCGCCCCGCGCCATATATTCGGTGCAGATGACGGGCCGGCCGTAAGCTTCCAGCGACTTGGCGCGCGCCTCAAAGATTTCCGGCCAGCTGTAATCATGGAAGGAAATCACATCGGACTGGGTGAGCTGGGTCTTTTCCACCACGTTCAACCCATCAAGACTTTCCCAATGGTCATGATGCCAGATGCCGCTGGTCAGCGGCTGGGACGGATCGGCGGAGCGCGCCCAGTCGAACACGCGCGGCAGAAGTGCCGCCACCTGGTCGAAGCGCGCCTGGCTGGTGTCGGGATAGGAATTGCCGTTGCTGTTGTCGGGCTCATTCCACACATCCCAGCCTAGAATCCGATTGTCGCGGGCGAAACTGCCCACCACATCCTTCACATAGCCTTCCAGCCGCGGAACTTGCGACGGGTCAGCCAGCGCCTTGGCGCCCGGCCCCTGCACCCAGCCGGAATTGTGCACCCCCGGTATGGGCGGATGCTGCGGCCCCAGTTGGGGATTGGGGTCCCAGCAGGAATCGAACAAAACCAGAAGCGGCTTGATGCCGTGGCTAGCGGCGATGCCCAAAAATGTGTCGATACGCTTCTTGAATCCGGGAGCATCCTGCTGCCACAGCGCGTCATGCAGGAAGACGCGCATGGTGGTCATGCCCATGGCTTGCGCCCAGCCCAGCTCCTTGTCGATGGTGGCGGGATCAAAACTCGCCGCCTGCCACATTTCCAGCTGGTTGATGGCATTGGCGGGAATATAATTGCTGCCCACCGGCCATTTCTGCTGACCATACCAGGCATTGGCCTGAGACTGTGTCCAGCGCTCGCGTGCATGCGCAGGCAAAGCAAAGGCAAGCAAAGCACAGGCGATTAGAAATTTTTTCACGGTCTCCCCATTTTGTCATTCCCGCGCAAGCGGGAATCCAACTTTTTTTGGTATACGTTTTTTAAGTTGGATGCCCGCTTTCGCGGGCATGACAACTGCTTCTGTTGTTATGGAATGCGCGGATCTTCTCCGGAATGAGCGCGGCGGATGACGGCCTTGAGCTTATTGTCCAGCTTGGCAGAATCCAAAATCACCTTGCCCGCTTCGGCGTCCTTCACCGCGTCCAGCGGAATCTCATAATCGCCGGCATTTTCGATATAGACCACCAGTTCATGCTTGCGCACCTGGCGCACGGCGCCGAAGCCCTTGTCGCCGTCATGCAGAAACACGTCATAACCTTCGCGGATATTCTCGTGCATGGCGGTCTCCAATCCTTGGTCAATAATAGCGCGGAATCGGCCGCAGCTGCGGCGTGACATTGCCCGCCAGATCAAACATCACTTCATCCACGTAACACCAGCCCCAACCTTCAGGCGGATCATAGCCCTCGATGATGGGATGCTTGGTGTGGTGAAAATGCTTGGTGGCGTGTTTGCCGCGCGACTGGTCGCAACAGCCGACATGGCCGCAGCTGCGGCACACCCGCAGGTGAAACCACTCCCAGCCCAGTTTAAGGCATTCCTCGCAACCTTTGGCGCCGGGCGTGACCTTCTGGATAGTATCGAGATGGGTGCAGAAGTCCTTCGCCATCACTCCGCCGCCGCTTTCTGCTCCTGGACAGCACGCCGGTTGGCCAGGAAAGCGTGGATGGCGGACACAACCGTTGACCCCTCGCCCACCGCTGCCGCCACCCGCTTGACGGAGCCGCAGCGCACATCACCCACCGCGAAAACGCCTTCGCAACGGGTGGCCAGGGGATGGCCGCCATCGGCGCCGGTGATGACAAAGCCTTTGTCGTCCAGGGGAATGCAGGAATCCGCCAGCCAGTCGGTGTTGGGATCGGCGCCGATGAAAGAGAAGACATGGCCGATCTCACGGCTGGTTTCCGCGCCCGTATCGCGGTTTTTCCAGCGCACCCGCTGCAAACCGCCTTCTGGCCCTTCCAGTCCGCAAAGCTCACAGCGCAACACCACTTCGACATTGGGAAGGGCGCGGATGCGGTCAACCAGATATTGCGACATGGTGGTTTCCAGGTCGCGGCCGCGCACCACCATCCAAAGCTTCTTGACCTTGCCGGCCAAAAAAACCGTCGCCTGGCCCGCCGAATTGCCCGCGCCGGTCAACACCACTTCCTGGCCGGCACAAAGCTTGGTCTCGATGGCGCTGGCCCAATAATGCACGCAGCTGCCCTCGAAATCGGAAAGATTGGGAATGTCGAGGCGGCGATAGCGCGCGCCGCTGGCCAGGACCACGGTCTTTGCTGTCACGGTCTCGCCATTGCCCAGCTTGAGGCTGAATAAGTTGGCGTCCTTTTCGTCCAGCAGCCGCGCTTCGTCGGGAATGGCGATCTCGGCGCCGAATTTCTGCGCCTGATTATAGGCGCGCGCCATCAGCGCCAGGCCGGAAATGCCGGTGGGGAAGCCCAGGTAATTCTCGATACGCGACGAGGCCCCTGCCTGGCCGCCGAAACTGCGGCAATCCAGCACCAGGGTGGAGAGGCCTTCGGACGCGGCATAGACCGCCGCGGCCAGCCCCGCCGGACCCGCGCCCACAATGACAGTGTCATAGACCGTGTCGGGATCGATGGAACGCAGCATGCCGATGCAGCGCGCCAATTCGCTTTCGCTGGGATTGCGCAAGATCTGCCCGCCCGGGCACAGCACAATGGGCAGATGTTCGGGCTGGATGGTAAAGCGCTTGAGCAAGGTCTGGGCGCAACCGTCGGTCTCGGAATCCAAAGCGCGGTGGGGATGGCCGTTGCGGCGCAGGAAATTTTCCAGCCGCAGCATGTCGCTGGTGCCGAATGGTCCGATCAGGATGGGGCCCGCACTGCCTTCTTGCAGCAGACCGACACGGCGCAGGATCAAGGCGCGCATGATGCGTTCGCCCAGTTCGGCTTCCTGCACCAGCACATCGCGCAGCCGGCGCGGCGGAATGATGATGGCTTCAACCTCGCCCACCGCCAGCGCGTCCACCAGCGCCGGCCGGTCCGAGAGTTGCGCCAACTCACCCAGGAAACTGCCGGGCCCATGCTCGACGATGGATTCCCCTTGGCCCAAGGGGGTGCCATGGCGCACATCGATGGCGCCTTTCAGCACCAGGCCAAGGCCGGGGCCCACTTCGCCCGCCTTGTAGATCGCCTCGCCATCGGCAAAGCGGCGCACTTCGCCAAAGCGGCTGAGGCGCGCAATGTCATGATCGTCCAGATGCGGGAACATCTGGTGACGACGCGTTTCCATCATCGAAGGTGTGCCTACCATGCTGGCGAGCGTACAGAAGCGCGCTGCCAAGGTCATCTGCGAAAACACCGGTGGAACCCGTTCTTTAGTCTAGTGCTTGATCAAGCCCGCCGCTTTCAAAGCGCGCAAAATCAAGCCCTCGCGGGGCCTGTCAGAAATGTCTGGCGTGCGCTGATGCCGCATCAGGATATGCTCGATGTCCGGTAAGGCGGATGGCAATTCCACCACTGCTTTTGCGGCAGGCCGGGGCAGACTATCCGGCGTTAGGCCCCAGAATTCGGCAATGCGACGGCTGGAGGAAATGCCGGCTTCCAGGATGAAGGGCCCGGACTGGCCCACATCGCCGGAGTCTATCGGCGTGCCATGACCGAGCATCGGCAAGGTGTAGACTTCCAGTCTGTCGCCCCAATGAAGCCGGATGGCGCCATTCATCATCTCCTGCTTCCCTGCCGCCAGCGACAGGCCGTGCAGATCGGCCCATTGCGCCATGCTGGCTTGGGCGTTGTTGATATTCACCGTGGTGTCCAAGGCGCCATGCCAAATGGAAAGCTTCGGCCAAGGACCTTGGTGATCTGAAGCGGCGCGCACCAAATCTCCCCATTGCGCCGGCGTCTTCAGGGACGACGAGCGCATGCTTTCCAGCGCGTCGCGCACGTCCCGCGCCGAGCCGAAAGGCAGGCCCGCGATGATTGCGCCGCCGGCGAACATCCGCGGATAAAGCGCCAGCATTACCGCGCTCATGGCGCCGCCCGCCGACAGGCCGGTGATAAAGACACGGCGGGCGTCGAGCCCATGCGTCTCAATCATGGTCTGCACCATGGCGGCGATAGACGCAGCCTCACCATCACCGCGCGTAATGTCTTCGGGATTGAACCAATCAAAACAGGTATGGGGGTTGTTGACGGCTTTCTGCTCCACCGCCAGCACTGCAAAACCCAGTTGATCGGCGAGTTGGCTCCAGCCCGCGCCCAGATCATAACCGGCGGCGGTCTGGCCACAGCCATGCAGGATGGCCACCAACGGCGCGCGCCTCTTCAGGTTGCGTGGCAAATACTCGAACATCCGCAAATTGCCGGGATTGGGGGCAAACGGGACTTCCGCCAATGGCGACACGTCCGGTCTGGGGCGGGCTTTCAAGGGGCTGGTCGCAGGCCCAGGCCCCGGGCCGTCTGTTCGCATCATTGCCACCAATCTACGCCACATAACGGCTCCTCCAGTATATTATGCTGCACTGCAGCAAATTCAAGCCCGCTCCCCAGCCGCGCTCAACCTTGAACCGCCTTCCGAAAGGTCGGTCGCAACGCGGCGTCTCCGTAACCTGACAAAGCATCGGCGCCGCAACGAAAGCAGGTCACGCTTCGTTATCAAGCGTCACACATGAAGCAGACTTAATACATCTTGCGACAAACAACGGCGCACAGCGGATTGCTAAGCGGCAAACAGGCGGACAGACTTGCCGCACTTGACCGCGGGGGCGGTGAAAAGGAACGAATATGCACTTGAGGGCAGCAATAGCCGCATCAGTGTTGTTGGGCAGTTCCGTTTGGGCTTACGGGCAGACAGCGACTCCCAGTCCCGCACCTTATAGCCAGGATACGCCGATCGAGACCCTGGCCGCCGACCCGGCCGCCGCCGCGGTTTTGAACAAAGACCTGCCCGGCCTTTTGACCGACGCCCAATATCCGATTTTCAAGGCGATGAGTCTGAAGGCGGTTCAACAGGCATCGGGCGGGGACCTCAGCGCCGAGGACGTTCATAAAACCGTCGCCGACCTGCAGGCGTTGCCGCCGCGCTAGGCTAGAGCAAGTTAAGGCCAGCTTGAACCAGCTGCGTTGCGTTCCGGCGAGGCGATCCGCCAGGAGCCGCGCGAAGAATGTATCGGCAATACGGTCGAGCGCTGCGACGCCGCGGGCGCCCGCCGCAACGCAACCCGAAGGGCCGGGGTCTTTTGCGTCGTGGGTTCGTCGAAAGGCTTGCCCGTATTCCCCGATACGGGCCGCGCCCTTCTCCTGCCCACGTCACAAAATCCCTCCGGCGCAGCGGTTTCCAGCTGGCCTTAACTTGCTCTTACTTCCCGTTTCCTCGGCCTGGCTTTGGCGCCGGTGCATGAGCGCGAGATAAAGCACGATCTCGCCGCCCCATCCCGGCAACAGCATTTCGGGTAGCGGCCTTAGATCTTGATGTGCTTCAGCAGGAAGGCGATCAAGGCCACCAGAATCACCGCCGCGATCGCTGGCAGAGCCAGGCCGATCGCGGGCGCCGCGACCACTTCCGCGGCCGCAAGGGCGGGCATGGCGACGAGCGCCGGAATCAGCGCCAGAATCAACGTGAGGGCAAGTCCCGAAAAGACGCGTTTCATGGCGATCTCCGTATCAAGCCGGGACGCTTCAGGCCCGCCTGAGAGAAATCACGCAGAGAATATGCCAGATCCCTGGCCGGTCCATTGCAAGGCCGATACGCGACGGCACGTCTGGGGCCTTAAAATTAAGCCTTAATGGGTCTGGCGATGGGCCACGGTTGCAAGCCGTGCCGGGCCACGGGATTATCGGATGTTGGAAGGTAAACAATCACCATGAGCAGCCGGTCCAGATACGCGCTTGCGGTATTTCTGTCTTTTTTGGCTTTCCCCTGCATCGCGCAGCCGGCTGCCAAGAAAGACGGAGTCTTGGCGGTGGGACCGGGAAAGCCTTTCGCCCTTCCCAGTGAAGCGGCGCTGGCGGCCAAAGCCGGTGATCTGATTCAGATCGATCCTGGCACCTATCGCGATTGCGTCCGCTGGGATAAGGACCATTTGGTGATCGAGGGCACGGGGCCTGGCGTCGTCATCACGGGCAATGTTTGCAACGACAAAGCTCTTTTCATCACCATGGGACGAGACATCACCATTCGCGGCATCACCCTCACGGGCGCGCGCGCGATGTCCCATAACGGGGCTGGCATTCGCGCCGAAGGCGCCAATCTGACGGTGGAAAACAGCCGCTTCATCGATGACGAAGACGGCATTCTGGCGGCCGACAATGACGGCAGCACGATTGTCATAAGGGACAGCTATTTCAGCGGCAATGGCAACTGCATCGCCGCCTGCGCGCACGGCATCTATATCAATCGCGTCGCGCTGCTCAGAGTCGAGAATTCCGAGTTTGTCGCACAGCATCAGGGCCACCATATCAAGTCCAGGGCGGCAAGGACGGAAGTCACCAACAATTTCGTTCATGATGGGCCGACCGGCTCGGCGAGTTATCTGGTGGACCTGCCCAACGGCGGTGCGGCGCTCATTTCCGGCAACAGGTTCGAGAAAGGACCGCTGTCCGAAAACCGGCAAACGGCCATTTCCATCGGTGCGGAAACAAACTTGCCACAGAACCCTCCGGGCGACATCGTGATTGAGAATAACGAGTTTTCAAACGATAGCGGCCACGCCACCGTCTTTGTCAGAAATTACGCCGGCATCCTCCCAAAGCTGTCCGGCAACCGTTTTTCGGGCCTCGTCGTGGCGATGGACAAAGGGACAAACGGCGGGACCGCCCCCAAGCCGTGAGACCGCCCTCCGCATCCGTAATCATGGAAAGAATTTTTGGAGCTTACATGGATATCGCAAAGCTGAACCGGACCGGCCCCACGGCCTTGGATTTGCTTTTGAGCCGCCGTTCTTGTCCGGCCCGGGCGATGACCGGACCCGGACCCTCCAAGGAGCAGCTATCCGACATTTTGCGCGCGGGCGCGCGCGTTCCGGACCATGGCAAGCTGGCGCCTTGGCGCTTTATTCTTTTCGAAGGCGAAGGCCGCGAGCGCTTCGCCGATATTCTCGTGAATGTGCTGGCTGCGGACGGCATGAACCCGGCCCAAACCGATGAATGGCGCGGCCGGGTGACAGCAGCGCCTGTGATCATCGGGGTGGTTTCCGGCGCACAGGAATCGATCAAGATCCCGGTGTGGGAGCAGGAATTATCGGCCGGCGCGGTGTGCCAAAATCTCCTGATCGCCGCTCATGCCCTGGGATTTGTCGGCAACTGGCTGACGGAATGGTATGCCTATCACCCGGCTGTGAGACAGAAGATTGGGCTTAAATCCGGAGAACGCATGGCGGGCTTTGTTTATATAGGCACGCCGAAGGAAGAAGTGGTTGAGCGGCCACGTCCCGATCTGAGTAAGATCATCACCCGATTCTAGCCCGGCTCACCGAGAATCCGGAGAGGTTGGTTCAGAAGTTACTATTAACGCATCGAGATATACCGTCAGCCCACGCGCTGCCTTTAAGCAAGACTGGAGGCGTGACTGGGTAGCGCAGTCCAATTGTGAGATGTTTGCCGCGATGCGCCGACCAAAAGCACCAGAGTTGCGGCTCCTTTTGGCTTGCGCCCGGGCACATCCCACTTCGGAGGATGAAGCGGCCATCCGGCGGATGCTGGATAGCGGCATCGACTGGGCGCAGTTTGCGCGCAAGACGCTCGATCACGGTTTGGCGGGGCTGGCGGGACACACCTTGGCCAAACTTGTGCACGACCAAGTGCCCGGTGATATCGCCGCCGCTTTTCAGGTGTTGATTGAGCAGACGCGCGCCAGGAATCAATTGCTCCTGGAGCAGCTGTTTGGGTTGATGGAGGGACTTGCCGGTGCCGGCGTGCAGGCCCTTGCTTTCAAAGGCCCGGTCCTGGCCATGCAGGTCTTCGGCGACCTGGGCCTGCGAGAATTTCGCGATCTGGACTTGCTTATTCGCGACGGCGATTTGCCGCAAGCCATCAAATTCCTGCATGGCCGCGGCTATGCCCGCGCCGGCATGCTGACCGCGGCGCAATTCGACCTCATTCACCGCGTCCAGGGCCAGGAGATACTTTTCAAGCCGAATGCGGCTGCCGTCGAACCTCATACCCGCCTGACGCCCATGAAGATGGCGCTGGATATCGACTATGATGGATTGTGGCGCCGAGCGACGCCAATGGAGGTTTGCGGGCGGGACCTGCTCACCTTCGCGCCCGAAGATGCTTTCGTTGTTCTGGCCATCCATGGCGGCAAGGAATTGTGGTGGGACATCAAATGGGCTTGCGACGTGGCCGACTTCATCGCCGCTTACCCTCGTCTCGACTGGAATGAGATCGTCCAGCGCGCTGCAGCACAAGGCTGCCGGCGCATGCTCCTGGTGGCGACATCCCTGGCGCGGAATTATCTGGGCGCAAAAATACCGGAATCCATCATCGCCGCCGAAAAAGCGGATCCCGTGGTGGCCCAAATCATCGATCGCATCGTCGCGCGCTGGGAGTTGACGATCCGGGAGGACCGCCCAGCAATAAGACCTTGTCGATGGACCGGCTGCGCCTGCATGACGGATTGTTTCGCCGGACGGGTTATGTCATGCGCACCTTATTCCTGCCGGGTCCCCAGCATATCACTCTGGCCGCCCTGCCCCGTTTCCTGAGTTTTGCCTATATCCCCATCGGCCTGGCGCACGATCTGGCCGCGCTGCCGCTGTACCGTGCCTGGCAACAGGCGCTCACCCTGTTTAGAAAGAAAGACTTCGCGCCTCATAGCTTGACCGCGAATGAATGGGCGCGCCGCGCGCTGACGCTCCAGCATGAAGACCAGCTGGAAGAAGCGCTTGCGTGCTGCGACCGCGCCCTCGCACTCGATCCCGCAGATCAAACCGCCATAGCTGTCGGCATTACTTGCAGAATACGCAGGTGTGACTGGCATAACCGGGAAAATGACAAGCGGAAAGTAACCGAGAAATCGAAGACAGGTTTGAGCCTTGTCAATCCCATATCTCATCGCGCCATTTGCGACTCCGAAGCAGAACTTTTTGCCGCCAAACCCAAGGCGCCGGTCTCACCCATTGCTTGGGATGGGGGCAATTACCGTCATGATAAAATTCGCCTGGCATACATATCAGCCGACCTGCGGGATCACGTTATGTCGAATGTGCTCGCGGGGTGCTTTGAGCATCATGACAAGACATGCTTCGAAACCATTGCCATTTCGCTGGGCCCCAATGACAAGGGCAAAATGCGCCCTCGAATCCAAGCGGCGTTTGACCGGTTCATTGATGCGCGGAATATGAGCGATTCGTCCGTCGCCGCGATGTTGCGCGAACTCGAAGTTGACATCGCGATCGACTTGAACGGCTAT
>Ga0105248_10010914_pt1 | contig 10023 bp, 8 predicted proteins | sample KBSS34metaG_FD_81524 | JGI IMG/M metagenome (GOLD analysis project Ga0105248, IMG submission 81524) | Switchgrass rhizosphere microbial communities from Kellogg Biological Station, Michigan, USA - KBS S3-4 metaG | ecosystem: Host-associated > Plants > Roots > Rhizosphere > Soil | place... | reverse complement strand
CCTTTGCCGGAGGACATGACGATGGCGGTGTTCTGGTCGAAGGCCTGGATGCCTCGGAAGTCTAGTTTGTCGGCTTCGGGTGGGGTGGCGCAGTGTTGCCAGGTTTTGCCGTCGTCGGTGGTGCGGAGGACGGTGCCCTCGGTGCCGCTGGCCCATGCGATGCCGTTGCCGATGGAGTGGATGCCGCGGAAGCTGGCGGTGGTGTGGGAGTCCTGGATCTCGAACTGGGCCTGGGCGGTGGTGGTGATGATGGCTAGTGCGGTGACCAGGAGTGCTCGGCGCATGGTGGTGTGAGGATAGCAGGTGGCTCTGCGAACCTACATCTCTTCGAGATATGGGGCACTCGGTGTAAGAGCAACCGCAGGTCCTTCGACTTCGCTGCGCTTCGCTCAGGATGACACTTTATTTTCTAGCGATCACACACACGATCATTTTTGTGAGTTCCTTCTCTGCGATACGGCTTGCGATTCGGGCGGTAGAGGTGTGAGCAGCGGCGTAGACGCAATATCTGGCGGCAGACGTAAGATGGATGCACAGATTTTTGCGTAACAGGTACGCAGGGTACATAGGTACGGAGGCAGGCGATGGTAGAGACCGAGGTTAACGTTGAGGGAAAAGCGAAGCGTGGGCTGGGGCTGAGTGCGCTTTCGCCGCGCGTGGTGCAGTCGGAGATTCGCGCCATGACGATGGAGTGCGACATTGTCGGCGGCGTGAACCTGGCGCAGGGTGTGTGCGACACCGAGGTTCCTGCCGTGGTGATGGAGGCGGCGAAGACCGCGATGGACGAGGGCCACAATATCTACACGCGCATGGATGGCATTGCGCGGCTGCGGCGTGCGATTGCGGAGAAGACGGAGCGTATGCAATCGATCGTCGTCGACCCGGAGCGTGAGGTGGTGGTGACGAGCGGAGCGACGGGTGCGTTTCATGCGGTGGCGCTGGCGCTGTTCGACGCGGGTGATGAGGTACTGATCTTCGAGCCGTTCTACGGGTATCACGTAGGCACGCTGCGCACGCTGCATGTGACGGCGGTGGCGGTTGAGCTGGATGCGGCGGCGAACTGGGCGCTGGATATCGAGAAGGTGAAGGCGGCGATTACGCCGAAGACGAAGGCGATCCTGGTGAACACGCCGTCGAACCCGGCGGGCAAGGTGTTTACGCTGGCAGAGCTGGAGGCGCTGGCGGAGATTGCGAAGGAGCACGACCTGTTCGTGCTGACGGATGAGATCTATGAGCACTTCGTGTATGGCGAGGCGAAGCACATCTCGATGGCGGCGCTGCCGGGGATGCGTGAGCGGACGATCATCATGTCGGGTTACTCGAAGACGTTCTCGGTGACGGGATGGAGGATCGGGTACATCATCGCGGACGCGAAGTGGATTCCGGCGATCGCGTACTTCAGCGACCTGCTGTATGTGTGCGCGCCTGCGCCGTTTCAGCATGGCGTGGCGGCGGGGATTGAGAAGCTGGGCAAGACGTTCTACGCAGGCCTGGCGATGGAGCACGAGGTGAAGCGCGAGATGATCGTGTCGGCGCTGCGCGATGCGGGCTTCGATCCGTATGTGCCTGATGGAGCGTACTACGTGCTGGCTTCGATGAAGGGCCTGGGCGATGTGCTGGAGGGCGAGAATGCGGCGCAGAAGTCGCGCTCGCTGCTGCGGAAGACCGGTGTGGCGGCGGTTGCGGGGTCGGCGTTCTTCCGTGCGGGTCGGGGAGAAGACCTGTTGCGGTTCTGCTATGCGAAGAAGGATGACGATCTGGAAGAGGCTTGCAGAAGGCTGCGGAGTTTGACGTAGCGCCGGCATCCTGCAAACCCGCATCTCATTCGAGATATGGGGCACCCGATTTTAGTTGTTGGTTGCAGGTTACAGGTTGTCAGTAAGAGCGGTTTGTTGCGATAGGGGATCTGTTGTGTTGATGGTGCGGCGATTTGCATTCGTGGTGTTGATGGGGGTGGGTGTTGCTGCCGGGCAATCTGCTGCTGCGCAGAGGCTGCCGGATTTTGGTGGCAATGTGAAGGTCTTCACACCGCAGACACCCTCGGCGGAGATACAGGCGACGATCGACAAGGTGTACGCCGAGCAGCAGCACAGCGAGTTTGGCGCGGGGCGTTATGCCCTGTTGTTTACGCCGGGCGAGTACAAGGTGGATGTGCCGGTGGGCTTCTACACCGAGGTGCTGGGGCTGGGCGCTACTCCCGATGCGGTGCATATTACGGGCAACGTGCGCAGCGATGCGGTGGGACGCAACGACAATGCGACGACGACGTTCTGGCGCGCGATGCAGGGCTTTGCCGTGACGCCGGAGCATGGTCCGGCGGACAACACGATGCAATGGGCGGTCTCGCAGGCGGCGCCGTTTCGCCGGATGCATGTGAAGGGTTCGCTGGTGCTGAACCAGAAGAAGGGCTGGTCGAGCGGCGGGTGGATGTCGGACACGGTGGTGGACGGCGAGGTGAACTCGGGCACGCAGCAGCAGTGGATCTCGCGCAACGTGGAGTGGGGAGGCTGGAAGGGCTCGAACTGGAACATGGTGTTTGTGGGTGCGAACAAGCTGCCTGAGGGTGAATGGCCGCAGCCTCCTTACACGAAGATCGAGCGGACGCCAGTGGTGCGTGAGCGCCCGTTCCTGGTGCTGGGGCGGAAGGGCGGCTATGGTGTGCGCGTGCCTGCGCTCGCGAAGAACAGCACGGGCGTGACGTGGCATGGTGGAGCTACGCCGGGGCGGACGATTCCGCTGAAGAACTTCTTTATCGCGAAGCCGACCGACAGTGCGGATGCGATCAATACAGCGCTGGCGCAGGGGAAGAACCTACTGTTTACGCCGGGCATTTATGAGCTGACGGACACGATTCGCGTGAACCATCCGGGCACGGTGGTGATGGGGCTGGGCTTCGCGACGCTGAAACCGGTGCGCGGCAATGCGGCGATGGCAGTGGCGGATGTAAACGATGTGACAGTTGCGGGCCTGTTGTTCGACGCGGGTGAGCAGGAGTCGCCGGTGCTGCTGGAGGTGGGGCCGAAAGGCAGCAAGCTACACCATGTGAAGCGGCCTACGCTGCTGGCGGATGTCTTCTTCCGTGTGGGTGGAGCGGGGCCGGGCAAGGCGAAGGTCTCGCTGGCGGTGAACTCGAGCGACGTGATCGTAGACCACACGTGGGTGTGGCGCGCCGACCACGGCAAGGGTGTGGGCTGGACGAGCAACGCTGCGGCGAATGGCGTGGTGGTCGTGGGCAACGACGTGACGGCCTACGGCTTGTTCGTCGAGCACTACCAGCAGTACCAGGTGCTGTGGAAGGGCGAGGGCGGCAGGACGTTCTTCTACCAGTCGGAGATCCCCTATGACCCTCCGACGCAGAGCGAGTGGAGCGCGCCGGGGACGAATGGCTGGGCCTCGTACAAGGTCGCCGATGACGTGACCAACCACGAGGCGCATGGGCTGGGTATCTACAGCGTGTTTCGTCATCCGGATGTGAAGCTGACGCGCGCGATCGAGGTGCCTGCGGTGCCGGGGGTTCACTTCGAGCACATGATTACGGTGGCGCTCGACAACCTGGGTTCGATCGACAACGTGATCAACAATACGGGCGGGCCGACGCATGTCGCGCCGGGCCGTGTAACGCCGAAGGTGACGAGCTTTCCTTAACGAAGGAGGCTACGGTGTTGCGTGCTCGATGATGTGCGTGGCGTGAGAACGCATCTCCGGCGGAAGCTGCTTCCATTCGCCGAGCGATCGGCTGAGGAGCGATGCGGCGCAGCCTTCGCCGCAGAGGACGATGATGTCGTCGCTGAGTGCGAGGTTGCGGTCCCAGGGCAGAAATTGAATGGAGCTGGAAGAGACGCGGGCGAGAATCCAGTGATTCGCCGTGCGTTTTTCCACTCCGCAGATACAGGTGAAGATCGTGCTGGCTGCCATAAAGCTGCCTCCTGTCGGTACCCCGACGGGGGATTGATCGTACACCTGTCCTGTAGCAACTGCACAGCCATCCGCTGTGCTGATTTTGGGGCATCGTGTATCGCCATTCGTTTCAACGAGGCGGCTGATGGCGGGCCTGAAATGGGATACGTATGGCAGCGGGGATCAGTGCAGCAGGGAAAAGATTTTCACTTGTGCGGTGAGGCAATTGGCCTGCCTTTACCCACGGTTTAGTGCTGCAAAAGAGGGTCGATGCAGATGGTCGGTCCAGTAGATACGGTAGAGGATGGGACGCAGGTATTCTGCGTCGGTTGGGCTAGTAAGCTGGATGCATGAATCCTCTGGTCTCTGTCTCGTGGCTTGCTGAGCGTCTGAACGATGCGAACGTGGTTGTGCTGGATGCGACGCTGCCTCCTGTTGGCGTGGTTCCCGTGGTGGACACGCGTGGGCGTTACGTGGAGAAGCATATTCCGGGCGCGGTCTTCTTCGATATTGATGCGCTGTCGGACCACACGTCTTCGCTGCCACACATGCTGGAGACGGATGAGAAGTTTTCCCGTGCGATGGAAGAGCTTGGCGTGGGCGATGGCATGACGATCGTCGTCTACGAGCAGGCAGGGGTCTTTTCTGCGCCGCGTGCGCGCTGGATGCTGAAGGCCTATGGCGCCAGGCAGGTCTACCTGCTGGATGGTGGGCTGAAGGCGTGGGAGGATGCAGGCAAGCCGGTGGAGTCCGGCGAGGTGAAGCGGCCAGCGGCGAAGTTCGCGGCGAAGCTGGACCGCTCGCAGGTGAAGGAGTTCGCCGATATTCAGAAGATGATCGCCGCGGGAGATTCGCAGATCCTCGACGCGCGTTCTGCGGGTCGCTTTGCGGGTACCGTTCCTGAGCCGCGCGCAGGGCTTAGCTCCGGCCACATGCCGGGTGCTGTGAGCACGCCGTTTCTTGAGCTGCTGGATGACGGCAGGATGATGACGGGTGATGCCCTGAAGCAGGTCTTCGAGAAGAAGCAGGTGAAGCTGGATGCGCCGATTACGACGAGCTGCGGCTCGGGTGTGACGGCTGCGGTGGTTGCGCTGGGGCTGGAGCTTGCAGGTGCCGAGAAGGTCACGCTCTACGATGGCTCGTGGGCCGAGTATGCGTCGCGGCCTGAAGCCGTGATCGAAAAAGAGGGCTAAGCTTTTCGTTCGTTGATGTTAGACTCGCCGCGATGACGACAGATCTTGCAGCAGCGCGTTCTGTAATTGCTCGTGAGATTGGACCGGACGCCGCCGAGTTCACTCCCGCAGAAGAGAAGAACTTTGTAGCCGAGGCCGCACTGATAAGTATGGGCGGCATGCTGCTTCATGCTTTCTTCAAAGGCATGGTGGAGGAGACGGCGAAGTCGTTCGGCAAGAAGGTGGGCGAGGTGACGGGCGAGTCGCTGGGGGCGCTCGTCGGCGGGTTCTTCAAAGGGTTTGGCAAGAGAGGCAGCGCGGTCGGCGATGAGGCGTTGGAGGCGTCGCGCTCTGAGGCGCAGTCAGCAGTAACGCATGCCGGACTGACGCGGGAACAGATCGCGCAGATCTCGCAGGCGGTCGCCGCAGCCATGGCAACGGTGATGACGCATCAGATAGACGCAGACCCTGCGGTGACCAAGCGAGTCGTAGAGAAGGTGAAGTCGGAGGGCCTGAAGGTCATCGCTGCGAAGGAGCCTTTGTCATGAGCGCCCGGAAAGAGCATCTGCAGCAGCTTCCATTTACGCTTCTGCGTTACTACGTCTGCACGCTGCCGGCGATGGCGGAGGCGGGACGGCGCAGGCATCTCTCGTTCGAGAAGCTCTCGCCGGAGCAGCGCGCGCCGGGGCACTGGTATCACTTCGCAGGCGATCCCGGCCTGATCGAGGTGCGCGGAGACGGCAGCGGACAGTGGCATCCCGACGGCGTTCTGCCGGAGGGTGTCGATAAGAGTTATCTGGTCGAGGTTCCGCTGATCGATGCCCCTCATCTTTTGCGTGACGAGCTGATTGCAGCGATCGATAGCGATGAGCAGGCGGCCTCCGATGCTCAGCTGAAAGAGGTTCGCGAGCACGTTACGGAGCTGGGCTCTCCTGCAGGCGAGAAGCACCTGGCGGTTGAGTTTCAACGCGTTCTGTCTACGATCGCCGATATACCTGAAGAGAAGCTGCGCTTCCTGCAACATGCTGCGAAGCAGGTGCTGCGACGCGAACTGATGCATGGGCGCGCTACGGGCGTGGACGCTGCTGCGCTGTTGATGTTTCATGCGGTCGCCAAGCAGCTTGCGCAGACACCGGACATCCTGCTGGCCGTGGCGGGACAGATGGCGAGCCATGAGGTGTCGTCGCTCGATGAGCTGGCGTCGGTCGTCATCAGAGACTGCTGGAACCGTGGCCTGCAGGAGCAGGCGACGGCTGCGCTCGACGAACTGCGTCAGCAGGGAGAGGGTGTTATTGCACAGGCGCGGGACACATCGAGCGTAGAGGGCGATCCTCGCCTGGTATTGCCGTACTTCTACGGCGGCCTGCTGGAGGCGTTGCCTTATCTGCTGGCCTGTTATGACGGCTACGACACGCTGTGCCATGCGCCGTGCGCCGCCGACGAGAAGACGCGATATATGAAGCGAAGGAACACGTCTGAAGAGAAGGTTGTAAGGCTGCGTGATGCCCTGCTGCATGCGGTGCGCGACCGTGACCTCTCCGAGCTGTTCAGCAGGCAGGCGTTTCTGCGCGCGCTGGAGCAGGAGGGCAAGCTCGACCAGGTGGAGGACTTCATTCACGATCTGATCGACCTGAAGTTCTACTATCCCCCGCTGTTTCGCAGCGTGCTGATGCCGACGCGAAACTCCGCCTGAGCGTTATACTTGATGCGTTCGCGGGGAGGGCGTGGTCGCCATGAACAGGTTTCTCGCAACGACTTTGCTGGCAGGACTGTCGGTGGCGTCGGTTCCGGCTCAGCAGCCTGATGCGCTGCAGACCGTCTCTGCGTCCACAGACTCCAAGACAGACAAGAACGCGAACGACAGCAGCTACACGCGATCGCTGACTGCCGAAGGCAAGCAGCCAGGCGATTCGCACGTCCGCATCGTTCGCCTGAGCGACATTAGCGGTAAGGCATACATGGACCGCAACCTCGGTCGCGGTCCTGAAGAGGTGATGCGCAACATGCCCATCGAACAGGGTATGGCGCTGGCTACCGATGGCTCGGGTTTTGCAGAGGTGGAGTTTGAAGACGGCAGCACGCTTAGGCTCGCGCCTGTAAGCGAGGTGCGGTTCCCCCTGCTGGTGCTGCGGAGCTCCGGAAAGAAATCTTCGATGGTGCTGTGCGACCGCGGCATCGTCTATGTTCACACGCAAAAGTCGAAGGACTCAGAGATCGTGCTTGCGATGGGCAAGGCGCGCTTTGCGATCGCTCCTGGCTCGCACATTCGACTCGATATGACGGGGCCGAAGGCAGAGCTTGCAGTCATCGAGGGATCGGTATCGGTGCGGGCCGATGGCAGTCCAAACTCCGTGGTGCAGAAGGAGCAGACGCTGTCGCTCGACCTGAGCGGCAGTGGAACAACGAGCGTTGAGAAAGAGATCTACGAGAACAACTACGACGAGTGGGACCGCAACGCGATGCAATATCACGACCGCTACCTGCGCGTGAGCCGCAACATGGGGTCAACGCCGTTGTATGGGGTCAGCGACCTTAACTACTACGGCAGTTTTGTGAATGGCTGCGGCGGAAGCTTCTGGCAACCATACTTTGCCGGCGCAGGATGGAGCCCCTACTCGCAGGGCACGTGGACGCTGTACTCGCAGGGGTACTCGTGGGTGTCGCCTTATCCGTGGGGCTGGCTGCCGTTTCATTCGGGCGCATGGAACTTCTGCCCCGGTATGGGCTGGGGCTGGAGACCCGGCGGCGCGTGGTACGGCGTGCAGAACATCTCGTTGCTGAACGGCGGCGCGCAGGGGACGGGACTGCGAAGCATCGTGCATCCGCCGGCAGCGATGGGGCCTGGCGCGCAGTCGATGGTGGGCTACTCGAATGGACCGGCGGTGCGATCGATGATGAGTGGCGCCGATAAATTTGTCTTTCGCCAGGACTCAGCCGGGCTTGGAGTTCCACGCGGCTCGATGGGTGAGTTGCGCGGCTTTTCGCGCGATGCGGCGATGAACGGATTCGCCAACGTGGGTGTGTACTCGAACACGGCAGGGCCGCACGGCATGCTGGTACGGGCGCCGAATGGAGAGATGCGTCCGACGCAGCCAGCCGCGCCGCGTCCGGTGCAGGTAGGGCCATCGCCCGGAGGCATGTCGTCGGGCAACGATCGCTTCTCGTGGAAGAACCAGCCGCGCCCGGCGAATCCGCCTCCACCGGCTACCTCGATTCCGCAGCATCCACCGGCCCCCGCAGGATCAGCACCGCATCACTAGCTGAAGATCTATCTTGTTGCATGGATTTTGCTGTGAACCATCTGCATCTTCGTGACCGTCTCGAAGGAGTTTTCAAACGCAGGATGTGGGTATGCGTGTCGCTGTGCGGGTGCCTCTTGATGCAGGCCGTCATAGCGCAAGCTATTCCAGCGAGTGCACAGAGCGCGGCTTCAGACTGCACTGTAAAGCAGCAGGGTGACAACCTTGTTCGCAGCGTGGTTTTGCGTCATGTGATTGGGCAGGTGGGAGTGAATGTAACTCGCGGGCGCCAGATGCAGAGGGCCTTTCCTAATACCCCAGTCATCGAAGGTGCAAGGCTGGTGAGCGCTGAAGGCTACGCCGAGGTGCTGTTTGAAGATCTGGTGCATCTTCGTCTTACGCCGTCGAGCGTTGTTGTGTTTGAGCAACTGGCCACGCACAGGTCTGGCGAGCGAGCTACCGTTGTCAGGGTCGCGATGGGGACGATCTATGTCGATACGCCCAACCTGAAGGGCACGGGGATCCGGCTGCAGGTTGGGCAAAGCTGCATCTCTGTCGATAAAGGCACGCATCTGCGATTAGAGGTCAGCCCGCAGAGAAGCACGCTCGCGGTCTACTACGGCAAAGCTGCTGTCGAAGCATCGCCGGGGCGCCTGGTTGAGGTTGTGAAGGCACAGACCTTGCCGCTGCATGTCGATGCAGATAGCGCGAGCATTGTTGCGGGGATCGAAGACCGCCCCAACGATGAGTGGGAGACGAGGGCCGTAAGACGATACCAGCCATACCTGAGGCCGCCACCGTCGGTGTGGCAGTAGATATGGCTGGATGCTGGTCTACAGTCTGAACGACACGATCAATTGAGTTACACGTTGAACTTGAAGAAGAGGATGTCGCCGTCCTTCACGACGTACTCCTTGCCTTCTGAGCGGAGCAGGCCCTTCTCTTTGACGGCCTGTTCGCTGCCGTACTTGAAGAGGTCGTCGGAGGCGTAGCAGTCGGCTTTGATGAAGCCGCGCTCGAAGTCCGTGTGGATGACGCCTGCTGCGCCGGGTGCCTTGGTGCCGCGCTTGATGGTCCATGCGCGGACCTCCTGCACACCTGCGGTGAAGTAGGTGATGAGGTTCAGCAGGTGATAGGCCGCGTGGATGAGGCGGTTGAGGCCGGGCTCAGTGAGGCCGACAGATTCGAGGAACTCGGTGCGCTCGGCTGGCTCCAGCAGTGCGATCTCGCTCTCAAGCGCACCGCAGATGCGGACGACCTCGGCGCCTTCCTCGGCAGCGCGCTTCTCGACGGCTTCTGTGTAGGTGTTGCCGGCGGTGAGCGCGGCCTCGTCTACATTGGCGACGTAGAGCTGTGGCTTCATGGTGATGAGGAAGAGTTCGCGTGCGGCGACGCGCTCGTCCTCGGTGAGGTCGGCGGTCCGTGCGGGTTTGCCTGCTTCGAGCACGGCCTTCAGCTTGGTGACGGCTGACGCTTCCGCTTTGATCTTCGCATCCTGAGTATTGCGCGCGAGCTTTTCGACGCGCTGGGCGCGCTTCTCGACTGTGTCGAGATCGGCGAGCAGAAGCTCGGTGTTGATGATGTCCATATAGTGCAGCGGGTTCACTCCACCGGCTACGTGGACGACTTCGGCATCGTCGAAGCAGCGGACGACGTGGCAGATAGCGTCGGTGGAGCGGATGTGTCCGAGGAACTGGTTGCCGAGTCCCTCGCCT
>Ga0105248_10010910_pt1 | contig 10026 bp, 6 predicted proteins | sample KBSS34metaG_FD_81524 | JGI IMG/M metagenome (GOLD analysis project Ga0105248, IMG submission 81524) | Switchgrass rhizosphere microbial communities from Kellogg Biological Station, Michigan, USA - KBS S3-4 metaG | ecosystem: Host-associated > Plants > Roots > Rhizosphere > Soil | place... | reverse complement strand
GCCCGCTGCGTGAGACCGATCCGCCTGGAGTGCCGCTGCGGCCGAATTACAGCTTCTCGAAGATCGCCGCGGAGGCGGTGTGCACATGGGTGGCCACCCGGCACCAGATCCCGCTGACCATCATCCGCATCTGCTCGACGTACGGGCCCGAGGGCGGCGCGCCCGCTGACCGCCTGGGAATGATGTTGGCGGGCAAGCCCGTTCGTCTTCATCCCGCCGTCGAGAGTCGGTCCATCGACTGGATCACTCCGGCTGAGCGGCACGGCACCCCGTGGCGGGTCAGCCCGCTGTTCTTCATTGCCAACTGGAGCTTCTTCACCATTGCCCTTGGATTCACGGGACCGGCGTTGGGCCTCAGCATCGGGTGGGCCGTGCTGGGGTCGGCTTTGGGGCTGGTGATCGGCACGTTCTTCATGGCCTTCCACGCCACCCAGGGGCCGAGGCTGGGATTGCCGCAGATCATCCAGTCCCGTGCGCAGTTCGGTTTCTACGGGGTCGTCGTCGTGGTCGCCATGTCGTTGACCTGCTACCTGGCCTTCGGCGTGGTCTACACGATCCTGACCGCGCAGGGCCTGGCGCAGATCTTCGGCTGGTCACCGGTGGTGGTGGGCCTGGTCGTCAACGTGCTCGGTGGGTTGTTCGCCGTGGCGGGTCACAACGCTCTGCACCGCATCTCTCGCCTGGTCTTCTATGTCACAGTGCCACTCGTCGTGGGGTTCTCGGTGGCCATCCTGACCGGCAACGCCGGTGGCACCCCACCCGACTTGAGTACACACCGGTTCGTGGCGTCGGCGTTCTTCACCGTGTTCGCGGTGTCGGCCGCGTACAACATCGCGCTGGCTCCGGTGGTGTCCGACTACACCCGCTACCTGCCGGCACGGGCATCGTCGCGGTCGCTGATCGCGAGTGTCTATTTGGGCGCGGGTATCTCGGCACTGTGGCTCATCGCCATCGGGGCGTGGCTGTCTGCGCACTACAACGCCACCGACGCGCTGGTGGCACTCCACGATTCCGGTGACGCGGTGTTCTCCGGCTTTGGGGCGGTCCTCGCCTTGGCGTCGGCCGCGACGCTGGTCGTGTGCACGGCCACGGCTGCGTACAGCGTCACCTTGCAGTTCCTGACCGGCGTGGACCTCATCAAACGAGTCAACCCCACCCGCACGCTGCGCATCGCCGTCACAACCGCCACCATCGCGGTATATCTCATGGTCGCACTGCCGTTCGGTGACCATGTCATCAACGCGGCCAGCAGCGCACTGTCGCTGATGCTGTTCCTGCTGGTCCCGTGGACGGCAGTCAATCTCACCGACTACTTCTTCGTCCGTCGCGGCGAGTACGCCATCACGGACCTGTTCACGCCGCGTGGCGTGTATGGCGGGTGGTCGTGGCGGGGCATCCTGGCCTACTTCCTTGGCTTCGCAGCAATGGTTCCGTTCGCTGTGCTTCCCTTCTTCACCGGGCCGATCGGCGGATGGCTCGGCGGGATCGATATATCCTGGCTCGCAGGATTGTTGGTGGCGGCCTTGACCTACTATGCGTTCACCCGAGGGCTCGATCACACCGCCGAACAGCGGGCGGTCACCGAGAGCGAGTCGGCACTCCTGTCGGTCCAAGCCGAAAGCTCTGCTGGACTCGACGCGTCGCATCGGCCGCCTCTCGAGTACGGACTGCTCGACGGTCCATAGCGCCACCGCACCTCCCGCCACGACCGTGTGTTCAACCGGTTGTGTCCACACCGGTGGCTCGCGGAATGCGGCCAGGTGAGCTTTCCGTCCATTGATACACCCGGTGCACCTGTTGGCGCACAGAAGAATTGGAAGTCGAAGTGGTCCAAGCACGAAAATTTCATCTCGGATGGTTCGCCAACTTCTGTATCGATGCGTGGAATGATCAGTGGGGATCGACGGGCGGCCAGAACTGGTCGGGCGACTTCTACGTCGAACTCGACCAGCATCTTGAGCGCGCCAAGATCGACTACCTGTTGCTGGAAGACAAGTTGATGGTCTCTGATGCGTACGGCGACAGCTACGAACGCGAACTCAAGCATGCGTTGCACTCGCCCAAGCACGACCCTGCTCCGTTGATTCCCTTGCTGGGCAACGTCACCCAACACTTGGGTTTGGTCGTGACGTTGTCATCGACGTTCTACCCGCCGTTTCTGTTGGCCAGGCTGTGCAGCACGTTGGATCACCTCACCGGGGGGCGGCTCGGGTGGAACATGGTCACCTCGGCCGAGGATCGCTCAGCGCAGAACTTCGGACTCGAGCAGTTGCCGCGCCACGACGAGCGCTACGCCCGCGCACACGAGTACGTCGACTTGGTGAGGCAGTTGTGGAACTCATGGGAACCGGACGCCGTCGTGCGCGACCGCGCGACCAACACATTCGTCGATCACGCCAAGGTTCACACCATCGACTTCGAGGGTGCCTACTACAGGAGTCGGGGGCCACTCAACACGGTCCCCTCCCCGCAGTATCACCCGGTCTTGGCGCAGGCCGGCGGCTCACCGCAAGGTAAGGACTTCGCGGCCAAGTACGCCGACACCGTGGTCGGTACGGCCGCCGACCCGGACGGGATGATCGCCTACCGTGACGACATCCGCAGGCGCGCAGTGGAATACGGGCGCGACCCTGATGACATCAAGGTGCTGTTCCTGATCACGCCGCATCTGGCGGACACCGACGAGGAGGCCCAGGCCAAGCTCGACCGGCTGGTGAACAACGAGTTCTACATCGAGAAGACACTGGCCCACCTGGCCGCAATCGTCGAGATCGACTTCACCAAGTTCGACTTCGACAAGCCGCTGCCGGATGACTTGCAGACCAACGGCGAAAAGGGTTCCTTGGAGGCGTTCATTCAACGCGGCAGCGGCAAGACGCTGCGCGAACTCACCGCCGCGTACCTATCCACCGAAGACGCTCTGGTCGGATCGCCCAGCACGGTCGCCGATCGATTGGAAGACCTCATGGCGCAAGTCGGCGGCGACGGCTTTCTCATCACCGCGCCTGGCATGAGGCTCACACGCAAGTACGTCATCGAGGTCGTGGACGGCCTGGTTCCCGAATTGCAGCGTCGGGGACTAGCCCGGACGGACTACGAGCATTCGCTCTTCAAGGACAACCTTCTGTCCTATTGAGGCCCGCGGACTGCGGTGGTTGTCACCGTACTTTCAAAACTTGTACGCCTCTCGCCGGGAAGCGGTGGTACAGCCGGAAACGGTCGTCCCCGGTGGACCCGGCACCGGCCACCGGGGGTGACGCGGTGCCTTTCGTTGCCGTTACGCGTTGGCGCTATGGGCCAGTGGTCGGGGGGGAGGTCAGAGAATTTGTTCGAGCAGCTTCTTGAGTTCCCTTTGTTGTGCGACGGTGAGGCGTTCCAGGCGCTCATTGAATGCGTCCGATAGCAGCGCGAGGCCGTCCATCGTGGCTTGACGCCCGCTGGGGGTGAGCAAGAGGCGATGGCGTCGCAGATCGGTGGGATCGATCTCGCGGCGCACGAATCCCGCGGCCTCGAGCCGTTTGAGATAAAGCGTCACCGTCGCCTTGGGCATGCTCATCGTAGCCGCGAGCTCGGCAGGAAACGGATGCTCGTCGATCTCGGCGAGCACGAATAGTTCTTTGGAGTCGAGCCCCAACGCGGTGATGTCGGCCTCGACGCAGGAGACGACCGACAGCAGCACTCGGTAGTTCAGGGACCAGATCTTGGCCGCATCGACTTGAGACATCAACCTTGCATCCTAACTAGTTCAGAGATAAACTAGTTTAGTTGTATACTAACGTACAGGTGAACAATCTATCAGAAACCGGGGTGCCTTCATGGCTCTACACCATTACGTGACACTCGGACGATCCGGTCTGCGTGTGAGCCCACTGTGCCTGGGTGCGATGACATTCGGCGAAGACTTGGGCTGGGGTTCCAGCGTGGAGGAGTCCGAACAGATCATCGACCGGTTCGTCGACCTCGGCGGCAACTTCATCGACACCGCCAACTTCTACACCAAGAGCCACTCCGAGAAGATCATCGGCGATCACATCGGGCGCCACCCCGCCCGCCGCGATCGTCTGGTGATCGCCACCAAGTTCAGCGGCAACCTCTATCCCGGCGATCCCAACGGTGGCGGTTCCGGCCGCAAGTCACTGATCAACGCCTGCGAGAACTCGCTGCGCCGCCTTCAGACCGACTACATCGACCTGTACTGGCTGCATATCTGGGACAAGAACACCCCCATCGAGGAGACGATGGCCGCACTCGACGACCTCGTCCGTGCGGGCAAGGTGCGCTACCTCGGCGTGTCTGACACGCCGGCTTGGAAGATCGCCGAAGCAAATCTCACCGCCCGCTTCCGCGGCTGGTCGTCGTTCATCGGGCTGCAGATCGAGTACTCACTGCTCCAACGCACCGTCGAACAGGACCTGGTTCCGATGGCAGGCGAATTCGGCCTCGGCATCACGCCATGGTCTCCGCTCGCCGGAGGTGCGCTCAGCGGCAAGTACACGCGCAGCAACGCCGGTCAAAACACGTCTGATCGCGCGGCGTTGGTGGAGGGGTTCCTCAACGAGAAGACCTACGAGGTCGTCGACGAACTCGAGGTCATCGCCAAGGCACATGAGACCAATGTCGCCAGCGTGGCGCTGGCCTGGCTCCATGCGCAGCCGGCCGTGACGTCGATCATCATTGGGGCGCGGCGGCTTTCGCAGTTCGAGGACAACATCCGTGCTCTCGATGTGAACCTCACCGCCGAGGATTTGGCCCGGCTCAACGCCATCACCGAGCCGACGTTCGGATTCCCGCAGAGCATGCTGCCCATGGCCCCGGGCATCACCAACGGCGGAACGACGGTCAACGGTGTCGCAGGGCCAATCTCGGACTACGTCATGCCCAAGGGTGACCAGCCTTACTGAAGGCCAGTGGACGTCCCGTATCTCATTGCTGTCCTTCGGGACTCATCGCACCCAACCCCGAGCGCCTGAGTGTGGCCGCGGATACGATGGCGATTATCGGGTGTCCGTGGATGACCGGACGATGAGCTCGGGCTGATAGACGATGTGCTGTGGCTTGTAATCGACGTCGGCTACTGCAGTCAGGAGATCGATGGCGGCCGTGCCGATCTGCGTGCTCGGCTGGCGTATCGAGGACAGTGGGACCAGCGCAGATCGAGCGAAATCGATATCGTCGTAGCCGATCAGGGCGATGTCTTGTGGCACTGCGACATTGCCCCTCAGCGTCAGAGCTTGCAGAACCCCAATGGCGAGCAGATCGTTGGCGCAGAACACGGCGTCGGGTCGTTCATCGGGTGGTCGCTCACGCAGTTGTTCTCCGATTGCGCGTCCGGCGAGCACACTGAGTTCAGCAGTATTGATGACTTCGAGAGATGCTCCTGCACATTCCGTGACGGCTTCTTGCGCGCCGCGCAATCGGTCTCTGACCTGACGTAGTCCGAACGGGCCGCCGACAAACGCCAGCCGGCGTCGGCCGGTTGCGCAAAGATGTTCCGCGGCGAGCCGACCGCCCGCGACGTCGTCCACGGCGACCGATGAGAACGGGGTGCCAGTGGCGTCACGGTCGACGAGCACAACAGGTGTGCCGCGGGACTGCAGGGTAAGCATGCGGCTCAGGTCCTCGCCGACCGGGGACACCAGTAGTCCGAATACCCGCTGCTCGTCGAAGGTGTCGATGTACGCGCGTTCCCGGATGGCATCGTCGTCGGACGTCCCGAAGAGCACCGTCAGCTTGAGTTCCGAGGCGCGGCGCTCCGCGCCTCGGGCGACGTCGGTGAAGAAGGGGTTGCCGATGTCGAGGACAAGCAGCGCCACGCATCGGGACCGTTGGGCTTTGAGTTGCCGGGCGGCGTCATTGCGGACGAAGCCGAGCTTGTCGATGGCCGCATGTACGCGAGCGACGGTGGCCGGTGCCACTTTGTGCGGGGCGTTCAGGACATTGGACACGGTGCCGACGGAGACCGATGCGGCGGCGGCAACGTCGCGCATACCAGCTGCCATCTGCACCCTCCCGCACTCTTGTGCGCTCGTCGACTATCCCATCAAATGGTCCGCCACCAGCGGACGCGGGGCCATCCTCACGAGTTGTGTCACGTGCGCGGGGGTCAGTTCCTCCAAGCACGTGACGCCCAATAAGCGCATGGTGCGGGCCACCTGTTCCGAGAGGATCGAGATGGCGCGGTCGACGCCCGCTTCGCCTCCAGCCATTAGCCCATACAGGTAGGCGCGGCCGATCAGGGTGAATCGTGCACCGAGCGCAACCGCGGCCACGATATCGGCACCGGACATGATGCCGGTGTCCAGCAGGATCTCGGTGTCCTTACCCAGCTCCGCCGCCACCTCGGGCAAGAGGTGGAACGGAACCGGTGCGCGGTCGAGTTGGCGGCCGCCGTGGTTTGACAACACGATGCCATCGACACCGATATCGACGACCCTGCGGGCGTCGGCGAGGGTCTGGATGCCCTTGACGACGACCTTGCCGGGCCACTGAGTCTTGATCCATGCCAGGTCGTCGAAGGTGACGGTCGGATCGAACATGGTGTCCAGCAGCTCGGCCACCGTCCCTGACCAGCGATCCAGCGACGCGAACGCCAACGGCTCGGTGGTCAGGAAGTCGATCCACCATTGGGGGCGGGGCAGCGCGTTGACGACCGTACCCAACGTGAGTGCCGGCGGAATTGACATCCCGTTGCGTTTGTCGCGCAGGCGTGCCCCGGCCACGGGGACGTCGACCGTGACAAGCAGGGTGTCGTAGCCGGCCGCGGCGGCACGCTCGACGAGCGCCATGGACCGGTCGCGGTCTTTCCACATGTAGAGCTGAAACCAATTGCGGCCGTCGGGATTGGCGTCGGCGACGTCTTCGATTGAGGCGGTTCCCATGGTGGAGAGGGAAAACGGGATGCCCGCTCGGCCTGCTGCCCGGGCTCCGGCGAGCTCACCTTCTGTCTGCATCATCCGGGTGAAGCCGGTGGGTGCGATCCCGAATGGTTGGGCTACTGGTGCCCCGAGGACCTGCCAACCGGTATTGACGGTGGACACGTCGCGCAGGATGGCGGGCTGGAATTCGATGTCGGAGAACGCCTGTCGGGCGCGGGCGATTGACAGTTCTGCTTCGGCCGAGCCGTCGGTGTAGTCGAACGCCGCCTTTGGGGTACGTCGTTTGGCGATACGGCGCAGGTCGTCGATGGTCAACGCCTTCTCCAGCCGACGAGTCTTCGCGTTGAGCTGAGGTTTCTTGAACTGCATCAACGGCGCGAGGTCGGCGACCTTCGGGATTTGACGTTTCATGGTCAAGCCTTTCTTGCCGATGAGTGTTCGAGGCTGGGCACATATCGATCGATCAATACGGCGTCGGTGATGTTGGCGCGCAATGCTTCCAGATCGCCGGTCACCAGACCGTGAGTGCGCGCCTGGATCAGCACATTGCCGAGTGCGGTGGCTTCGACCGGGCCTGCGACGACCGGAACCCCGACCCGGTCAGCCACGAGTTGGCACAGCAGGCGGTTCTGCGCGCCTCCGCCGACGATGTGGACGGTGCGGGCCGGCGTGCCGGAGAGCAGCGACGCTGTCTCGACGCTGTCGGCGAAGGCGGCGGCGAGGCTCTCGATGATCGCCCTCGCCGTTTCGGCCACCGTGCTGGGAGCCTTCATGCCCCGCGTCCGATACCACGCGGCGATACGGCCTGGCATGTCGCCTGGGGTCTTGAACGTGGCATCGTCGGTGTCGAAGACGTCGTGCGGCGGTGGGCACTCGGCGGCCTGCTCGAGTAGTTCGGCGAGGTCGATCCGGGTGCCGCTGCGCTCCCAGTGCCTGATCGATTCACTCAGCAGCCAGAGGCCCATGACGTTGTGCAGGAAGCGGACTCGGCCGTCGGCTCCGACCTCGTTGGTGTAGTTGGCCGACCGTGCCGCGTCTGTCAGAACTGGCCGGTCCAGTTCGACGCCGACGAGTCCCCAGGTCCCGCACGAGATGTAGACCGCACTCTCCGGCGCCATCGGCACTGCGACCACCGCCGAGGCGGTGTCGTGCGAGGCGACCGTGCTGACCCGCGGACGACCAACGAGGCCGACCAACGAGGCGAGGTCTGGCAGAACCGGTCCCAGATCGGTCCCCGGATCGACGACGGCCGGAAAAAGTCTGGAGGGTATACCGAGAAGCCCCATGAGCTCATCGTCCCACCGGCCGTCGATACCAAGCAGGCCAGTGGTGGAGGCGTTGGTGCGTTCGGTCACTGCTTTGCCGGTGAGCCAGTAACTCACCAGGTCCGGAATGAGGAGCGCCTGATCAGCAGCGGCGAGCGCCCCGTCTCGCTCGTCGACGGCCAACTGGTACAGCGTGTTGAAGGGAAGGAACTGTAATCCATTGCGGGAGTGCAGTTCACGAGGAGTGATCCGGTTGTGCACGATGTCGGCGCCGTCTTCGCCGCGGGCGTCGCGATAGTGATGGGGGAGTCCCGCGAGGGTCCCGCTGCGCAGCAGCCCGTAGTCGACGGCCCACGAGTCGACCCCGATTCCCATCAAATCGGGGTGCTGTCGGGCCGCCTCGGCGAGGCCGTCGCACACGTAGCGGAACAGCCCGGGCACGTCCCAGTGCATCGCGGAGCGTTGGCCGTTCCATAGATACACCGGGTCGTTGGCGAACCGGGCCACCGGCCGGATTTCGAGTGTGTTCGGCCCGACCGTGGCCACCATGACCCGTCCGCTCGTCGCGCCGAGATCGACCGCCGCGAGGTGGCCGCTCATCGGTGCCCTCGGCTCTTCGCGCAAGCGCTCATCGCTGCCCCTGGCTCTTCGCGCAAGCGCTCATCGCTGCCCTCGGCTGTTCGCGCAAGCGCTCATCGCAAGAACGCCGCGGCGACGCCCGCGTCGACAGGGACGTGCAAACCGGTGGTGTGGGAGAAGTCCGACGTGCACAACGCGAATGCGGCATTGGCGATGTTCTCCGGCAGCACTTCACGTTTGAGCAGCGTCCGCTGCGCGTAGAACTTGCCCAGGTCTTCCTCGTCGACGCCATACACGGCGGCACGTTTGGCGCCCCAGCCGCCGGCGAAGATGCCCGACCCGCGGACCACGCCGTCGGGGTTGATGCCATTGACCTTGACGCCGTGCTCGCCGAGCTCGGCGGCCAGCAGGCGGACCTGGTGGGCCTGGTCTGCTTTGGTCGCCGAGTACGCGATGTTGTTCGGACCGGCGAACACCGAGTTCTTCGACGAGATGTAAATGATGTCACCACCCAGCTTCTGGTCGATCAGTGCCCGTGCGGCGGCCTTCGACACCAGGAAGGATCCACGGGCCATCACGTTGTGTTGCAGGTCCCAATCCGCGGCGGTCGTCTCGAGCAGCGACTTGGACAACGATAATCCGGCGTTGTTGACGACGATGTCGATCCCGCCGAATGCGAGCACCGTCGCGTCGATCGCAGCCTGAACCGCCTCCTCGTCGGTGACGTCGGCGGCGATCCCGACGGCGACATCGGCGGTGCCGATCTCCTCGGCCGCCGCGGCGGCCTTCTGGGGGTCGAGGTCGGCGATGACTACGCACGCGCCCTCGGCCGCCAGCCTCTGTGCGATGGCCTTGCCGATGCCGGAGGCGGCGCCGGTGACCAGTGCGATCCGGGTCGCCAGTGGCTTGGGCTTGCCCATACGAGCCAGCTTGGCCTCTTCCAGCGCCCAGTATTCGATGCGGAACTTCTCGGCTTCGTCGATGGGGGCGTAGGTGGAGATCGACTCGGCGCCGCGCATGACGTTGATGGCGTTGAGGTAGAACTCGCCCGCCACCCGCGCCGTGTGCTTGTCCTTGCCGTAGCTGAACATTCCGACGCCAGGAATGAGGACGATGGCGGGGTCCGCGCCTCGGATGCCCGGGCTGTCGTCGCCGGCATGCCGGTCGTAGTACGACTGGTAGTCAGCGCGGTAGGACTCGTGCAACTCCGCCAGTCGTGTCTTGGCGTCGTCGATGGATGCGCCGGCGGGCAGGTCGAGCACCATGGGCTTGACCTTGGTGCGCAGGAAGTGGTCCGGGCAGCTGGT
>Ga0105248_10010908_pt1 | contig 10026 bp, 8 predicted proteins | sample KBSS34metaG_FD_81524 | JGI IMG/M metagenome (GOLD analysis project Ga0105248, IMG submission 81524) | Switchgrass rhizosphere microbial communities from Kellogg Biological Station, Michigan, USA - KBS S3-4 metaG | ecosystem: Host-associated > Plants > Roots > Rhizosphere > Soil | place... | reverse complement strand
GTCCAATAGAGCGTGACGCGATCGACAATCGCCGAGTAGTGAAAGCGTGTCGCCGGCCCGGTCATCGAATACCGCTGCAGCACATCCTCGATGAAGCTCGGCTCTCGGAACATCCACGGCACGAGCAACAGCAACGGCCAGGCCAGCCCCGCTGTCGCAACGGCAAAGCTGCGCCTGTTCAGTAACTGGTTCGCCGCAAGTACGCCGAGCGTCATGACGTAGTAGATCGGCATCATCAGCATCGACGAGATGTAGCTGTAGAAGCCGAGCCCGAGAATCGACGTGGCCACAAACAGCGATCGCATCTGGCGAGTGTCGAGATAGACCAGCAGCGCCCAGAGCCATCCAAGGATGAACGGCAGCGGAAACAGGAAGTCGAACGCCACGCGTCCCAGCAGGACGTGGGTGGGAGTCGCCGCCAGCAGCATCGCGGCGGCCCAGGCCCAGCGCTCGCTCTTGAAGAGGCGGCGCGCGACGAAGAACATCAGCAGCGCGTCGAGCGTCGCCACGAGCGCCGTCGGCACGCGGAACGCCGCTTCCGATGCCGGCAGCACCTGCAGGACCAGTGCGCCAAGGTAGATGATCGCCGGCTGGTACCACGCACGATCGCCCAGCTGCGGCATGAAGAAATACAAGGGCAGCAGGCGGCCCTCGATATCGCGTCCGGTAGTTGCCAGGCTATGGGCCTGGAGCGCGATGATCGCCTCGTCGTGGTGCAGGTGCGCCGGCGTGTGGGACAGGCCGGAACAGTAGAACGCGAGCAACAGGGCGGCGAAAATCCCGAGACGCACCGAATTCCGGCCCATCTGTTCGCCGGGATGCTATCACGCCGGTTTTCGGACGCGTGGGCAGGTGCGTATAATTGCGTGCACTCGCTGATCCACGTCGATCGGCGGCTCAAACACATGCCCGCGCTGGCTCTCGCAACCGCTCCGCCAAAGATCACGCTCAGGTCGTCGCCCGCCGTACCCTACGACGGCGCCATTGCCGCGGCGCGCACCTGCTATTCGCCGCGGGTCATCGAGAGAAGCGAGATCACGGACAAGCAGCGCGAGTCGATCGGGCCGCTGACCTTCGAGGGCGGCCACCACACGGTGTTCCAGCACGCGCACTTCGAGTTCGGTCTCGAGAACATTTCGCGTCAGCTGGTGTGGAGCGTGCTGCACTCCTATCCGTTCTACAACTCCGAGCAGTCGAGCCAGCGTTACGTCAAGCTCAACGAACCTCGCGCGTTCGTGCCGCCGATCTCCGGCGAAGCGCTCGACGTCTACGAGCAGGCCGTGCTGCGCGCCTGGGACGCCTACTCGCGCATCTCGGCGCTGCTCAAGGACGATGCGTGGGCGATCTTGAAGGAATTGCGTTACGTTCGCGCGACGAATTCGGCGCAGCGGCTCAAGGCTGTCGAACGTGAGGCCGAGAAGAAGGCGATCGAGACCGCGCGCTACGTGATTCCGATCGGCGCCTTCACCTCAATGGTGCACACCGTCTCGGGGATCGTGCTGCATCGCCTCTACCGGATGTTGAACGCCGGCGACGTGCCGTACGAGGCGGCGATGGTCATCGGCGCGATGGTCGACCTCGTCAAGGAAGTCGATCCGATGTTCTTCGAGAAGGTCGGGTTCGAGACCTTCGATCGCGAGACGCTGCCGGAGATGGGATTCCCGCAGCCACGATCCTCCGGAGACGCCTTTGCGGCGGAATTCGATCACCGGCTGGGCAACCGGGTGTCGCGGCTGCGTGACTGGTCTGCCGGCGCCGAGCGCGTGGTGTCCGATGCCGTCCGCGCGACCTTCGGCTTGACGACCGTGGAGATGGGCGACGAGGAGGCGATCGAACGGGTGATGAACCCGGCGAAAAACCTCTATCGCGTCGACATGCTCGACGTGGCGTATCACTCGCCGATGATGCGCGCGCTCAATCATGCCAGCTACGTATTCGAGAAACGGCTCAGCCACACCGCCGATTCGCAGGATCAGCGTCATCGCATGGTGCCGGCATCGCGGCCGATGATGACGCTGGCCGACACCCTGGCGCCTGACTACGTCACGCCGCGGCTGATCCGGCAAAACCCCGTCGCCGCCGCCGAGTACGAACGCGCGATGGCCGATGCGTGGATCGCGAAGAACAAGCTGCTGACGCTTGGCGTGCCGCTCGAACACGCGCTGTACGTGCTGCCAAACGCCAAGGCGCTGCGGATGGTGGAATCCGGTTCGTTCATCGCCCTTCAGCACAAGTGGACGCTGCGCACGTGCTTCAACGCGCAGGAAGAGATCTACCTCGCCTCGATGGACGAGATCGCGCAGGTGCGGGAGATCCATCCGCTGCTGGGGCGCTATCTTGGACCACCATGCGTGCTGCGCAACAAGATCGTGTCGCCGCGCTGCACGGAAGGCACGCACTTCTGCGGCGTGCCGGTCTGGAATTCCTTCCCCAACGCCGAACGCCGCCTGTAGCGACATGAGCGAGGCGCAGCTCTCGCACCGCGTCGGCGCAGCCTCGCGAATCCTGGCGTGGTTCGCGCATCTCTACACGGCCACCGGCGCGGTCATCGCGCTGCTTGCGACGGCGATGACCTTCGCGCACAACTTCCGCGCTGCCTTGCTCTACCTCGTCGCCGCCACAATCGTTGACGCGACTGATGGCGTGCTGGCGCGCGCGGTGCGGGTCAAGGAACGGCTGCCGTACTTTGACGGCGCTCTCCTCGACAACCTCGTCGATTACCTGACGTATGTGTTCGTGCCCGCGCTCATCGTGTGGCAGGCGGAGCTCGTGCCGGTCGCCTTCCCGATCTGCGCCCTGATGCTGGTCTCGAGCCTCTACGGCTTCGCGCGCACCGACTCGAAGGGCGCGGAGGACGATCACTATTTCAAGGGCTTCCCGTCCTACTGGAACATCGTCGTCGCCTACCTCTACGTGCTCCAGTTGTCGCAGCGCACCAACGCGATCGTCCTCGGCGTGCTCGTGGTCATGGTGTTCGTGCCGATTCACTACCTCTACCCATCGCGGATGCGAACGTTCAAGGCGCCGACCGTCGCACTGGGTACAATGTGGGGAGTCCTGTTCATCTGGATGCTGTGGCGGCTGCCGGCCGTCGGTGGTCCGTTGACAATGGTGTCCTTCATCTTTCCGGCCTATTACCTCGCCCTGTCGCTGTGGCTTCAGTTTCGCCGCTAGTCATCATCTTCGTCACGGTCTTCATTGACCTGCTCGGCTTCGGCATCATCATTCCGCTGCTGCCGTTCTATGCCGAGTCGTTTGGCGCCTCGGCATTCACGATCGGGTTGCTCGGCACGAGCTTCTCGCTGATGCAGTTCCTGTTCTCGCCGATCTGGGGCCGCTGGTCGGATCGCATCGGCCGAAAGCCCATCATCCTGGTCGGGCTGATGGGATCGTGCCTGTCGTATCTGGTGCTCGCCCTCGCCGGATCGTTGCCAATGGTGTTTGCCGCGCGTATCATCGGCGGCATTGCCGGCGCGAACATTCCGACGGCGCAGGCCTACATCGCCGACATCACCACGCCTGAAAATCGCGCCAAGGGAATGGGCATGGTGGGCGCTGCCTTTGGACTCGGCTTCATCTTTGGGCCCGCACTGGGTGGCGTGCTGAGCCGCTTCGGGCCCTCGACGCCGATGTGGGTAGCGTCAGCATTGTGCCTCTCCAATTTCGTCGCGGCGTGGTTCCTGCTGCCGGAGTCGCGCAGCGTCGGTTCGTTGGCGAAGGGCCTCGGCAGGATGGAGGCGTTCTGGCATGCGACACGCAAGCCGACGCTTCTGCTGTTGCTGACGCTCTATTTCATCGTCACGCTGGCCTTCTCCGGATTCGAGGCGACCTTTGCGCTCTTCAGCGAATCGAGGTTCGGCTACACCTCGTCAACCATCGGGTTCGTTTTCACATTCATCGGCGTCGTGCTGTCGATCGTGCAGGGTGTGCTGGTTGGCCGCGTCGTGAAGAGCGTGGGCGAGCGTCGGCTCATTCCGACGGCGATCCTCGCCATTTCGATCGGTCTCGGCCTGATCCCATTTGTGTGGAACGTGCCGACGCTGCTGGCCGCACTCGGCGTGCTGGCGATCGGCATGGGCTTCAATAACCCGGCGCTGACGTCGATGGTGTCGCGCCTGACCGACGCCGACGATCAGGGTGGCATTCTGGGACTGGCCTCCTCCCTGTCCAGCCTCGGCCGCGTCGTCGGGCCGGCCTGGGGTGGCTATTTGTATGACGCCTACGGCATGCGGACGCCGTATGTGAGCGCTGCGGTGCTGATGTTGATTGCGTTTGCAGTCTCTTTAGCCGGATTGCAATCTCGCGAGGCGCACGCCGGCGGCGATCCGCGTCCGGTATGAACCCGCTCCGATTGCATGCCGCGAACCCAGGTCCGATGACCGGTGACGGCAATTGGACCTACCTGATTGCCGGTGACGAGCCGGTGTTGATCGATGCGGGTGTCGGCAAGCCGTCGCATCTCGAGGCGATCGCCGCGGTCGTGCCTGCAGGCCCTGGGCGCGTCATCGTTACGCACGGACACAGTGACCACGTGACTGGCGCGCCTGCCATCCACGAGCGATGGCCGTCAGCCGTGTTCTGGAAGTACCCGTGGCCGGACCGCGATCCTCAAATGCCGTGGTCCAGCCTTGCTGACGGCAATGTCATTGCGACAGGCGCTGGGGAGCTGACCGTTCTGCATACGCCAGGGCACGCGCCGGATCACCTGACGCTGTGGCATCCCGACTCGCGCACGTTGTTCGTCGGCGACATGCTCGTCCATGGCAGTTCTGTCGTGATTCCCGCGTCCGGTGGCGGCAGTCTGTCGGCGTACCTCGCGTCGCTCCATCGTCTGCGGCAGTTGCAGCCGCTGCGTGCGTTGCCGGCGCACGGTCCCATCATCGAAGATCCAGTCACCGTCATCGATCAATACGTCGCCCATCGCGCGCTGCGGGAACAGCAAGTGCTGGAAGCCCTGGCACGTCGCGACGACACGGTCGACGCGATCACGGCCCGTATCTATCCGACACTGATTGACGCGCTCGTGCCGATGGCGCGTGAGAGCGTGCTCGCGCATTTGCGCAAACTGCAGGACGATCGCCGCGTCAGCGAGGCTGATGGGCGCTGGCAGATCACGACCGCCTGACGCGCTACTGCGTCCCGAGATACCATGAGGCTGTTATGGATAAAGTAGTCGACTTCATTAACGTGAATCGCGATCGGTACATCGACGAGATGAAGAAGTACCTCGCGATTCCGAGCATCAGCGCCTTGCCCGAGCACAAGGGCGACGTGCGCACGTGCGCCGAGTGGACGCGTGACGAGATGACGCGCATCGGCCTGCAGAATTGCCGGCTCGAGGAAACGCCCGGCCATCCCATCGTCTACGGCGAGTGGCTCGGCGCGCCTGGTGCGCCGACCATCCTGTTCTACGGCCACTACGACGTGCAGCCTGTTGATCCGCTGAACCTGTGGACCTCACCGCCCTTTGAGGCGACGGTCCGCGACGGCGAGATCTACGCGCGCGGCGCCGCCGACGACAAGGGCCAGGTGTTCATGCACTTCAAAGCCGTCGAGGCGCACCTGAAGCAGAACGGCAAGCTGCCGGTGAACATGAAATTCCTGATCGAGGGCGAGGAGGAGGTCGGCAGCGCGAACCTGGACGACTTCATCAAGGCCCACAAGGACCTGCTGACTGCCGATGTCGTGGTCATCTCCGACTCGCCGATGTTCGATCGCGGCATCCCGTCGATCTGCTACGGCCTGCGCGGCCTGGCCTACTTCCAGATCGATCTGCGCGGCAGCAAGTCCGACCTGCACTCGGGATCGTTCGGCGGCGCCGTGGCCAATCCCGCGATGGTGCTGGCCCAGATTCTGACGCAGATGAAGGACAAGAGCGGCCGCGTCAAGATCGATGGCTTCTACGACGATGTCGTCGAGCTAAGGCCGGAGGAGCGCGAAGAGTGGGAGAAGCTGCCGTTCAACGAAAAGAAGTACCGGCAGGACCTCGGCGCGCCGAAATTGTTCGGCGAAACCGGTTACAGCACGCTCGAACGCGTGTGGGCGCGGCCGACCTTCGAAGTGAATGGCCTGCTGTCGGGTTTCACCGGCGAGGGCGCGAAGACCGTGTTGCCGGCCGTCGCCATGGCGAAGGTCAGCATGCGCCTGGTGCCGAACCAGCAACCCGAGAAGATCGCGAGCCTCTTCGAGGCCTACTTGAAGAAGGTCGCGCCGAAGACCGTCGAGACAAAGCTGACTCGCATGCACGGCGGCAAGCCGTGGATGACGGCCTTCGACAACCCCTACGTGCAGGCCGCCGGCCGCGCGATTGAACAGGGCTTCGGTCAGCGCCCCGTCTACAACCGCGAGGGCGGCTCGATCCCGGTCGTGTCGACGTTCCAGGAAGAGCTCGGCGTGCCGTGCGTCCTGTTCGGTGTCGGCCTACCGGATGAAAACGCGCACGCCCCCGACGAGAAGCTCGATCTTGGCAACTTCCACGGCGGTGTGATCTCTTCCGCCTATCTGTATCAGGAAATCGGCGCGCTGAAGGCCTAGACGCCTTCTTTGAGGAAGGCGATCAGGGGCGGCAGCGTCCTCTCAGGCGCCTCCATGTGCGGCACGTGACCAAGGCCCGGCAGCAACTGCAGCCGGGCCTTTCCGTTTGGAATGGATTCGACGATGAATTTCATGCGGTCCTGGAAGACCTTGGCCGATCCCGGCAGCATGTCGTCCGCGCCGCCGAACGCAAGCGTCGGCGCCTGGATGTGCGCCCAGTCGTAGACGACCGGATCCTGGTACTGCACGTTGTTGATCAGCGACTGCACCATGGCGAGGCGCGGCCAGTCGGCACTGAGGGTCCATGCATACCGCACGCGCGTGTAGCTTTCGAACTCCGGCGTCCATGCGTTCTCGTTGTGTGCGACGTAGCGCATGATGCTGGCGCGGATGGCCTGGTAGGTTGTATTCAACGTCGCCTTATAGGCTTCGTCGACGTTACCGGCGGGCCGATCGTAGCGGCCATCAGTGAGCCCGATCGGGTTATAGAGCACAAGGCGCTCGGTCAGGGCCGGATATTGCGTCGCGAAGCGCGCCGCCAGCATGCCGCCCATCGAGTGGCCGACGATCATCGCCTTGTCGATCTTGAGGCTCTGCAGGATCGCGCGCGTATTGCGCGCCATGTCGTTGAAGTTGTAGGGAATGATCGGCTTTGACGAACGGCCGTAGCCGATCTGGTCGGGCACGATCACCCGGAAGCCCTGCTTGCGCAGCGCCTCGATGATATTGCCGAAGTAGAAGCCGGCGAAGTTGTTGCCGTGCAAGAGCACGACGGTGTGGCCATTGGCGGCCGCGGCCGGCGCCACATCCATGAACGCGATGCGCACGTCCTGCCCGTAGAGCGTCAACGGCAGGTACGACGTTGGAAATGGATAGGGCACGTCTTCGCAGGTAATGCTGCCCGGCTTGACGTCGGTCGGCGTGGCTACCGGCGCTGCGGCGGGCCGCGATTGCGCGGCAGCTGATACCGACAACAGAAGCGCCCCCACCACAGCACGCGCAGCAACGTTCTTCATTCGACGGCCACTGTATCATTGCGCCCACCATGACCATACCCGCCGTCGTGTCACGCCGGAATTTCCTCTACACCGGAGCGGCGGCGATCTCTGCTACGGTCATGCCCGTGGCCGCTCAAACCAATCGCGCCACCGCTTCGGTTAAGGCGCTGGTCTTCGATACGTTCGGTACCGTGGTCGATTGGCGGTCGTCGGTCGCCGTTGAGGTCCAGGCTCTCGCCAAGCGCAAAGGCTTCTCGATCGATGGCGCCAAATTCGCCGATGCATGGCGAGCGGGCTATGCGCCGAGCATGAACCGCGTGCGGACAGGCGAACTGCCGTGGACCAGACTCGACGATCTGCATCGCATGATTCTCGATAAGCTCCTCGTCGAGTTCGGCATCACCGGCCTCTCGGAGGACGAGAAGCAGTCGTTGAATCGCGCGTGGCATCGCTTGAAGCCGTGGCCGGACGCGGTCGCCGGCCTCACGCGATTGAAGAAGGCGTTTACGATCGCGCCGCTGTCGAACGGCAACATTGCGTTGATGACGGCACTGGCGAAGCACTCTGGGCTGCCGTGGGACTGCATCCTCGGCGCGGAACTGGTGAAGCACTACAAGCCGGATCGCGAAGTGTACCTGTCAGCCGCAGACTTCCTTGACCTGAAGGTCGATCAAGTGATGATGGTGGCGGCGCACCTTGGTGATTTACGCGCGGCAAAGGCGCTCGGGTTGAGGACGGCGTTTGTCGCGCGGCCACTGGAGTTTGGACCGAACGGCACGCCCGATCTGAAGGCGGATGCATCCGTCGATCTGTCGGCGACGGACTTCAACGATCTCGCAAAGCAGTTGGGCGCGTGAGATGCTGAACCGAAGAGAGTTCCTGGCGGCTGCAGCGGCAGCGGCGTGGTGCAACAGGGCCTCAGCGTCCGCCACGCAGGGCAAGTTCGACCTCCTGATCCGCGGCGGGCGGGTCATCGATCCAGCCGCTGGTCTCGATGCTGTTCGCGACATCGGCATTACCGCCGGTCGCATCAGCGCCCTTCGCGCCAATCTCACCGGTGACGCGTCGGAGATATTCGATGCGCGAGGCAAGGTTGTCGTCCCGGGTCTGATCGACATCCACACCCACACCGCGCGAACCGCCGAGGGTCCGCGCATGGTGCTCGAGGACGGCGTCACCGGCTGGATCGACGCCGGATCGCAGGGCGCCGACAAGATCGCCGACCCAATCGCCATCGCCCGATCGGCGCCGCAGCAGGCGCGCGTGCTGATCAATATCGGGCGGGCAGGCCTCTTGCCCGACGGCGACACGATGGACCTGGCGCGCGCGGATGTTGCCGCGGCCAAGGCCGCCATTGCCGCCAATCGCGACATGGTCGTCGGTGTCAAAGCGCGTTTGTCGCGCGATGTCGCCGGCGCCAACGATCTCGAAGTGCTGCGTCGATCGCAGGAGGTCGCCTCCGCATTCGGCTTGCCGGTGATGGTTCACATGGGCCAGACGATGTCCCCGATTCCGGCCTTGTTCGGTCTGCTGAAACGCGGCGACATCGTCACGCACATGTTCGCGCCGCCGCCGAACAGCATCATCGACGACAGCGGCAGCATCCTTCCGGCGGCGATCGAAGCGCGCAGGCGTGGCGTGTTCTTTGATGTCGGTAACGGGCAGACCGGCCATATGCGGTGGGACACCGTCGCCGCGATTGTCAAAGCTGGTTTCTGGCCCGACACCTTCTCGACGGATTGGGGCGCGAACAGCCGGCAGACCGGCGTCATCGATCTGCCGAACTGCATGTCGAAGCTGCTCGGTTATGGCATGTCGGTGCCGGACGCCGTTGCGCGAGTGACCGTGAATGCATCGCGGGTATTCTCCGTCTTCAAGGATCGCGGCACGTTGACAGCCGGCGCCCCGGCTGACGTCGCCATCCTCGAATTGCGAGACGGTTCGTTTGAGTTCCTCGACAACTACAAGGGGACAATCACCGGCAAGCAGCGGTTCTACCCGGTCGCGACCGTGCTCGGTGGAACGCTGATGCGGAGGCCAGCCTAGTCATGCCGGTCGCGGCGCGATAGCTGACTGACGCGGAGCGATCGCAAATCGACAGCGCCGTCAAAAGCGGTCGTTGACGCGACGGGATCGCCGAGCGTATCCATCGCCGTGGTTCGCGACGGTTTAGTACCGCTTATCCTCCGCCCGCGGAGCCAGTGGCCACACAACCGATTTCGTGCCGTTCACCGTTGTGCCGCCCTGCGCGAACAGCGGGATCATCCTGAAGAACGTAGCCGGGAAGTTCAGCGTCGGTTCTGAAACCTTGTCGAGTGCGGTCAGCTGCGCGGGCGTCAGCGTGACGTCCAACGCCGACAGGTTCTGGTCCAGCTGATCGAGCCGGCGTGCGCCGATGATCGTCGACGTGACACCGGGCTTCGACTGCAGCCATGCCAGCGCTACGGCGGACGGTGTGGAGCCGGCCTCGTTCGCGACGCGGATCAGCTCATCG
>Ga0105248_10010906_pt1 | contig 10027 bp, 3 predicted proteins | sample KBSS34metaG_FD_81524 | JGI IMG/M metagenome (GOLD analysis project Ga0105248, IMG submission 81524) | Switchgrass rhizosphere microbial communities from Kellogg Biological Station, Michigan, USA - KBS S3-4 metaG | ecosystem: Host-associated > Plants > Roots > Rhizosphere > Soil | place... | reverse complement strand
TTCAACGCGGTCTTGGCGTTTCCCCTGAGGTCGTAGACCGCGCCGAACCGCGGCGCGAAGTCCTTCCAGATCGGGAACACTTCGGGTCCGAACGTGCGGGCGACTGTCGGTCCGAACCGGCCGGGCGTGCTTTCCTTCTCCGGCACCGAGGCCTTGAAGTATTCCCAGCGCGCGCCGAAGTTGAGCGAGAGGCGCTTGAGCGTCCAGGTATCCTGCGCGAACAATGCCCAGTTGGCGTCGACCGCGTTGTTCCACACCACCGGCGAGTTGTAGGCATAGACCGACGTAGGCACGCCGTTGGTGTAGTTCTGCTCGAGATCGGCGTTCTTGTAGGCGGCAAACCACTCATACCCCCAGGTGTCCTGCGCGCCGACTTTCACGCTGTGGCTGCCGGTGATGTAGGACGCCGAGGCCGAGACGAAGCGCCGCGTCGGCGCCTGCGTCGACCGCAGAATCGGGTAGGCCGTGGTGATGGTGCCGCGCGAGAGATCGCGACGGGTCGCGCCCGCGAACCATTCAGGCGTGCCGTACGGCTTCTGCACGCCGGGCTGATAGCCGATGCTCTGGATCGCCTGGTACTGATTGGCGCCGACTTCGACCAGGAACTTGCTGGAGATGGTGGAGGTCCACTTGAACTGGCCCTGGCCGTAGTTGGCCGACGGATAGGTCCGCAACCCCGCCGTGACCGGATCGTAGCCCGCGTCCATCTGGCTGCTGAGATATTTCCAGATGCGGTCGTAGAACCCCGAAATCTGGTTGCGCCGATCGATCTGATACGTCAGACGCAGACCGACGTTTCTGACGTATTGCTCGTTCACTCCCTGGCTGCCATCCGGATAGAAGGTGTCGGCGACGCCTTCATTCGCCACCTGTTTACGCGCGGCGGCGAACCACCACAGCTTGTCCTGGATGAACTTGCCGCCCATCCCCGCTTCCATGTTCGAGATGAGCTTGGTGGTGGTGCCGATGGTCAACCCGCGCGCTTTCAGCTCGGGACTCACGGCGTCCGCCTGCCAGTCGCCATCGGCGACCAGGACCGCGCCGGAGCCGTGAAACTGGTTTCCGCCCTTGCGCGGGATCAGACTCTGACGCACGCCGCCGGCCCCGACGTCGGCGCCCGCCCCGCTGGTCTGGATGACGACCTCCTCGTAATGCTGGGTGTTGGTATAGGACTGCGTGGACCCGTCCGCGTCCAGGCCGTTCAACTGAATGCCGTCCAGGAGCACGGTCGTCTGCGCGCTGTTCATCCCGTGCGTCGTCATCGTGCTGAACTTCTGCGCTCCCGAGCCGCCGACGTCCGGTGTGGCCATCGCGACGCCCACGACCAGGGCCGCCACGGTCTGCGCCGTCCGGCCGGTCGGAATCGCGTCCAGCATGTCGCGACTGATCACCTGGGCCCGCGCCGTGCTCTGGACGTCGACGACGGGCGAGGCCCCGCTGACGGTGACGGTCTCCTCGAGCGATCCGATTCGCAGTTCGGCGTTGACCGTTGCCGTGAAATTGCCAGGCAGCTCGAGTCCTTCCCGCTTGACCGTGTTGAAGCCGGACAGCGTAAAGGTGACGGTATAGGTGCCGGGAAACAGGTTCTCGATCCGGAACACGCCTTCCGCATCGGTCACCGCGGATCGCACCTTCTCGATCAGCACTGGACTGGCGGCCTCGACGTTCACCCCGGGGACGATCGCGCCGGTTGCGTCCTTGACGAGGCCGACGATGGCGCTCTGGGCGTCGGCCGCGGCGGGCCACGCGAGCAGCATGGCCAATGCGATAGCCGACACAGCCAGTCTCTGCGTTGTCATGTGTGATCCTCCGAATGACCGAATAAACCCGGGAGTGAGGGCGAGCGCGGGAGTGACAAGCTCGGTATCACCAGGACGTTCAGATTGGTGCCGTCTTTATAGCTTACGAATTCTTTAACCGTCAACCAGCGCAGCATTGTTCGAGCGCAGAGCCCGCCGAGATCGCCGAGAATTCCTGGGAACTTCTCTCGGCGGTCTCGGCGGCCTCGGCGGTCAGCCTGGATTCTTCACAGGGTTCACGACCGGGGTGTATCCCGAACCATGAAAAAACCGACGATCAACGCGGAGACCGCGGAGGCCGCTGAGAAAAGCAGGGAACTTCTCGGCGTGCTCGGCGTGCTCGGCGGTTCATTTTCTGGTGCAGCTCTCCAGTCCTGCCGGGATCACGCAAACCTGCAGGCTTGCACGACACCGTAAATAACCGCCCGTCAGAACGTGTAGGCCACCGACAACTCGGCAATCCGGGGCAGCAGGACGTTGGTCACGGTGCCGAAGTTCGCTCCGGACGTCACCGTGCGAGCGGTGACGGCGTTGTTGTTGAGCGCGTTGAAGACATTGATTCTGAACGTCGCCTTCTGGCCCCGGTGCACTGCGACCGATTTCTGGACGCTGATATCGAAGAGCGCGATATTTGGCAGTCGATACTTCGTGCCCAGTTCCTCGGTTGGCAGCGTGATGGTCGGAATCTGCCGGCCGCCCGAGAAGATATAGGTGCGCCGCTGCGGATTTCCGCTCTGATGCGAGTAATTGGCCGAAAAGGCGATGTCAAAGGGAAAGAGATACGATCCCGACGCCCGTCCCAGCCATTCCGTCGTGTTATCCGCGTTGTTGATTTCCGCGTTGGGATCGTAGGTGGCGAGAAAGTAGGTCAACCCGCCGGACGTGCCGGCGTTGCCGATGAACGGGATGTGCTTCTTGGTGAAGGAATAGGACGCGAAGAACTGCCAGCGGTTGGCCAGGCGCCGGCTGAGCGCGAATTCGCCGCTCTTGAAACTCTGATTGGCGTTGTCGTCGTTGATGAGGGTCGGCGTCTGGTTCCTGACGCCCGCGAACTCGGGAGCGTAATCATAGTAGGTGACGAACGTGCCCGGATCGTCGGGCGTCCCGAAGGCGCCATCCGGCCCGGGATCGGCGCTTCGGATCGGAATGTTGTAGGCGTCGTACGGCCGCTTGGTGTTCGCCAGGCGGTGTTGATTGTAGGTGCGCGAGTAGATGCCGCTGACGCGCAGGGCCAGGTTCGGCATCAGTTCCCGCTCCACCGACGCCGTAAACTCGTTGGTGCCTGGCGTCTTCTCATTCGGGTTGATCACGCCCAACGCAAACGCGCCGTCCCCCTGCGTCGTCGACAGGTAGTCAGCGCTGTTCGGATCCAGGTTCACCTCGCCAGCCTGATACGCCTTGTCGTTGTTCAGATCGTGCCAGACATACGTCGTCTGGTTGAACTGGTTCCAGTTCGCGATCTGGGTCATGTCGGTATACCGCATCATCGGAAACCGGCCCCAGCCGCCCTTGACGACGGTCTTGCCGTCTCCCACCGGATCGAAGGCGACATGGATGCGAGGCGATATGGTGTTCCAGATCGGTTCTTCGATGAGCGGAAAACACTGGGCCGGGTTCGCGACGTCGCCGGGCGGGTCTGCCGCGGTTCGACATTGCGGCGGCGCGAAGCCGAGGTCATGCGCGTAGCGGGCGCCGAGGTTCAAGGTCAGCCGCGACCCCATTCGCCACGAGTCCTGCACATAGGCGTCGGTGTAGTTCTCGAGATCGAGCGGCGTCGCCGGGTAGTTGAACGCGATCAGGCGAAACGCCACGCCGCTGCGCAACTGCAGCTGGTAGTTGCCCGAGTCGTAGCTGTCCGGGACCGTGCCCTCATTGAAGTCGTGAGCCGCATCGTCCGGGCCACGGTTCCGGGAGCTTCGCGGTCGGTCCGAGCGCCGCCGCATGAACTGCGAGCCGATTTTGATGTCGTGGTTGCCGAGGAACAGATCCGGCTTGAACCACGTGATGCTGCCGCGCACTTGATGGTTGTAGTCGTCCGGATCATCTCCGTCCACTGCGGCCATGCCGATGGTGGTGCCGAGGACCGTATCGGTGGTCAGGACCTTGCCGTATCCGTAGCCCCGGAACGTCGACCACCAGTGCATATCGGCGCCCATGAGGCTGATCATGATCGAGTTGCCTTTCAACGCCTGCCATTCGACCTTTTCGACGTTTGACGGAAGCTGTTGACCGCTGCGCGACTCCCAGGCCGTGAGCCGGCTGCCGCTCCCCATCGAGACCTTCTTGGCGTAGGTGTGAAAGCCGATGATCTTGTTGGCATTGTTCATCTGCCATGACACTTTCTGGGTGTTGAACACCTGCATGTCGTCGGAGAAGCATTGGTCGCCGTTTGGCTGGAAGCACTGGAGCGTGTCCTGCTTCTGATCCCGTCGACGTCCACCGACATAGAACCAGAGCTTGTTCCTGACGATACGACCACCCAGATCGCCCGAGTAGTCGGTGCGGAACTCCAACTGGCCTGGTGCCGAGATACCCTGGGCGTTGAGCGCGGCGTCGATGTTGTTGCCCTGGAAGACGTGGTTCTGGAACGCATAGAACCCGGTGCCGTGGAAATCATTGCTGCCCGACTTCACGATGCCGTTGATCAACACGCCGCGAGTGGGCACTTCGGCCGGACTGCCAAAGGTTCCCACCTTGGCCTCTTCGACGTTGCCGAAGTCCCAGTAGATGCCACCTTGCGTGCCGGATTTCGCGGCGCTGACGACCACGCCGTCGATGGTCTGCCAGGGCTGATTGTCCTGACCGAAGGCGTGGAACACCGGCGGGCTCGTGATGGTGTCGCCGCCAATATCAATCTGCGGACGGACACCGGGAGCCTGACCCATGAACGCGACCGTGCCGTTGCGGCTGCTCGGGATGGCGTCCAGCGTTTCTCGTGTAAGCCGGGTGGCGGAAGTGGTCGACACGACGTCGACGACCGGCGAGGCCCCCGTCACGGTGACCGTTTCCGCGAGCGCCCCCAGCTTCAACTGCATGTCGATCTTCGCGACGAACGAGGCGGTCAGGATGATGCCCTCCCGCCGCATCGACTGAAAGCCCGAGAGGGTATATTCCACGGCATAGGTGCCGATCGGAAGAGGAGACAAGCGGTATTCGCCCCGTCCGTCGGTCACCGTCGTCACCGACGGCAGCTGCAGGGCGGGACTCGTGGCTGTTACCGTCACGCCCGGCAGAAGGGCGCCGCTCTCGTCGGTGACCGCCCCGACGATCGCTCCTTCCTGCTGCCCTGCCATCACCGGCGAAGCCAACGCCAGGAGCAGGCCGACCAGGCCCGCGAGCACGACCACCACCGCTTGTCGCCGAGCGCGATTGAATGTCGCGATCATGTCTCTCACCCTCCACTCGGGCAGCGAGGACGACACTGAAGACGATGCCGTTCTCACGACCACCAACGTGTTCACGATCCGCTGAGGTGCAAGTCGCCGGAACCGTACAACAACACAACCATCGGAAGCAACGAAGTGCGACAACCACCGAGATCACCGAGATCACCGAGAGAAAAAGCCTCGGCCGAAAACGGGTGCAATCTGCGGATACAGACGCCGGGTGCCGCGAAGGTTTAGCTCGGTGTGCTCGGTGTCCTCGGTGGTAGATTTCAGCTGACCCAGCACTCGAACCGAATGCGGTCGTGCGCCGGGACGGTGGTAGAGTAGCGGCGGGGTTCGCCATGAGTGTTCGATCGTTCCTGGTTGCCACCTTGATTGCTGCGGCGTGGACGGCGGCCTCGACGCAGGAAAGGGCGGCGCCGCGGCCCGCGAACACCGCGGCCGTTGCCGCCAAGACGGTGTCCGGACAGTTCATGACCGAGCCGCCGACGCTCATTTCCCTCGGCTTCGAATGGGAAATCGCGGGGGACGACAATCGCAATGCCGAAGTGACCGTCTCCTACCGGAAGAAGGGCGAGACGGTGTGGCGACAGGGATTGTCCCTGTTCCGCCTTCAGCGGGAGCGAATCGACCGCGGACCCCTGCAATACACCACGCCGAACATGTTTGCCGGCAGTATCTTCGACCTCGAGCCGGGCACCGAATACGAGGGCCGCTTCGTCCTCGCCGATCCGGATGGTGTCGAAGGCAAGGCGGAGCAGATCGTCGCGGTCCGCACGCGTGTCGAGCCCAAGCCGTTCGCAGGCGGACGCGTCTACCACGTCTATCCTCCGGGTTATTCGGGCATGAAGCAGGAACCGGCATTCACCGGGCTGCTGGCCGCCTACTACACAGGCTCGTCCCACTCGGACAATTACAATACGTTTCCACCGCGGGCCCAGGCTGGGGACACGATCCTGGTCCACGCCGGGCTCTACAAAGACGACCGGTTCCGCTACGGGGGAGGCGAGGGTCTCGGCACCATTTCCGACGGGACCTACTTTCTTACCCAGAGCGGCACGCCGGACAAGCCCATCGTCATCAAGGCGGCGGGAGACGGCGAAGCCATCTTCGACGGCGACGGCGCTCACACGCTGTTCGACGTGATGGCCGCGAGCGACAATTACTTCGAAGGACTGACGATCCGCAACACCGAGATCGCCTTCCTGGCCGGGCGCAAGAACATCACCGGCTCTCGCGGCCTGACGATCAAACACTGCCGCTTCGAGAACATCGGGCGCGGCGTGCTGACGGACTGGTCGGGCGCGAAGGACTTCTACATCGCCGACAACGTCTTCATCGGCCGGCAGAATCCCAATCAGCTCATCGGCACGGCCGGGCGGACCTGGCAGCGCTATGCTGAATTCCCGCCCAAGCTGTTATCGGAATACGCGGTGAAGGTCTACGGGTCGGGACACGTGGTGGCGTACAACTACATCGCCAACTTCCATGACGGCGTCGACCACGCCACGTATGGCAACCCCGACGGGGCGCCGAACGCGATCCGCGATCGATTGCCCGTGTCGATCGACTTCTACAACAACGACGTCACCAACGTCGACGACAACTGCATCGAGGCAGACGGCGCCGCCCACAACATTCGCATCTTGCGGAACCGCTGCTTCAATCATGGCCATCGTGCGCTCAGTGCGCAGCCGGTGTTCGGCGGTCCCGCCTACTACATCCGCAATCTGGTCTATCACGCGCCGGAAGGCGGCGCGCTCAAGACCAGCTCGACGCCGGCCGGGCTGGTCGTGTATCACAACACTTTCATCGCGGCGGTTCGCTGGATGCTGGGGCCCATCGCCAACCTGCATTTCCGGAACAACCTGATTCTCGGACGCAGCGAGGCGCCAGAGCTCTTCGCGGTCGACACGACGACCAATTATTCGACGTCGGACTACAACGGTTTCCGTCCCAACGAGGATGCGGAGTTCTCATTCCAGTGGATTTCGCCACCCTTTCAGCTCCACGCCGACTACGTCGGGAAGCGGGAAACCAGAAACTACAAGACGCTGCAGGCGTTCAGCGAGGCGACCGGGCAGGATCGACACAGCATCCTCGTTGACTACGACGTGTTCCAGAACGTCGTGGCCCCCGATCCATCGGATCCCCGCAAGCTCTATAAGCCCGCGGACTTCGATTTTCGTCTCCGGGCCGGATCGAAAGCCGTTGACGCAGGCATTCGGCTGCCGAACATCAACGATGATGCGACCGGACGAGCGCCCGATCTGGGGGCGTACGAGACAGGTCAACCTGTTCCCCACTATGGACCGCGTCCGTGACAATCAGCGGAATGACATCAGTTGCGTCCACAATGCAGCCACGAAGGCACGAAGGCACGAAGGCGCCAGAGTATGAATGGCTCTTCGTGTCTTCGTGGCGAGTTATTTGCGTCACAAGCACGACGCGCCAGGAGTCGGAGATGAAACGCCGAAGCTTTCTGAGAGATTCCACCCTCGCCGCCGGCGGCCTTGTCGGCATCGCCGCGGCGCCGCCCGGGCTCGCGTTCGCGCAGGGGGCACCGCCAGCCGGCAGACGGCCGGCGGCCTCCTCCAAATCGCTCAGCCGGCAGTTCGCGCAGTGGGTCGTCGGCTTGCGTTATGAAGATCTTCCGGCGGCGGTCATCGATCGCGCCAAGGGACTGACGCTTCAGAACGTGGCGTCGGCGCTTCTCGGTTCACAGCTTCCGGCCGGCCAGCAGGCGGTGAAGTTCGTCACCGACGAAGAAGCCGGCGTTCGAAGCGGCGCCACCATCATGGTGAATGGAACCAAAGTCACCAGGGGCGGCGCCGGCTTTGCCAACTCGGAGATGATGCTGGCGGGTGGAAAGTGGGACACCTTCCGCATGCTGACTCATCCCGGCACCGCCATTGTCCCGGGCGCGCTGATTGCCGCGGAGACTGAGGGCGCCTCAGGCAAGGATTTCATCACCGGGCTCGCCGCCGGCTATGAGGTCATGGAGCGGATGGCGGCCGACTGGATTCCGACGGTGATGGCGCGCGGCTTCCACGCCGGTCCCGTCTTCAGCATCTTCGGCGCGGCGATCGCCGCCGCGAAAATCATGCGCTTCACCGAAGATCAGGTGCACGCCGTGATCTCGCTGTGCACGAATCTCGCGGGCAGCAACCTCGAAAGCCGCGCCCTGCGCGAAGGCGCCGCGGTGCGCAACGCCATGCTGGCGGTCGCGCTGGCGAAGCAGAGCAGGATTGGCGGCGGCGAGTCCGTCCTCGAAGGACCGGCAGGCTTCTACTACGCCTACGCCGGCAACAACACCGGGGCGCTCACCTACAGCTTCGCCGGCGACACCCACACCAATCTGGACCAGCTCACCGTCGACCTGGGCAAGGAGTGGATGTTCCTCGAGACGCTCTACCGCATCTACTCGTTTGCCGGCTACAACATCGCGCACATCGACGTCACCGCCAGGCTGTGTGAAGAGCACAACATCAAGTATCAGGACGTCGATCGCGTCGAGGCGGTCGTGAACTGGCTCGAGACGCAGTATCCGAGCCCGGCGTTTGCCAGCCAGCGCGAAGACATCGCGGAGCCCAGGCGCGGCAGCACCCGCTTCTACAGCGCCTACGCCGTCGTCAAGCGCGGCTTCCCGCTGCTCTCCGGCACGCCCGATCCCCCGGAGGTGCTGGAGCTGATGAAGCGCGTCACGATCATCCCGTCGCACCAGATGACGCTGTTCGGCCCGAGAATCACGATCTTCACCAAGGACGGCAAGAGCTACACCAGGCAGGCCACCGGGCGCGAGTTCATGTGGGACTTCGACGAGGAAGTCCGCCGCATTCGTGGCGTCATCCCGGGTCTGCCGATACCCGCGGCGCAGTTCGAGCAAATCATCGCGACCTGCAGGGACCTCGATCGACAGGCGCGGGCCGACACGATCGTGCAACTGACGGTCAAGAAATAGACGATCATTCGAAGTGAGGGCGTCGATCGAGGAGGAATCATGGCTCGTCGATTCGAGACCATTTCGCGCCGTGAATTGCTGCAGGTGGGCGCCGTGACGATGGTCGGCGCGGGCGTGGGTCGCGCGGGCGGCGCGAGGGCGTCTGCGGGTGCCCAGGGCCGCGGCCGGGACGACGCTCGGCCGAGACCGGTGAAAGCGCTGGTGTTCGACACGTTCGGCACGGTTGTCGACTGGCGTACGTCGGTCACGCGTGAAGTGGAAGCCCTGGCGAAGCGGAAAGGCGTGACCGTGGACGGGGCGAAGTTCGCCGACGCCTGGCGCGCCGGGTATGGGCCGAGCATGAACCGCGTGCGAAGCGGCGAGCTGCCCTGGACCAAGCTGGACGTGCTGCACCGGATGATCCTCGAGACCATTCTCGGCGGCTTTGGACTGGCCGGCCTCTCGGAGGCTGAAAAGGACGCGCTCAATCGCGCCTGGCACCGGCTGACGCCGTGGCCCGACGCGGTCGCCGGACTGACGCGGCTGAAGAAGAAATTCATCATCGCGCCGCTCTCGAACGGCAACATCTCGTTGATGACCGACCTCGCCAAGCACGGCGGGTTGCCCTGGGACTGCATCCTGGGAGCGGAGCTCGCCCGCCACTACAAGCCGGACCGCGAGGTGTATCAGTCCGCCGCCGACTTTCTCGACCTCAAGCTTGCTGAGGTGATGATGGTGGCGGCGCACCTGGGCGATCTGCGTGCGGCGAAGGGCGTCGGGCTCGTCACGGCGTTCGTCGCCCGGCCGCTCGAATACGGGCCGAATGGCAAGCCCGATCTGACCGCCGATTCGTCGATGGACGTGTCGGCGAAAGACTTCAACGACCTTGCCACACAGCTCGG